>Ga0180219_1001451_pt1 | contig 15365 bp, 21 predicted proteins | sample eDN3rd30CBELigMG_FD_151338 | JGI IMG/M metagenome (GOLD analysis project Ga0180219, IMG submission 151338) | Enriched Miracle-Growth compost microbial communities from Emeryville, California, USA - eDNA 3rd pass 30_C BE-Lig MG (version 2)... ...
CCGCCTGGTCGTAGAGGCGCACGCGCGCCGGTGAGCTCACCGAGACACGAGCGATGACGCCTGCGGCTGGGAGCACCAGCTGTAGCTCTGCCTCGGCGGCGGCCGCGAGTGCCCCGCTCGAGGCGCTGATGGACTTGCGCGATGGCAGCCGGCGGATGCGGTGCTTGAGCCCCATGCACGGGCCCACCTGATGCGCGGTGCCGATCGGCGTGACGAATATCCCAGCGGGCGAGACCTGCGTTATCTGTGCGGCGATCGTCTCGAGCTGCACGGCGGGCGGCCGGCGGTGAACCAGGTCGTCGATGCTCACAATGTCGCCAGTCGTGGCACGCCCGACGCGTCGTTGACGTAGGGGAGAGCCGGGCGGGGAACTCCGGCCGCGTCGTTGACATATGCGACGGCGCGGCGGGGGACGCCGTTGGAGTCCATCAGCCAGCCTCCTCGAGGGATCGGGGTTAGCCCGAGCGCCCAGGAACCTGACGCAAATCCGAAGTTGCCGCCGTGTGCGTCCGACGCGCCGAATGCGCCCGACGCCGTCTTCGTTCCGTCAGGGTCGTGGTTGACGTTGCGTGAGCCAGAGCCGATGAGCTTCTGCGCATACTGGCTGAAGTCGTAGGGGGCCCACCCGTCAGCGGGGATCGTGATGTCACCGGAGATCCCGCCGTAGTTCCCGGTCGCGGAAGTGGCGTATCCGCTGCCGGCCAACTTCTCCACGAACTCCTGACCCGACACGGTCGAGTAGTTCCCGGCCTGGTCCTGCGACGATTGCACGATCGTCGCGTGCGCGCGGTAGGACGAGTTGCCGTCGAACGTGGCATAGAAGTCCGCCACGCTTACTCCTCTACGACGATGAAGGTGTTGTGGAATTCCTCCTCCGAGTAGAACCCGGCGCGCATCTTCGGTCCGGGATCGAAGTCGACGCCGTACTTGCCGAACAGCGGCGACCACTCGAACGTGAACACGGTTCCGGCTGGCGTAACGTCCACTCCGACTTGGTTACCGTTCGTGTCGAGCACTGGCCAGGAGATCGTCGCGTTGGCGTCGCGGAAACTGACTTTGCCCATGGTGGCCTCCTAGTACCTGAAGTAGATGTTTCCGGGCGGCCCGTTGACCGGGGCGGCGGTGCCGGCCGTGATGCCAAGTCCGCTCCGTGCGGCGGCCGCGGTGGAACCGCCGGTGCCTCCGCGCACGAGTGGGAGGATGCCGCTCGTGACATCCGCTGCGGAGTGCGCGTGGGCGGCCGCTGCCTTCGCGTTGAGCTGTCCTTGCACCGACGAGGTGACTCCGGCGAGGCGGTTGAGCTCGGTTGCGGTGGCGGTCAGCCCGAGGGCCTGGAGCGCCGCCGTCGCGGTCGATGCGCCGGTGCCACCGTTCGCGATCGGCAGCACGCCGGCGACATCGGCAGTGAGCGACGCCGAGGACTTGGTCGCCAAGGTGCCGAGCCCGAGCGCCAGGCGCGCCGCTTCGGCCGTGCTCGCGCCGGTTCCGCCCTTGCTGATCGGGACGATGGGCAGGCGGGCGGCCGTGAGTGTGCCGGTCGCGATGTCGCCCGCGTCATGCGTGTGGGGCGACGGGGCGAACGTGGCCGGCTTACCGGTGATCGCCGACCAGGCAGCGACATGCAGCCAGTCGGTGCCGCTGCCAGACGCCGTCTGCTCGAGCCGGCCGGTGGTCGTGTTGAAGATGACCATGCCCGGCCAGCGGGTCGCGAGCGCGTCGCGCTGCGATGTGGTGAGGATGCGTACGCCGGGGATGTCGTCGAGGAACTCTGCCAGTGCCTCGATGTCCAGTCGGGGCTTGTCGAGATCCACGTCCTGCGGGTAGGGGAAGCCCTTCGCGGTTTGCGTCGACATTGGTGTGCTCCTAGGGCTCGGCGGTGGCGTAGGTGCCAGCGGACGCCTCGGCGGCCGCGTAGGTTTCAGCGCTGACCTCGACGGAGGCGTACGACTCCTCCGTGATCACGGCACAGCTGAAGGTGATCCCCGCCGGCCGGTTGCGTTCGGCGATCGCGGCGATATCGTCGATGGTGGTGCCAGGGGGAAGTTCCGACTCGTAGACGCGGATGCTTGTGCGCCACGGATTGTCCTCGCGCTCGCTTATAAGGACGCGCTTCAAGCCGGTCAGCGCGGTCTCGAGCGACGCGCGCAGCGCCCGCACGGTGCCGCGCGACCAGGCCTCGTGAGCGAGCAACTGCGCACGCTGTTGCGCCGGGTTCCCTGGATCGAGGGTGGCGCCGGTCAGCTGCGCGAGCCAGACGAGATCGGCCGCCTTGTGCACGTCGAGCATGGCCGCCCAACCGGAGCCGGCGAGCTCCAGCGATTCGGCTGCGATCTCGCCAGGTGCCGTCATGGCCTCCACGAGCGGCGCGAGCAGCTCGCCGGCCTGCGCAGCGAAGGTCGGGCCGAGACCCGCCAGCGCATCAGCGGAGATCATGCGATCGTCACCGTCAACGTCGTGCCGGCGCCAATGGCGGAGATCAGCGCACCGGGACCGTCGAGCGCGACAGGGTCGGCGTCGCCGTCAATCGTGACCCCCGTGACGGCGGCCACGCCCTCAGCGCCCGCCGCGGCGATCGCGACGTCGACGATTGTCAGCGTGTCGCGCTCCTGCCAGCTGGTCGGCTGTCCTGGGGTGGTGCCCCACACGGCCGGGTCGATCGCCGCAGCGATCGCGGCGCTCACGTTCGCCTGCACCGCGGCGTCGGCAAACGCGGGATCCTTGACGACGGTGACCGCCAGCGCAACGTCGTTGCGGGTCGGGTCGATGACGTGGAACACGAAGTTGACCTCGCGGATCTGCTCGAGCGCGGTCTCGAGCGTGGTCTTGACCGACGGTCCAAGGTCTGCGCCGTGCACGTCGATCGGGATCACGGTGACCGTGCGGTCGGCGGGCGTGCCGGGGTCTGACGGGTCGTAGCGATCCAGGGCGATCGCGCGGTGCACGCCGGCAATCGTCGAGGCGTAGCGGGCGATCTCGTCGGCGCGGACTCCGCCGGGACGCAGCGTCGACATCCAGGTGACAAAGCGCCCGAGGTACTGCTCCATGGTCTCCGGGTCGATGCCGCCGGCCGCGGCCGCGCTCAGCGTCGCGCCGATGACCACCTGGGAGGCCGTGAGCACGCTGGCGGCGACGCCCGGGCCGCCAACGTCGGAGTCGGAGCCGGGCAGGAATGCGGTGAAGTCCGCGCTCATGGTGCCCTGCCAGTACCCCGTCTGTGCGCCGGTCAGTACCTCGGAGAATGCGACGGTCGCCGTGGTCGCGTGGTCGATCGTGAAGGCCTTGTCGCCGACGGCGATCTGGAAGTCCGCAGGGATCGTGATCTCCTGGGAGAACGGCTCAGGCGACGCTGACGGGGGCAGCTGTAGCAGGAGGGTCACGGCCGGCAAGGCGGCTGCGGTGCCTCCGATCGTCTCGAAGCCGAATGCGGCCGCGATCGCCACTACCGCGTTGCGCCCCGCGTGGACTGCGAGCTGGTTGAGTCGCGCGATCTGGTGGCCGATCTCCTCCGCGAGTGCGACTTCCGGTGATCCCTCCGAGGGGGTCCAGCCCGGGATGCGCTCGGCGATACCGGTGAGGATCGAGGTGATGATCGTGGGCTCGTCCAGTGGCACGCCGAGGTCCTTGAACGCCATCTCACTCCTTCGATCGGGTCAGCCGCACCTTGGTCGTGCCAGCGTGGGGGAGGCGGCGCGACCATTCCGCGATGAGCCAGGCCCCATCGGCCGGGCCGCAGCCTGCGAGCGCGATCGCGTCGCCGGCGTCGAGGTCCCACCCAGCGTCAACGTCCAGGTGCGCACGGTCGGTCGGCAAGGCGGCGTCGAGGTGAAACCGGACACGGCCGACGTGGTCGGTGTTCTCGCGCACGGTGCGTGCCGGCGAGCGACACAGCCATCGGTCAGTGCCGAACCGCAGTCGGTCACCGAGGGCGATGACGCGAGCTCCAAGCCGCGTCGCGAGCGCGCCGAGCTCACGCCACGAGTCCGTCGTGCCGGTGATCGAGCGGCCGATACCAGCGACCCTGCGGGAGCCGATCGTCGGGTCAAGCTCGAGCTCGACGTCGGGCGCCAGGCGCCGGATCGCCGATTCTGCGGTGACGGGCTGGGTCAGCACGAAGGGTTCGGTGAGCGTGCGCAGCCGCGCGACGAGCGCGTCCTCGAATCCCAGCACCAGGTCGGTGCCGCGACGGTCGACGGTGACCTGCGTCCAGGGGCGACCTTGGAAGGCGGCGCGCAGGCCGGTCCCCGGAACGCCGATGAGGTGGGCGCGGGTGGGGTCGGGGATCTCCACCTCGATCGTTGAGGCGCCGTCCACGGTGGTCGTGATGAGCACCGCCGTCGCCTCGAGCGCGAGCGCGCGGTGTGGCCGGTCGGCGTCGGAGATCTCGAGCTGGCGCATCAGCCCATCAGATTCGCTGCGGCCTCGGCCCAGCCCTGCGGGGTGAGCTGGACGAACTCGGTGAGCTCGACGACGACGTCCTGCTGCAGGCGCTGCCCGTTCTCGTCGCGGATCGCCTGCCCCCACTCAAGCCCGGTGATCACCCATCGCATCGACGCCGGCGTACTGACGTTTCCGGTCAGCCCGAGCCGCGGCGGGGTCGACCCGGCGACCATTCGACCGAACGACTGCAGTGTGCGGATGTCGGCCTCGACGGAGCGCACCGGATCACTCGAGTAGCCGTCGAGGCGCAGCGGCAGCGTGTAGAGGCTGAGCGACTGACCGACCCAGATGATCCCGTCCTTCTGGAAGTTGCGGTCGAACGTGTTCCACCGGGCAACGCCGCCGGCCTCCTGGTCGAGGTCGATCAGATTGAAGTGCAGCTGCGGACCGGCAGGGTCGACCTGCCGTAGATGCACGAGCAGGTCACTCACTTCCGCGCCTCCGCGTCGTCGGCCTCATCGAGGATCCACTCCATGAGGACCTTCCCGTCGATCTCGAGGCGGATCACGGTCTGCCCGCCGCCGCTCTGCCCGGTCACGAGCTCGACGTCGGGCAGCTGGTCGGCGATGTCCTCGAAGCTCGGCGCCGGCATGGACGGCACGCGGGGGAAGACGTGGCCATCGGCGCCGGGCACGAACAGCTCCGGCACGCCGGCGTCGCCGACGATATACGGCCGGCCGGTTTCGACGTCGCCCCCGGTCGCGAGCTTTTGCAAGACGACATGCTCGATCGCCGGGATGGGCGGGATCCCGAGCCACCCAGAGGCCGCGTTGATTCCGCCGGTCAGGCCGTTGATGATGTCGATTGCCCAGTTGATCATCGACTCGAGCCCGGAGATGATCGGGTTGATGACGGAGTCGCGGAACCAGCCGACGACGGCCTCGAAGGCGGCGCGCAGCGGCTGGATGATGTAGGTGTCGAACCAGCCGGCGACCTGCGACCAGAGCTCGCCGAGCCAGGCCATCGCGGTGTCCCAGTTGGCGACGAGCCACAGGATCGCGCCGACGAGCAGCCCGATGCCGACGATGATGATGCCGATCGGGTTGGCGGTCAGGGCGGCGTTGAGCAACCACTGGGCGACAGTCCACACCCCGATGACGGCGGCGACGATTCCGATGCCGATGGCGAGGTACTTCAGCACGTCCCAGTGCTCGCCGATCCAGGTGAACACGGCGACGACGACGTCGTGCATCGTCTCGAACGCGCCGCGTGCGACGCCCATCGCTCCCTCGTTGTTGTTCCAGGCATCGATTAGCCGCTCGAGGAATGGGACCGCGTTGTCGTTGATCCAGTTCATCGCCTCTTGCAGGATCGGCAGGAAGAACGTGCCGATCGCCGCCTGGGCGTTGGTCATGCTCGCGGCGAAGATCCGTTGCTGGTTCGCGAGCCCGTCGGAGGTCTTGGCGAAGTCGCCCTGGGCGGAGCCGACCTGGGCGAGGATCGCGGCCTGGCGAGCGAGGATCTTCTCCTGGTCGGTCAGCGGTCGCTTGCCGTCGGAGATGCCGAGGTTGAGGGCGGCCTGCTGCATCGCCGTCTCGGACAGCAGGATGCCGTACTTGCGCAGAGGCTCGGCTTCGCCCCGGATCCCGGCCGCGAGCGCTTCGACGACGTCCGACGGGTCGGCGTTGTGGAACGATGCGAGGTCGCTGGCGGTCTGCACCAGCGTGGTCGACCAGTCCGCGTTGGCCTCGCCGGCAAGTCCCGCGGACTGGCCGTACACCCCGAACGTCTTCGCGGCGTTCAGCGCCTCGAGCTTCGACTGACCGATGGCGCGATTCGCGCCGCTGGCCCACGCGTCGAGTCGGGCGTACGCGGGGCCGAAGACCTCCTCGACAGCGGTACCGGCCTCGGCCAGATCCGATGCGGCGGCGACGGTCCCGCCGATCAAGTCCCCCGCCCGCTTGAGCACCTCGAACGCGGCGATGCCGGCGAACGACCCGACCGCGATGTCGGTCCACTTGGTCGACTTCGCATTGAGGTCGGCCATCGAGTTGGCGAACTGCTTGAGCCCCTTCGAGCCCTTCTTGCCGCCGTCGCCGGCGTCCTCGAGGGGCTTGCGGATCCGCTTCGCGTCACTCGCAGCCTTCTCGGAGCCCGACGACTTCCAGGAGATCAGCACCGTGGACATCGGCGGCCTCCTGGATCAGACCCTCGGCGTGAGCTTCGGGAGGTTGCGGGCGAGCCAGCGGATCAGCGGCGGGACCAGGCGCTCGGCTGTGCGGCCGGCGAGGTAGTCGGCGCGGGTGCGGTCGACGTCTTCTTGGATGCGCGTGCGCTGCTCGAGCACGGCGAGCGCGATGCGGGCGTCCTCGGGCGTCAGAGCCAGGAACTCGATCGGGTTCCAGCCGTAGAGGGAGGCCACCGCCGCCGCGCGGACGGCGGGGTGGCCGCTCAGTTTCCCGAGTACTCCGAGTCGAGTTGCTCTGTGGAGTAGCCCGACCACTCGCCGATGCGCACCTGCGTGGCGATGATGTCGCCGTCCGTGAGGTAGACGGCACGGACGATGTCCACGGCGCGGGTGAGGTCGGGCCGGTCGATCGCCGCGGCGACCTCGGCGTCGAACGTCGGCCACTCCGACGGGTCCCCGAGCGGCTCGCCGTTCTCACCTCGGCTGAAGATCCCGATGCATGCCGTCGCGACGATCGTGGCCGCCTGCTTGACGGGCGCCTCCTGGTCGCGGGACTTCTTGAACCGCTCCCCGATGCGCTTCACGTCGGCCTGCTCGATCGGCTGCACGCGGATGTGCAGGTTGTCGTAGCGCGGGACCGGCAGGTCCAGGTAGAGCTTCTCGGCTGCCTTCTCCCGCTCGGCGCGCAGCGAGGCGAGTGCGCTGCCGATCGGGGCGGGGGTCGATGCGGAGACGGGCCGCTGGTCGATGTCGAGGTCGTCGGTCATGGTCATGCCACCTTCGTGATCACGGCGACGAGGGTCACCATGCGGTTGTCGTCGCTGTTGGAGTCGGCGTCATCCGCCGTGATCGAGGACAGCTTCCCCGACCAGGTCGTGGGCTTGCCGAGCTTGACCCCGTCGTCGTCGAGCGGCTGCTCGGAGATGGTGATCACTGCACGGCCGACGCGCGTACGCAGGTCCTTGACGAGGTCGTTGTCGCGCGCGGCGTCGAAGCGGCGCGTGACGGTGACATCACCCTGCGTGGCCGGGACGGAGTCGAGCACCTCGCCGCCGCCGCCGGGCCGGTACTTGCTGAGGGCGGCGGTGGTCTCGCCGCCGGAGCGGGTGTCCCACACGCCGAGGCTGACCCGGTCAGCCTGGACGGTGATGAGGGTCTGCGACTTGGAGCTCATGGCCAGGGGTCCTTTCAGGCGGCGAGGCTGGTGATGACGTTGATGACGATCTGCTCGGCGGCGCTCGACGCCTTGATGGCGACGGCCGCGTTGACGACGCCGGCGGCGATCGAGGCGGGTGAGTTGTTCGTGAAGTCGCACACGACGCCGAACGCCTCCGCGGGCGTGGCGCCGTAGAGCGCGCCGAGGTCGTGCAGCGGCTGCAGGTAGCCGGTCAGCGCACCCTCGATCTCCGCGAACAGATAGCCCTTGCCGTCGATCGGACGTCCGAGGTACTGGCTCATCACGGCGTCGACGCCAGCCGACAGCTGCATGGTGAGACGGCCGACGCCGAACGGCTTCCAGCGGAGGTCCGGGGACGCCGCACGCCAGCCGGTCAGGGTGTGTACGCCGTTCCAGAGGCGGAACACGTTCACGCCGGCGTCGTAGAGGTCGTCGACGTCATCGTCCGTGAACGAGGTGACCAGGCCCGTCGCGCCGATGATGCGGCCGGCGTTGCGGCCCTGGTCGAAGATCGGCGCGTTGTTCGCGCTGCCGGTCGCCGCGTCGCTTCGGGCCGCAAGCCCGGCAGCCACGACGGAGCCGGGCGTGCTGCGGGTGCCTCCGCCGACCTGGGGGAAGACGACCCATGGCGCGATCACCGCGGCGCGCTCGGCACCCGCGTCGGCGGCGACCGCCGCGACCGCGGTCTCGATCGCTGCCGCGGCAGCGCCCGACGCCACGTCCAGGAGCACGACCCGGGCCGGGTTCGCGGCAGCGTGGGTGAGCAGTGCGGAGTATGCGGCGCTGCTGGACACGCCGGGGATGGCGACCTGGCCGGGACCGTAGGAGGGCGTGAGGACCGCGAGCGCGGCGTCCCACTCTGCCTCCGTGACCTCGCCGGCGTCCTCGGCGGTGGCGCGCAACACGATGACGGAGGTCGCGCCCTGCGCGATCGCGTCACCGACCCACGCCGCGGTCGCGGTCGGAACGGAGGCGGCCACCGCGTCCGCGGCCGAGCGGCACACGGTCGGGGTCGCGGGACCGGCGGCGCCGGCGTAGACGAAGAACAGGACGCCGGTGTCGGTCGCCGCGATGGCGTCCGGCAGAGCTCCGGTGACGTTGACGGTTACCTGGGGTCGCGACATTGCGCGGGTCCTTCCTAGTGGGCGGTGGGCTCGATGGCCGATTCGGTGGCCGTGACGATGGGATCGGGTGCGACGAGTTGACGGAGGCCTTCGAGGTCGATGGCGTCCGGTGCGGTGATCTCGAACATGACCTCGGCGCCGGCCATGGTGCGCGCCTGCGCGCGGTCCGGCAGCAGCGCGTACGCCTCGCCCTGCCAGCTGAGCTTGCTGATCAGCCCGCCGAGGGAGCCGGCGAGCAGGCCGGCCGCGCGGATGATCGCCGCCCACGTCTCGACGCGGTCCTGCGTGTCCAGGTGGTCGACGCCGCGGTCGAAGATCCCGACCGACAGGTCCCAGGTCGCGTCGAGCTTCCCAGCGCCAGAGCGCACAGGCACGGCGCGCACAGATGGCGCCTGGATCGCGATCGCCGGCAACGCGGCCGCGGCGATCGCGTCAAGGTCCGGGACAACCTGCCAGGTGCCGACCGGCTCGAGCTGGACACGCCCGGCGGCGGCGCGGCGCGGGTTGACGATCTCGAGCAGCGCAGGGACGAGCAGCTCGAGGTGGTCCTGCACGCCGCGCACCAGGTCGGCCGCGGTCTTCAGATTCGGGATCAGCTGCGCATTCATCGCAGGCCGCCAAGCATTACGCCGCGCGGACCGAATCGCTGGCCGGACGTGCCTAGGACACCCTCGAGCAGACTCGCGACGATAGCTTCGACCCGACGACGCGACGGCATCGGCATTGGGTTTCGGCGTGGCATGTAACCGCCGAGGCCTGTCCATCCCGAGCGTCGGCCGCTACCGGTGCTCGAGTGCTTCGGGTACCGGCCGCCCGCGAGCATCACGGCGTACTCCGGTCCGCGGATGTTCGCTGAGGCGGTGGTCAGCTTCGGCTTCGCCAGGAGGGCGGCGAGCAGCTTGCCGGTGCCGCGGAACAGCTGATCGTTGCCCTTGAGCGCGATCGTGGACGGCTTGAGCGGCTTCCAGGGCTTGCGACCGTCGACAGCGCCGTCGTGGCGCAGCAGCTCGACCTCGTAGTCGTGGGCGGCGTCGCCGAGCTGCTCGAGGATCCAGCGACGATCCTCGAGCTTCCCGGAGATGTGCTCGACCTCGTCTTGGGTCTGGGTCGCGTTCAGCGTGACGCTGAGCCGCATCGCGGCGCGGGCCATTGCTCACCTCCGACGTCGACGGTTGTAGCGGTTGTGCCACGCGAGGATGCGGGCTCGGTGCTCGGCCGGGTGAGGGCGCTCGGCGGCGCGGGCGATGAGCACCTCAAGCGGGGCGGAGATCTCCACCACATCGGCGTCGAGCGACGTCGCCAGCGGGGTGATCGCGCGAGCCGGCTTCGCGTGGATGACCCAGACGTGCTGGGGCTGCTCGAGCGCAGTGGCGAGGCGGCGGCGCCACTCGATCGAGATGACGTCGATGAGCGCCGGCTCGACCAGATGCTGCCGCGGCGCGAATCCGAGGTCCTCCACGATCGTGTCCCAGTCGAGTACCACGTCGCCGGGCTCGCAGTGCTCGTCGACGTAGGTGGACTTTCCGGCGCACGGCGGGCCGCAGACGATCGTCACCTCGGGCACGTCAGCGCCGTTCGCGGATCGGGTCGGGCCAGGGTCGTGCCGGCGGGAAGCTCGCCTTGGACACGCTGGTGCGCACGCCCGCGGCCCCGGTGGGCATGGTGCGCAGCATTGCGAGCAGCTCGTTGTACTTCTGCTTGAGGAACCAGCCGCGGCCGACGTTGCCGGCGGTCTGCTGTTCGGGGAACTGTGCGTACTCGATCTGCGAGGCGACGCCGTAGGCGAGGCACTGCACGGCGAGGTCCCGCACAGGTCCGGCCGTCGGGTCGGCGCCAACGACAGTGATGACCTCGGCCGCGATCTGCGTGACGTACGCGTCCCAGAGCGGCCCGGGCGGCGAGCCGTAGGTCCGGTCCAGAATCCCAGGGTCGCGCTCGATCAGCAGCGTGCCGACCATCGACTTCTGCAGCGCCGCCGCGAGGCCTTCCAGCGCCACCGACTACTCCTTGTCGGGCTTCGGCGCGCGGGGCTTGCGCGGCGACGGCGGTGCCTTCTCGTCCGGCGGGGTCGCTGGCTCGTCCGGCACCTCGGCGATCGCGTCGAAGCGGACTAGCCGCGCGAGCTCGACCTCCGCGACGCCGTCGGGGAGCGGCGTGGACGGCTCGACCCGCACGGGCGAGCCGTCCACGCGGACGACGACGGGCACCTTCGCGATGAACTTCGCCATCGTCACTCCTCGATCTCTCAGGGCTGCGCCGCGGCAGCCGCGTCGGGCGTGCCGGTCGGGGCGACCGGCCCCTCGTCGGCGGGCGAGTTCGTGTCCGCCGGCTTCGTCGAGCGCGAGGACCGGGATCCCGACGCCCGCGAGCCCGTCGAAGTCTTGGCGGTCGCGGGCATGTCGGCCTCCAGGTAGCCCTCCTTGAGGAGGCGCTTGACGTCGTCGGGGTCGGCGCTGGCCGGGACCGGCGCGCCCTTGTAGACGTGGAGGTAGCGGCCCTCGCTGTCCTTGACGAGGGTGAGCGGGGCGGCGCTCTTGTAGGTGTCCGGCTTCGCCATGATCAGACCCCCGTCACCTTCACGGCCGCGCCCGGCTCCTGGACCATCGGCACCCCGACCTTGCGCATCTGGATCTTCCAGGCGTCGTTGTCGTCGTCGTGCTTGACGAACGACTCGACGCCGAGCGGGTCGGACGGGTCGCCGTCGTAGTTGCCGCCGAGGTCCTCCCAGCCGATGCTGCCGAGCTGGGTGTTGTCCAGGACGATGACGTCCGTGCCGGAGGGCATCCGCGGCGACTTGAGCAGCGTGAGCCCCGCGATCTCGAAGATCGTGCCGGTGCGCAGCGTGGACGGGTCGATCGCGGCCGCGAACATCTTCGCGATGGTCGCGACGAGTCGTGCCCACTTCTCCGGCTTGGCGACGACCGTGTTGGCCTCGTAGCCCTCGTCGAGCGTCTCGATCTTCGCGCCCGACAGGAGCAGGTCGAGGAACTGATCGGCGTTCGACGTGTTCCACGCCGCGGCCGCGGCCTGCGTCTGCGACACGGCCGAGCCGACCGCCGACAGCACGAGCGCGTCGAACTGCGTGACGATCCGGTTGGTCATCTTGATGAGCTTCCGGTTGACCACGTCGAGCCGGTTGCGGGACACGTCCTCGTCGGACACGAGCGCCTTGAAGCCGCGCTTGAGGCTCGCGGCGAGGTTCGTCGTCGCGCCCTGGTCGGTGACCAGCGGGTAGTCGGCGAGCTGGTCGATGATCTCGGCGTCGCGGTCGACGTCGATCGGCTCGCTCGTCTCGTAGATGGCGGCGCCCGTGCCGGTCATGTCGACCCGACCGGTGAGGATGCGGCCGCCGATCAGCCGGCGCTCGACGAGCGTGCGCAGGAGGCGCTGCACGAGGAGCGGGTTGTTCAGCAGGTACGAGACGGTGAGCTTGTCGCCGCTCAGCGTCGGGGTGGGGGGAGCGTAGGTGCTCATGTTCTGGGATCTCCTTCGGGGTCTCAGCGGAAGAACTTGACGGGGCCGGTCGCGTCGGCGAGGAATGCCTCGAGCGCGACGCCGACGAGCTCCTCGGCGTCGTCGGTGCCGGCGGTGTAGGTCGTGACCTTGCCGTCGGCGGCCGCCTTCACCAGGGCGCCGGCGGCGATGTCGGCCGCGGCGAGCGGGTACTGCACGCCGCCGTGGAAGACGACGACGGACGTGCCGCTCGCGGCGTCGTGGCCGGCGACGCCGATCACGATCTTGCTGTCGGCAGCGGCGTGCGCGCCGGTGGCGCCCACGAGGCGCCCGCCGGTGATCGCTGCCGTGGCGACGAGGCTGATCTTGTCGCCGGCGAGGTGCTTGGGGAGGTAGTTGCCCATCGGGATCTCCTTACTTGATGCCCATGCGGGACGCGAAGGCGTCGAACGCCGCGTCCTGGTCGGTCTGGTTGACGGTGTCGCCGCCGGCGTCGAAGCCGAGCTCGGCGACGGGGATGACGTTCTCCTCGAGCTCGGCGATCGTGGCCGCGGTGCCCTCGGGGTCGAGCTCGAGGAGCGAGAGGAAGTGATCGCGGCGGGACGCGGCGAACTTGCCGGCCTTGATCGCGTCGTCGACGAGCTGCTCGCGGTCCTCGCGGTCCTTGCGCGCCTTGAAGGCGGCGAGGTCCCGGTAGCCGGTCTGGATTTCGGTGAAGGCCTCGCGGTCGACGAGGACGGTGTCAGAGGCGGCCGCGGTCACGGTCGGCTCCTCCGTGGCGCCGCTGTCCGGCTGGACGGCGGGTGCGATCGTGTCGGACACGGTCGGCTCCTTTCGGTTGGGGATCTGCCCGGACGCGGCCGGGAGACTCTTGGAACGCAGGTAGGCGAGGCCTCGGGCGCTGGTACTGGCGGTGTCGTCCGCCTCGAGCGGGACGACGACGAGGGTGGGCTCGTCGTCGTCGTCGCCGCCGGCGGTGACGGCCTCGCCCGCGTCGGGGATCACGGCGACGCGGTCGGCGAGGCCGAGCTCGACGGCCTGCGCGGCGGTGAACCAGGTCTCGTCGGCCAGGAGCGCGGTCCAGTCGTGGTCGCCGGCCTTGGCCTGGTAGATCTCGATCAGCGAGGCTTCGATCGAGTCGAGGACCTCGGCGGTCTTGCGCAGCTCGGTGGCGTTGCCGTAGTCGAACGAGAGCGGCGAGTGGATCATCAGCTGCGTGCCGGGGGACATCACGGTCTCGTCGGCGGCCGCGGCAATCACCGAGGCAGCGGAGGCGGCCAGGCCGTCGACCACCGCAGTGATCGTGGCCTTGTGGGCGCGCAGCAGGTTCAGGATCGCGAGCGCCTCGAACACCTCGCCGCCGGGCGAGTTGAGCCGCACGTTGATGCCGGTGACGGTTGCGGGCAGTCCGTCGAGTGCCTCGGACACGTCCTTCGCGGAGACGCCCCAGAATCCGCCCCAGGAGTCGATGGGCCCGAAAATGCGGATGGTGGCGATCGCGTCGTCGCCGCCGGGTGCCAGGGTGGTGACGACGTTGAAGAAGTCGGCCTTGGCGGTCGGCAGCTCACGGTCGCCCCAGTAGCGGGTCGCGGACCACTTTCGGTTCATTCCGGCTCCTTCGTTGCCGTCGTGCAGGTCACGGGACGGCGGCTGCGCTCTTCGCCGCGAGCGCGGCGGCGAGCTCGGCCGCCTGGTCGTCGTCGAGGGTGACGCCGGCCTGGCGGATGATGTTGCGCGCTTCCTTCTGCGACACGACCGGGCCGACGCCGAGGTAGATCTTCTGGACGAGCTCGGCGGCCGCGCGGGCTGTGGCCGCGGCGGTCGGGTTGCCGGCGCCGTCGTCGCCCTCCATGGGCGGCAGGCCTGCGGTGGTGCGGATCCACTTCTCGAGCTCGGGGTCCGGGGTCAGCGCCTTGGAGGTGATCAGCTGTGAGATCGCCGCAAGGATCGCCTCCTGGCGCGAGCCGATCTCGTCGAACACGAGACGGGGCGCGGGCTCGTCGGGACCGTAGTTGATGTCGACGAGGTCCTCGATGATGTGCTTGGTCGCGGTGCTGCGGATGTTCTCGGCGACCGCCTGGATCGACATCGTGAAGAAGTCGGCGAACGTCGTGCCCAGTGCCCAGGAGCCGGTCTGCGATCCGAGGTTCAGGAAGTGGGCGAGCACCGCGCGCGCGATCTGCTCGTCGTGGTACTGCACCCAACGCAGCGGGTCCGGCAGCGTGCCGCTGAGCCCGAGCAGCTCGAGCTTGGCGCCGTTGGGCAGCGAGGCGCCGGCGTTGTCACCGGCGCGCAGGTCCTGCACGATCTCCAGGCCGGCGTCGGTGGCGTCCTGCTCGGCGTTCTGTGCAGTGTGCACCGGGATGCCCAGGCCGTTGCGCTCGACGGACTGCATCCCGACACGGAGGTTGCGGTCCTTGAGCATCCAGTTCTTGTATGCCGCGCGCAGCACGGACTCGCCGATCCAGTTGCCGCCCTTCCCGCGGTTCACGTACACCGTCAGGCGGTTGATCGGCAGCGGCTCGGGCTCGTCGCCGATCGAGCGAAAGCCGACGAGCTGCATGCCGGCCATCTGAGGCGCGTACTGCTGCACGCTGATCAAGCCACCGTCCGCAGCGACGTTCCACCTGCGGATCGTGCGTGCGGGACGGTAGCCGAGCTTGCGCAGGTGGAACAGGCCGTCGCCGCCCTCGTCGGTCGGGACGATCGGGAAGTAGAGCTGCTCGAAGACGGCGTGCCCGAACTGCAGGTGGTCGGGGACCGCGACGGCCAGGTGCTCGGACCAGGAGAAGCGCCCGCGGCGCCGGGCGGCCGGCACGTCGGACTTCTGGCCGACGATCGGCAGTCCGAAGTCGCCGGCGACGTGCGCGACGACCTCGGGTCGGCAGCCCGAGCCGTCGATGCGCCAGCCGGTGCGAAGGATCGGCGTGACGATGGCGTTGAGCACCGAGCCGACCTGCGCGTCCTGGCGGACCATGTCGTCGAACACCTGGATCGACAGTGGCCAGCGCAGCTCCGGGGTGCGCTCGTTGGTGAGGTCGTTCCA
>Ga0180219_1001453_pt1 | contig 15361 bp, 11 predicted proteins | sample eDN3rd30CBELigMG_FD_151338 | JGI IMG/M metagenome (GOLD analysis project Ga0180219, IMG submission 151338) | Enriched Miracle-Growth compost microbial communities from Emeryville, California, USA - eDNA 3rd pass 30_C BE-Lig MG (version 2)... ...
GTCGCCCGCGACAGCAGCAGCACGTCGAGATCGCGCGATACGGCGTCGGCATCGTGGATGCCGGGGATGGAGTCCAGCACCCCGAACAGCATCAGCACGGCTGCCGCGCGCGGCGAGGGTGCCTCGGGCAGCCCGGTCAGCAGCGGATCGCCGGCGGCCGCCAGCGCCGCGAGCTGCGCCCGTGCACCCCCGGCGCTCGGGCGGCCGGAGGTCGTGGCGGTCATCCGCCCAGCCTACGTGCGGACTTCTTGATGCAGACCCGTCGGCTTTACGATCGAACGATGACCGAATCGCTCGTTCTCGTCGCAAATGCCGGAGACGGCTCTCTCAGCACTTTCCGTTTCGACGGCGGCTCGCTCGAGCGCCTCGCCGTGACCGATGGGCTGACCGGCTGCTCGACCTTCGCGGTCGACGGCCCGCGCGATCTCGTGTACGCCGCCGTGAAGGGGGACGTTCCCGGCATCCTGACCCTGTCGCTGGACCGGGCGACGGGTGCGCTCACGCCGCGCTCGCGCCTGGATCTGCCGGACGGGGGCATGAACTACCTGGCGCTCACCCGCGACGGAGCCGGGCTGCTCGGGGCGTCATACGGCGGCGGCTACGGGATCAGCTGCGCGATCGAGGACGGCGTCGTCGGCGAACCGGTGTCGCGGATCGCCTTCCCGAACCTGCACTCCGTGCTGCCCAGCGCCGACGGACGGTTCGCGTACTTCGTGTCGCTCGGTGCCGACCTCATCGCCCAGTACCGCCTGGACGACGAGCTGCGTCTCGTGCCGCTCGATCCGGGCACCGTCGCGGCTCCGGCCGGCAGCGGGCCGCGGCATCTCGTGCTCAACGACGCGCAGGATGCCGTCTACGTGCTGACCGAGTTCTCCGGCGAGGTCCTGCACTACGCGCGCGACACCGACACGGGCACGCTCGCGCTGCGCTCGGCGGCACCGGCGTTCGACCCGGCGGCGGGTCTCGGCCACAGCGAGTTCGGCGCCGACCCGCGCGAGCGGCACCTGATCTGGGGCGCCGACCTGCACTTCGGAGGGCGCGGCCGCACCCTCTGGGCATCCGAGCGCACCGAGAGCACGCTCGGAGCGGTGCGTGTCGCCGCCGATGGCACGGTGTCGGCGCCCGAGTCGTTCACCGTGACCGAGACGCAGCCGCGCGGGTTCGCGGTGAGCCCGGACGGCGCCCACCTCGTCGCGGCGGGCGAGAAATCGACCACCGTCTCGCTGTACCGCGTCGACGGCGACCGGCTCGAGAGGCTGGAGCAGGCAGAGACCGGACGCGGCGCGAACTGGGTGCGGTTCGTCTGAGCGATCCCCGCCCGGTTCACCCACCGGTGGGGGTCAGCCTGCCGCCGTCCACGAGCACGTACGCACCGGTGACGGCGCCGGCCAGATCGCTCACGTAGAAGGCGATGACGTCGCCCACGTCCTCGGGGCGCGCACGCCGCCGCAGCGGCAGCGTCTGTGCGAAGGCCACCGAGTCCGCGCTCGCCTCGTCCGCGGCGTCGGCGATCATCCAGCCGGGGGCGACCATGTTGACGGTCACGCCGCGCGGCCCGAGCTCGCTGGCCAGGCTGCGAGACAGTCCCACCATGGCGCCCTTCGCCGCGACGTACGGCGACCACCCACCCGGTGCCTCATTCCAGAAGTCCGACACCACATTCACGATGCGGCCGCCGCCGGCTCGGCCGAACGCGGGCAGCGCCGCTTTCGTCGTGTTCACCACCGCACGGCAGGCGTAGTCGAGCATCTGAGTGAAGTGCGCGGGAGTGGCGTCGTCGAAGTCCACCTGCTGGTCGCCGGCGACGGCGTTGTTGACCACGGCATCCACCCGCCCGAACTCCGTCTCGACGGCGGCGATCATCCCTGCGACGGCGTCCGCATCGAGCACGTCGGCCCGGAAGGCCGATGCCACTCCGCCCGCCTCGCGGATCTCCGCCACGACAGCGGCGGCGGCAGCACCGCTGGCGGCGTAGTTGATCGCGACGCGCGCTCCCCGCGCGGCGAGCCGGCGCGCCATACCCGCACCGGCACCGCGGCCGGCACCGGTGATCAGGACGACCCGGTCGTCGAGAAGCGAAGTGGTGTCGGGCATGGGCGTCCTCTCGTCGGGCGAGGCATCGCGACGATGCCGTGCGTCCTCGAGACTAGGGGGCTGCGGCACGTCCGCGGTGCGCGCTGTGGCACCGCGACCGCGCGCGGCCTACGCTTTCGTCATGCGCCACGCCCGCTCCGCCACGCCTCCGCGCCGATGATCCGCCGCGGCGCGAACCTGCCGAGCATGGCCGGGTACAACCAGGCGGTCATCCTCGATCAGATCCGCCGCACCGGCGGCTGCAGCCGTGTCGAGCTCGCGACCTCGACCGGCCTGTCTGCGCAGACCGTCTCGAACATCACGCAGCGTCTGACGGAGGCCGGCATCGTCGAGGACGTCGGTCGCGTCGCCGGTGCCGGCGGCCCGGGAAAGCCCCGATCGATCCTGCGCCTGGTCGCCGACAGCCGCTACGGGGTCGGCGTCCATCTCGACCCGAGCGTGCTCACGCTCGTGCTCCTCGGGATCGACGGCCGCGTCGTCGCACGCCGCGCCCGTCCCACACCCAGCGCGATCGCTCCGACCCGCACGGTGCAGATGATCACCGTCGAGATCGAGAAGCTGATCGAGGCGTCCGGAGTGGAGCGCAGCCGCATCGTCGGCGTCGGCATCGCCGCCCCCGGACCGATCGACTCCGAGCGCGGCATCGTCGTCGACCCGCCGAATCTCGGCGGCTGGCACCGCGTGCCGCTGCGCGACGCCGTGGCCGCCAAGACCGGGCTGCCGGTCGTGCTCGACAAGGACGTGACCGCGGCAGCGATCGCCGAGCGCTGGGTGGCCCCGACGACCACCGCCGCGAGCACCGCGTTCCTGTACCTGGGCACCGGCCTCGGCGTGGGGCTCATGCTGGGCGAGGACCCGGTGCGGGGCGGATCGGGCAACGCCGGGGAGATCGGTCACATCGTCGTCGACCCGCAGGGACCGCCGTGCTCCTGCGGCATGCGCGGCTGCATCGCCGTCAGCTGCACGCCGGCCGCGCTCGTCGCCGAGGCGGAGGATCTCGGCATCCTCCCCGGCACTCGGGTCGGCAGCGATCCGAGCACGGTCGACAGCGCGCTCTCCGCCCTCGTCGACCTCGCGGGGGGCGGTCACGCCGCCGCGCAGAGCGTGCTCGAACGCGGCGCGGAGCGCATCGCCCGCGCGCTGTCGGTCATCTGCAATCTGCTCGACGTCGACAGCGTGGTCCTCGGCGGTCCGCTCTGGTCGCGCCTGCTCCCCTGGTTCGAGCATCAGGTCCCCGAACTGCTGACGAGTCTGCTCGTGACACGCGGCCTGCATCGGATCACCGTGCGCGGCACCACCCTCGGCGACGATGTCGGCGCGACGGGTGCCGCCTGCCTCGTCCTCGACGACGCGCTCAGCCCCCGGGCGAACTCGCTGCTGCTGGCCTGAATTCGTGCGCATGCACCCCTTGACAGGCATTAATCCATTCGCTTGACTTATTGCCACCTCTGCAGCACCATCCCGCACCGATGATGCAGCACTTCCGCGGGGGCACGGGAGCAAGGGAGCACCATGAAGGCATCGGCTGCAGTCACAGCGCTCGCGGGAGCCGCCGGCATCGCACTCGTCCTGGGCGGCTGCGCCGCCGACACCTCCGACGACGAAGCCACCACGGGAGACAAGACGATCACCGTCGTGTATTCGAAGACCGACTCGTTCACGGTCCTCGACACGCTCCTGAACACCGCCAAGGACGAGTTCGAAGCCGCCCATGACGGCGTCACCGTCGACCTGCAGCCGATCACGGCGACGGACGACGACTACAAGACGCGCTTGCAGCTGTCCCTCGGGTCGGCCGACACGGCGCCCGACGTGTTCTACGAGGACACGTTCAATGTTCGCAGCGACGTCGAGGCGGGATACCTGCTCAACCTCGACGACCACCTCGCCGACTGGGATGACTGGGGCCAGTTCGACGAGGGGGCCAAGAGCGCCGGGCAGGGCGAGGACGGCAGCATCTACGCGCTGCCACTGGGTACCGACACGCGGGTGATCTGGTACAACACGCACGTCTTGGAGGCGGCCGGGGTGGGGGTTCCCTGGCAGCCCGAGACATGGGAGGACATCCTCGACGTCGCTGCGAAGATCAAGGCCAGCCAACCGGACGTGGTCCCGTTCAACATGTACGCGGGCACCGGTACCGGCGAGGGCACCGTCATGCAGAGCTTCTATGAACTGCTCTACGGAACCGGGGACGGCAGCGGCCTCTACGACGACGACGCCGGCAAGTGGGTCGTCGGCTCTCAGGGATTCATCGATGCGCTGGCCTTCCTGAAGACGCTGTACGACGAGGGGTACGCCGTCTCGCCGGACAAGGCGCTCGACCCGAACGTGTGGCAGGCGGTGTTCGGTGACATGTTCCCGAACGACACCCTCGGCGGCACGGTGGAGGGCTCGTACACGCCGTCGTTCTGGGCGGAAGGCGGTTCGTACGAGTGGGCCGAGTACGGCGACGTCATGGGCGTCGCGCTGTTCCCGACGCAGAACGGCGAGGCGCCGGGCGGCGTGAGCATGTCCGGCGGCTGGACGCTGGCGGCATCCGCCCACACGGAAGAGCCGGATCTCGCCTTCGAATTCATCGCCACCGCCCTGAACCACGACAACGCGCTCTGGTACGCGATCAACAACGCCCAGATCGCGGTGCGCACCGACGTGGCCGCCGAGCCGAGCTACCTGGAGGCGAACCCGTTCGTGGGCGACGTGTCCGCGGCGGTCGCCGTCACGCACTTCCGCCCCGCCAACAGCGACTACCCGCAGATCTCGGTGGCCGCGCAGCAGGCGACGGAAGCCGTGATCACCGGGCAGCAGTCGCCGGCGGATGCCGCGGCCACCTACGACGCGGCGGTGCGGCAGATCGTCGGCGACGACAAGGTCATCGAGAAGTAGCCCGGCGACTCTCATGCGCCACACATGACCACCGGAGCCCATGACACCGGAACCCCTCATATCGGAGGCCCTGACATCGGAGCCATCGGGCCGGCGAGGACAGCACAGCGAACGGGGGCGCGTGTCGGCGACCGGATGACGGCGGGCAGAGCACTGCCACTCGTCCCGGCCATCGGCCTGCTGCTGATCTTCCTCGCCGGCCCGATCGTGTGGGCGTTCGCCGGTTCTCTCACGGACCGCGCGCTGAGCGGGCCGCGCGCAGCGAACCCGCAGTTCATCGGCTTCGACAACTTCGCGCGGCTGTTCGCCGACCCGGTGTTGCCGCTGTCGATCGGAGTGACCGTCGCGTTCGTGGTCGGTTCGGCGATCATCGGGCAGAACATCCTCGGTCTCGCGCTGGCGGTGCTGTTCCGTTCCGGCAGCCGTGCCGTCGCCGGCACGGTCGGTGTCGTCGTCGTCACCGCGTGGGTGCTGCCGGAGATCGTCGCGGCATTCGTCAGCTACGCGTTCCTGTCCGCCGACGGAACCCTCAACCATCTGCTCGGCGCCGTCGGCATCGCGGGCCCGAACTGGCTGTACGCGTTTCCCGTAGTCGCGATCATCCTGGCGAACACGTGGCGCGGCACCGCCTTCTCGATGATGATCTATCGCGCAGCCCTCGATGACGTGCCCCTCGAGGTGGTGGAGTCCTCGATGCTCGACGGTGCCGGCGGATGGCAGCGACTGCGGCTGATCACGCTGCCGATGATTCGCCCCACGATCTTCACGAACCTCATGCTGACGACGCTGCAGACCCTGTCGGTGTTCACCCTCATCTGGGTGATGACCCGAGGCGGCCCCGGAAACCAGTCGAGCACCCTGCCGGTGCTGGCCTACACCGAGGCGTTCCAGTTCGGCGACATCGGATACGGCAACGCGATCGCCGTCGTGATGCTGGCGCTCGGTGCGGTGTTCTCGATCGCATACGTGCTGTCGCTGCGCGCTCAGGGGTCGCAGGGCGGGCGCGCATGAGCACCCTGAGCCTCGCCTCCCCCACCCGCGGCACGACGCGGCTCTGGGCGAACCTCGCGCTTGTCGTCATCGGCGTGATTTTCCTGCTGCCGCTGGCGTGGGTGCTGTTCGCGGCGTTCGACGGCGCCGCCGGATATCAGGTCGCCTGGCCCACCGAGCCGACGCTGGACAACTTCGCCGCCGTGCTGACTCCCGAGCTCACCCTGCTCCCGCTGCTGAACAGCCTGCTGCTCTCGGCCGGCGCGGCATCCGTCACGGTCATCGCCGCCATCCTCGCCGCCTATCCGCTCTCGCGATATCGGTCCCGCTTCAACGCGCCGCTGCTCTACTCGATCCTGTTCGCGAGCTGTCTGCCGATCACGGCGATCATGGTGCCGGTGTACAGCCTGTTCGTGCAGCTGCGCCTCATCAACCAGCCGTGGGCAGTGGCGCTGTTCCTGGCGGCCAGTTCCCTGCCGATGGCGCTGTGGATGACGAAGAACTTCATGGACTCGGTGCCGATCAGCCTGGAGGAAGCGGCATGGGTCGACGGCGCCAGCGCGATGACGGCCCTGGCGCGCGTCGTCGTGCCGCTGATGCGGCCGGCGCTGTCGGTCGTGTTCGTCTTCGTGTTCCTGCAGGCGTGGGGGAACTTCTTCGTCCCGTTCGTCCTGCTCTACTCGCCCGAGTGGCAGCCGGCCGCCGTCTCGATCTACTCGTTCTTCGGCCAGTACGGCACGGTCGCCTACGGTCGCCTGGCCGCCTACTCGCTCGTCTACTCCGTGCCCGTTCTCGCGCTGTACCTGCTGGTCACACGCGGCCTCGGCGGCACATTCGCCCTCACCGGCGCGGTGAAGGGCTGAGGTCACAGAAGGATCCCGGATGCATCGCAACGACTCTCTCGCCCTCCAGCGCATCGATCGCCTCACCCGCGACCGGATCGTACCGGGGCTGTACCGCGCCACGCATGCGCTGACGATCACGGCGTGGGAGGCGCCCGGCGAGCCGGTGCCGTTCGCCGAGGCCGTCGCCCAGGCGTACACCCCGTTCGAGATCGGCGGCGCGTGGGGACGACCGTGGGGCACGGTGTGGTTCCACGTCACCGGGTCGGTTCCAGCCGAGTGGCGGGATGCCGGTGCTGCCGTCGCCGAGCTGACCGTCGACCTCGGGTTCGACGCCTCGGCGCCGGGGTTCCAGGCGGAGGCTCTCGTCTACCGACCGGACGGCTCGATCGTCAAGGCGATCGAGCCGCGGAACGCCGCGGTGCCGATCGACGGACCGGACGTGGACCTGTACATCGAGGCGGCCGGCAACCCCAGCGTCGCCGGAACGTTCACCTTCGCTCCGACGCCGCTCGGCGACCGCGCGACCGCGGGCGTCGAGCCGCTCTACCGGCTCGACGCCCTGCACCTCGGGCTGCGCGACGTCGAGGTGTGGGAGCTCGCACAGGACGTGTGGACGCTGCGCGGGCTCGTCGACCAGCTCGACCCGCAGCGCACCCGGCACGCGCGGGTCATCGGTGCGCTGACCCGCGCGTTCGACGCGTTGGACCCCGACGCCGTGGCGGGCACGGCATCGGCGGCGCGCGCAGAGCTGGCCGATGTGCTGGCGAGCCCGGCCGCCGCGACGTCACACACGGTCACCGCCGTCGGGCACGCGCACATCGACTCTGCGTGGCTGTGGCCGGCCCGGGAGACCGTGCGCAAGGTGGCGCGCACGTTCGCCAACGTGCTCGACCTGATCGAGCGCGAGGACGGCTTCGTGTTCGCCGCGTCGTCGGCACAGCAGTACGCGTGGCTGGCCGAGCACCACCCTGGCTTGTTCGCGCGGGTGAAGGATGCCGTCGCGGCAGGCCGCTTCGTGCCCGTCGGCGGCATGTGGGTGGAATCGGACACGAACATGCCGGGGTCGGAGGCGCTGGCTCGGCAGTTCGTCGAGGGCAAGCGGTTCTTCCTCGAGGAGTTCGGCGTCGAACCGCTCGAGGTGTGGCTGCCGGACTCGTTCGGGTACTCGGCGGCGCTGCCGCAGATCATCGCCGAGGCGGGCTCGCGCTGGTTCCTGACGCAGAAGATCTCGTGGAACGAGACCAACCGGATGCCGCATCACACGTTCCTCTGGGAGGGCATCGACGGCACGCGCGTGTTCACGCACTTCCCGCCCGTCGACACGTACAACTCCGAGCTGTCGGCCGCCGAGCTCGCGCGGGCGGAACGCCAGTTCGCGGAGAAGACCACGGCATCCCACTCCCTCGTCCCCTTCGGCTGGGGCGACGGCGGCGGCGGGCCGACGCGCGAGATGATCGCCGCAGCGCGCCGGACGGCGAACCTGGAGGGCTCGCCGCGGGTGCGGCTGGGATCGCCGGAGCAGTTCTTCCGCGACGCGGAGGCGGAGTATGCGCAGCCGCCGGTGTGGTCGGGCGAGCTGTACCTGGAGTACCACCGGGGCACCTACAGCGCGCAGGCACGCACCAAGCGCGGCAACCGGCGCAGCGAGCATCTCCTGCGCGAGGCGGAGCTGTGGGCGACGCTGGCGGCGGTGCGGACCGGGGCCGCGTATCCCGCGGCACGGCTGCGGGAGCTGTGGCGGACGGTTCTGCTGCACCAGTTCCACGACATCCTGCCGGGGACGTCGATCGCGTGGGTGCATCAGGAGGCCGAGCGCGCGTACGCCGAGGTGGCGACGGCGCTGGAGCAGATCATCGCGGATGCCGTCGCCGCGCTGGCGGGTTCCGACGCCGGACCGGGGTCCGGGTCGCGGGAGATCGTGCTGAACGCCGCCCCGATGGCGATCGGCGGTGTACCGGGGATGAGCGGGGTGGCGCCCGGGGATGGGGACGGCGCCACCCCGCCGCCGGTGCGGGTCGACGGCGGCTGGGAGCTGCGTCATCCGCACGCGACGTGGCGCATCGACGACCGCGGCGTCGTGATCGGGCTGCGCGGCGCGGACGGCCGGGAGTGGGTCGACCCTGCCCGCCCGGCGGGGGTGCTGCAGCTCATCCGCGATACGCCGCGCGAATGGGACGCCTGGAACATCGACGCTGAGGACGGCGAGCTGGTCACCGAACTGCTCGACGTCGATTCGATCGTCGCGGACGGAGATGCGCTGCGGGTCGTCCGGTCGTTCGGCGCGTCGCGGGTCGAGCAGGAGCTGCGTGCCGACCCGGCAACGGGCGCGCTGGACATCACGGTGCGCGCCGACTGGCACGAGCGGCAGAAGATGCTCAAGCTCGCCTTCCCGCTGCGGCTGCACGCCGAGCGCACGGAGTCGGAGATCCAGTTCGGGCACCTGTCGCGCCCGGTGCACGCGAACACGACATGGGATGCCGCGAAGTTCGAGACCGTGGCGCACCGCTGGCTGCGGCTGGTCGAAGGCGAGAGCGGAGTGAGCATCGCGAACGACGCGAGCTACGGGCACGACGTGCGTCCGGGATCGGGGGCCGACGGCGGGCGATGTGCCGTCGCCCGCGTGACTCTGGTGCGCGCTCCCCTGTTCCCCGATCCGGAGGCGGATCAGGGCGCGCATGAGTTCCGGGTGTCGCTGCTGCCGCAGGCGTCGGTCGCCGACGCGATCGCGCACGGGCTGCGCCTGAACCTGCCGCTGCGCCGGGTGCGCGGCGAGCGCGCGGTCGAGCCGGCACTGAGCATCGATGCGCCGGGGGTGGTCGTCGAGGCCGTGAAGCTCGCCGACGACGGCTCGGGGGATGTCGTGGTCCGCCTGTACGAGGCTCTGGGGTCGTATCGGCAGGCGACGCTGCGGCCGGGGTTCGACTGGAGTGCGGTCTCACAGGTCGATCTGCTGGAGCGGCCGCATGAGCCGACGGCCCTGGGTGCGGCTGACTCGGTACCTGGTGAGGCCGATACGGGGGCGAGCCCGGACGCTGCGGAGTCGGGGGTGGTGGCGCTGACTCTGCGTCCGTTCCAGCTGGTGACGTTGCGGTTCGTCCGTGGCCGGATGGATCCTGCGTCTGTGACGGACTCCTAGGCTGGGGGTCGTGACGGCCCGCATTGCTCTTGCCACCACCGACGCGTACGCGGACGAGGATCCTGACTACGACACTCCCCTGCTGCTCGACGCGCTGCGGGCGCGTGGCGCGGAGGCCGACGCGATCGTGTGGCATGACGCGCGGATCGACCTCGCCGGATACGATCTCGTGGCGATCCGGTCGACATGGGACTACCCGGAGCGCGGCGCGGAGTTCGCCGAGTGGATCGAGCGGGTCGCCGGCGTGACGCGTCTGGTCAACTCGGCCGCGACGGTGCGGTGGAATCTGGACAAGACGTACCTGCGGGCGCTGGCGGAGGCCGGCATCCGCACGGTTCCGACCGCCTACTGCCGCACCGCGGACGAGGTGCGGGCGGCATTGGCTGTGCACGACAGTCGGAGGGTCGTCGTCAAGCCGGCGTTCTCCGCCGGTGCGCGTGACACGGGGCTGTTCGATGCGGCTGACCCGGGAGCGCTCGCGTTGGCGGAGCGGATCATGGATGCCGGCGGCACGGCGATGGTGCAGCCGGAGGTTGCAGAGCTGAGTGCGGGCGCAGAGAAGGCGCTGTACGTCATCGACGGGCGGTTCACGCACGCCATCGCGAAGGGCGCGCTGCTCGAGGTCGGCGGAGGGTTCCGTGGCGGCGTGTATCGGGAGAACCCGACGCTCGTCGAGGCGACCTCGGCCGAACAGCGGTTCGCCATCGACGTGTTGCGCGCGGTCGCTCGCGTGACCGGTGAGCCGGAGCCGCTCTATGCCAGGGTCGATGTCGTCGATAGCTCCGAGTACGGGCTCGTCGTGCTGGAGGCGGAGCTGATCGAGCCCGCACTGAACCTGCATGTCGCACCGAAGGCGGTTGCTCCGGTTGCCGACGCAGTGCTGCGCGTTGCGTCTGAGGCGCGCGCTGCGCACAAGGCAGGCGCTCAGGCCGGGACGTAGTCGAACCGACGACGGGCGGCCGGACGCGGCGATCGGGAGGGATCGACGTCCGGTGGCGGAATGAGCCACACCTTCGCCTTCACGCCGGTGCCGTCGATCCGGATGTCCCACCCGTTGTCGTGGATGCGATGGTGGCAGCTCGAGCAGAGCAGGATGCCGTTGTCGATACCGGTGCCGCCGCCGCGGGACCACCATCTGATGTGGTGGGCGTGGGTGCGGCCGGGCGGCGCTCCGCAGCCGGCGCATCCGCCGTCGCGTTCGACCAGAAGCATCTTCTGCGCCCCGGTGAAGTCCCTCTTCCGGCGGCCCCAGTCCAGCACCTCGCCGCCGTTGGAGGTGATCCAGCCGACCACGCTCCCGCCGCCGAGCATGCGACGGACCGTCGCGATGCAGACGGGCTGATCGATCCCGTCGATCAGGCCGACACCGGTGCCGCTCTGCAGATCCTCCCAGCCGACGCGAACCACGACGGTCGCGCCCGCCAGCGGAGTGTCCTTCTGCGCGCAGCCGAGGAAGTGCTCGAACACCGTGACCATCGCGTCGGCCTGCATCTGCGGGATCGAGCGCGGCGGCAGCCCGGACCGGCCGCTCCCGTCGTCGCGCTGCCGGTAGAGCTCCTCCTTCACGAGAGCCTCCAGCGCCGCCACCACCGGCGCACCGCGCTCGGGGTCGAAGCTGCACGTGACGATGATCATCCCGGAACGGTCCTGCCGCACGTGCACACCCGCCGACTGCCGCAGCTCCTCTTCCTTCGGCGCCACACCGTCCGGGTCGAGATAGGCCTCTGCCCGCGTGATCACCTTCCGCAGCTGGTCGAGGGTCAGGCCTTCCGCCTGCGCGGCGAGCATTCGTTCCGCTTCGTCGAGGCTGTCGAGAACGGCCCGCGGCGCGACCTCATCCAGCATCCGGATGATCGCCGCCGCGGCATCCTTGCCGATCCGCCCCGCGGCGAGCGCCGCAGCCACATGCGGGTGCACGGCGGGCGCCTGCTCGCCGGTCAGCAGCAGTCGGGGCGCCGTCGCCTCGCCGACCTGCACGAACCGTGCCGCCTCGCCGTTCGAGATGCCCAGTTCCGACGCCACGTACTGCGTGGCATTCGCGTGCCCCTGGCGCTTCGCGAGAGACTCCGCGCCCAGCTCCGGTCGCGACTGGCGGGCGATCTCCGACGCGACCTGCGCGGTCAGAGCGTCCAGGAGGCGGCGAGCTGCGCCGAGCCGGTCGTTCACCGTGGCCAGCGCCGCCCCGGAGGCGCCCTCGACGCGGTCGCCCGGCCACGCCTCGACGAGCCCCGCCACGGCGGCGGTGAACGCGTCGAGAGTGTGTTCCATACCTCCCAGGATAGCGACCAGACTAGAAGATATCTACGATTTCCGATGAGACTATTCTCACGCTGACCGGGTGTATTTCTGTGGATAACTTATCCTGTGACCGGTAACAATGTCGGAGCTCTGTGCTAGCCGTCAGCGCGCGGATTCCGCCAGCGGGATCACCTCGATGTGGCCACCGGGACCGGTGATCACGACGACGCGATGGGCCGACACCCCCGCGAGCGCGGTGGCAACGGCCTCCGGCGAGGTCTCTGCGGCCGGCTGCCCCAGGTCGGCGCGCATCCAGCGGGTCACTGTCGCACCGGTCGCAGCGGCGACCGCGTGCTCCAGCGCGGGGGATGACGATTCCCCCGCGATGAGGATGACCCGATCGATCGTCTTCCGCGGCGCCTCAGCGATCAACGCTGCGCGATCACGCCGCCAGACGGCGAAGTGGTACGCCGCCACGAGTGCGGTCGCGACCAGCAGTCCGAACGGCGCACGGATGCGCTCGATGAGACTGCCGCCGGCACCGGTATCGAGCATGATCTCGAAGATCCGGTAGCCGACCGTCAACAGGGCGACGACGGCGACCACCGCGCTCACCCCGAACACGGCGACGAGGTAGATCCGACGGCCGGCCGCACCGGCATCCTCCTCCCGGCCCGGCCGCCACGAGAGCCACCACACCGGCGCGCCGACCACGAGCGCGGCGACGCCGCCAAGCAGCAGGGCGCGTGCGTCCGAGCCGGCCAGCGGTGCGCTCAGCGCGGCGAGCAGCGCGTTGATGACGACGCCGAGGCCTGACGCCGCGCCGATCAGCCCGAGCCCGGCCTCAACGAGCCGGGTGGCACCGCGCGTGGCTGTCGAGCGCTCGCGCGCGATGCGGCGGTGATACACCCAGACCACGGCGCCGATGCCGGCGGCAGCGAGCGCAGGACCGAGCGGATCGAGCAGATCGTCCCACGGAGCGCTCCGATCGAACGCCGCGCGCAGCCCCACATACAGCGCGGTGCCGATGCCGAAGAGCGTGAGCGCCCCCGCGGCGAGGATGCCGGTGAGCACGAGCGCCACGTCGGCGAAGCCGCCCCGCAGTCGGAGGACGCGCTCGCGCGCCCAGTGCCACCACCAGACGAGCGCGCCACCGACGAACCAGACGAGCGATTGGAGCGCGATGACCCACCACGGGGTGCCGATCTGCGCGTGCACCGGCATGATCGCCGCGCCGAACAGTACCGCGAGCGCGCCGACCGCGCCGCTCACGCCGACGCCGAGTCCGTACGCTGCGCCGAGCACCATCGGCACCGCGGTCAGGTGCAGGGGGCTCTTCGTGCGGTGCGACCACATCCAGCGATGCGCGGCCCAGACAAGCAGCCAGGTGATGCCGGTCGCGAGTCGGTCAGGTGACCAGGTCCCTGCGATCAGGTCGGCGAACATCCCCAGCAGCGACACCGTGAACGTGACCAGCGCGGTTGTCAGGATCGCCGCGAGGTACAGTCCCCATGCCACGGACGAACGGTCGGCGCCGTCCAGGCGGCGCCAGACGAACCACCACAGCACCAGTGCCAGCGGCAGACCGATGAGGGCGAACGCGAGCGAGAGGGCGAGCGAGCCGCTGCCGTCGAGGAACTCCGGCCGGGTCTCGAGCAGACGTCCGAGCAGGCCACTCACGCCGACGGCGGCGACGTCGACGAGGACGTACAGCAGGAGAAAGACGATCACACGACGGACGGTGCCCTGCGCACCGGGCTGCGCTCCGCGCCCGGCGACCGGCGCGGTCCCGCTCACAGCGACGTCTCCGAGCACACGGCGAACTCCCACGGGGTTGCCGTGATCCGCCACGCTCCGTCGTCGCGCACGAGGCGGAACGTCTCGTCGTACTGATAGCCGGACTGCCCGAACAGCCCCCCGCCGCCGGAGTACGACACGACGACGCCGACATCGGCGGACTCGCCGTGCTCTGTCGTGGAGGCGAGCGTCACCCGCATCCCGTCGAAGGGGCCGGGCACCGCCGTCGTGCATTCGGCCACGATGTGCGACGACAGGTACCCGCGCGCCGTCTCGTCGTCGCCCGCGATGACGGCCTGCGTGTACCGTTGCACGACGCCGGCGGGCGTCGACTCGTCGAGGGGTTCGCCCTGTCCACGCGTGAACACGACGATCAGCGCGATCACCACGAGTGCGGCGACGGTTGCGATGACGAAGATGAGGGTGCGGTCCGGCTTGCCGGCGGTCGTCTCGTTCATAGCGTCATCATGGCGTGCGTGGATGCCGGCGGCCAAGAAGCTGTGCGGAGCCCACAACAGGACGGACCGAACCGACGGCACGTCACTCTTGATCCGGCATCCTGGGTGCCCCTATGCTCACCGGCAGGGGACACGGTTGGGGGACCGGAAAATGGGGATACGTGCTGTGCGCGTGGGGTTCGCACTGGCAGGGAGCATCGCGCTCATCGGGTTCGGGATCGTGGGGATCCTGCACACGACGACAGACGGCTCGACAGCGCCATCATGGCTATGGTGGGCCGCTGCCACGTTGACGCTGGTGGTGATCATGCTCGCCACACGCACCGCGGCTCGGCTCGCGGTCGCCGCAGGCCTCGTGATCCTGGCGATCAACCCGCTGAGCGAGCGGGTACTGCACCAGTGGAGCGGCGGTGGAACGGCGATCACACCGGTCGATGGGGACGCCCTCGCCGCCGGGGGGCTCCTGCTCGCCGGGGCACTCCTCGCCATGAGCGCGACAGCGAGCGCCGTCCAGCCCGCGCACCGCGAGCACGCCGAGCTCGCACAGAAGCTGCGCGCGGCGGCGCTGCTGGCGGCGGCCGCGCTGCTGGTCTGGCTCGGGATCAGCGGCATCCGCACCACGCGCACAGCGCTCACCGGATGCGACACGGCGCAGATCGATGCATGCCTCGCCATGGCGAACCCGCGCACGATCTACGTCATGGCGGCGCTCTGGGCGATGGCCGCGGCTCTCGCGACCGTGGCCGTCTTCCTGGCACCGAGGGGCACCCCGCGCGGCACCGCGATCGCCGCGCTCGCCGTCGCCGTCGTCTCGAACCCCGCCGCCGAGTACGCGCTGGCACTCGTCGTCCCGGACGGCGCCGCGGCTGCCACCACCGGTCAGCTGATGTCCGCGGGGCTGATCCTGGCCGGCATCC
>Ga0180219_1001455_pt1 | contig 15348 bp, 12 predicted proteins | sample eDN3rd30CBELigMG_FD_151338 | JGI IMG/M metagenome (GOLD analysis project Ga0180219, IMG submission 151338) | Enriched Miracle-Growth compost microbial communities from Emeryville, California, USA - eDNA 3rd pass 30_C BE-Lig MG (version 2)... ...
TTGATGTTGTCGGCGGCATGCGCGCCACAGGCCGCGGTCGCCAATGCCGCAACCGCGAATAAACGGGTGAAAGAATTTCGTTGCATGTCTCGTGCCTCCAGGTAGTGTCTTATGGTTCTGTGCATCAAGCGTTTCCCGTCAGCGGCGTCCTCGCGCAGGAGCAGCCGAATGTCGGAAGGAAACAGAAATCTGATGAAAGTGTAGGTTTGGCTACTTTTTAGTGTCAACGAAATCGAACCATTTGTTCGAAAAGCGAACAGCAAAAGCCACGCTGGCTGACAGAGCCCTCCATACACAGCGAACTTCTGTGCCGCATCGCGGCTGTTGGCCGACTAGCTTGGCTGTAGTGCATTCGTTATAGCGTCCTGAACGGCAGTTGTTGCGGCGGTCGCGTGAAATCCCGGTCTTGAATGGCATCAGGCGGGGTCCATCGTCGCTTATGGTGGTTGATGGGGTGAAACTAGAGAAAATAAGAAAATACTATTCACTAACTTATTTTATTCAGTAATTCAACAAACTATACGGGTATACGCTTATATGAGGAGCCATTTTCTAGGCATATAGTGAGCATAATTTTCTTCAATTGGCTTGTGTCGAATGGAACACTCTTCACTATTCTTCAGCGCCGAGCACGAGACGTTTCGCGAGCAGGTGCGGAGGTTCGCCCGCAAAGAAATCGCGCCTTATGTCGAGGAGTGGGACGAGGCAGGCGAGATTCCGCGCTCGCTTTACCTCAAGGCCGCTCAGGCAGGAATACTGGGGCTTGGCTTCCCGGAAGAGTGGGGCGGCTTCCCCGGCGACCGCTTTCACGTCATCGTCATCCAACAGGAACTTGCCCGCGGCGGCGCTGGCGGGGTGGTGGCGGCTTTACTCAGCCACACCATCTCCATGCCTGTACTCGTTCGAGAAGGTCCTCGGGAACTCCAGGAGCGCGTACTGCCTTCGGTGCTTTCGGGCGTGAGCATTGCTGCGCTCGCTTGCACAGAGCCCAGCGGGGGGTCGGATGTGGCAGCGATACGCACCATTGCGCGGCGGGAAGGAGAGCATTACATTCTCAATGGCGAGAAAACGTTCATCTCGTCGGGAATGCGGGCTGATTTTTTTGTGGTCGTGGCGCGAACCGGCGGCGAAGGCATCAACGGCCTGTCGCTGCTGCTTGTCGACGGAAATGCAGAGGGTTTGTCGCGCGCGCCGCTCAAAAAGACCGGCTGGCTCAGTTCCGACACTGCCACGCTGTACTTCGATCAGGTTCGGGTTCCCTTATCCAATCTGATAGGCGCGGAAAACCGTGGTTTTCACGCGCTTGCGCAGAACTTCAATGATGAGCGGCTGGGGATGGCGGCGTCGTCCATCGCATTTGCACGTTTGGCTTACGAAGAGGCGCTGGCTTGGGCGCAAATTCGCGTCACATTCGGCAAGCCTTTGATTAACCATCAGGTGATCTGCCACAAGCTGGTCGACATGCTCCAGGCCGTGTCCGCGTCGCAGGCGTATCTAGAAAAAACCGCATGGCATATGGATCGTGGCGATGACGTCGTCGCGGATGTGTGCATGCTTAAAAATCAGGCCACCAGAACGCTCGCCCACTGCGCGTCGGAAGCCGTTCAGATACTGGGTGGCGCGGGATATTTACGCGGCTCGAACATCGAACGCATCTATCGCGAAGTGAAGGTCAATGCGATAGGGGGCGGCACCGAGGAAATCATGAAGGAACTGGCAGCGCGCCAACTGGATTTCAACAATGCACATTAACCACAACGAAACTCAGGAAGCGCCCCCGAAGCGCACTGTCAGTCGCCAGCCACGTGCTGCGCGGGTCGATGCGATTGAGGAGGCGGCGCGCAACGTGTTTTGCCGACGGGGGTATGCGGCTGCTTCCATCGCTGAAATTGCAGCCGAAGCGGGGCTCGCAGAGGGCAGTATCTACAAGTTTTTCGAATCGAAACGGCATCTCGTGCTCCGTGTGATCGAGATTTGGTACGAGTCGATGATCAGCCAGTTTGATATCAGCCTTCCCGGCATCCAAGGTGCGCGAAACAAGCTCCGTTTCATTATCAGGCGGCATTTGTTCTGCCTGAAGGCGGATCCAGATCTGGCTCGGCTCTGCGTGAATGAAGTGCGCAACGGCGGAGACTATTACCAAAGCGATCTTTGGGAGCTGAACCGACGGTACACCCGCATATTTCTGAAGGTTTGCCGCGAAGGTGTCGCCAGTGGCGAGTTGCGGGGAGATGTGCCGATCACTGTCATGCGCGATCTGGTTTTTGGCTCGATCGACCATCACGTTTCCGGGATGCTATACGGTCGCGATGATATCGATGTTGATCAATCCACCGAACATATCGCTCGAGTCGTCTTTGCCGGCATTCAGAATCCGGCAATGGGCGCGAGCAGTGAGGAAACTGTCGTTTCAAGGCTTGACCAGATGTCCAAACGGCTGGACGAGATCGCGGGTCTTTTAGGTCGTGATGCTCCGTAGACGCTCGCGGATGCTCGAGACGGAGGCAGAAAATGAATCAATCTTTCGCAAGGAAAGAGAAAATGAACTACCAGTCAGTCTTTCGTGCCGGCCTTTTCGACAATAAACGCATCATCGTGACAGGCGGCGGTAGTGGAATTGGCCGCTGCACGGCTCACGAACTTGCTTCACTAGGCGCGTGGGTGGCGTTAGTCGGACGCAAACCAGAAAAATTGATCGCCGTGGCGGACGAAATCGAGAATCTATATGGCCGTAGGCCGACCTGCCATATTTGCGATATTCGGGATGAGTCGCAAGTAAGCGCGGTGGTGACCTCTGTGCTGGATGGCGGTGCGCCGATCGATGGCCTCGTGAATAACGCAGGCGGCCAGTTCAGGGCTCACATGAAAGATATTTCGGCCAATGGGTTCGATGCCGTGGTGCGCAACAACCTGACCGGGGGCTTTCTGATGGCGCGCGAGTGCTTCAAGCAATCGATGGTGGAACACGGCGGCAACATTGTGAACATCCTGGCGGACATGTGGCGTTCAATGCCGGGAATGGCCCACTCGGGGGCGGCTCGCGCGGGCATGCTCAACTTGACGGAAACCGCGGCGGTCGAGTGGGCCGGTGCGGGGGTTCGCGTCAATGCCGTGGCGCCGGGCTATATCGCCTCGTCCGGTCTGGCCAACTACCCTGAAAAAGACCGGGCTTATATAGCCAAGTCGAGTAGCTGGGTACCGTTGAAGCGGTTCGGCACCGAGGCTGAAATATCGGCCGCCATTGTTTTTCTGCTTTCCGAGGCGGCGGCATTCATTTCCGGTAGTTGCATTCGCGTGGACGGCGCGGCGCCTAATGCGAGATTGGATTGGGAGTTGCCCGATCATCAAAGGTCCAAGGCGTTTCATGGCTTTCCGGATGAAACAAAACTGGATTTTCTTGACCGCAAAGATACTGGGAGTTGACCCGTTATATGGCACGACTGACCTCTCAGATTTCGACAGCCAGCAGCGCATTTCAAAAGAATCGCGAGGATATGCTCGCGTTGCTCCAGGGTGTTCGAGCTGCGGAATCCAAGGTGCTGGCGCGTTCCGATGCGCGCCGCCCACAGTTCGAGAAACGCAACCAACTGCATCCGCGCGACCGAGTGGCGCTCTTGCTGGACCTTGGCAGCCCCTTTCTCGAGTTTTCGACGCTGGCCGGATACGGCATGCATGACGACGGCGATCAGAATGCATCGGGCGGTGCAACGATAAGTGGTCTCGGGATTGTGCACGGAACTCGCTGTGTCGTCATAGCGCATGATAGCGGCATCAAGGGGGGAGCGATCACGCCGCTGGGGATGCGCAAACAATTGCGTGCCCAAACGATTGCACTCGAAAACAAGCTGCCGGTGGTCTACCTGGTTGAATCGGCTGGCGGGAGTATGTCGCTCCAGGCGGATACGTTCGTTGAGGGTGGCGGAATGTTCCGCAATCAGGCCAGGCTGTCTGCCGCCGGAGTTCCTCAAATCAGTGTTGTGCATGGTTCGTCGACGGCGGGAGGGGCTTATCTTCCTGGGCTTTCCGACTATCTGATCATGGTGGAAGGGCGGGCCAAGCTTTTCTTGGCGGGCCCACCTCTTCTGAAAGCCGCCACCGGGGAAGTCGCGACGGACGAGGAGCTGGGCGGGTCGCAGATGCATACGAGCGTCTCGGGCGTTGCCGACTATATAGCGGCCGACGATGAAAGCGCCATCGAGCTGGCTCGGGATATCGTTCGAAACCTTGGGTGGCGGGGTGCTTCAAGTCTTCAGTCATACGACGAGCCGTGTTTCGATGTGGATGAACTCGCCGGGGTGGTGCCGGTGGACTTTCGCAAGGCCTACGATGTTCGTGAAGTGGTGGCCCGCCTGGTGGATGGCTCGAGGTTTCTGGAGTTCAAGGCTAACTATGGTCAGGCCACCGTTTGCGGCCAGGCCCACATCATGGGTATGCCGCTCGCCATTATTGGCAATAACGGTCCTATCGACGCGGAAGGCGCATGCAAGGCGGGGCAGTTCATCCAATTGATGTGTCAGATAGGCACGCCGATTGTCTACCTGCAAAATATCACCGGCTATATGGTAGGCGTGCATGCAGAGCGGCAGGGCATTGTGAAACACGGTGCAAAGATGATCCAAGCGGTGGCCAATGCCACCGTGCCGCAGATCACGCTTCATATCGGCGCCAGCTTCGGCGCCGGTCATTATGGCATGTGTGGTCGTGCCTTCGAGCCTCGCTTCGTGTTCGCATGGCCAAACAATCGTATTGCGGTCATGGGCGGTGAGCAGGCGGCCCGGGTCATGACGATTGTTGCCGAGGACCGTGGTGCTCGCGAAGGCGTAACACCAAACCGGGCCGAACTCGAACACGCGGAGCGGCGTCTTATACAGCAGTTCAACGATGAGTCGACGGCTCTGTTCGCGACAGCCAGGCTTTGGGACGACGGTATTGTGGATCCACGGGATTCGCGCCGCATCCTGGGGTTGTGCCTGGCAGTTTGCAGGGAGGCGGAAGGCATCAAGACCAACTCAAACACTTTTGGCGTGGCGCGGCTATGACGACATATACCAGTGAACATCTGGAGCTACAGCGGTCTGCCCGCAGGCTGATCGAGGCGGAAATCAACCCCCGTGTTGATCAATGGGAAGCGGATGGCATCTTCCCGGCCCACGAAGTATTTCGCAAGTTCGGAGACCTGGGCCTGCTTGGAATCAGCAAACCCGCCGCTTTCGGCGGGCTGGAGCTCGATTACAGCTATTCGCTGGCGTTTGCCGAGGTTCTTGGCGAAATTCACTGTGGCGGGGTGCCGCTGGCGGTCGGCGTGCAGACTGATATGTGCACGCCGGCGTTAGCCTTGCATGGCAGTGATGCACTGCGTGAAGAGTTTCTCCGTCCTTCCATCGCGGGTGAAATGGTAGGGTGCATCGGTGTTTCGGAGCCATCGGCGGGTTCCGATGTAAGCGGCATCAAGACGGTGGCTCGCAAGGACGGAGACGACTATGTGATTGATGGCGGGAAACTCTGGATCACCAACGGTACACAAGCCGACTGGATGTGCATGCTCGCAAATACCAGCGAAGGGTCTCCGCACAAATCCAAGTCGTTGATTATTGTTCCGCTTGCTACGCCGGGCGTCACGATTGCCCGCAAGCTCGATAAGCTTGGCATGCGCTCATCCGATACTGCGCAAATTTATTTTGATGCCGTTCGCGTGCCGCAACGTTTCCGAATCGGTGAAGAGGGAAAGGGTTTCCGGTATCAGATGCTCCAGTTTCAGGAAGAGCGCATGTGGTCGGCGGCCAGTGTATTGCGCCCTATGGATCGAGCAGTGTCCGACGCCATCGCGTATACCTCCGAGCGCCAAGCTTTTGGCAAGCGCATTATCGACAACCAATACGTACGTTTCCGGCTTTCAGAATTGCAGTCGAAGATCGAAATGTTGCGTTCGCTGCTCTACCGCGCTGTCGGCGAATATATTGCCGGCGCCGATGTGACCACGCTTGCCTCCATGGCAAAGCTGGAAAGTGGGAGGCTGGTTCGCGAGGTGGCCGACGCATGCTTGCAGTTCTACGGCGGCATGGGGTTCATGAACGAAACGCCCATTTCACGCCTTTATCGTGACGGCCGAGTGGCTTCGATCGGTGGTGGAGCCGACGAGGTCATGCTTGAAATCATCTCCAAGCGCCTTGGAATGTCTGAGAAGACGGGGGAGCGATCACGGTGATGCGAGAACCGGAATTCACGTCCACGGGTAATGTCGAGGCGCCGCGATTCAACAGCATATTGGTTGCGAATCGCGGCGAGATTGCGGTACGCATTATTCGCAGCGCCCGGTCGCTGGGCTTCAGAACCGTGGCGGTATATTCGCGCCCTGACGCCGATCTGCTTCATGTGCGAGCCGCTGACCGGGCTGTCTGCCTCGGAACGGCCTCTGCGGTGGAGTCGTATCTGAACATACCCAAAGTGATCGAGGCGGCATTGCGAACCGGTGCTCAAGCGATCCATCCGGGCTACGGCTTTCTTTCAGAAAGCGCGGAATTCTCAGCCGCATGCCGTGAGGCGGGGCTGGTGTTCATTGGACCGCCGCCGAGCGCCATTCGCGATATGGGCAACAAGGCGACGGCCAAGCGCCTCATGCTTGACAGTGGCGTGCCATGTATCCCAGGCTACGATGGCAGCGACCAAGCCGAAGAGGTAATGGGGCGCGAGGCCGAGCGCATCGGCTATCCGGTCATGGTGAAAGCGATGGCGGGCGGGGGTGGCAAAGGCATGCGTCTGGTCGAATCCGCCTCCCGACTCCCAGACTCTCTGCGCGGCGCCCGCTCCGAGGCGGAAAAGGCGTTTGGCGACGGCCGGCTGATGCTGGAAAAGGCGGTTTTGAACGCTCGCCACATAGAGGTTCAGGTGTTTGGCGACGAGCACGGTAATTTTGTCTATCTTGGCGATCGAGATTGTTCGCTGCAACGCCGCCATCAAAAAATTATTGAAGAGGCCCCGGCGCCCGGATTGTCGGCGCAACTGCGCCAGCGTCTAGGCGAGTCGGCAGTGCGAGCGGCGCGCTCCGTTCAATATCAGGGCGCCGGCACCGTCGAGTTCTTGCTTGCATCCAGTGGCGAATTCTATTTTCTTGAAATGAATACCAGACTGCAGGTCGAGCATCCGGTGACTGAGCTCGTTACCGGACAAGACCTAGTGGCATGGCAGATCAAGGTCTCGTCGGGGATGCCGCTGCCGCTTGCCCAAGAGGACATTGCATTGTCGGGTCATGCGATCGAAGCGCGAGTCTACGCTGAGGACCCGGCTGCTGGCTTTCTGCCACAGTCGGGTCAGTTGACTATTTGGCTGCCTCCTGGTGGCGATGGAATCCGTGTTGACCACGGGTTTGCACAAGGCATGGAAGTCTCCACCCATTACGATCCCATGCTTGCCAAGGTGATTTCCTTCGCCGCCGATCGAGAAACGGCACGCATGAGGCTGCGCCGCGCGGTGGAAGATTTTGCCATTGGCGGCGTCCGCACCAATCTTTCCTTTCTCAAGCAATGCCTGATCCATCCTGAATTTGTCGAATCAGGCTTCGATACAGGCTTCCTTGAGCGTCATGCGCCGGACCAAAGTCAGACACGAACGCCTGATCGACAGCTTGTTGCGGTGGCCGCTGCCTTTTATTACAACCGGGCCAACGGGCGGCACGGCTCGATGTTGCACGGGTGGCATAGCCGGCCGCCTGTTGCCCAGAGGCTTGCGCTGACCGCGGGCGATTGGGAAGGGTCTGTCACCGTGGTTTCGCACGATGACTTTGCAGGGGCGCTGCGCATTCGGGATGAGCACGGCGATCAGATCGTGGCTGTGCTCACGGATGATCTCGTGGCGCGGATCGAGGTGGACGGCATTCAACTGACAGTGTGTCGCGCCTGGGCGGGCGATGCGCTCCATCTTATCCGGGAGGAACTCTATTTTTCGTTTTCACCTTGGCGCGCCGATGCCGTGGACTTGGCGGTGAAAGCAGGAACAGCGGCCCTTCAGGCACCGATGCCCGCTGCCGTGGCAGAAGTGCGCGTGGCCATAGGGGAACGTGTCGTGGCCGGTCAGGTTGTTCTGATCTTGGAAGCGATGAAGATGGAGCTTGAAGTCAACGCCCCGATTTCGGGGCGAATAACCCAGTTGGGCGTAAGCGCAGGGACACACGTCAACCTGCACCAGTTCCTGCTTGCTGTTACTGCGGAAAGCGAAGAGGGAACGACGACATAAAGGAGGAGGAAGAATGGTTTTGATGCGTAAAATTGAACTGGGCACGCGAGGCGATGTCGTTACGCGGATGCCGGATGGTTCTTTGATTGTCAGTTCACCTGAAGCCCTTAAGCCGTATCCCGGAAGCTACACGGACCGGTTTGCGTACTGGGCGCGAGAGGCGCCAGACCGGCTATTTCTGGCGCAGCGCAATGCGCAAGGCGCATGGACCCGAATTACATACAGCGAGGCATACGCGACCGTTCGGCGCCTTGCCCAGGCGCTGATTGACCGGAACCTGTCGCAAGAGCGCCCCCTTGCCGTCCTTTCGGGCAATTCGATCGAGCATGCACTGATGGCCTTGGCCGCCATGCATGTCGGCATAGTCGTTTCGCCGATATCGGTGGCTTTTTCCCTCTTGTCCCGTGATTACGTGAAGCTGCGCCACACGCTTGACTTATTGGAGCCGGGCCTCGTATTTGTCGATGATCTGAAGCGCTTTGAGCCGGCGCTCACGGCCGTTTTATCCAAGGATGTCGAAATCGTATGCCTGAATGCGCAGGGGGCGTCGCTTGAGGCGACACCTTACGAGACGTTAGCGGAAACCATGCCGACTGGCGCCGTTGATGCCGCTGCGGCGGCTGTAACCGGCGATACCCTCGCCAAGGTGCTGTTTACTTCCGGATCGTCCGCTTTGCCCAAAGGGGCCATGAATACGCATGGCATGATGTGCGCGAACCAGCAAATGGGCACCCAGGCATGGCCGTTCTTGAATGCCGCGCCGCCGGTGCTCGTTGACTGGCTGCCATGGAACCATACATTTGGTGGGAACTTCGTATTCGGGATGAATCTGTATCACGGCGGGTCGCTGTATCTCGATGATGGCAGGCCTATGCCGGGGGAACTTGAGAAGTCGCTGCGCAATTTACAGGAAGTATCTCCAACCTTGTATTTTGGCGTACCCAAGATGTACGAATTGCTGCTCCTGCATATGGAAAACGACAAAACGCTCAGAGAGTCGTTTTTTTCCAGGATGCAGATGGTTTTCTACGCGGCGGCCGGCATGCCCGAGAGTGTCTGGCATGGCTTGCGCCAGCAGGCTATCGATACGACAGGTGAGCGTGTCTTTATTACCACCACCTTGGGGTCCACGGAAACCGGGCCCCTTGCAATTACGGCGAATTGGGACGCGGACTGGCCGAATGTGCTCGGTTTGCCAGTACCCGGCGTGGAAGTCAAACTTGTCTCGGTTGGTAGAAAGCAGGAGATGCGGGTCAAGGGGCCCAATATCACCCCCGGATATTGGCGTCAGCCTGAGTTGACGGCCAAGGCGTTTGACGAAGAGGGCTGGTATTGCATCGGCGACGCGGTCGCTTTTCTGGACTCGGCTGATCCATCCAAGGGGTTGGTCTTCGATGGGCGGATTGCTGAGGACTACAAGCTCTCCACAGGAACTTGGGTGAATGCCGGGCCGCTGCGATTCCAGGCTTGCAGCGATTTATCGCCATTCGTACGAGACGTACTTCCCGTCGGACACGATCGTGACGAAGTGGGCTTGCTGGTTTTTCCAGAGATTGAGTTGTGTCGACAGCTTGCCGGCCTGCCGCCCGAGGCGTCAGTCGGTGACATCCTGGCTCACGCGTCCGTTCGGGCAGAGTTCCAGAAACGCTTGGACACGCTTGCGGCGCGAGGCACGTCGAGCATCAATACGGTGACCAGGCTTATGCTGATTGACGAGCCGCTGTCCGGCGCCGAGCTGACGGACAAGAATACGCTTAGCTTCAATGTGGTGCTTCAGAACCGGGCGGCCGACATCGCTGAACTTTATGCGGACCGGGCTTCGCCGCGTGCAGTTTATATGTCTAACCGGGCGGTATCCTCATGATGAACACACCATTATCCTCGGCGGACGATCTTCTGATCGAGCGTCGCGGCCCCGTCCTGTGGTTGACCATCAACAGATCGGCGCGGCGAAATGCGATCAGTCCAGCAGTTATTGAGGGCCTTGGCCAAGGCCTGGATCGAGCGCGGGACGAGCGCGATATCCGCTGCGTCGTTCTGACAGGAGTCGGAGACAAGGCTTTTTGCGCTGGCGGAGACTTGCAGACGTCCGACCCCTTCGTGATCGACTCTTCCAATCCGTATGTGGCTGCGGCAGACCTTTTTCGAAAGGCCCGCCGGCTGACAGTGCCGTTGGTAGCACGGGTCAACGGCGCCTGCTTCGCGGGCGGTATGGGCTTGATGGCCATGTGTGATCTCGCAGTGGCCGCCGAGACCGCAACTTTCGCGCTGCCCGAGATAAAGGTCGGCGTCTTCCCAGCCCAAGTGCTTGGCGTACTCCAACACCTTTTACCCAGGAGAGTCCTTAACGAAATGTGTCTCACCGGCGAACCGATTTCGGCGCGGGCCGCTCTTGAGTTGCGGTTGCTCAATGCCGTCAGTGCTGACGTCGATATCGCGCTTGAGGAGATGATCGAAAAGCTGCTTAGGGGCTCGCCCGCGGCTATGCGCCGCGGGCTCTATACATTGAAAAAAATGGAGAACATGGCGTTCGAGGAATCCATATCGTTCGCCGAAAGCCAGATTGCGCTGTTTGCTCTGACCGAGGATGCAAAAGAGGGGGTAAAAGCCTTTGCCGAAAAGCGTAAACCCAATTGGCTGGATCGCTAGGGAGCTCATTATGTCGAGAGAAACAGTCCGTATCGGCGGCGCCTCGGGCTTCTGGGGAGACAGCCAGATAGCTGTGCCCCAACTTATCGAGCGCGGGAATGTGCAGTATCTGGTGTTTGACTACCTTGCCGAGTTGACGATGTCGCTTCTTGCCGCGGCGCGTAACAGAAACCCCGAAGCTGGCTACGCCGCAGACTTCGTGGAACAGATCAAGCCGCATTTGGGCGCTATCCTTGGCGGCGGAATAAGAGTGGTAAGCAACGCGGGAGGGGTCAATCCCGAAAATTGCGCCGCAGCATTGCGTGCCATTGCGGCCGAGCTCGGCTATTCCCCAAGAATTGCCGTTGTGAAAGGCGACGATGTGCTGCCGTTGATTCCCGAACTACGCGGCGCTGGCATAAGGGAGTTCCATAGCGGACGCGAAATGCCTCCGGAAATAACCACGGCGAATGCTTACTTGGGCGCAATGCCGATCAAGCGGGCGCTGGATGCAGGGGCCGATATTGTCATCACAGGACGGTGCGTCGACAGCGCGGTAACTCTGGGGGTGCTGATGCACCACTTCTCGTGGTCGCCCCATGACCTTGACAAACTTGCCATGGGCAGCTTGGCAGGCCATATCATCGAATGCGGTTGTCAAGCGACGGGAGGCCTGCATACAGATTGGCAGAAGGTCCCCGACTGGGCCAACATAGGTTATCCCGTCATCGAGGCGTCGGCGGATTCAACCTTCGTGGTGACCAAGCCGTCGGAGACTGGCGGGCTGGTCTATGTTCCCGCGATTGCTGAACAGATACTGTACGAGGTGGGCGATCCGGCAAGGTATGTATTGCCCGATGTCGTGTGCGATTTCTCCTGTGTGCAACTCGTTCAGCAAGGCGAGAATCGCGTGGCGGTCAACGGCGCGCGCGGCCTTCCAGCGACAGACACCTATAAAGTCTGCGCGACTTATCCCGATGGCTTCCGGGCCGTGGCGCAGCTTACCGTTGTTGGCTTTGATGCGGCAGCGAAGGCGCGTCGGACGGCGGAAGCGATTCTTGAACGTACACGAACGCTGTTCGCCCATAACGGACTGGACGATTACGCTGATACATTGATCGAAATACTTGGCGACGAAGCAGGTTACGGACCGCATGCCAGCGGACACCGCATGCGAGAGGCCGTGATGAGGCTGGCTGTTTCGCATTCCAGCAAGGAGGCGCTTCAGATGTTCGCCCGGGAAATTGCTCCCGCCGGCACATCCTGGTCTCCAGGAACCACGGGAATCACCGGCCGCCCGTCGGTTTCCCGTATTCTGAAACAGTTTTCCTTCTTACTGGATAAAGCCCGTGTGCCCGTGAAGGTGAGCATTGGCGAAACCGAGATAGCAGACGCCGCCTCCAGCTTGGATCCTGCTCATGGCGATCAATGCGTCGACGCCAACATACCTCTCATGGCGCTTGAAATTGCGGCGAAAGCTCCCTCTGAAGATTCCTTCCTCGTTTCTGTACCGCTTGTGAGGGTGGCCTATGCACGAAGCGGCGACAAAGGGGATACCTGCAATATCGGCGTGATTGCGAGAACTCCGCAGTTGGCGCCTTATCTGGCAAGCCAGCTCGAAGCGGAGAAGGTGAAGGCGTATCTATCTCATCTGGTGAAAGGGAATGTCACCCGATACGAAGTGCCGGGGATCCACGCCTTTAATTTCCTTTGCGAAGGAGCGCTGGGCGGTGGCGGTATGGCTTCCTTGCGCAACGATCCGTTTGGTAAAAGCATGGGGCAGATCCTGTTGTCGATGCCGGTGGATATTCCTCGGGAACTCATTGAGGCTTAAGGGAAACAGCATTCTTTGATGGGCATTCGAAAGTTAGTAATGCTGTTTGGCGTAGCAAGGTGTTGTCCACAGTATGTCCGTAACGCAGTTTTATAACTATTTTGGAGCGAGACATGAAATTCCTAAGAAAGCCCGCTACTTTTGCCGCAATCGCAGGATGCATGGGAGCCTTGATGGTAACTGCGGCCCCTGCGGAAGTTACGGTAGGTGTGGTCCTGTCCATGACAGGCCCGGGTTCAGCCGTAGGAGTTCCGACGCGTAAAGTGCTGGAGCAAGTACCGAAAGAAATTGGAGGCCAGCCGCTGAAGATCATTGTGCATGATGATAGAAGCGATCCGTCGGCAGGGACCGCGATTGCCCGGCGCATGGCCATCGACGAGAAAGCGGATGTATTGATTGGCTCAAGCCTGGTTCCCGGCAATATCGCAGTCGCGGCGGTGGCCAAGGAAACCGAAACAGTCCATCTGACGCTGGCGCCTACTGTTTTAAATGTCCAGGAAAACCCCTGGAGCTTCAATCTTCCACCGCAAACCACCCTCATGGCATCAGCGGTATTCGACCATATGAGGAACCATGGCATCAAGAAGGTTGGTTATATCGGCTTTTCAGACTCATGGGGAGAGCAATGGCTGACCGAGCTGAAAAAATATGCATCGGCTGGCAGCATCGAAATTGCCGGCGAAGAGCGTTTCAGTCGTGGAGACAGTTCCGTCATGGGGCAAGTGCTCAAGCTGCTCACCCAGAAGCCGGATGCAGTTTTGGTCGGTGCAACTAGCACGGCGGCCGGTCTGGTGCAGAAAACTCTGAAGGAGCAAAAGTTCAGCGGCCCCATATACCACACCCACGGCGCGACAACACCGGATTTTGTGCGTATTGCCGGTGCGACGGGAGAGGGGGCCATTGCACCGGCGGGTCCTAGCACGGTGGCAGAGGAATTACCCGCTTCGAACATGACCAAAGCGGCCGGAGTGCAGTTTGTTACGGCTTACGAAGAAAAGAATGGCGCGCATACCCGAACACCTTTTTCAGCGCACTTGAACGACGGGTTTCTGGTTCTCCAGGCGGCGATTCCAACTGCGCTCAAAAGCGCCGATCCTGGAACAAAAGCGTTTGCTCTGGCGCTAAAAGAAGCGATTGAAGACCTCAAGGAGTTGCCGGCCAGTCAAGGGGTTTATAACTATTCCGCGGCGGATCATGACGGCTTGGATGAACGCGCCCGTGTGCTGGTGGTCGTGAAGGACGGGGCCTGGAGATATCTTCCCGAATAGTCGGAGACTTCGTCTTTACATGAGAAGGTGTCCGGAGCCTGCGCCGGGCACTTGGCCATGGTGTCCATGTTGAGCGTGGTGCGGAACAGCACCTCGCCCATCATGATGCGCTCGGGCGGGTCTTGGAATTCCAACTGTTCTGAAACCGTTGCTGAGATATAGAGCTCAACCTCTCTGAGGTCTTCATCGTTGCGTAAATCGAAGCGATTTTTCAGGACGCTTGTTCCAGGGTAGCAATATGGATCCTGGCCGTCGCCGTACTTGTCGAAACTCAAGCTTTAAATTTGCGAATAGCTTCTAAAGCAACTTGACGGGCAGGCAGCTGTGGGCCGCCAGCATCGCGAGACACCTTGAAGCCTTCCAGGCGAAGGCTGGCGACGTAGTTGGATTTTCTATGTTTGGCGAAGTACGCTTTCTTTGCCTCGAAGCTGAGTTTTTCCATGTTTGGCTCTCCTGGCTAGGCGCGTTTTGAAGTCGGTGGGATATCCAATAATTGTAGCCGAGTGACGGATTAAACGGTATCGACCGAAGCCCCCACCCGTACCTGCTCGACAAGACCGTCGAGCTTGGCTGCGTCTGCCGAGAAGATGCGGATGCCTTCGCCCAGCTTGTCGCTGGCCATGGCGTCCATGTTCAGCGTGGTGCGGAACAGCACTTCGTCCATCACGATGCGTTGGGGCGGATTTTGCACTGCGGTGCTTGGGTCGAGCTGGCGGCTGAGGGGCTGGGTGCTGCCGGCCAGTTCGCCCAGCAGCTCGGGGCTGATGGTCAGCAGGTCGCAGCCCGCCAGGGCACGGATCTGGCCGATGTTCCTGAAGCTGGCCCCCATGATTTCGGTGGGGATGCCGTGTGCCTTGTAATAATGATAGATGCCGCGCACCGACAGCACGCCCGGGTCGGAGGGGCCCGCATTGGCCGCTTCGTTCCATTGCTCGCCCGCCGCCTTTTTATGCCAGTCGTAGATGCGGCCGACAAACGGTGAAATAAGACGGACCTTGGCCTGTGCGCAGGCAATGGCCTGGGCCAGCGAAAACAGCAGTGTCAGGTTGCAGTCGATGCCTTCGGCCTGCAGCGCCTTGGCTGCCTGGATGCCTTCCCAGGTGGATGCGATCTTGATCAGCACCCGCTCGCGGGGGATGCTGGCCAGCCGGTACAGCTCGATGATTTGCCGGGCGCGAATGACGGTCGCCTTGGTATCGAAGGACAGCCGTGCGTCGACTTCGGTCGAAACGCGGCCGGGCACGATCTGAAGAATTTCGCGACCGAAGGCCACCAGCAGGCGGTCGACCAGTTCTTGCAGCGGCGCGCCCGGGTGCTCGGCCACCGTGCGCTCGAGCAGCGGCCGGTAGGCGTCTTTTTGCACGGCCTTGAGAATGAGCGAAGGATTTG
>Ga0180219_1001457_pt1 | contig 15345 bp, 9 predicted proteins | sample eDN3rd30CBELigMG_FD_151338 | JGI IMG/M metagenome (GOLD analysis project Ga0180219, IMG submission 151338) | Enriched Miracle-Growth compost microbial communities from Emeryville, California, USA - eDNA 3rd pass 30_C BE-Lig MG (version 2)... ...
CGCGACGCGGCGTCCCGATCGTCTTCGAGGTGCGGGACCTGTGGCCCGAGATGCCGATCGCGGTCGGCGCGCTGCGCGGACGGCTCGCGATCCGGCTCGCGCGGCGGCTCGAGCGCTTCGCGTACCGCCGCTCGGCGCGCATCGTCGCGCTCTCCCCCGGCATCCGGGACGGCATCGTCGCCACGGGCGTACCGGCCGAGCGCGTCTCGGTGATCCCAAACGCGGCCGACCTCGACCTCTTCTCGACGGCGCCCGGCGCCGCGCGCGCCTGGCGCGATGCGCATCCGGGTCTCGGCGAGCGCCCGATCGTGCTCTACTGCGGGACGCTCGGGCTCGTCAACGATGTCGGCTATCTCGTCGAGATCGCGGCCGAGTCGCGCGCGATCGCACCGGAGATCGCGTTCGTCGTCATCGGAGACGGGGCCGAACGCGATCTGGTCCGCGACCGCGCGACCGCGCTCGGGGTGCTCGGGGATCAGGTCACGCTGCTGCCGCCCGTGCCGAAGGAGGAGGTGCCGCTCGCCTTCGCCGCGGCTACGGTGACGACGTCGCTCTTTGCTCCGATCCCCGAGATGGAGGCGAACAGCGCGAACAAGTTCTTCGACGGCCTCGCCTCCGGCACGCCCGTCGCGATCGACTACGGCGGCTGGCAGCAGGAGCTCCTCGAGGCGCACGACGCGGGGGTCCGACTGCCCGCGGGCGATGCTGCGGCGGCGGCCCGGATGCTCGCCGGGCTGATCGCCGACCCCGAGCGGCTCGACCGGCTCGGACGCAATGCGCGCGCCCTCGCCGAGCGCGAGTTCGACCGCGACGAGCTCGCCGCCCGGCTCGCGGCCGTGCTGCGCGGGGCGCTTCCCGGGGGCGCGTGAAAGACTGCCGGAGTGGACGACGCCCGGCCCCGGCACGAGACGATCGACGCGCTCGTCGAGTCGCCGCTCCAGCTGCTCAGCGCGATCGAGGCGCACGCGGCGGGGCTCGGCGGCACTCCGACCCGGGTGCAGGTCCGCTCGGATGTCCCCGCACTCGCCCGCACGCTCGATGCCCTTGCCGCGGCTGGGCTGCCCGAGGATCTCGTCACGTCGCTGCGTGCGCCGCGGGCCGCGCTCTCGCCGTTTTGCGCACCGGACCGGATGGTCGGCGACGCCTTCTCAGGCCTGTTCCAGGCCTCGCTGCTGACCCGGCGGACGCGCTCGCTCGTCGTCGTCGATGACGGGCTCGCGACACTGCACCTCGCCCGCTTGCTCGTCGACGGCGGCACCCTCCTGCGCGCGGGGGTCGCGGCGAGCCCGCGTCGTGTCCGGCTCGCGGGGCTCGCGGCGCGCCGGCTCGCACGGCTCGCGGCGCACGACCGGCTGACGCTCTTCACGGCACTGCCCGTCGCCGACGCGCTCGCCGCGGACCTCGCGGTGAGGGGCGTGCGGCTCGAGCGCAACCGCTTCGCGTGGCTGCGCGGCAGGACGGTCGCGGAACCGCCCGCGGAGCCGACGGTCGTCGTCGGCTCCGCGCTCGCCGCGAATGGGCTCGTGGCCCCCGAGCCCTACCTCGCCTGGGTCATCGGGCACGCGGCGAGGGGTCCGCTGCGCTATATCCCCCATCGCCGCAGCGACCCGGACGTGCTGAGGGCGCTCGCCGAGACCCCAGGCATCACGGTCGACGAGTCGGTCGTGCCGATCGAGCTGCGACTGGCGGGCATGCGCGCGGGCCAGCAGGTGCTGAGCCTGCCCTCGACCGCGGCGGTGCTGCTCGCGTCGATCCTCACCCCGCGAGGCGTGTCGGTCGAGGCGTTTGCCGTCCCCGACGACTGGTGGGCGGATCAGGTGTCGGGGGCACGCCGCGCGTATCTCCAGAGCGCCGTCCCCCTCGTCGCAGCGGCGCGGGCGGAGGCGGAGCGAGAGCGATGACGGCACCTGTGCGCATCCTCGCGGTCGCCGACAGCGACTCGAACCTCAAGTGGGCGGCGGCGACGCTCGAGCGTCTCGGAACCGGGCCCGAGCGCTCGATCGCCGTGTTGCGCTCGCCGATCGCCCCGAGCGCCGCCCAGACGCGCGCCGCGCTCGCGGGCACAGACCTCGCGGCACCGCCAGTCGTGGGGCTGCGGGGGCTGCGCAGCTGTCTCCGGCGAACGAGCCCCGATGCCGTCATCGTCGCGGCGACTGGCGCGACTGCGGAGCTCATCGGTTGCCTGGCGGTGCGACATGTCGAGCGTCGGCCCGTGCTCGTCGCCGGGCTGCCCGGCATCGCAGTCGCGGGCATCGAGCGCATGGCGGCATGGCGCCGCTGGGTCGACGCGTTCATCGTGCACGGGCGCCGCGAGGCGGATGACGTCGCCGCTGCGTTCGCGCAGGTCGGCGCGTCGCCGCGCATCGTCCTCGACCGGCTCCCGTTCCTCGGGGATCCGTACCACCTGGCGGCACCGGTGCGCCGCGTCGTCTTCGCTGCGCAGGCGAAGGTGCCCGAGGGACGCGATGAACGAGTCGCCATACTCGAGGGGCTCGCGCGCCTGGCGGGCACGGGACTGGAGGTGGTCGTCAAGCTGAGGGCCGCCGCAGGAGAACGCCAGACGCACAACGAAGCGTTTCCATACGACGTGCTCTGGAAGCGCGAACACACGGTGCTCGGCTTCCCAGAGTCGGCGATCCGCTTCGTCGAGGGCCGCATGCGCGACTGGCTCGATCCTGATTCTGCCCTCGTGACGGTCAGCTCGACGGCTGCGATCGAGGCACTCGCCCTCGGTCTCCCGACGGTGCTGATCAACGACTTCGGGATACGCGAAGCGCTGCTCAACGAGCCATTCGCGCACAGCGGCTGTCTCGTGCGACTCGCCGACGTCCCCGAGCTGTTGCGTGCGGGAGGCCCCGTCCCCGATCCGGCCTGGCTCGATCGGAACTATCTGCACACGGACCCGCCAGAGCTCGTCGGCGCGCTCGCCGAGCTGGTCGACCAGCGTCGTGCGGGTGCACTCTCCGAGTTGCCCGATATCCGGCCGCGCGACCGCGCGGCCCATCTGCGCGCCGTGCTGCGCACTGGCACACCGTCTTGGCTCCACTGCCGTGGCGGCGGGCGCGGCTAGGCTCTCAACGTGCGGATCGGAGCAGTGATCCTTGCCCGGGGCGGCTCGAAGGGCGTCCCCGGGAAGAATGTCGCGAGGGTCGGCGGGGTACCGCTCGTTGCCCGTGCCGTGTCGACGGCACTCGCAGCGTCGAGCATCGAGTGCGCGGTCGTCTCGACCGACGACACCGCGATCGCCGCCGTAGCGACCGCGGCCGGAGCCGAGGTCGTCCACCGACCGGCAGCACTTGCCATGGATACGTCCTCCTCGGAGGACGCGATCCTCCACGCCCTTGCGACGCTGCGTGATCAGGGCAGATCGCTCGACATCGTCGTCTTCATCCAGCCGACGTCGCCCTTCATCCTCGCGGCCGACCTCGAGGCGGCCATCGGCCGAGTCGTCGCGGGCGAGGCCGATGTCGCGTTCTCCGCGTTCGAGACCTACGCCTTCCTCTGGGCTGCGAGGCCGGACGGCGCCGCCGGAGTCAATCACGACCACTCATTCCGTCCGCGCCGGCAGGATCGCGAGCCGCACTTCCAGGAGACCGGAGCGTTTTACGTCATGCGCGCCGAGGGCTTCGAGGCCGCCCGCTTCCGTTTCTTCGGCACGGTCGCGATCCAGCCGGTCGACGAGGCCTGGGCGATCGAGATCGACACGCCGCAGGAGCTCGAGCGGGCGCGGGCGCTCGCCCCCGGATTCCGGGATCCGGCGCAGCACGCCGCCCCGGTCGGAGTCCGGGCCATCGTGACGGATTTCGACGGCGTGCACACGGACGACCGCGCGCTCGTGCGCGACGACGGCACCGAGGGGGTGCTGGTGAGCCGATCGGACGGGTATGGCGTCGGCATGCTCCGGGCCGCGGGCATGCCGTTCCTGATCCTGTCGAAGGAGCGCAACCCCGTCGTCGCCGCGCGGGCCGCGAAGCTCGGCGTCGAGGTGCTGCAGGCGATCGATGACAAGGCGACGGCGCTGACCGCCTGGGCGGCGAAGCGCGGGATCGACCTTGCGCGAGTCGTGTATCTCGGAAACGATGTCAACGACTTGCCCTGCCTCGACTTGGTAGGCTGGCCGGTCGCGGTCGCCGACGCGCGGCCCGAGGTGCTCAGCGCCGCACGGATCGTGCTGACGAAGCGCGGCGGACATGGTGCGGTCCGGGAGCTCGCGGACCTGCTCGTCGCATCGGGCGACGTGCAGGAAACGAAGACGGACGGGTAACGAAGGGACCAGATGATGGCAGCTTCCACGGTGCAGGTCGGCGGGCACACGATCGGCGACGGGCATCCCGTCTATTTGATCGGCGAGATCGGCCTCAACCACAACGGCGACGTCGCGATCGCGAAGAAGCTCATGGACGTCGCGGCAGATGCCGGGGCCCAGGCGGTCAAGTTCCAGAAGCGCACGCCGGAGATCTCGACGCCGGAGCACATGCGCGACACGCCTCGCGAGACGCCGTGGGGCACGATGACCTACCTCGAATACCGCTACCGGGTCGAGTTCGAGGAGGCCGAGTACTCCGAGATCTCCGCGTACGCGAAGGAGAAGGGCCTGGACTGGTTCGCGTCGCCCTGGGACGAGCCCTCGGTCGACTTCCTCGAGAGCATGGGCGTCGTCGCGCACAAGGTCGCCTCGGCCTCGGTCACCGACCTCGGCCTGCTGCGCAAGCTCGCGGCGACGGGCAAGCCGGTCATCCTCTCGACCGGCATGTCGACGATCGAGCAGATCGACAAGGCCGTCGAGACGCTCGGCACGTCGAATCTGCACCTGATGCACGCGACGAGCACCTATCCGCTCCCGGCGGAGGAGGCGAACCTCCGCACGATCCAGACGCTGAAGGATCGCTACGGCGTCTCAGTCGGCTACTCGGGTCACGAGCCGGGCCTGCAGATCTCGGTCGCGGCTGTCGCGCTCGGCGCGTCCTCCGTCGAGCGGCACATCACGCTCGACCGCACGATGTGGGGCAGCGATCACGCGGCGAGCATCGAGCCGAAGGGTCTCGAGACGCTCATCCGGGACATCCGGATCATCGAGCAGGCGCTCGGCGATGGCGTCAAGCGCGTCTTCCCCGGCGAGCTCGCACCGCTCAGCCGGCTCCGCCGCGTCGACGGCTGAGTCTCGCCCTACTGCGCGTCGGCCGAGTCGACCGGACACCAAAGGCCGGCCGGTACGAGGTCGACGAGGTCGACCTCGTCGAAGACGATCCGCTCGCGCCAATCCGAAACGCCTGTCTCGTAGACGACGCCGATCCGCCGTTCATCGAGTTGAACGAGGTCGGTGTAACCGCCTGGTGTCCCATCGGTCCCGAGCCTGAGCGGCTCCTCGATCCACGTCTGTCCGGCGTCGATGCTCACGTGGATCGCGACATCGACGCGACGGTCCGGCTCGTCGGGGTGATAGGTCGAGGGCGCGGCAAGGAGGAGCAGGTCCTCGTACAGACCCTCGGGGACGAGCGTGCTCGCATAGACGGACACGATCTGCAGTCCGTCCCGGAGGATCGAGACACCTGAGCCGTCGAGTGTCGCCGCGCCGTCGGATGACACGGCGTAGCCGCGCGTCTTCCCGGCGACCGTCGATGCCCTGTTGCGGAAGGTCGCCCAGACTCGGCCGTCGGGGAGCTCGGCGATCGCCCCCTCGACGAAGCGATTCGCCGGGTCATCGGTCGCCACGGTGAAACCGCGACGCCATGTCACGCCGTGGTCATCGCTGATGTAGGCAGACTGTCCGGTCGCAGATGTCCCGGCGAGGAAGACGAGCCACCCCGCATGGTCGTCGCTCGTCAGCTGCAAGCCGTGTCCCGGAGAGACGAGGCCGCCCCGCCAGCCCTTGAGCGCTTTCGTGCCGGACAGCTGCACGAGCGCTCCCCAAGTCTCGGCCTCGTCGTCGGACTTGCGCATGACGACATGCAGTCCGGAGTCATTAACCGCCGACATGATGACGATGAGGCTCCCGTCGATCTCATCGACGATGGGCGCAGGATTCGACACCTTTCCCTCGATATCGGCGAGCACCTCGATGTCGCCCCACGTGCACCCGTCATCGTCCGAGACGCGATAGACGATGTCGAAGTCGCCGACATCAAGTGTGCGGCTGTCACGCCGTTCGGCGAAGACGATGATCCGCCCGCTCGGCAGCGACGCGATCGACGGGATGCGATAGGTCGGCACTCCGCTCGGGTCGGATTCGAAGACGCCGGAGTCGCAGTCTGCCGACCCGACGCCGACGAACGGCTCGCTCGTGCCCGGAGGTGCGGGGACGCCGGCCGTCAACGTCAGCGCCGCAGTGACACCGATAGACAGGGTTGGCGCCCAATGCCACCAGGTTCCTCGCGTCGCGATCATCCCCGGCAGAGTAAGCAACAATCCTCCGCGTGCCGTGCATGAGCACCCCCGTGCGGCAGAATTGCGCGGTGCCGGGAATCGTGATCAGCGACAAGCGACTCGACATCCAGGGTTTGCGAGCCTTGGCGGTCGCACTCGTCGTGATCTTCCATCTGTGGCCCAAGACGCTGCCCGGCGGGTTCATCGGCGTCGACATCTTCTTCGTCATCTCCGGCTACCTGATCACCGCGCATCTGCTGCGCGAGGTCGACCGCACCGGCACCGTCTCGGTCACGAGATTCTGGGCGCGGCGCATCCGACGCCTGTTGCCGGCGTCATTCCTCGTAGTCGCGGTGTGCGTCTTGCTCGCCTTCACCGTGATGCCGAGGGCGGTACTCACGCAGAACCTCCAGGAGATCGCTGCCAGCGCCGGCTACTTCGTCAACTGGCTTCTCGCATTCAACGCCGTCGACTACCTCGCCGCGGACAACGCGGACTCGCTCGTCCAGCACTACTGGTCACTGTCGGTCGAGGAGCAGTTCTACCTCGTCTGGCCGCTGCTCATCATCGCCGCGGGGTTCCTGGCGGCCAAGGTGTTCAAGACGAACCGTCGCGTTGTCATCGGGATCGCGCTCGGGCTGGTGTTCGCCGCTTCCCTCGCCTATTCGATTGTCGAGACTCATCTCAATCAGCCCTTTGCGTACTTCATCACCCCGACCCGTGCGTGGGAGTTCGCGGCCGGGGGGCTCATCGTGTTCCTGCCCGTCCTCGTCGCCCGAACTCGAGCGGTTCAGGTCATCCGCATCAGCGCGAGCTGGGTAGCCGTCGCACTCATCATCGCCTCGGCGTTCCTCCTCGACGCCGAGTCACCCTTCCCCGGATCGATCGCGCTCGTCCCCGTCCTGGGCGTCGCGTACCTGATCTGGAGTGGTGACGAGGACGCCGTCTGGTCACCGCAGTTCGTTTCGCACAGCGGACCCATCCAGCTCATCGGCGACACGAGCTATGCCATCTACCTTTGGCACTGGCCGCTGATCATCGTCACGCCCTACGTCCTCCACCACGGCATCGGCTTCGGCACCGGCGTCGCGATCGTGATCGCCACCGTCATACTCTCGATCGCGACGAAATACCTCGTCGAAGACCCGGTCCGTCTCGCCACGGGCACCCTGTCCAAACGCTGGCCCGCATACTCATTCATGGCCTCGGGGATGCTTGTGCTGTTCGGTGTCACGGCGGTCACCGGGGGCTTGCAAGTAGCCCAGCTTCGATCCTTCACCGAGAGGATCGAAGCGCTGGCGGCTGATCCGAGCAGCTGCTTCGGGGCTTACGCGATTCTCAACGGATGCGATGATCCATACGTTCCGACCGACACCGTCGATGTCGAGTACGCGATCGGCGACAAATGGCTCGTCGTGCGCCAGCAGGATCCTCCCTGCACGCTCACCGCCTGGCCTCCGGCGAACTCGCAGAGTGCGATCTGTGCACTCGCGACGGACGAGAATGCGGCCGACACGGTGCTCGTCGTCGGCGACAGCCACGCACAGGCCATCACCCCGGCAATCGCCCTTGCAGGGGCCCACCCAGGCGGCTGGCAGACCCTGGGATTCATCATGCCAGGTTGCAGCGGATTCTCGTCATACGATCTCAAGGCTTCGCACGGCAGCAAGTCCTGGTCCTGCATCGCCTGGACCGAGCAGCTCTGGCCGGCAATCATTGACGCCGAACCGGACCTGGTCGTCATCGCGCTTCGAACGATGCACAACTGGCGCATCACGTCTGAGAGTCTCACCGAGCGGATCGAGCTGCTCGAGCGAAACGATATCGACGTCGTCGCGATCGACGATCCACCGGAGATGCCCGAGGGCCGCTCCGGCCCCCAGTGCGCAGAGGCAGTGACGGTGGCACCCGACGCATGCGAGTTCCCCGCTCCTGAGTTCGACGACCCGCTCCTCGCCGCCGCCGCGGCTACCGACACCCCCGTCATCTCCTTCGACGACATCATCTGCCGGGACAGCGAATGCCATGCACTCATCGGCGGCGTCGTCGTATACTTCGATGGTCACCACCTGTCGCAGACATTCGCCGCGACGCTTGCTCCGCGCCTCACGGAGGAGATCGGCGCGCGACTCGCGTCTCGTCGGCAGACGGCGGCCTGGTAGTTTGTACGGGACGCTAGCGAGGCGGAAGCAGAACGAGGGCGATGGCTGACGCCAACATTGAGCAAGCCCTATGGCTGGCGCTTGGCAGGCGGGGCAATGCCGGTGACGGCCTGCTCTACGAGGTGACCCGTGCGCTCTTCGAGGGGCGACTGGACCTGGATTTCCGTAGCGTCCAACTGGGCTCCTATATCCGGGCGGGGGATCCGCCACCTGCGAATGTCGTGGTCGGTCCCGGCGCGGTGCTCGCAGGGACGTTCTCCTCGAAGAAGCTGCAGCCAGCACTCACCGATCAGTGGGCCCAGTTCGGTCGCGCGCGCTACCACCTCTGGAGCACCGGACTCAGTTTCGCTCCGGCTCCCGAGGAGATCCCTGATGTCCTGCGCGTCACTCGGCGCACTCGCCAGCTCTATGTCCGCGGCACGAGGGAGGCCGAGTTCTTCCGCGGTGTCGATCCCGATCTGAATCCGATCTGGGCCCCGTGCGCCTCGCTCTTCACAGAGCGACTGCTCGATCTCGAACCGCGCAAGAAGGACGTCGTGGTCGTCAACTTCGACTCCTTCCTGTTCCGCGACGAGCTCGCTCACGACCACCCGCTGCAACGATTCAAGGATTTCGCCGAAGCACAAGGGCTCGAAGTCCGCTCGCTCATCAACGGTCGTCCGGATCTCAATGCGCACCTGCTCGAGATGTTCCCGATGATCGACATCGACCGGCCCTACTTCGAGCGCTTTGCCCACGAGTACGACTCCGCGGGCAAGTTCACCAAGGACTACAACGCGGCGCTCGAAGCGCATCATTCGCTCGGCGACCGGCACAATGACTGCCGATTCGCGTTCGGCAAGCGGCTGCACGGCTGGCTGCCGTTCATGGCATTCGATACACCATCCGCATTCATCGGGCTCGACACCCGACGCGGATTCCCGCGCGACTACTTCGGATCCGATGAGTTCCTCTGCGATGTGCCGCGCGGCAGCGAGATGTCGCGAGCGAGCCTCGAGCGCATGGCGAGCATGATGGTCGAGAAGCTGCAGTACTTCATCGACAACGAAGACCGACTGCGGTCACAGATCGCGGAGCGTCGCGCGGGACTCTGGGAACAACTCCAAGCGCACGCGGACTCGTTCGTGGACGTTTTGCGCGAGCCTCCGGCGCGACTCAAGACCCGTGCGCCGGAGCCGACCCCGGAGCATCCTCAGCAGCCATTGGTCATGTCCGAGCCGCGGACGGCGCCAGCAGACGATTCACGACCAATGACCACGATCATTGCGTTCTGCGAATCGATCAACCAGGTGCGCATCGCCAACGACGCGGCTCGAGAGTGGGCACCCTGGACACGCGTCATCGGCGTGACATTCGCGCGGACCTTCGGAATAGAGCCCGGCGCGATCCTGAGCGCCACGGATCTGCATGACTTCGTACTGCTCGATCGCTATCGCGACGACAGCCTTCCCGAGAAGGACCTCCTGCTCGCGGTGGACGACTGGCTCGCCGCAGTGCCGGGCGCGGGAGAGAACGATGTCTGCGTCCTCTCGTTCAATGACGGGAGCCGCCTCGCGCGACGATTCGTCCGGAAGGCATTGGACCTGGGGCTTCCGGGATTCGTGATCCAGGATGGCTACCTCGGCCATGAGACCGACGTCTCGGCTCGCACCCTCGAAGAGTTCCACGCGGTGCACGCCTCGCTGCTCGACGGGGCCCGGGACCTGCAAGCGAGCATCGCCGACCCAAAGCTCCGTGATCTGTATCGTCGCCACGCATCGACCACGAAGATCGGGGCCACGGGAGACTGCATCTACTTCGTGCGAGGGCAGGACATCAAGGTCAAGATGTGCATGCGTCACGGCGTCCGTCCAGAACAGGTCCATGTCGTCGGCTCCGTGCATGCGGCGCTCGATCGAGCCGATCACATGGAAGCACGCGACCCCGAGCCTTCCCGCAGGCCGCGAGCGCTGTACGTGGGTCAATGCCACACGCTCCACGGCAAGGCAGATGAAGCGACTTGGCTGCGCCTATCAAGGCAGATCTTCCAGCAGCTCGCGGATTCGCCACAGATCGACTTCCATTACAAGTTCCATCCGAGCGAGTCACCGCGGATGCGCGAGCTCCTGGGCCAGCAGATCCCCGAGACCATCACCGTCCTCGAGGGCGATGTGCTGACCCCAGCGACGTACCGCAGGTATGACTACATCCTCACCGAGACATCCACAGCACTGCTCGACGCGGTCCGGGCGGGTGCGGGCGGGATCGTCATCGAGATACCCGAGCTCGGCGAGTTGCTTCCCCGAGTCGATTCGCCGGGGCGCGTGCACTACACGAGTCTTTCGACGCTGCGCGCGGACCTCGCGGCCATCAGTGCAGGAACGGCGATGCCAGCCGAGGGCGGTACCCACTTCGACTTCCTGGAAGCGCCTCCGGTCGAGGACCTCTTCGGCGCGGTCGCGACCGCCATCCGCTCACGCGTCGACATGAGCGCTTCCGCATCGTCATTCGCGCATACCGGGCCAAGGGACCGTGCACAGGAGATCGCGACGCGCATCGCGCCCGATCTGCACGCGCTCATGCATCGGGTTCCGAGCGGCGGATGGTATCTCAGCACACTGGAAGACCCGCAAGTGCTCTTCGCCCACCTCGACGCCAAGGAGCTTGCTCGACTGGTGCCTGCGATCATGGCCTTGCTTGGGACCAATTGGGCTGGGGTGTTCCGAGCCCGCGTCGCGGAGCTCGGGGTCGAATATCAGAGCCCCGAGCTCGCCGTCATCGCCGAGTTGCTCGCGTCCGCGGACGACGCAGAGGTGGATCGACTCCTCCGCACGATCGGCGATCCTCCGTCGCTCAAGCATCGCATTCGCCTCACCAAGCCCTGCGTGGCTTCCCGTACGCCCTACGAGCAACGACTCGACCAGTTCTTCGCGGCGGAACCTTGGGCCTGTCCCGACGGGCCAGCCTACGCATTCCGGTTGCTGACCGACCACCCGTCCGGCCTGTCCGACCATGCCGCGGTCGACGCGTTCACAGTCGCCGCAGCGACGACGACCTCGGCGACGCCGGCCCAGCGTGCCGCTGTGCTCCGTCTCGCAGCGCAATCGAGTAGCGGGATCGCGACCGAGCTACTGGGCCGAGGATGGGGAGGTGAGAGTTGATCCCGTTCCAGGAACTGACGCAGGCGGTGGCGACTCGGGCCGGCATCGACACTGTCTCGTTCGATGTATTCGACACAGTCGTGTTCCGCATACAGGGAGACTGGGAGGGACTGCTCGGTGAGCTCGGCTCCCGGCTCGTCGAGTCGGGACTCCTGGCGCCGGAGTTCGATCCGACGAAGTTCTCGAAGACACGACTCGCTGCGGAACGCGCGGCGCACGCGGCGCCTCAGGCGGATGGCAGCCGCGCGCTGAGCCTGGACCGCATCTACGCGCACTTCCCTCGCGAGCATCTCGGACCGAACGCGACACCAGAGGCCCTCGCCCAAGCCGAGTTCGACCTCGAACTGGCATCGGCGTTCGCGCTTCCGGCAACGCTCACCCGTATCGCCGAGATCGTCGCGCTGGGGCGCAGAGTGTGCTTCACCTCGAACACGTACTATCACCGCCACCAGCTCGTCGCGATTCTGGAGGCGGCGGGCGTGCCTTCGGACTCCTTGCAGTACGTGTTCTGTTCGTGCGACTACGGGCGCGGGAAACAGCACGGCCTCTTCGAGGAAGTGCTGCGTGAGCTCGTGATCGCGCCTGAGAACCTGATCCACTGCGGCGACAATCGGAGCACCGATGTGAACGCACCTGCTGCCCTAGGTATCGAGACCAGCCTGTACCGCGGATCGTTGGACTGGTGGCGCACCGATCGCAAACACCGAGTGCGCCCCACCGTGTCCGATGCGCTTCGCAGCTGCAGTCGATTCGATCCGACAGGACAACCGTTCCAGGACTTCGGATACACGTTCTTAGGTCCGATCATCGCCGGCTTCGTGGTCTGGACTCTCGATCTTTCGCTCTCTGAGAATCGACCGCGCCTCTTCTTCGCCGAGCGGGAGGGCGTATTCCTGAGGGAAGCAACCGAGCTTCTGCGATCAATAATCGCTGACAAGCGCTACGACCAGCTCGAAACCTACTCGATCGCTGTCTCCCGGCAGGCTGTCATGCCCCTCGTGGTGGGGAGCCGGGGCCATCTCGACCTCCAGACCGACCTCTTCGAACGTCGGCTCCGGCTCGGCTCGTCCGATCTCCAGCCTCACTCGGATCCGGCAGCGGCGGCACGCGCCGAAGAATATCTGACGAGGACGCTCCTGCACCTGCCTTCGTCGCTGTTCGTCGACATCGGTTACAAGGGCACCATCAACCACGTGCTGAACGCACGGCTGGGTGGCGACGGCATCGATGGAGGCATGCTCGGGGCGTATCTCATCCGGTCTGCGAAGGCGGACGCAGGACCGTCTCCGTCACGGGGATACCTGCCCGCCGACGGGAGCGCTTCCGACGTCCTCGCCAAGTCCCAGCGGGGTATCTCGTTTCTCGAGCAATGCCTCATGCCGCCGACCGGGAGCGTGATCGGATACGACGCCGATCTTTCTCCGATCAGAGAGCGATCCGTCATCCCCGAACGCCAGGTCGTACAGCAGGCGGCGGTGCAAGAGGGGATCCTCGCATTCGTGGCCGACCTCGCGGAAGTCGTGCGACGGCTCGACACTCCGCCGGCGCGCGCGGCGATGTCACGGGCCGCTGCCGAACGCGAGCTGGTGTCCCTGTTCCGAGAGCCGACACCGCACGTCGAGAATCTCGCGATCAACTGGGTCCACGAGGCCAACTTCGGAACGGAGGAACTGCTGCCGGTCTCGGCGCAGCGAGTCCTTCCCATCACCGGACCCGCCATAGACCTCCTGGTGGGCGGCCGGAGCTGGATCGGGCCGATCCGGCAGAACGTACCGCTCTCGTTGACTGCGCTTGGGAGCGCAAGTTCGTCCGTGGTGGCGAACGCCACGACGACACGGGGACCGATCGGGCCGGGGACGGTGCGCACGACGCATCCGGCTCGCGAGCCATTGGTCGCGCAGATGATCATCGCCCCGGCGGGTGAGCGGTTCAAGACCCTTCGGCTCTCGACGCCAAAGATCGGCTCGGGGCGACTCAGGGTCGCGCTCTACACGACACGGGAGCGCAGCCCGTTCGGCGGATTGCCCACGCTCGAACGACTGGTCATGGACGAACGACGCGCACAGATCGAGCTGACCTGGACCGGAAAGTCCTGCCAGCTGCTCAGCGACACCGAACAGCTCGTGCGTTCATGCCGCTTAGACGATGGCGATGTGCTTCTGTCATTCAGCGAACGCTTCACGGGCGACGCGATTCTACTGACGATCACACCGCTTGCGGCGTTGCTTTCGGTCACCTCGGTACGCCGCAGGCGGGCACTCTCCGATCGGCTCCGGGCTATCGCCCGGCGTCTGCCCCGACCGATCAAGCAGCTCCTCCTGCCGGCGTATCGGGCGTATCGACGGCGGCAAAAGCGCCGCTGACAGGACCGTCACCAGGGAGCTTCGGTTGGCCGGTTCTTCAACCGTCGCTGACACTCGGACGCTTCACGCCTCGTACTCCGGCAAGCCTGATAAGTCGTTCGGTGCGGTCGGCCCATCGACGGGGGCGGGCGAGTTCGGTCGCGAACGACACGGATGCCTCCCTGAGCACCTAGTCCGCGTCCTCCAGCTCTGCGACGCGCTTCTTCAACTGCCTGACGTCGGCCTCGATCGCGGCCTGATCCTTCAGCACAGCACCGTGCTACCTAGCTCCAAGCAGCCGACGGCTAGGCTGACACCTGCCATGGCAAGTGTTGTGTCCCGACGAGGTCCCCTGTGATAGAGGCGACATCAGCCCCCGCCCCGAAAGCGACCATCGTGGTCGATGACGTGCATGTGAAGTATCGCGTCTTCGCCTCGGGCAAGCGCATGGGTAGCGCGCCCAAGGCGATCATCACGCCCCGCACCCGAGCGACTCGTGAAGTGCATGCGCTCCGCGGTGTCTCTCTCACGGTTCACGAGGGCGAGACCCTCGGGGTCATAGGGCGCAATGGCTCGGGTAAGTCGACGCTGCTCGGGGCGATCAGCGGACTCCTACCGACGACGAGCGGACGAATCTGGGCAGAAGACCGACCGATTCTCCTCGGGGTGAATGCAGCGCTGCTACCGGACCTGAGTGGAGAGCGCAACATCGTGCTCGGACTCCTCGCCCTCGGATCAAGCCGTGCGGAAGCGACTGCGAGAGTGGCCGAGATCGCCGAGTTCGCGGAGCTCGAAGAGTTCATCCACCATCCGATGCAGACTTACTCGTCTGGGATGGCTGCGCGGCTCCGATTTGCGATCGGGGCGTCAAAGGATCATTCAATCCTGCTCATCGACGAGGCGCTCGCGGTCGGGGATCGCGCCTTCAAACTCAAGAGCGAGGAACGCGTGCGTCAGATGCAGCGCAACGCGGGCACCGTGCTCCTGGTCAGTCATTCGATGGGCTCGATCCGTGACATGTGCTCACGAGTCATCTGGGTCGACCGCGGCGTGATCCGAATGGAAGGACCCCCGGATGACGTGATCGACGCATATCACCGCGAGGCAGGCGGAGCCTGAACCGCTCTCCTGGACATCTTGGTCTTGATCCGGTCTGGTCATGCCCCGGTTTCCCGGACTTCGAGCTGAGGAGTCGTGGCTAGGTTTCGGTGTGAATCGGCCTGACTTTCGTTCCGTTCTTCAAGCAAGGATGGAACACGATGAATCAGAAGTACTCGCCGGAGATGCGTGAACGCGCGCTGCGGATGCTCGATGAGGCCAAGCCGGATCATCCCAACC
>Ga0180219_1001458_pt1 | contig 15339 bp, 11 predicted proteins | sample eDN3rd30CBELigMG_FD_151338 | JGI IMG/M metagenome (GOLD analysis project Ga0180219, IMG submission 151338) | Enriched Miracle-Growth compost microbial communities from Emeryville, California, USA - eDNA 3rd pass 30_C BE-Lig MG (version 2)... ...
GGTCTGGAACGACCACGTCTGGGCGACGGTGCCGTTGCAGGTGTACAGCTGCACGGGGGTGCCGTCCGCCGTCGTCGTCGAACCGCCCGCGACGTCGATGCACTTGCCGGCCAGCCCGGTGACCTGGCCGGTCGGCACGGTCCCGTTCAGGTTCCACTGCTGGGCGCTGCTGGCGTTGCAGTCCCAGACCTGGAGCAGCTGCCCGTCGTGCAGCGGGGCGCCGCCGCTCATGTCGAGGCACCGGCCCGACTGCGGGTTCACGAGCGCCTTGGTGGTGGTGTTGTACCGCCACACCTGGGCGGCGGTGCCGTTGCAGGTGTAGATCTGCACCGGGGTCCCCGCGGCCACGCCGCTGCTGCGCACGTCGAGGCACTTGCCCAGCGCCTGGATCGTGTCGCCGCTGCGCGTCCACCTCTGCGCGTCGTTGCCGTTGCACGTGGCCACCTGGACCTGGGTCGAGCTGGCGGGGTTCGCCCACGGGATGTCGACGCACAGGCCGGACGACGCCGTCGCCGCAATGGTCCCGGTCCCGGCGGGGATCGCGGTCCCCGTGCCGTCGCCCTGGCCGCTGCCGCCGCCGTCGTTCCCGCCGCTGCCGCCCTCGTCGCCGATCGCGGTGGCCGTCCCGGAGAACGGGTCGAGCTGGATGTACGCGGCGGTGGGGTTGCCGTCGTGGACGAGCGACTCCTGGTTCGTCACGTCGTCGAACGCGAAGGCGTAGGCCTTGCCGTTCGCCATCTGCTGGTGGATGTACTTGGCGTAGTAGTTCGTCACCGGGTCCTGGTAGAAGCTCGCCGCGTTCGAGTCGGGCTGGTTCGGGTTCGACAGCACCGAGGAGCGGATGAGGCCCGCGCACAGCGTGCGAGCGATCGGGCCGACCACCTGGTCGTTCGGCGCGAACAGGTCACCGGCACAGCCCAGGATGCTGCCGGACGAAGGCTTGTTGAAGCTCGCCACCGTGGCACCGCTGCTGTTGCGGAAGGTCATGACGTTGCCGCTGACCCGGCCGTAGTACACGACCGACGGGTTGTCGCCGAAGGGGCGCACGACGAGGTCCTGGCTCGAGTACTTGCTCCAGACGCGGTTCGTGTAGTCGTCCATGATGCCGGCCGAGATGGTGCCGGCGTCGATCCCGTGGGCCGGCGACAGCACGCGCAGCACGTTGCCGCTGCCGTCCTTCTGCACCAGGTTGTTCCACCCGGCCGTCCCGTTCAGGGCGTTGATGACGGCCTGGTAGCCGTCGGTCTTGAGCCGACCGGTGCTGAGGATCGAGCCGTCGGATTTCTTCAGCCCCGTCTGGTACGGCGCGGAGAAGAAGTCGACCTGGGTGCTGTTGATCCACAGGCCGTCGTCGTTGAGGGTGTACTCGGTCCAGTTGAACAGGATGTTGCGGTTCGGGTCTGAGGGGTTCTCGACGGCGGGCTGCACCAGCTGACCGTCGTTGACGATCTTGAAGCTGAGCTTCTGGCCGTAGGAGAAGTAGACCCGCCCGGAGAACTTGGGCAGCTGGATCGTCGTCGACTGACCGTTGGCGGGCCCGGTGATCGAGGCGTCGGGTGCCGCGACCGGGGTGGCGCCCGTGCTGGGCCACTTGTGGAAGGTCCCGCTCGCGTCGGACCAGCCGAGCTGGCCGTTCGCGAGGTTGGTGCCCAGGACGTAGACGTAGACGCTCTGGTTCACGCCTGACTTGTTGGTGATCGTGATGGGGATGGTGGTCGGTACCGCGGAGGCTGGTAGTGCGGCGACCAGCCCCGCTGCGGCGGTCGTCACCAGGGCGGCGGCGACGGCCAGGATTCTCCTTGTTGAGCGCACGCTGACTCTCCTCGTCGGTTGCGTCGTTGAAACCGGAAGGCGGGCCGCACGGTGCGGCCCGTCAGAGGTGTTGCGTCTCGACCATAGCGTCAACCAGCGGCGCGCGCGTGCTGATGAGGTGTGCTGCAATCGCAACGATGGTCGCGCTCCCGCTCGCGGTGCTTCGAGGCCTGCTCAGAGAGCGGGCCCGAAGGGCTCGGGACGGGTGTCCTTGGCGACTCGCTCGTCGCCCGAGGACTGCGCGCGCAGCCGCCGCGTCGCCCACGGCAGCAGGTGGTCGCGAGCCCACTGCGCGTCCGACGAGGCGCGCTCGCGCCACGGCACGGGTCCGCGCCCCGACATCGGGACGTCCCACAGGCCGTCGTCGGGCACGAGGCCGAGGGCGACGAGGGCGGCCTGGGCGACGCGGCGGTGCCCCTCCGGGCGCAGATGGATGCGGTCGTCGGCCCACAGGCGCAGGTCGTGCAGCGAGCGCATGCCCCACAGGTCGAGCACGTGGGCGTCGTGCTTGCGCGCGATGCTCCACAGGTTCGCGTTGAACTGCCCCACGCGTCCCCGGGTCAGCTCGACGATCGGGTTGCCGGAGACGTCGAAGCCGGTCGCCATCAGCACGTCGGCCCCCGCGGCGCGCAGCCGTCCCACGGCGTCGTCGATGACGGCGGAGATGTCGTCGATGTCGACCTTGGGCCGCAGGATGTCGTTGCCGCCGGCCACGAGGCTGACGAGGTCCGGCGAGTAGGCGAGCGCGGCGGGCAGCTGCTCGCGGACGATGGGTCGCACGAGGCGCCCGCGGATCGCGAGGTTGGCGTACTCCAACGGGGCCTGGCCCGCGGCGACCCGGCGGGACGAGAGGGCCTCGGCCAGCCGGTCGGCCCAGCCGCGCAGGCGGACGCCCGGGGCGTCGTGCGGCGTACCCTCCGGCAGGTCCCACAGGCCCTCGGTGAACGAGTCCCCCAGCGCGAGGTAGCGGGTCCAGGGGACGTGGGCGCCGGCGACGGGGGCCGACGAGGGCTGTGGCAGGGAAGTGCTGTTCACCATCCCATGATGCGCCCCGGACGCGGCGACGTCACCAGGATGAATGACACCGTTGTGATTCCGGTCGTAGACTGGGGAGGTGGATGCCGACAGGACGATGACGAGACCATGACGGACCCGGCAGCGGGCGTGCAGCCGGTCGCGGTGCTCGCGGAGCGGGACGCGGCGATCCTCGCCTTCGAGCGGCAGTGGTGGCGCTACGCGGGTGCCAAGGAGCAGGCGATCCGCGAGCAGTTCGACCTCTCGGCCACGCAGTACTACCAGGTGCTCAACGTCCTCATCGACGCCCCCGAGGCGCTCGCGGCCGAGCCGATGCTGGTCAAGCGGTTGCGGCGGATGCGCTCGAGCCGGCAGCGCGAGCGCACCACCCGTCGCCTGCACGCCTGAGCCGTCTCGTCCGCCTGAGCCGTTCTGGGAGGCGGACCGGGTACCCTTTGCGGGTGACCAAGCGCGACTACCCCTACCAGGACGACGAGTTCGACGCGTCCGGGGACGACGTCCGTCCCGCCGCCGCGCACCGTCGTCGCCGCAGCCGCTGGAGGTTCGTCCTCCTGCTCGTGGTCGTCGCGATCGTCGCCGGCCTGCTCGCGTACGCCGCTGTGATCGTGGTCCCCAAGCTCGCGCCGAAGGCTTCCGCCGACCTCGCGTCACAGCTCGGCGTCTCGACGAGCAGCACCCCCGCCTCGTCGGCGCCGTCGACGCAGACCGCGACCGACGAGGCCACGGACGGCTCGTCCGACGCCGCCACGGACGGCTCGACGGACGAGTCCTCCGGCGCTGCGACCGACGAGCCCGACGCCTCCTCGGACGAGACGACCACGTCGACGCCCACCGCGACCGCCGACACCTCGACCGCCGTGCGCGTGCTCAACGCGACCTACACCAAGGGCCTCGCCGCCACCGGCGCCGCCGCGCTCACGAGCAAGGGCTGGTCGGACGTCACCGCCGCGAACTACACCGGCGGGTCGGTGAGCGCGTCGGTGGTCTACTACAAGGCCGCGGACGACAAGGCCAGCGCGAAGGCCGTGGCCAAGGCGCTCGGGATCTCCAAGGTCACCCTGGTGGACTCGCTGTCCGCGCCCATCGTCGCGATCCTCGCGGCCGACTACTCCGGCTGACGCACGCGCCGTGGTCACGCTCAGCGGGCACGGCGGGCGAGGCTCGACCCACGACGTCGTCGTGGTGGGCTCCGGCCCGAACGGGCTCGCCGCGGCGGTGACGCTCGCCCGCGCCGGGCTGGGCGTGACCGTCCTGGAGGCGCAGCCCAGCGTCGGGGGTGGTGCCCGCACGCTCGACCTGGGGCTGGGCCCGCAGGAGGGGCCGGGCGGGATCGTCCACGACCTCTGCTCCGCCGTGCACCCGCTGGCGTGGGCCTCCGGCTTCTTCCGCGCCTTCGACCTGCCGGCGCGAGGCGTCGAGCTGCTGACGCCCGAGGTGTCGTACGGGCAGCCGTTGCGCGCGGCGGGTGCGCGAGGCGACGGCACGGCCGCCGGGCCCGGCGTCGCGCTCGCCTACCGGGACCTCGACCGCACGGTGGACGCGCTCGGTGCGGACGGTCCGGCGTGGCGGCGGCTGGTGGGGTCGCTCGCGGACGACGGCGAGGCGCTGGCCGACGTCGTGCTCGGGGACCGGCGCGCCCTCGACCTGCTCGCCCGCGTCCGCGCCGCCGACCTCGCCCGGTCGCTGCGGATCTCGCGGACGGCGCTGAGCCAGGGGACCGCCGCCTGGAACCTGCCGTTCTCGGGCGAGGCGGCTCCGGCGCTCCTGACCGGCGTCGCCGCGCACGCGATGGTGCGCCAGCCCTCGCTCGCCGGCGCCGGGGTGGCGCTGCTGCTCGCGGCGCTCGGCCACGGGGTGCGGGGCTGGCCCGTGCCGAAGGGCGGGTCGCGGGCGATCACCGACGCGCTCGTGACAGACCTCCTCGCGCACGGCGGGACGATCCGCACCGGCGAGCGGGTGGCCTCGGTGGCCGACCTGCCGCCCGCCCGCGCGGTGCTGTTCGACACGAGCCCGCGGACGCTGGTCGAGGTGCTCGGGGACCGGCTGCCGTCCCTCGTTCGTCGCGAGCTGACCCGGTTCCCCTACGGGCCGGGCGTCGCCAAGGTCGACCTCGTGGCCTCCGGTCCGGTGCCGTGGGCCGCCCCAGGGCTCGCGAAGGCCGGGACCGTGCACCTTGGCGGGACGAGAGCCGACATAGCGCGCGCCGACGGCGACGTGGCGCGCGGCCGGCACGCCGAGCACCCGGTCGTGCTGGTGAGCGACCCGAGCGTGACCGACCCCTCCCGGGCCTCCGGCGGGCTGCGCCCGGTGTGGGCGTACGTGCACGTCCCGGCGGGCTCGACCCTCGACCCGGTGCCGACGGTCGTCGCCGAGATCGAGCGGTACGCGCCGGGGTTCGCGGACACCGTGGTCGCCGCGCGGGGCGTGCCCGCCGCCCGGCTTGCCGAGCACGACGAGAACTACGTAGGCGGCGACATCGGGGCCGGCGCGGTCTCGTTGCTGCGCGTCGTGGGCAGGCCGTCGTTGCTGCTGGCACCGTACGCGACCGGTCTCGACGACGTGTACCTGTGCTCCGCCTCGACGCCGCCCGGGCCCGGTGTGCACGGGCTCGCGGGCTGGTACGCGGCGCGCCGCGTGCTGCGACGCACGTTCGGGGTGCGTCGGATGCCGTCGCTCGCCCCGTAGGAGGGCCGGGAGCCGGTGCGCGCCGGGTGAACGCGTCTTGCACTCGAGGGGGGAGAGTGCCAATATCGTAGTTAGCACTCTCGGCATGAGAGTGACAGAACTGAGGTCGACCGGTGAGGTCCGACGTCGCGGCGTGACGTGAACGCGCGCGGTGCGGGCCGTCCGTCGCGGGCACCTGACGACCACCCCACGCCACCAGCGGAGGAACATTCCCCATGGCAAAGATCATTGCCTTCGACGAGGAGGCTCGTCGCGGTATCGAGCGCGGCCTCAACCAGCTCGCCGACACCGTCAAGGTCACCCTCGGCCCGAAGGGTCGCAACGTCGTCCTCGACAAGAAGTGGGGCGCCCCCACGATCACGAACGACGGTGTCTCCATCGCCAAGGAGATCGAGCTCGAGGAGCCGCTCGAGCGCATCGGTGCCGAGCTCGTCAAGGAGGTCGCCAAGAAGACGGACGACGTCGCCGGCGACGGCACGACGACCGCCACGGTCCTCGCCCAGGCGCTCGTCAAGGAGGGCCTGCGCAACGTGGCCTCCGGCGCCAACCCGATCGCCCTGCGCAAGGGCATCGACAAGGCCGTCGAGGCCGTGACGGCCCAGCTGCTCAAGAACGCCAAGGAGATCGACTCCCAGGAGGAGATCGCCTCGACCGCCGCCATCTCGGCCGGTGACGAGGCCATCGGCGCGCTCATCGCCGAGGCCCTGTACAAGGTCGGCAAGGAAGGCGTCATCACCGTCGAGGAGTCGAACACCTTCGGCCTCGAGCTCGAGCTCACCGAGGGCATGCGCTTCGACAAGGGCTTCCTCGCCCGTTACTTCGAGACCGACGCCGAGCGCCAGGAAGCGGTCCTCGAGGACCCGTACGTCCTGCTCGTCGAGTCGAAGATCTCGAACGTCAAGGACCTGCTCCCGCTGCTCGACCAGATCATCAAGCAGGGCAAGTCGCTGCTGATCATCGCCGAGGACGTCGAGGGCGAGGCCCTGGCCACGCTCGTGCTCAACAAGATCCGCGGCACCTTCAAGTCCGTCGCCGTCAAGGCTCCGGGCTTCGGCGACCGCCGCAAGGCGATCCTGCAGGACATCGCGATCCTCACGGGCGCCCAGGTCATCTCCGAGACGGTCGGCCTCAAGCTGGAGACCGCCACGCTCGACCTGCTCGGCACCGCCCGCAAGGTCGTCGTCACCAAGGACGAGACCACCATCGTCGAGGGCGGCGGTGACCAGGAGCAGATCGCCGGTCGCGTCAAGCAGATCCGCACCGAGATCGAGAAGTCGGACTCCGACTACGACCGCGAGAAGCTCCAGGAGCGCCTCGCCAAGCTCGCCGGCGGCGTGGCCGTCATCAAGGCGGGCGCGGCCACCGAGGTCGAGCTCAAGGAGCGCAAGCACCGCATCGAGGACGCCGTGCGCAACGCGAAGGCCGCCGTCGAGGAGGGCATCGTCGCCGGTGGGGGCGTCGCGCTCATCCAGGCCGGCAAGGACGTCTTCGCCACGCTCGACCTCGAGGGTGACGAGGCGACCGGCGCCAAGATCGTGCAGGTCGCGATCGACGCTCCGCTCAAGCAGATCGCCATCAACGCCGGCCTCGAGGGTGGCGTCGTGGCGGAGAAGGTCCGCTCGCTCCCCAACGGTCACGGCCTGAACGCCGCGACCGGCGAGTACGTGGACCTGCTGGCTGCCGGCGTGGCCGACCCGGTCAAGGTGACGCGCTCCGCGCTGCAGAACGCCGCCTCGATCGCTGGTCTGTTCCTGACCACCGAGGCCGTCGTGGCCGACAAGCCGGAGAAGACCCCGGCTGCCCCGGCCGGCGGCGAGGACTTCGGCGGCGGCTTCTGAGCCGCAGCCGGTCCTGACCGACTGACCCCACGAGGGCCGGTCACCGCACCCGCGGTGACCGGCTCTCGTGCCGTCCCCCGGCGGCGCCCCGTCTCGGTCCGCCACAGGCTGTCCGGCAACAGACTGTCCGCCACAGACTGTCCGGCACGGATCGTGCAGGATCTGTCGTCGATCGGCGGGCCGGACTGCAGATACCGCACGATCTGTGCCGGATCGGGTCGGGTAGATTGCCAGCATGCCTGCACCTGGTCAGCCGTTGCGGTCCCTGGGGTTCCTCACCATCGGGCTGTTCGACCCGCAAGAGCCGCGCGCCGGTCACGAAGGCACCTTGCGGCTCATCGAGCTCGGCGAGCGGCTCGGCCTCGACAGCGCCTGGTTGCGCCACCGCCACCTGCAGCACGGCATCTCCTCGCCGGTCGCGGTGCTCGCGGCGGCCAGCCAGCGCACCGAGCGGATCCAGCTCGGGACCGCCGTGACCCCGCTCGCGTGGGAGAACCCCTTGCGGCTGGCCGAGGACCTCGCCACCGTCGACGTCCTGTCGGGCGGGCGGCTCAACCCCGGGGTGAGCGTCGGCCCGCCGATGCGGTGGGACGACGTCAAGGAGTCTCTCTACCCCGGCACGGCCGACGTCGAGGACTTCTCCTACGAGCGTGTGCTGCGGCTCGTGCGCTTCCTCGCCGGGGGACGAGCCAGCAGCTTCCGCGGCACACAGGGGATCGAGGAGTTCTCGGACGTCGTGCAGCCGCACGCCGCGGGGCTCGCCGCACGACTCTGGTACGGCGCGGGGAGCCTGCGCTCGGCGGCGTGGACCGGTGAGCAAGGGCTCAACCTGCTCACCTCGAGCGTGGTCAAGGCCCCAGGGGACGGGTCCCACGAGTTCGCGCAGGTGCAACGCGCGCAGATCGAGGCCTACCGCGCCGCGCACCCCGACCCTTCGCGGGCGCGCGTCTCGCAGGGGCTCGTCGTGATCCCCACGGACAGCGCGACGCCGGAGCAGGTGGCGCGGTACGAGTCCTACGCCGCCGCCCGGCTGCCCCGCACGCGTGAGCCGCAGGGCCCGGCGCGGATGATGTTCGAGCGCGACCTGGTCGGCTCCAGCGCGCAGATCGCGGAGCAGCTCTACGCGCACGCCGGCTTCGTCGCGGCGGACGAGGTGGTCTTCGCGCTGTCCTTCTCCTTCGAGCAGGACGACTACGTCCAGATCCTCACCGACCTGGCGCAGGGTCTCGGCCCGGCACTGGGCTGGCGACCCGCGGGCTGAGGGCGAGGAGCGAGGTGGGGGCTACTGGCCGGCCGGCGCCGGTGCCGACACGTCGAGGGTGCGGAGCTCCTTGGTGAGGCGGCTCAGCTCGGCCTCGAGGTTCTGGCGGGCCGACTCCTCCCAGGCGGCGCCCATGCCGCTGGCGAAGAGGTGCTCGCGCTGCTGGAGCTTGGTGAGGATCGCGATGCGCGAGGTCAGGTAGTCGCGCACGGGGATGTGCGCGTACTCCTCGCGCAGGTGCTCCAGGTAGGTCCGGTAGCGCTGCGGCTCGGCGGCGAGCATCGACAGGTCGGCGTCGCACAGCACGGCGCAGTCGAAGTCGTGCGGTACGGCGGTGTGCCGCAGCAGCGCCCGCACCAGGGTCGCCACCCGTTCTCGCTCACGCTCGGGCACACCCAGGTCGGCGAGCTCGGAGACGGCCAGGTCGGCGCTCTCCTCCTCGTTCTCACCCCCCCGGTTCGCGTAGGCGGCGGACTCCGAGGAGTTGAACATCGCCCCGTGGTACCAGGCGGCCAGGCGCACCAGGTCGGGCTCGTGGGTCTCCTCGGACAGCTCGTCGACGCGGGAGAGCACGTCCATGAGGTGGGTGATGTTGTGGTACTTGCGGTTCGGCGAGTCCCAGCGGTCCAGCAGACGGCGGCCCGCCGCCCGCAGCTCGTCGGGGGACGCGGTCGCCCCGGCCGCGGTGCAGCTGCGGATCCACGAGGAGATCAACCACTCGGGCACTGAATCGGCGTGAACGCCCATCTCGAACAGCTTTCCCACATCGAAGGAGCACGGTGACGCACCTGGCGGTCGGCCAGACGCGTCATCGTAGGCACACCACCGGGGAAATGACTATCGGGACGCGACCCCGCGGCGCGGCGTCGTCGTACGGCACGCCGTCACCCCTGGTGCGGGACCTGTGCCGGAGGTGTCAGGAGCGGGACGGTGACCCGGATGGTGAGACCGCCGCCCGGCGTCTCGCGGATCGTGGCGTCACCGCCGAGCGCGCTGCTGATCGCCGAGACGATCGCCAGACCGAGCCCGGACCCTCCCGAGCGCCGGTCGCGGGAGGAGTCGGCGCGGTAGAAGCGCTCGAACACCCGGCTGACCTGCTCGGGGGGCACGCCCGGACCGTGGTCGCGCACCTCGATCACGCCCATCTGCGCTCCCGGGTCGGTCCCGAGGGCGATCTCGACCGGGGTGCCCGACGGCGTGTGGCGCGCGACGTTCCCGACGAGGTTCACGACGATCTGCCGCAGACGGTCCTCGTCGCCGCGCACGATCACGGCGGAGGGGGAGTCGTCGACGGCCACCGTGAGGTCGTCGAGGAGCGCGTCGGGGGACAGGTCGTCGTCGGACAGGTCGTCGGGCGACTGGCCGGCGCCAGGCACCGGGTCGCCGATCGGGACGCCCCGCGCCCCCGTGCTCCCGGGGGTCGTGGCGTCGTCGTCCAGCGGGACGAGGACGATCCGGCGGGTCGGGTCGAGCGCGTGCAGGTCCGCGGCACCGTCCGCGGCGAGCGCGGTGAGGTCGACGGGGACCTGCTGGAGCGTGCGCCCCTCGTCGAGCCGCGCGAGGACGAGCAGGTCCTCGACGAGGCTCCCCATGCGGTGCGCCGAGTCCTCGATGCGCCGCATGGTGTCGTCCATCTCGTCGCGGGTGCTCAGCGCGCCCATGCGGTACAGCTCGCCGTAGCCACGGATCGCCGCCAGAGGGGTGCGCAGCTCGTGGCTCGCGTCGGAGACGAAGCGTCGCATCCGGCCCTCGCTGGCCTCCTGGGCCTCGAAGGCGGTCTCGATCTGGGTGAGCATCGCGTTGAGCGAGTGGGAGAGGCTGCCGACCTCGGTGGTGCGCGGACCCTGGGGCACCCGCGCGGACAGGTCGCCCTGCGCGATCTTCGCCGCGGTGGCCTCGATCCGGGACAGCGGTCGCAGCGAGCGCCGCACGCCGGCGTAGGCGACGATCGCGCCGGTGATCGTGATGAGCAGCGCGCTGAGGAAGAGCAGGATGGAGATCCGGTGGACGGTGCGGTCGACCCCCTCCAGCGGGAGCGCGAGGTAGGCGGTGCCGGTCTCCAGCGTCGTGGTGTTGCGCACGCTCAGCCCGATGACGCGCCAGCTGGTGCTGCCCGTGATCGTCGAGCCGTCGGTGGCTGCGGGACCGGCGGCGAAGGTGTGGGTGAAGATCTCCGTCGTGCTCGCCTTCGGGGCGTTGCTGAGGTCGGGGCTGCCCAGAGCGGTCGAGAAGCCCCATCCCTTCGACGTGCCGTCGTCCATGACGATGCCGATGTAGTACTCCGTCGGGTACACGCTCGAGCCCGAGCCGTTGATGAGCGAGCTCAGCCCGTCGTCGCTCTTCACCAGCTGGGTCGCCGCCTCGCTGAGCTGGGAGTCGACCTGCGAGACGAGGTAGCGGGAGAGGAGCATCGTCGTGGTGAACGCGGCGACCCCCAGACCGACGACCAGCAGACAGGTGGTCAGCAGCACGAGGTTCGCCCGCAGGGGCATCCGGGCCCAGTGGGCCTCCACCCAGCCGACCGGCCTGGCGGCGGCGTCGGACGGCGCGTCGCCCAGGGGGCGGGCCTGCGGGGCGGGGACGGGCGGCAGCGGGACCGGTGGCATGTCGCCCACCGGTCCCGCTGGCTGGTCGCCCACCGGCTCGTGCGAGCCGCGGGGCTCGCTCATGCCGTGCGGGCCGCGACCGGCTGCCGCATCAGATATCCGACGCCCCGCTTCGTGTAGATGAGGGGCTCGACCTCGGACCCGTCCTCACGGCGCAGGTGGTCGATCTTGCGCCGCAGGTAGGAGATGTAGGACTCGACGATGTTCGCGTCGCCGCCCCAGTCGTACTGCCACACGTGGTCGAGGATCTGCGCCTTGGACAGGACGCGCCCGGCGTTGAGCATGAGGTAGCGCAACAGCTTGAACTCGGTGGGGGACAGCTCCACGACCTGGCCGGCGCGCGTGACCTCGTGGGAGTCCTCGTCCATGACGAGGTCGGCGAAGCGCAGGACGGCGTCGTCGACCGGGACGTCCTGCGAGGTGCGGCGCAGCACCGCGCGGATGCGGGCGACGACCTCCTCGAGGCTGAACGGCTTGGTGACGTAGTCGTCGCCGCCGACGGTCAGGCCGTTGATCTTGTCCTGGGTGTCATCGCGCGCGGTCAGGAAGAGGACCGGGGTGTGCTGGCCCTTCTCGCGCAGCCGGCGCGTGACGCTGAACCCGTCGATGTCGGGGAGCATCACGTCGAGCACGACGAGGTCGGGCTGCAGGTCGGTGACCAGCTTGAGCGCGCTCGCGCCGTCGGCCGCACCGTGGACCTCAAAACCTGCGAAACGCAGGGAGGTGATGAGCAGTTCGCGGATGTTGGGTTCGTCGTCGACGACGACGAGCCGTGCTTCTGGGGTCGCCATGCATCCAGCATGCTCCCTGGTTCTGGAGGATTCCTGGGAGCGAGGTGTGCGTGGTGTGAAGAGATCGTGGGAGGGTGAGCCCCCCTGCCTCACAGGAAGTCGAGCGGGTCGAACTCGGTGAGCGGGATGATCCGGACGCGCGGCAGCTGGGTGGTGAAGGCGCCGACGTTGTGCTCGAGGTCGAAGATCTCCAGGCCCTTGTCGGCCAGGGCGCCCAGCTGGTTGTTGACGAACTCGCGGAACACCAGCAGGCCGACCTTGTGGCCCGCGTCGAGCAGCGACTCCACCTGCGGCAGGAAGTCGCCGTCGTGGCTGGCGAGCAGCACGTTGGCGGGGCGGTCGACGATCGCCTCGAGGGTGCGCTGGATACCGATGTCGACGACCTTCTCGTGGCCGTCGCCCGAGAGCGGGATCGGCCGGAAGTCCATCGCGAGCAGCGCCTGCACGAAGGTCAGGGGCATCTGCCCCGAGGTCGCGTTGAGGAAGAACAGCGAGGTGGGGGACTGGCCCCACAGCTGGGTCGCGAAGGCGTTGATGCGGTCCCAGCGGGGGCGCTCCTCCGGGTTCGGGCGTCGCCCGAGGACGCTCATCCCGAGGGTGGCGTCGATGTTCTCACCGTCGATGAGGACATAGGTGGGGCGGGTCTCGGCCGCAGGAGCTGTGTCGGTCACTCTCTGAGACTACAGGTCCGCCCTCGCGAGGTCAGGAGGCGGGCTGCGCCTCGACGTCCTCGGCGTCGACGATGCGGTAGGCGTAGCCCTGCTCGGCCAGGAACCGCTGGCGGTGCGCCGCGAAGTCCTGGTCGACCGTGTCGCGCGCGACGACGGCGTAGAAGTGCGCCGTCTTGCCGTCGGCCTTGGGCCGCATGATCCGACCCAGGCGCTGCGCCTCCTCCTGGCGTGACCCGAAGGACCCGCTGACCTGGATGGCCACGGACGCCTCCGGCAGGTCGATCGAGAAGTTCGCCACCTTGCTCACCACGAGCCTGCTGATCTCCCCCGTGCGGAAGGCGTCGTAGAGGCGCTGGCGCTCGCGCACGGTCGTCTCGCCGGTGATGAGCGGGGCGTCGATGTGCTCGGAGAGCTCCTCGAGCTGGTCGAGGTACTGCCCGATCACGAGGGTCTGCTCCCCGGCGTGCTTGCGGATCAGCGCGTCGACGACGGCGTTCTTGCCCGGGGCTGCGGCGGCGAGCCGGTAGCGGTCCTCGGGCTCCGCGACGGCGTAGGTCATCCGGTCGGCGTCGGGCAGCGTGAGACGGACCTCCACGCACTCGGCGGGTGCGATGTAGCCCTGCGCCTCGATGTCCTTCCAGGGGGCGTCGAAGCGCTTGGGGCCGATGAGGCTGAACACCTCGTCCTCGCGGCCGTCCTCGCGCACGAGGGTCGCGGTGAGGCCGAGCCGACGGCGTGCTTGCAGGTCCGCGGTCATGCGGAAGATCGGTGCGGGCAGCAGGTGCACCTCGTCGTACACCACGAGCCCCCAGTCGCGGGCGTCGAGCAGCTCGAGGTGCGTGTAGACGCCCTTGCGCTTCGTGGTGAGCACCTGATAGGTCGCGATGGTGACCGGGCGGATCTCCTTGCGGGCGCCCGAGTACTCGCCGATCTCGTCCTCCGTGAGGGTGGTGCGGCGCAGCAGCTCGTCGCGCCACTGGCGCGCCGAGACGGTGTTCGTCACGAGGATGAGGGTCGTGGTGCCGGAGCGCGCCATCGACGCCGCGCCCACGATCGTCTTGCCGGCGCCGCAGGGCAGCACGACGACGCCCGAGCCGCCGTGCCAGAAGCCGTCGACGGCCTGCTGCTGGTACGGGCGCAGGGCCCACGGCGCGTCCTCGTGGGCCGGGTCGGTGGGGGACAGGTCGATGGGGTGCTTCTCACCGTCGACGTAGCCCGCCAGGTCCTCGGCAGGCCAGCCGAGCTTCACCAGCACCTGCTTGAGGTGACCGCGCTCGGAGGGATGGACGGCGACCGTGTCCTCGTCGATGCGTTCGCCCAGCAGCCCCGCGGTCTTCTTCGAGCGCATCACCTCGGTGAGCACGGCGCGGTCGGTCGTCTCCAGGACGAGGCCGTGCGTGGGGTGCTTGGACAGGGTGAGGCGGCCGTAACGGTCCATCGTCTCGGCGATGTCGACGAGCAGGGCGTTGGGCACCGGGTACCGGCTGTACTCGACGAGCGCGTGCACCACCTGCTCGGCGTCGTGCCCGGCCGCGCGGGCGTTCCACAGGCCCAGCGGCGTGAGCCGGTAGGTGTGCATGTGCTCGGGCGCGCGCTCGAGCTCGGCGAACGGGGCGATCGCCCGGCGCGCCTGCGCGGAGCGCGGGTGGTCGATCTCGAGCAGCAGGGACTTGTCGCTCTGGACGATCAGCGGGCCGTCGGTCATCGTGCTCCTCGGGTGGTGGGGTCGGTGCTGCTGCGGTCGCTGTCGCTCGGGTCGTCGGTGCGCGTGCCGCCCGTGAGCGGGGTGGCGCTCAGCAGGCGGTGGACCGCCACGGTCAGCTCGCTGTCGCGGGCGAGGTCGCGCACCCTGATCCGTCCGCCCGCCACGCGCAGGGGCTGCACGTCGCGGCTCTCGGGCAGGCCCCGGGCGCCGACGACCTCGATGCGCACGGAGGAACCGTCGGCGGCGGCCTCCCGCAGCACTCCCAACGCCCCGACGGGGTCGGGTGTTCCCGCGGGGGCCGGTCGTGGGCCGGGGACGGTCGGGGTGCTCGTGGAGGGCGCCGCCGGGACGGCGGTGGCGTGGACCCGGTCGTCGCCGCTCCCGGCCTCCGCAGCGCGTGCGGCGGCGTTCGAGCGCAGGCGTCGGACCACCTGCGCGGCACGCTCCTCCTCGGCCTCAGCGAGCGCGACGGGCCCGCCCGGGAGCCGGTCCGGACGGGCAGCGGCACGCCGTCGTTCGAGCGCCGCCGCGTGCGCCCGACGGGCTCCGGGCCGCACGGAGCGCAGGGTGTCGGCATCCGTGCTCGCGGTCAGGAGCGTCCCGTCGGGTGCCTCGAGCACGGGGCTCACCCCCGCGGCGCGGATCGCCTCGACCAGCGCGGCGGCCGGCACCTGCGCGGCGACGACCGTCGGGGCGAGCAGGAAGGCGCCGGTGGGGGCCAGCGTGCGGTGGGCGACGAGCGCTGCCGCGACGGCCGGGTCCGCGACCCGTACGTAGCTCAGCGCGGCCCCGACCCGCACGGTGCCATGCCGCCGTGCCGCGTCGTCGATCAGGTACTCGAGCGGCTGGGGGACCGGTGCGGGGCTGAACGTCGCGAGGGCGTCCCGCAGCGCGGTGCCCGACATGCCCGAGTCCAGCGCGCGCGTCACCGAGGC
>Ga0180219_1001460_pt1 | contig 15304 bp, 13 predicted proteins | sample eDN3rd30CBELigMG_FD_151338 | JGI IMG/M metagenome (GOLD analysis project Ga0180219, IMG submission 151338) | Enriched Miracle-Growth compost microbial communities from Emeryville, California, USA - eDNA 3rd pass 30_C BE-Lig MG (version 2)... ...
AAGAGGCCGTCATCCAGGCGCTGGATGTCAGGACCATCTATGAAGTGCCGCTGCAATATCACAAGCAGGGCTTCGATGCCGAGGTGCTGCATGCTTTCGGCATCACCGATGCGCCGGAGCCGGACCTCAGCCGCTGGGAGGCGATCACCGGGACGGTGCTGAACCCGGAAGGGGAGGTGAAGATCGCCGTGGTGGGCAAGTACACCGGCCTGCCAGATGCCTACAAGTCGCTCATGGAGGCGCTGGCCCATGGGGGCATCGCCAACCGGGTGAAGGTGAAGATCGAATGGTTCTCGTCGGAAATCTTCGAGGACCCGGAGCAGGTCTACCTGCTGGAGGACGTGCACGGCATCCTGGTGCCGGGCGGCTTCGGCGAGCGCGGCTCGGAAGGCAAGATCGCGGCCGCCACATTCGCGCGGGCACGCGGCGTGCCCTATTTCGGCATCTGCTTCGGCATGCAGCTGGCGGTCATCGAGGCGGCGCGCAACCTGGCGGGCATCGCCACCGCCACCTCCACCGAATTCGGCGGCAAGGGCGAGGCCGTGGTGGGCCTGCTCACCGAATGGATGGACGGCGACACGCTGAAAAAGCGCCAGGCCGGTGGCGACCTGGGCGGCACCATGCGCCTCGGCGCCTTCGAGGCCGTCCTCCAGCCCGGCACCCAGGTGGCGGAGATTTACGGCGCTTCCAGCATCAGCGAACGGCACCGCCACCGCTACGAGGTGAACATCCATTACCGCGAGCGGCTGGAGCGGGCGGGGCTCAGATTCTCGGGCCTGTCGCCCGACGGCGAACTGCCCGAGATCGTGGAGCTGCCGGACCATCCCTGGTATATCGGCGTGCAGTTCCACCCCGAGCTGAAGTCCAAGCCCTTCGACCCGCACCCCCTGTTCGCCTCCTTCGTAAAGGCCGCGCTGGAGCAGAGCCGGCTGGTCTGACGGCCCTTGGGGGCAACATTCTGGACGGACGGCCCGAAATTGCTTCATACTGGCTCGGAAGGTCAACCATTGCGGAAATGGGCCGCCGATGCCGCACAGCGATACGCTTCTGAAGCTGGTGGACGATATATACGAAGCGGCGCTGGATGAATCCCTCTGGCCAAAGGTGATGCGCGGCATGATGGCCGTCACCAACAGCCAGGGCGCCACCTTTTGCATTCTCGACAGCTCCGCCGAGCCCCATTTCGACCGTATGGTGACGGAGAATTTTGATCCGACCATGATCCGCGAGTATGTGGACGGCGTGGCGCTGACCGATCCCACCATCCAGGCCATCGCCGCCAATCCCGACCGCAAGATATTTCACGACAGCGCCTATGTCAGCGAAAGCGAGAAGGACCGTAACGCCTATTACGACTGGCACCGGACCTATAGCGATACGCGGCACCGCATTGCCGGTATGGCCCACCCAGCACCCTTCCTGCAATCCGGCGTCACCCTGCACCGGGCGCGGCGCGTGGGGGATTTCGACAGCGATGCCCAGCGCATGGCGGCCGTCCTGTTCCGGCATGTGGAACGCTGCCTGGATACCGGCTTCCGCCTAGGCACGCTGGGCAACGTCAATGCCGGTGTCCTGAGCCTGCTGGACGGCAATGCCGACGCGGTCTTCCTGTTCGACAGCCGTGGGCGGGTGATCGTCGCCAACCGCGCCGCCAGCGAATTGCTGGAGGCCGGGGAGGGGGTGAAGCTCCAGGAGGGCTGCCTGGTGCTGCAAAGGCCGTCCGATAACGCGGTGCTGCAACGCCTGATCGGCTATGTCGTCGATGGGGCGCAGACCGACCCGCCCGGCGGCGTGATGCCGGCCCTGCGGCCTTCGGGGAAACGCGCCTTTGCCATCGCGGTTTCACCGTTGCCGGGGAATGCCGCGTCGCTGGCGGCGGTGCATCCGGCGGGCTGCGTGGTCATCACGGACCCCGACCGGGCCTTCACTGTGTCTCTGGAGCATCTGCGCACGCTCTACGATCTGACACCGTCGGAAGCCCGCCTGGCCCAGGCGCTGGGCAACGGGGCCGAGCTGAAATCCGCCGCCACGCAGCTCGGCATCAGCTATGCCACGGCCCGCGCCCAGCTCAGCTCGGTCTTCCGCAAGACCCAGACCCGGCGTCAGGGAGAACTCGTCAAGCTCCTGATGACCACGCCGCGCGCCCTTGCCTGAAGGCTCGGTCCTCCCTGTCATCTAGCGCATTTGATGGTGTCGAGCATATTTGCGCAGGGCGTTCAGCCAGTTCCGTAAAAAATATCAAGCCATTGTTAATATTATAAAATTTCGTGTGGCACGTAAATTGCTTTTTCGTATTCCAGGACGTCTTCAATCACTCAGGGAGTTCTGGCATGGCATTTCGTTTCACATCCTCCAACACGGCATGGGCGGGAGCCGCCGCCCTTGCTACCTTACTGGCGTTTCCATTGGCGTCTCATGCGGCGCCGGTGACATCGGCCTCGGTGAGCCTGACGGGCTTCAATCCGGTCTCTGGCGGAGAATCCGACTATTACGGCGCGGCCCTCGCTCCAACCGACTTTGTCAGCGGCGGCGGTGTGGCATCGCTGTCGGGCAGTCTGGAGTTTTCCGGCCTGAATGGGAACGGCGCCGAGGACACCATGACGCTGGCCTATTCCGGCATGGGGCAGAGCACCGCGTCGAGCCTCAAGGCCCAGGTTTCGGCGACGCTGGACAATCCGTTCTATAACGCGGCCAATGCACCCTATGTCATCGATGAGGGCTTCAACACGGACCCGGACGGCATTCCCGTCGACTTCAATCTGGAAGCCCGCGCCTTCCTGACCGACAGCGTGACCATCACCGGAGCCGACGACCTGGCCTATGTCACCTTCTCGATCAATATCGATGGCACCATCGATAATGGATATGCCCAAGTCTACCAGTATGCGACGGATTCCGGCCCCTTCAAGCTGCTCTACAACGAGGGCGCGGCGGGGTATCACGACGTCACGGTGACCTCTGAGGCATTCCAGATCATCAACGGCGAAATCGACATCAACTTCGTGCTCGTTGCCGCTTTGGACATCAGCATTGAATATCTCGGGGTCTGGGAAGATCAGCTCAGCGCCAGCACCGACTACTTCAACACCGCGTCGCTCGGCATGATTACGGGCTACAATGCGAGTGGCCTGCAGGTGGATGTTTCCGGCGCCCTGGGTAGCGGCGGCTACCAGTTCGCCACCGCACGGGTGGACGACACGCCAGCCAATGCCGTGCCGGAGCCGGCGGCGCTGGCGCTCTTTGGCGTGGGGCTTCTGGGCATCGGCGTGGGCGTTCGCCGGCGCAGGTCGGCCTGAGAGTTTCTTCGCTTCGGGGGTGGGCGGTGGCCATCGGCCGCCGCTCCTTGCCGTTTTTGACGTTTGCACGATGGGTGCAAATTCTTGCCTTCCCGGCGGCTTCCCGCTAACACTGCGCGCAAACACACATCTCTACAGAGGAGCGCTGCAGAATGACCGCCATCTTGGATATCGTCGGCCGGGAGATCCTGGACAGCCGTGGCAACCCCACGGTGGAAGTGGACGTGGTGCTGGAAACCGGTATCTACGGCCGGGCCGCCGTGCCGTCGGGCGCCTCCACCGGCGCTCATGAGGCGGTGGAGCTACGCGATGGCGATGCGTCCCGCTATGGCGGCAAGGGTGTGCTGAAGGCGGTGGCGGCCGTCAACAACGACATCTGCGATGCCCTCTCCGGGCTGGACACCGAGGACCAGCTCGCCATCGACGCCGTGCTGTGCGAGCTGGACGGCACCGAGAACAAGGCGCGGCTCGGCGCCAACGCCATTCTGGGGGTGAGCCTCGCCGTGGCCAAGGCGGCGGCCGAGCAGTCGGGCCTGCCGCTCTACCAGTATCTGGGCGGGCCGCGCGCTCATGTGCTGCCGGTGCCGATGATGAACATCATCAATGGCGGCCAGCATGCCGACAATCCCATCGACATCCAGGAATTCATGATCATGCCGGTGGCGGCCGAAAGCGTGGCCGATGCGGTGCGCATGGGCTCGGAAGTGTTCCACCGGCTGAAGGCCGATCTCAAGGCCGCCGGGCACAACACCAATGTGGGCGACGAGGGCGGCTTCGCCCCGGCCCTCAATTCCACCGACGAGGCTCTCACATTCATCATGACGGCCATCGAGGGTGCCGGCTACAAACCGGGCGAGGACATCTACCTGGCGCTCGACGTGGCCTCCACCGAATTCTACCGGGACGGCCAGTATCATCTGGAGGGCGAGGGCCGGACGCTTTCTTCCGCCGACATGGTGAAATATCTGGAAGACCTGGTGAACCGCTACCCCATCATCTCCATCGAGGACGGCATGGCCGAGGATGACTGGGACGGCTGGAAGGCGCTGACCGACGCATTGGGCGACCGCATCCAGCTGGTGGGCGACGATCTCTTCGTCACCAACCCGGAGCGGCTGCGCGCCGGCATCGAAAAGGGAGTGGCCAATTCCATCCTGGTGAAGGTCAACCAGATCGGCACGCTCTCCGAGACGCTGGATGCCGTGGAGACGGCACACCGGGCAGGGTATACCTGCGTCCTCTCCCACCGCTCGGGCGAGACGGAGGATACCACCATCGCCGATATCGCCGTGGCCACCAATTGCGGACAGATCAAGACCGGCTCGCTGGCGCGCTCCGACCGGCTGGCCAAGTACAACCAGTTGATTCGCATCGAGGAGGAGCTGGGCCCGTCGGCGGTCTATGCGGGCCGGTCGATCCTGCGGTAAGGGGCGGGGCATCAACTCATCTCGTCATGCCCGCCTTGAGCGGGCATCCAGTGCGGCCGCCGGCCGCACGCGCGCCTCTCGGCGCGCCGGACCCCCGCTCGGGGGCGGGGGTGACGATTTACAGTTTGAACAACAGGCCAAGCTCCGGGATAGCGGGAAGAAACGCAAATAAGCACTTGCCGGATGGCATGGGCTTTTGGTAAGTCCATGCCACCTCATTCGCGGTCGTGGCGGAACTGGTAGACGCGCAGCGTTGAGGTCGCTGTGGGCGATGAGCCCGTGGAAGTTCGAGTCTTCTCGACCGCACCATTTCAGGAACCCGATGCCGCCGGCATCGGGTTTCTTTTTTGCACGGAGTCTCTTGCGTTTGGGCTTTATGGCGTGGCGCTGAGCGCTATGATGCAGGACACCTCATAACGAGTGGATGGCCAGTGACGGAAACAGACCTCAAAGACCTGCCCCGCGATGACGACGCGGCCTCCAATTACGAGGTTCTGACGCGCGATCTGGTGGGGGGCGTCATTGAGGCTCTGGACAACGAGGACTGGGCCCGCGTCCACGAGCTGGTGGACGGCCTGCACTCGGCCGACATGGCCGACCTCATCGGCCTGATCAGCACCGACCAGCGTCGCCGGCTGATCGCCGGGCTGGAGACGCGGCTCGACTCCGAGATGCTCTCCGAGCTGGAGGAGGGGGTGAGGGACGAGGTCATCGACCTCCTGGACCCCAAGACCATCGCCGCCGCCGTCACCGAGCTGGATACCGACGATGCGGTGTACCTGCTGGAAGGCCTGGACGAGGAAGAGCGCGAGAGGGTGCTGGACGCCGTGCCGGCGCCGGACCGCATCGCCATGCGCGATGCCCTGTCCTACCCGGAGGACAGCGCCGGCCGCCTGATGCAGCGCGACCTGGTGGCCGTGCCGCCCTACTGGACGGTGGGCCACACCATCGACTATCTGCGCGATGCGCAGGACGTGCCGTCGCAGTTCCACATGATCCTGGTGATCGATCCCAAGTTCCATCCCATCGGGACCGTGCCGCTGGACAAGCTGCTGCGCAGCCGCCGGCCGACCCTCCTGAAGGATCTCATGGAGCCGCAGCCCCGGCTCATCCCGGTCAACATGGATCAGGAAGAGGTGGCCTATCAGTTCCAGCAATACCGCCTGGTCTCCGCCCCTGTGGTGGATGACGAGGAGCGGCTGCTCGGCGTGGTGACGGTCGACGACGTGGTGGACGTCATCAACGAGGAGGCGGAGGAGGACATCTACCGCCTGGCCGGCGTGCAGGACGACGACCTCTACGGCTCGATCCCCTCCACCGTGCGCACACGCTTCACCTGGCTCAGTGTCAATCTCTTCACGGCCCTGCTGGCGGCTTCGGTCATCAACCATTTCGATGGCACCATCCAGCAGATGGTGGCGCTGGCCGTGCTCATGCCCATCGTGGCCGGCATGGGCGGCAATGCGGCCACGCAGGCACTGGCGGTGGCGGTGCGCGGCCTGGCCACCCGCGAGCTGACGATGACCAACGCCCTGCGCCAGGTGATGAAGGAAGTGGCGGTGGGCGCCATCAATGGTGTGCTCCTCGCCATCCTCATCGGTACGGCGGCGGGCATCTGGTTCGCCAATCCCATGCTGGGCGTGGTGCTGGGCTGCGCCATGGTGGTCAACCTCATATGTGCCGCCCTGGCGGGCATCCTCGTGCCGCTCACCCTGGACCGTCTGGGGGTCGACCCGGCGGTGGCCTCCAGCATTTTCGTGACCACCATCACCGACGTGGTGGGGTTCTTCTCCTTCCTGGGCCTGGCCGGCTGGTGGCTCCTCTAGGCGAGGTCACATCAGCAACGGCACCAGGGTGGCGACCAGGAGGACGCCCATGGCGATATTGAAGCGGCGCATGGCCCTGGGACTGTCGCCGATGGCCCGGTGGATGCCGATGCCGAAGGCGGCCCAGGCATTGGCGGCGACGATGGAGGCCAGGAAGAAGCCGGTCAGGATGACGCCGAGCTCGAACGCCATGTTGCCGCCCACCGTCGTATAAAGCGCATAGGCGTTGATGACCACCAGCCAGGCCTTGACGTTGACCCACTGGAAGAGCGCGGCTTCCAGGAAGGTGAGGGGGCGGGCCTTCTGCCCCTGTGCCTTGTGCACGCCGGCGCTGGCGATGCGCCACGCCAGATAAAGGAGGAAGACCGCCCCGGCCACCTTGAGGATGGTATGAAGGGCGGGGTAGCGCTCCATCAGGCTGCCCAGGCCCAGGCCCACCGTCACGGTCAGCACGAAGAAGCCGACGATCACCCCGAGCACATGCGGCAGAGTGCGCCGGTAGCCGAAATTGGCGCCGGAGGCGGCCAGCATGAAATTGTTGGGCCCCGGCGTAATGGCGGTGATGATGGCGTAGGGAAAGAAGCCGAGGACGAGGGAGACGGCCTCCATGGATCAGCCATGGCTCCGTGGCGTGACCGGCATGTTGTCGATGAGCCGCGTCTTGCCCAGATAACCGCCGGCCAGCAGCCGGGCCGGACGCTCCAGCCGCTCGATGGGCTCCAGGGTTTCGGCGTCCCGCAGTTCGAGATAGTCCATCCTGAAGCCGGCCGAGACCAGCCGCTCCAGCCCCATGGCGATGAGGCGCCCCGGCTCGGCACCGGCTTCCAGGCCCGCCGTCACCTCCTTCAGGGTGTGGTAGAGGGTGAGGGCCATCTGCCGTTCATTGCCGGAGAGGTAAGCATTGCGCGACGACATGGCGAGACCGTCCGCCTCGCGGACCAGCGCGCCGCCGATGATTTCCACCGGCAGGGCCAGGTCCGTCACCAGACGCCTGATGACCAGGAGCTGCTGATAGTCCTTCTCGCCGAAGAACGCCTTGTCCGGCTCGGCCAGGATGAGGAGCTTGGCGACCACGGTGGCGATGCCGCCGAAGAAGTTGGGCCGTGTCGCCCCGCACAGGCCCTCGCTGATGCCGGCGACGGTGATGCTGGTTGCGAATCCGTCCGGGTAGATTTCGCTCACCGCGGGGGCGAAGAGGGCGTGGCAGCCGGCCTCCCGCAGCAGGGCGGTATCGCGCTCCATGGTGCGGGGGTAGGCGTCGAGGTCCTCCCCGGGGCTGAACTGCCTGGGGTTGACGAAGATGGTGGCGATCACGCGGTCGCAATGCGCCCTGGCCAGCTCGATCAGCGAAAGATGCCCGGCGTGCAGCGCTCCCATGGTCGGCACCAGGCCGACGGTCAGCCCCTCGCGCTTCCAGCGGCGGACGGTCTGGCGCAGCGCATCACCGGTTTGGATGATGGTGAGGTCGGGCATGCGTGATTCTCGATATGGTGCCGCCCGAGTGTTCCGAGGCGGGGCCGGAAAGTCAATCGCGCGGGGTGGGAAGATTGAAGGCCAGGCGGTCATTGCCGGTGCCGAAGACCGCGGAATTGAGCGCCTGCAGATGGTTGACCCGGATGATCTGCCGCAGCTCCTCCACATAGGCGTCGCGCCGTGTGGAATAACCGTCCAGCGTGCCGGCCAGCAGGTAGCCGGGACGGTGCTCGTCGGCCTCGCGGATTTCGTCGCGCAGCTCCCGGAAGCGCTGGTAGAAGGGATGCGTGTTGAGATTGCGCACATAGGCCATGACCGAGGCGAGCGGCGTCGCGAAACGGCGCACGCTGTGGGTTTCGTCCTCGCCGCGCTCTTGCGGGATCATGCCGTTGTCGCTCCACACCCACTGGCCGAACAGGGCATTGCCCTCCTGGGCGAAGCGCGAGGTGCCCCAGGCGCTTTCGTTGGCGGCCTGGGCGATGGCCAGCGATGGCGGCACGGTATCGACCCGGCGCAGGAGAACGTCCCAGTCCAGATCGGTCACCTCATACGCGCGCATGATGCGGTTCAGCCAGTCCTGCTCCCTGGGGCCGAGCGTGTGGCCGGCCTCCGTTCGCGCCCTGAGGGTGAGGAGATGCGCGCGATCCTGCTCCACGCGGGCATTGACCTCGAGCACCAGCGGCAGGACCATGCGGATGAAGACCTGCTTGCGCTCGTTGGCATCCTGCATGGTGGCGAGCTCCTGCGGGATGTTGGAAACCAGGACGCGCGGCACCACCACCGGCTTCACTTCTGGCGCCAGGTCGAAGGTCGCGGCGCTCCGGGGCAGGTTCTGGGTGACGGGTACGCTCGGCACGCGCTTCACCCAGTCGAACGCCGTGGGCAGGTGGATGGCGGCCACGGTGAGATAGCCCAGATAGCCGGATGCGATGACGACAAGTGCCGAGCCGGCGACAAGGGGCAGAAATGTATTGTGCGACGTCTTTGCCATGGCCGCTTCTTTCATCCTTGGTGATGTGGAATGGTCAGGGTGCGCCTAGGGATTCCTCATCCGTGCATATAATTCAATATATTGACAGACGCTATAGGCTTTCGACAAAATGTTGTGCTTTTTTGGCTTTTTGTACTTGGGGGTAACATGAGTGGTCCGAACGGCGCGCATATCATAGTGCTGGGTAACGAGAAAGGCGGATCGGGCAAATCGACGACGGCCATGCATATCGCCGTGGGCCTCATGGACCAGGGCTTCAGCGTGGGCGCCATCGACCTGGATGCGCGGCAGCGCACCTTTTCACGCTATGTCGAGAATCGCAACGCCTACTGCGCCGATCACGACGTGCGCCTGCCCATGCCGGAGCATGCCATCGTGGCGCGGTCCACCGAGCCGGTGGTGGCCGATGCCGAGGCGGATGAGAAGGGCCGCCTGATCCAGGCGCTGGACCGTCTGCGGCAGAGGGTGGATTTCATCATCATCGACTGCCCGGGGAGCGATACCTATCTCTCCCGGCAGGCGCACGCCCATGCCGATACGCTGGTCACACCGGTGAACGACAGTTTCGTGGATGTGGACCTGCTGGCCAAGGTGGACCCCAACTCCATGCAGGTGGTGGCGCCCAGCCTTTACAGCGCTATGGTCTGGGAAAGCCGCAAGGAGCGCGCCATCGCCGGCGGCACCGCCATCGACTGGGTGGTGCTGCGCAACCGGCTGGCCAGCCTGGAGGCGCGCAACCAGCGGCATGTGGACGCGGTGCTGGCCAATCTGGCCAAGCGCATCGGCTTCCGCTACGTGCCGGGCTTCGGCGAGCGCGTCATCTACCGCGAACTGTTCCTCAAGGGGCTGACGCTTCTGGACCTCAAGCAGCAGGGCGTGGATACGCAGCTCACCATGTCCCACGTCTCGGCCCGCCAGGAAGTGCGCAGCCTCATCCACAGCCTGCGTCTGCCCGGCCTGGCCCGCGAGGCCGCCGCCGGGTAGGCAAGCCCCACCCACCCCCGTCATTCTAATCCATTTGCTCTATCTTCTCCGCCAGGCGTACTGGCGGAGATATCGCATGGACCCTCGCCTTCGCGAGGGTGACGAGGTGGCGGGCGATGGCAATGGCGAAAACGGTTCAACCGGATCAGAGCGTGATTTAGTCAAGGATGGTAAGGAAGCCTCTCGGTTAGTCCTCGGGACTCCTCGCCCACCTCCGTCATTCTCGCGGAGGCGAGAATCCATATGCTCGATCATATCCACCGGCTGAGCTGACGAAGGCATCGCATGGACCCTCGCCTGCGCGAGGGTGACGAAGATGTGGCGAAGGGCGGCTGGAAAAGTGGTTCAACCCGGTGATGGCATGATCTAGTCTGTCCCGCAGCCGCCCCACTGGGGCAGCATCATATCAAGTGACAGAGGTATTCATGTTGGGGCTCATCGTGGCCGTGGCGATCATTCTTGGATATTTCCTTTACAGGGAGATATCGGGCCGCAAGGCCGGCCCGGGGACGACGCGCTTCGCCAAGCTGGCGGGTGCCGTGGCGCTGGCCATCGTCGGCAGCCTGCTGGCGGCCCGGGGCAAGGCGCTGCTGGGCGCGCCGCTGGCGGCGGTGGCCGTGGCCCTTTTCCACTTCGCCACACGCCGTGCCCGGCCTTCCATCGATGCGCCGCCGGGCGGAAGGCAGGCGCGCACGCCGCCGCCGAACGCTCCCCGCATGTCGATAGAGGAGGCGCGGGAGGTGCTGGGGGTCTCCGCCACTGCCACGGCCGCCGACATCCGCGCCGCCCACAAGAAGCTCATGGTCCGCATGCATCCCGATCATGGAGGCTCGAATTACCTGGCCGCCAAGATCAATGAAGCAAAAGATTTACTTTTGCTTCATATGCGATGACTTGCCTGTTGTGACGGGCGTGAGGCCGTGGCACAAACGGTGCGGGGGCGGTCCGCGAGGACCCATCTTATGGAGACACTATGACACGACCTGTTCGCAAGGCGGTGATACCCGTCGCCGGTATGGGGACGCGCTTTCTCCCCGCCACCAAATCCATCCCCAAGGAAATGCTCACCGTCGTCGACCGTCCCTTGATCCAGTATGTGGTCGAGGAGGCACTGGATGCCGGGATCGAGGAATTCATCTTCATCACCAGCCGCGGCAAGGACTGTATCGAGGATCATTTCGACCGCTTCCCCGAACTGGAAGACCTCTTGCGCGCCAAGGGCAAGACCGACCTCCTGGCGCTGGCCGAGAGCACGCTCTTGAAGCCCGGCGCCATCACCGCCATCCGCCAGCAGTCGCCCCAGGGGCTGGGCCACGCCATCTGGTGCGCCCGTCATGCGGTGGGGGATGAGCCTTTCGCCATCATGCTGCCCGACGTGCTCATCAAGAGCCGAACCTCCTGCCTGAAGCAGATGACCGATGCTTATGCCCGCGTGGGCGGCAACATCGTGGCCGTGGTGGAGGTGCCGAAGGAGCATACCAACCGTTACGGCATCCTGGACCCGGGTGCGGACGACGGCACGCTCATCGAGGTCAAGGGCCTCGTGGAGAAGCCGGCTCCGGCCAAGGCACCCTCCAACCTTTCCATCGTCGGCCGCTATATCCTGGATGCCGACGTGTTCGAGGAACTGGAGCGGCAGGAGCCGGGAGCGGGCGGCGAAATCCAGCTCACCGACGCCATGCAGAGGCTCATCGGCAAGCATCCCTTCCACGGCCAGCGCTTCGAGGGGCAGGATTACGACTGCGGCGACAAGCAGGGGTTCCTGCGCGCCACCGTCGCCTATGCGCTGGACCGGCCGGACCTGGGTCCGGCCTTCCGAGATTATATAAAAGGCGTATTGAACTAGAGGCTGACAGCCGCCGTCGGCGGCCACTGAACTTTCGAGGACTGAATGAAAGTAGCGATGATTGGCACCGGCTATGTCGGGCTGGTATCCGGAACCTGTTTTTCCGAGTTCGGGCACAATGTGGTGTGCGTCGACAAGGATGAAAGCAAGATCAGCCGCCTGAAGCAGGGCGAGATTCCCATCTTCGAGCCCGGTCTGAAAGACGTGCTGGATCATAACGTGACGGCGGGGCGCCTCACCTTCACCACCGACCTCAAAGCGGCGGTGGCGGAGGCCGACGCGGTGTTCATCGCCGTCGGCACGCCGACCCGGCGGGGCGATGGCCATGCCGACCTCTCCTACGTCTTCGCGGCGGCGGAGGAAGTGGCGGAAAGCCTCACCGGCTATACGGTCATCGTCACCAAGTCCACCGTGCCGGTGGGCACCGGCCGCAAGATCAAGGAGATCATAAGCAAACGCAATCCGGGGGCCGATTTCAACGTGGCGTCCAACCCCGAATTCCTGCGCGAGGGCTCGGCGGTGGAGGATTTCCTGCGCCCCAACCGCGTGGTGGTGGGCATCGACGACGAGCGCACCCGCTGGACCATGCGCGAGCTTTACCGTCCGTTGTTCCTCTCGGAAACGCCGGTGGTGTTCACCAGCCTGGAGACATCGGAGACCATCAAATACGCCGCCAACGCCTTCCTCGCCACCAAGATCACCTTCATCAACGAGATGGCGGACCTGTGCGAGAAGGTGGGTGCCAACGTGCAGCATGTGGCCAAGGCCATCGGGCTGGATAACCGCATCGGCGCCAAGTTCCTGCATGCCGGGCCGGGCTATGGCGGAAGCTGCTTTCCCAAGGATACGCTGGCGCTCCTGAAGACGGCAGAGGAATATGACGTGCCCTTGCGCATTGTCGGGGCGGTGGTGGATGCCAACGACAGCCGCAAGAAGAACATGGCCGACCGCGTGATCCAGGCCTGCGGCGGCAGCATTGCGGGCAAGACCGTGGCCGTGCTGGGCCTGACCTTCAAGCCCAATACCGACGATATGCGGGATTCGCCGAGCCTCGACCTCATCCCCGGCCTGCAGGCGGCGGGCGCCACGATCCGCGCCTACGATCCCGAAGGGATGAAGGAAGCCCGGCGCATGTTCGAGAACATCACCTTCGCGACCGACGCCTATGACGCCATGACCGGCGCCGACTGCCTGGTGATCGTCACCGAATGGAACGAATTCCGGGCGCTGGACGTTAAACGGGTTCAGGAAAAACTCAACGCACCCATCCTCGTGGACCTGCGGAACATCTATGTGCCGGAAGAGATGCGCAAGGCAGGCTTCCAATACCATTCCATCGGACGTCCATAACATCAGGGAGCATCAGCGCCTCATGAGCGACAGCTACCAGTTCGACCCCACCATCCTGCGGGAATACGACATTCGCGGTGTCGTCGGCGACACTCTGAGCGAGGCGGACGCCAGGGCCATCGGCCGCGCCTACGGCACCATGCTGCGGCGCGCCGGCGGCAAGAGCATCGCCGTCGGGCGGGACGGGCGCCTGTCGTCGCCGGGGCTGGAGGCCGCGCTGGTGGAGGGGCTGGTGGGCATCGGCCTGACGGTGCACCGCATCGGTCTGGGGCCCACGCCCATGCTCTATTTCGCGGTCTACGAGCTGGATGCCGATGGCGGCATCGCCATCACCGGTTCGCACAACCCGCCGGATTACAACGGCTTCAAGATGGTGTTCCTGAAGCGGCCCTTCTATGGCGAGCAGATCCAGGAACTGGGCCGCATCGCCGCCGCCGGCGATTTCGAGACGGGCGAGGGGAGTGCCCAGGATTCACCCGTCTTCGATGCCTATGTGAACCGCCTGCTCAAGGACTATGAGGGCGCCGCGCTCAACGTGGCGTGGGACCCGGGCAACGGCTCGGCGGGCGAGGTGACGAAGGCCATGACCGCCCGGCTGAAGGGCCGCCACATCGTCATCAATGGCGAGATCGACGGCAGCTTTCCCAACCATCATCCGGACCCGACGGAGCCCAAGAACCTCGTCCAGCTCCAGGAGCTGGTGGCGAAGGAGAAGCTGGACCTCGGCATCGCCTTCGACGGCGACGGCGACCGCATCGGCATCATCGATAATGCGGGCCGCATCATCTGGGGCGACCAGTTGCTGGCGCTCCTGGCCCGCGAGGTGCTGGCGGAGCAGCCGGGAGCGGCCATCGTGGCCGACGTGAAATCCAGCCAGGTGCTGTTCGATGAGATCGCGCGCTTAGGTGGCGAACCCACCATGTGGAAGACCGGCCATTCGCTGGTGAAGGAGAAGATGCGCGAGACCGGCTCGCCGCTGGCCGGCGAGATGAGCGGTCACATCTTCTACGCCCATAAATATTACGGCTATGACGACGGCATCTACACCGGCGTGCGCTTCCTCAACGTGGCCGGCAAGGCCGCCGCCGAGGGTAAATCGGTGGCCGACCTGCGCGACGAGCTGCCCGAGATGGTGAACACGCCGGAGCTGCGTTTCCCATGTCCCGAGGACCGCAAGTTCAAGGTGGCGGCGGAAGTGGCGGAGCGCCTCAAGGGCACCGACGCCAAGGTCATCGCCATCGATGGCGTGCGCGTGGTGAGTGACGCCGGCTGGTGGCTCCTGCGCGCCTCCAACACCCAGGACGTGCTGGTGGCCCGCTGCGAGGCGAAGGATGAGGCATCGCTGGAGGTGCTGAAGAAGCAGCTCGTCGAACAGCTCAAGCTGAGCGGCATCGAGCCGCCGCAATTCTAGAGCCTGCTGTTTTCCCTCGTCATGCCCGCGCAGGCGGGCATTTGTCAGTCCGCTCCGCGATAGACCGCGCCGGCGGTGCAGGTTTCATGCAGTTCGACGGCGGCGAGCTGGGGCAGGGCGGGTTTCAGCCTGGTCCAGATCCAGGCGGCGATGACCTCGCTGGTGGGGTTTTCCAGGCCCTCGATCTCGTTGAGGTAATGATGATCCAGCTCGGCCCAGATGGGCTGGAAAAGGGCCTTGATGTCGGCGAAATCCATCACCCAGCCGGTGTGGCTGTCCACCGGCCCGTCCACATAAAGGCGCACGCGGAACGAATGCCCGTGCAGCCGGCGGCATTTGTGGCCTTCCGGCGTGTTAGGCAGGTGGTGCGCCGCTTCGAAAGAGAATTCCTTGAATATCTGCATGGGCGGTTCCCTATCACCGCTTTCAGGGAATGCCCAGCATTTTGTGCGTCTGCAGGCTGAGACGCCATTTTGGATGCGCCTTGCAATAGGCGATGGCGGCCTCGGTGTTGGCGCCGGTCTCGGGACCGTCCATGGGCTGCAGGAAGAAATGGGTGAAGGCCAGCCCCTCGAAGCGCTCGGGCATGGCCTTGTCCTGCGGGAAGACCAGTTTCAGCTCGTCGCCCTTCAGGGCTTTCAATTCGGTATCCGCCTTGGGGCTGACGCACAGCCAGTCGATACCGGGTGTGGGCGCCAGC
>Ga0180219_1001461_pt1 | contig 15304 bp, 14 predicted proteins | sample eDN3rd30CBELigMG_FD_151338 | JGI IMG/M metagenome (GOLD analysis project Ga0180219, IMG submission 151338) | Enriched Miracle-Growth compost microbial communities from Emeryville, California, USA - eDNA 3rd pass 30_C BE-Lig MG (version 2)... ...
GAAAGGCAAACAGCGCGCCGGAATGGGGACTTTGCTCCAGAACCTGCTGCGTCATCACGGCAAGGCCGTCGAAACCCTTGCGCATGTCCGTCGCCCCGCAGGCCAGGAATATCCGCGTGGAGGGCGGCAGCGGGATCATCGCGTCAGGATACCGATAACACGCGACAGAGCATCGGCGTCGACCGTGGCGTCCACGCTCACCCTGATGCCCGACGGCAGCTCGATGCCGATCACGCCATCGCTGCGCGCCGCGGCCGCCGGCGCGGGCAAGGCTAGCTGCTCGCTGATCTGCACCTCCGCAAATGCAGGCTCTGCCAGCTTGCGCAACCCGGCAAGCTCACCGGACATCGCCTGCCGCCGCCATGTGTAGATCGAACCGCTGCCAACCTCATGGCGCTCACAGGCCGAGCGCACGCACCCCTCAGGGCCGAATGCATCCCGCAGGACGGCCAGCTTCTGCTCCACCGTCCAACGCCGCCGGCCCGATACCCGGCTAACGACCTCTATCCGACTACTCATACGACCGCTCGTATGAGTAGTCGCTGCACAGCTAGCTGAAACCTCGATCTCGTCCGACACCCGCCACTCCGCTCAAAGAGCGACAATCATCCCGGCGACCGGGAGCGGCGCAAGGCGGCCGTCAGACCCCGCTTACGGATCGTGCTCCAGGTTCTTGTTGAACCGATCAAGCAAGAATTCGACCTAAGCGACACTCAAATCGGTCTTGTCGGGGGGCTGGCATTCGCGGTCCTGAATGTGGTCCTGAGTGTGTGGATTGCCCGCTATGCGGAACGCGCCCATCGACTAAGTCTCGTCAGCATCGGGACGGTGTTGTGGTCGATCGCAACCGCGGTCTGTGGATTTGCGAACAGCTTCTTCACGCTCGCGCTTGCCCGCATCGGCGTGGGCGTAGGGGAAGCCGTTGGTCTTCCGTCGACGATTTCACTTGTCGCCGATTATTTCCCGATCAGGGAACGCGGACGGGCCATGTCGGTCCTCATGCTCGCCGCGCCCATCGGGGCCTTTGTCGGTCCTGTGGCCGCCGCGATGATCGCCGAGCCCTATGGTTGGCGCGCCGCATTCTGGCTGGCCTCGGCACCGGGGTTTCTGCTCGCGATTTTACTCTACCTGTTGTGCCGGGAGCCAGAGCGGGGCCGGCATGACAAGGTCGAAGCGCTTGGCGAGAAGGTGCCCTCGATGAGCGCAGTGGTCAGGCGGCTTCTGGGCCGGCATTCACTCCGGCACTTTCTGATTGGTTCGACGGTTGCATGCATTGTCGGTTTCGGCGTCAACATGTTTCTTGCGGCTTATTTTCAACGCCAGCACGGACTGGGTCTTGCGGAGGCGGGTATCTTGACCGGCCTTGTCGCCAGCGTGCCGGCGACCATTTCCGTCATCGGCTCCGGCTGGTTATGCGACAAGTTGGCTACGCGCGACGCACGCTGGTTCGGTTATATACCGGGGGCCGCGCTTCTGCTCGCGGCCCCGCTCTACATAGCGGCGGTTGCGAACCCTTCCACGTTGATGGCGGTGGCTCTCTTCGCGCTGGCCGCTATATTCCAGTATACCTACATGGTGCCAGGGCCGACCGCTACGCAGAACATGATGCATCCGCAGATGCGTGCAACAGCTTCTTCCCTCATTGGCGTCGCCTACGGACTTGGGTCGGGAGTCGGGCCGCTCCTGGTGGGCTGGCTCAGCGATTGCTTTGGTCGAACCGACGCCGCGGCTGGACTCAAATGGGCGCTCAGTGTGACAGCGCTGGGCTATTTGTGGGCGGCACTGCATTTTTTCCTTGGAGCGAGGCGTGTCCGGGAAGAGATGGCGCTTCCGATCGACGATGTGTGATTGCTCACCATCAGGATATTCGTGACGATCAGGCGTGGTAGCCACCCGCGATCCTCTGTCCGCCAAACCGCTCCAAGAAGCCAAACATCGATGAAGTTGTCGACCACCGAAACTTAATCGGTGTCACGGGAACTCCAACCGCGCGGGAATCAAGACTCCAGCCTAATTCTCTCGCGCCAGCTCAACCGGAAATGCCACTAGATATCGCCGGTGCAGCCGGATGGATCGAATTAGCGTTGGCCACGCACACGCTGACCTGCAGTCGCCGGTTTGGCATCGTTGCGTGGTCGATGATGCGTGAATGCCTGACACTGATGGCGGACACCTCGCTGTCGGCTCGGGATCTGAGGAGACTGATCGGGAGACGTGACAAGCCGCATGCGATGGTCAGCGACAACGGCATCAAGCTGAACCGAACACGCCGGAAGAAAGAGGGCCGTTTCGATAATTACATGGCCGCCCGAATCATATTCGCCAAAAGGCAATACAGGATCTGTCAAGGTAATTTTGATCTTCTGTTGTGAGATACAGTAATGGCCAGTACATTATTGTTGACCGCCCCCTTATAGCGCGGGTACCTAGCGGCAGATCTCTGCGCTGGCAGCAAGTGTTCCGGTCGTTAGCGCCGACCGGCATCATCAAGCCAATGCGCCACAGTGACAGAGGCATAAGAGGTTTTTGAGGAGGGGATTTCTAATGAATCGATCACGACTGATGCCGAATCTGCGGCTCGGGGCGGCGCTGTCCGCCTTGTTCGCGAGTGGCGTTGTTTATGCGGCCGACACTGCTCCGCCGGCAGGCGCACAGGCCAATTCCGTCGATACTACGGCGGAAACGGAGGCGATCATTGTCACCGGCTCGCGTGTGGTGCGCAGTACCTTCTCGGCACCGACACCCATTACGGTGATGAATTCCGAGGACATCGCGAAACTGGGTCTGACCAACGCGGCCGACATCGTGGCGGAGTTGCCGCAGAATGCGCGATTCGTTGGCGCAAGCAATTCCCAAAGCTTCAATACTGGCGCCGAACTCGGCAACCTGCGCGGTCTCAATCCGTTCTTCGGTACGCGGACGTTGACGCTGGTCGATACCCGCCGTTTCGTCCCCACCACGGATACAGGCGCGGTGGATCTCAACATAATCCCCTCCATGCTGATCAGCCGGATCGAGACGGTAACCGGCGGGGCGTCGGCCGCTTACGGCTCCGATGCAGTGGCCGGGGTTATCAACATCATCCTCGACACAAAGCTGGACGGTTTCAAGGCCCAGCTCGATAGCGGACTGACGTTTCGCGGCGATGGCGGAGATATTCACGGATCCGCCGCTTATGGCACCAAGCTTGGCGACCGAGGCCATATCATCTTCGGCGGCGAATATGAGGACGCCAAGAGCATCGGCCGTTGCTCTGAAGTCAGGGCATGGTGCAGGGATGCAGCGGCGGTGTTCACCAATCCGAATTACGCCGCCACGCCAGCGGGTGCCCTGTTTCCGGGCTCACCGGCCATCCCCGCCAATGGTCAGCCGCATTATGTGATTGGTTCCAATGCCAGGATATCCAACACTTCAGGGACAGGTGTGTTCCCATTTGCCGGACCTTTCGGCACACCGGTTCAGTTCAACAACGCCGGCACCTCCATCATCGATTATGCTCCTGGCCTCTATGCGGGGGCTTTCCCGATCGGCCCGCTGATGCAGGGCGGCGGCACATCCTCGGGCGCAGACGCGCCCAGCGAGGCGGACGAAAATCCCTATCGCAACTTCCCGATTCGGCCGCGGGTGAGGCGTATCTCCCTGCTTGCCCATATGGACTATGACGTCAGCGATGGCATTCAGGCCTATCTTGAAGGTTCATTCGCACAAAGGAAGGCGGTCCAGCAATCGACGGCGATTCCGGTGTCCTTTGCCATGATCGCGCCGGATAACGCCTTTCTCACTCCGGAAGCCAGTGCGGCTTTGTTCCCCGCTGGCCTCGCTTCTGCGCCGCAGCCGTTCAATCGAGACTTCCAGAACCTTCCGGCATCGGACACGAGCGCCATCGCCTCGACCTGGCGCGCTGTTGCTGGGTTGAAGGGCGATTTTTCCAGCACATGGGGCTGGGATGTTTACTATACCTACGGTCATACCGTGCAACATCAGGTCGTCACCAATACGCCGGTGACCACCTACCTGGCGCAAGCGCTGGATGCGGTCTCCGATGGCGCCGGCAATATCGTTTGCCGCGATCTGGCGGCGCGGACGAACGGATGCGTACCGTTGAATCTGTTCGGCGCTGGCAATGCCGATCCGGCGGCACTCGCGTACACTTACCGCACGCTCTATCAGGATCTCAGATATACGCAGCAGGTTCTCTCCGGCAACATCCATGGCGATCTCTCCGCAGGATGGGGAGCGGGGGCAATCAGCTTCGCCGGCGGCATCGAATATCGGCGGGAGACCTCGGACGTCACTCATCGCCAAGAGGATCAGAGCTACTATCGCCAGTTCCAGCAATATTTCGGCGAAGACTATCACGCCCATCAGGATGTCCTTGAGGGCTATGCCGAGGTCAGCGTGCCGATTCTGCGGGATCAGCCTTTCTTCAAAAGCCTCAGTGTTGACGGAGCCATCCGCCAGACGCGCAACAAGGCGACCAACGAGGTCGCCGGCACATCCCACACCGTCGATTTCACCACCTGGAAGGTCAGCGGCAGTTGGGATGTGAATGATTGGCTGCGCTTGCGCGCGAACCGCTCGCGGGACGTTCGGAGTCCGAGCTTCTATGAGCTTTATGCTGTCAGCGTTCAGGGGGCGAATCCAGGCAACTTCTTCGCGTCCGCGGCAAACCCCATCAACGGTGGTGCGGTGGATGCCTTCGACGCTTATTATGGCGGCGCCGATCCGAACACTATCCAGCCCGAAAAAGCAGATACCTGGACCGTCGGCGCAGTGCTCACCGGCCATGGCGCATTGGAGGGCCTGCAGGCTTCGGTGGATTGGTATCAGATCGACCTGAAGGGCGCGCTGACTACGCCCGGAGGCTTGCCTATCGCCATTATCTCAGCCTGTTATTTCAACAACACATATTGCGACCAGCTCGCGGGGACGGGCCCGATCCATAACGGGGCCGGCTCGCTCATCGGCTATACGGATATTACCCGGGTCGACATCCCTTATCAGAATCTTTCCAAGTTCCTGACGCGGGGCATCGATGTGGAGCTCGGCTATAATCTGCGCCTGAACCGGGACGGTGCGCTGAACTTCCGGCTCCTCGGTACCTATCTTTACGACCGGCTTATCGACACCGGCTCGGGTGCTGGCCCGGTCAACTATGCCGGGGTCACGGGTGCGGTTGCGCCGATCGGATCGCTATATTCGCCCTCGCCGAAATTCCAGGGCAGCGCCATGGTCAGCTATCTCCAGGGTAAGTTCACTGGAACGGTTCAGGTCCAATATATTGGTTCGGCCAAGCTGGCGATTTTGGACACGACCGGCCTGCCTTTGGTCGCACCGGGCGATGCCGGTTATGATCCGACACTGCCCAACAGCATCAGCAGCAATCACGTCAATGCAGCCGCCTATGTGAACCTTTCGGCGTCCTACGACGTCACCGATGGTTTCTCGGTGTTCGGCGTCGTCAACAACGTTCTGGACAAGAAGCCGCCTTTCGCCGGGGTCACTCCGGCCCAGCAGACTGGCGGCTATCCGACTAACCCCGTGTATTTCGATACCTATGGGGCTTCGTGGAAGGTGGGCGTGCGTGTCCGCTTCTAGGCTGGAAGGTTGTTAATCTGAATAGAAGCGCCGGGGCAAGGCCCCGGCGTTTTGGTTCGGGATGTAACGTTTGGATTGGCCCTTTCAGTCGCATCCGGGAACCCGGATCATGGAGGGGAATGGTCGGCAATTTGCCGCGCTGGATAGGAGAAAGTTTTTGGACAACTGGGCCTGGATCATCGTCAAGCCGAGCATCGGCAAATTTACGGCGGATTGCCTGAGCCTTGAATCCCGCGAGGTTCCGGCTCTGGAACAGGGCGAGGTGCGGGTCAGGCCGATTTATCTCTCGCTCGATCCGAGTAATCGCAACGCCCTGACACTGGCGCCAGGTTCGGGACCGGACCCGCTCAAGGTCGGGGACGTCATGCTCGGAGAAGCCATATCCGTCATCGAAGAATCCACCGTCGACGGTTTCGCGCGGGGTGATATCGTTTCAGGCTTGGCGGGTTGGTCGGACCAGTCGGTTGTCCCGGCCGCGCGCGTACGCAAGGTGCGGCCGGGCATACCGCTCGAAGCCAATATGACGGTGTTCTCACACATCGGCCTCGCGGCCACCGCCGGTATGATCGGCATCGGTGACGCCAAGCCGACAGACACAATCGTGGTCTCGGCCGCGGCAGGCGCGACCGGTTCCCTTGCCGCACAGATCGGCAAAGCCATTGGCGCCCGGGTTATCGGCATCGCAGGCGGCGAGGAAAAGTGTCGATATCTGATCGATGAACTGGGGCTCGACGGCGCCATCGACTATAAATCCGACGACATGGATGCCGCTCTCGCCCGCCTCTGTCCGGAAGGCGTGTCGCTCTATTTCGACAATGTCGGCGGCGCGGTCCTGGACGCGGTGCTCATGCACCTATCATTCGGTGCTCGCATCGCTGTGTGTGGCCAGATCGCGCTCTATAATTCTGCAGATCGCAACGATGGGCAGGGTGTGCGCAATCTGATGCAGCTGGTGTTCCGCAACGTCACGATGCGCGGCTTCTTCGCCGGCCAGCCCTTCGAACGAATTGGCGAATATGAAGAGCTGCTCGAGCGTCTTTACAAGGAGGGCAAGCTCAAGGCCCGCTCCCATATCGTCAAGGGGCTCGATCAGGCGCCCGCCGCGCTGGACATCATTCTTACAGGCCGGAATGAAGGCAAGATGCTGGTCGAAGTATCGCCAGCGCCCTGATCCGTGACAGCCATAGATCGCGCAATTCCGCGCGCGGATTTTCACGGGGTAGCGCAATGAAGGCCATTCGTATCCATGATTATGGTGATGCCGACATCCTGAGATATGAAAACGCGCCTCTGCCGGAGATTGGGCCCACCGAGGTGCTGGTCAAGGTTCATGCCGCCAGCATCAATCCGGTAGATTGGAAAATCCGCGGCGGCCATTTCCGCGAATACATGCCTCTCACTTTCCCGGTCGACCTTAGTTACGACATGTCCGGTGCGGTCGAGCGAGTGGGCGCCGCTGTCGGTCGCTTCCGACCGGGAGATCCGGTGATCGCTCGAACAAGCGCCACTTACGCGGAATATGCGTTGGCCAAGGCAGATGAAGTAGCACCGGCGCCGAAGTCGATCACGCTGGCCCGTGCAGTAGGGATCCCCATTGCGGGAACGGCTGCCTGACCAGCTCTTTTCGAAAGCGCACGCCTGACGCCGGGTCAGTCGATGCTGATCCTCGGCGGATCGAGTGCTGTCGGAATCTTTGCGATTCAACTCGCTAAGCTTGCCGGTCTGACCGTCATTGCAACTACATCAACGGGCAATGTCGCGTTGGTCAAATCATTCGGCGCCGATCGGGTGATCGACTATCGGACGCAAGATTTCACGGAAGCGGTGCAAGACGTAGATCTTGTCCTCGATGCTGTCGGGAGCGAGACGCAGACACGATCGTTCGGCGTCATCAGAAAGGATGGGCTGCTGTTGTCCCTGGTTTCCGAACCGGACGAAGCGCTCGCGCGGCAATATGGGGTCGAGATCGGCAACGTGCACCTCAACACGACCGCTGCGCGGCTTGGCGAGCGGGCCGGGCTGATCGACGCCGGAAAGCTCCGTTTTCCGATCGCGCGCGAATTCTTCCTTGATGAGGCTGCGGCTGCTCACCGGCTCAGCGAAGGTGGGCGCACGACCGGCAAAATCATCCTGCGCGTAACCCAATTGGAAAATGTCGTCCTCATTGCCTCATTTTTGACGCTCCCGACAACCGACATACTAGACTCATTGGTCTTATAAATATATGAGGGGGTAGATAGAACGCTAGGAGAGCCAGCAATGAATGTCGCCTTTTCCGCCCTGCTCAATCATGAGCGTCATCTGGCTGATCGGCCGAGTCCGCTTTTGGCGGATGGAACGCGCCTGGGCGACCTGATCGATTTCGATAAGCGTGAAGTGAAGATGCGGGTGCTGAGCGATCCTCAGGTCCACCGCATGGAACTGGAGCGGATTTTCGCGCGCTCATGGCTCATCGTTGGACATGTCAGCGAGATCCCCAAGTCGGGTGACTATGTGAAGCGCTGGATCGGTGAGGATCAGGTGCTGGTCACGCGCGGACGCAACGGCGCGGTCAACGTCCTGCTTAATGCCTGCGCGCATCGCGGCATGGAGTTATGCCGGACCGACCAGGGCAATCAGCCGAACTTCAAATGCCCTTATCATGGCTGGGTGTTCGATCATGCGGGCAACCTGCTCGGCGCGCCGTTCGAGAAGGAGATGTATGGCGGCTGGGACAAAAGCCAATATAAACTCACCAAGGCGCAGGTCGCGATCCGGCATGGTGTGATTTTCGGCGCGTTCAGGCCGATCTGCGACCTCGACGAATGGCTCGGTGAATTCGCTTGGTATTTCGACGCCATGTACGGCAGCGTCGAGATGGAAGTGGATGGCGTATTCATCGGCGATTTCAGGTTGCCCGCCAACTGGAAGGCGGTCGCCGAACAAAATGTCGGCGACAATTACCATGGCGTCACCTTGCATAACGGTCTGATCGAAATGGGCTTTCCCGACTGGGATCTCCAGACCTATGGCGCGAGTTCCTATGACGGACATGGACTTCGGTTCAGCAAACTGGACGATGGACACTTCCTGCCCGTTGAGGGCAACATGGCGAAAACCAGCAACGAGGAAGATTCGTTTCCGGTCAGCTGCGGCATCGCTGGTTCGCTGTTTCCGCACGGAGCGATCGGTGGCCAGGTCGTGCGCACACCTGATGGTCCGGACAGTGTCGGCGAGAAGAACGGCATATGGAAGATGATGTTGGGCGGGGTCGCGCCTGACGGACCAGGGGCTGTCCGAAATTGGGGTCTTAACCTGGTGCAAAAATCGCTGCCCACCGAGCTTAAGGGCGAAATGGTTGGCGCGGGAGCAATGGGTGTCGTCGTCGGCGCGGACGATCTCGAGGCCTGGCCATCCATTACGAGGGCGGCCCAGGGCGTGTTGGGCGGAGAGCAGCCGCTACGCTACAATACGTTGCTCGGCCCAAACAATCCAGACAATTTTCCAGGCCCGCTCATGTATCACGGCGTCTCGAAAGACGACATCCAGTGGAACTTCTGGCTGCGCTGGTACGACATGATGACGATCGAACTCTAAAAGCGATTTGTTCTGTATAATGATTTGGCCGACATCCAAGGATGGAATAGTCGGGCAAAGAAGGTATTAGATTAGGTACTGCACTATGGGAAAGCGTCTCAAACTGGAAATAGATCGTGCCGCCTGCTGTGGATATACTATTTGCGCTGATATCTGCCCGGAGGTGTACAAGCTGGATTCGAACAGCATAGTTGAGGAATATCACGATGTCGTGCCAACTCATTTGGAAGAGAAGGCGCGCGAAGGTGCCGATGCTTGTCCACAAAACGCCATCGTAGTTGTTGAAATCGACGATTAAGATCGATTTCGGTCGAGTTAACAAGTTAGCGCTCATAAGTCGCGGCGCAATGATATTGGGAGATAGGATGATGGGCGCAGCCCCGGCAATTCAGAACGACGATCTGCAGTCCGCGCGGGTGCGGATCAAGGCATCCAGCGCCATTTACGCTGATATCGTCGATTTTCTAAACGATGAAGCCGCTCTCATGGATGACGACCTGCACAAGGAGTGGCTCGGCTGCCTTGCAGAAGATATCAGCTATGTGATTCCGCTGCGCAAAAATCTTCATCGCAAGGACGGTAGGGGATTTGATGGGGGGGGCTTCCTGTTCAAGGATGATCTCGCCTCCCTGACTCTTCGTGTCCGGCGATCAGTCGAGATCACCCATGCCTATGATCGCGAGCCGCCGCCGCGCATACGCCGCTTCATTACGAACATCATCGTGCACGAGGGGGATGCATCGAGTGAATATGCGGTCAGGAGTAATATCCTCCTGATGCGCAACCGCTTCAACGATGCGCAATATGACATGCTCACCGGTAAGCGGGAAGACGTTGTTCGGCAAGTCGATGGCGGATTGAAGCTCGCGAAGCGTATCGTTTATGTCGATCAAACGGTCTTGGGCGCTCCCTATCTCAACGTGTTCATGTGATGCCGTCCGGACCTGATCACTGGGTTTGTCCATGGCATTCGCGGCGATGTTGAGCTTGAAAAGGCCTCTGAGTTGACGCGGTAAAGCGGCCTTGTCGATCGGGCTCTGCACGATCGTTGCAGGATTAGTATGACGGATCTCGTCACTCCGGGTCGCTTGCCCCGTGGCGATAGCGAGGCAACCGTCCCGGAGCGCACACTGAATAGCCGATGGTGCGGATTATGGTCCGCGAGCGCGGCACCGAGCAGGCGTAAAGGTGGATGACCCCAGCAACGGGCGGGGTTCCCGCCTGCGGCGTACGATGATCACAATGTCGAGGAGTGCGGGATGGATTTGCAATTATCCGGTAAAATTGCCCTGGTCACCGGGGCGAGCTCCGGGCTTGGGCGCGGAATAGCCAAGCGTTTGGCTCTAGAGGGTGCGACGGTCATCGCCGTCGCTCGCCGGCGACCCAAACTGGAAAGCCTGCGCGATGAAATCCTGACTGCCGGTGGCGCGGAACCCGGAATCATCGTGCAGGACGTTATGGCGGATGATGCCATCGCGCGCATCTGCCAGCAGGCAAACGAACTGCATGGGCATGTCGATATTCTGGTGAACTGCGCGGGCGCCAGCGCGCCCTTCACGCTCGACACCCCGGATGAGGCCTGGAACGCCAGCATGTTGCTGAATTTCACGCGCCACCGCGAACTCAGTCATGCGCTCCTGCCATCGATGATCGCGAACAAATGGGGCAGAATCATCAGTATCACGATGGTGCTCGAACCCGGCGGCATCAATGGCGGAGCCGTCGCCAAGGCCGCGCTCAATCATTGGGCGAAAGGCTTGTCTCGCGTGGTGGCCGAACATGGCGTCACGGTTAATTGCATCGGACCTGGCCGAGTCATGAACGGCCCGTTGACCGACGGCGATGGCATCTTTCCGCCTGACGTGGCGAAGAAATGGATCGAGGAAACTTCGCGGCAAATCCCCATGGGCCGCTTCGGGCAACCGGACGAACTCGCCGTCGCGGCCGCTTTCCTCGCCTCGCCTCTCGCCAGCTACATCACCGGCACGCTGGTCGCAGTGGATGGAGGTTTCGGCCATTCCCTGTGATGCGGATGGCCAGCAGTTCAGAGCGAAATCGCATCCGAGACGTGTCCGGCTATCGCGAGAGGCACCATTTCTGCGCGAAGTCGATCATCTTGCCTACATGCGTTTCAATCGCGTGTCTGCAAACTCGCTATTGCCATTATCCTTCTTCCGAAATGGACGGAGATGGAATGACAGGCTGAGCAGCGGTATTCGTGGTTGATGAACGAAAGGGTTCGCCGTCCGTCCGGTTCGGCTGAACGAGTTGGATGACGAATGGAGAAGATACCGTTATGAGCGGTATCGGAATTGCGAGGAGATAGTTTCCTTGCCTGAACGAGCAGAAAGACTGGACATGGCGACTTCGATTCGGCGGCAGCCCGGGCGGCCCAAAGATTTGGCGAAGAGAGAGGCCATCATTCAGTCAGCGCGTCTTCTGTTCGGACGCAAGACGTTCACCGCAGTAACCATGGACGCAGTGGCTCAAGACGCTGGCGTATCGAAAATGACCCTGTACAGCCATTTCGGGGACAAGGAGGCATTGTTCGAAGCTGTCGTTAAATCCGTTTCGGCGAGCGCAATCGAGGCGGGCGCGGAGGTCAAAGACGGAACCGGCTTGGATCTTAAGGATCATCTGATTGCGATAGGCGTAGCTTTTCTCACGCCGTTACTCGACCCCGATATAGCGGGCTTGGGACATGTCGTGGCTGCCGCCCTGGACAAAAATGCGGATCTCGCGCGTCGCTTCTATCATGCGGGCCCCGTCCAGACACGGGACATGCTCGCTGAAGTTATCGAAGCGGCGTCGCGTCGCAACGAGTTGTTGGTCAATGATCCTGTGCAGGCTGCGGAGGATCTGACAGCGCTTTGGCGTGGTGAGCTGGCCAATCGCTTGATTTTCGGCATGGTTCATTCGATTACGGAACAGGAAATCAGAGCGCAGATCGATCATGGCACCGACATTTTCTTGCGGGCCTATGGTAAGCAACCACCCGCCAGAATTCGCCTGCGAAGTATTTGATACCATATCGAACAGTTCGTGACCGATCATCGTCCGCACGCGATCCAAAGCCTATTGGTCGCGATGATGCAAGTTCGACTGCAGTAGATGGACTGTCCGTACCCCCTTGGATATCCAAAGGTCGTAGGGATAGCGTTCGAGACGCAATGATGATCGCGGGGGCGCGGTGACGCTCGCGCGGGAAGGAGTCAGCGAAGCAGGTCTCGCGATGAAGATGATCCTGTGATCGCGGACCAATAGTCGGCGGGCGCTGGAATGGAAGGCCGCTGTCCGTGAATTTCCCCTAAAATGGAAAAACGTCCGTGAACATCGCGCAACGCCGGGGCGGTTTCCTTGATCGTGTCCTGTTATGAACGAAAACTGCTGTCCTTGCGGTCGAGCAATCGCATGATGGCGGGCCAATCGCGTCCCTGGAGAACTTCCTCCGATCGATCCCATTGACTTGCGGTGCGCTCGCAGACTTCGGGGGAAGGATAGATGGGGTCCTGACCTCCGGACAAAATGTCGATCTGGATCTTGCAGGCCATTTCAAGATAGTAGAGCATTTCGAACGCTTCGCGCACGCTGGCACCGCCGGCGAGGATGCCGTGGTTCCGCAGCAGCATCACCTTATGGGGCCCCAGGTCCGCGATGAGACGTTGCTGCTCGTCCAGGTCGAGCGCAAGGCCTTCGAAATCATGGTAGCCGATCCGGTTGTAGAAGCGCAGCGCATGCTGCGAGATCGGCAGCAGCCCGCGACGCTGCGCCGAAACCGCAACGCCGGCGCGTGTGTGGGTATGGATGACGCATGCGAGGTCATGGCGCCCGCGATGGACAGCGGCATGGATGACGAAGCCGGCGGGATTGATTCCATATTCGGCGTTGCCGATGATGTTGCCGTCAATATCGACCTTGACGAGGTTCGACGCGGTGACTTCTTCGTAAAATAGCCCGAACGGATTGATGAGGAAGCGGCCCGGCTCGTCCGGCACCCTGACCGAAATGTGATTGTTGAGCATGTCGGTCATGCCATAATGGGCGACGATCCGGTAGCAGGCGGCAAGGTCGACGCGTGCCTGCCATTCTGCGGGTGCTATCCCGGGCCTTGCTGCCATGGGCACTTCGGTGATTTCCGCCGTCGTCATTGCGCTTCTCCAGAAATTGCTGCGGCGATTTGGCTGTCCAGCTTGGGTCGGTCAGGACATCGCGCGCCGGTCAAAACATAGCCCACAAGCCGACCCTCATGGTCGCGATAGCCGAACATGAAGCCCTCGGAGTCACTGCCCATGTCTTCCCAATGTCCCTCAACCGCAGGCAGGACCGGAAGAAGGGCGATCGGATAAGCTGTCGTTTTCACCACGACCGAAAGCACCGGCATACGCATCGGCGTCGGCGCGCCTGTCGCCGCGGCGGCAATCGCCCGCGCTGCGGACATGATCGGCGTGACATAATGGGCAACGCCGGTCGGGTATTCGGCGCAATCGCCAAGGGCGTAGATGTCAGGGTCGCTTGAGCGTCCATTCGCATCGACACAGATTCCCCGATGCGTGGCCAGCCCGGCAGCCCGCGCCAATTCGACATTCGACCTCAGCCCAACGGCCGACAGAACCAGATCGGCTTGCAGAACCGTTCCATCGGACAGGGACAGCGCGAAGCCATCTCCGCAATGATCGACCGCCTGGACCGATCTTCCCAGATGCCAATCAACCCCGCAGGCTGCGAGCGCGGCCTTCAAGGCCTCACCGATTGGGGGCGGCAAAAGCAAGGGCATTGGGAGCGCCATGGGATCGATCACCGAAGCTACATAACCGGCGGCACTCAGGTCGTTGGCAAATTCGCAACCGACAAGGCCCGCGCCGATGATCGCGACATGTCGCCGGCCTTCCAGCCGCTCCCGGAAATCGGCGTAGTCGTCGATATGATTGACGGGCCGCACCTGCGCTGCGGCATCCCCGCCGAGGGCAAGTGGAACCGGATTGGCGCCCAGCGCCAGAATCAGCTTTGCGTAGGAAACTTTTCCCGCGGAAGTCATAATGTAATGATCTTCCGGGTGGATGCTGTGTACGTGGACATGCTCCATGAGCTTCAGTTTGAGCTGCGACGCCATCGCTTCGGCGCGTGACGTCACCAGCTCCGGCGCACTCTTGCGCTTGGCAAGCGCCGTGGAGAGCCCCGGCTTCGAATAGAAATGGCCCGCATCTGCCGAGACAAGCACCAGCGGCACCGCCGGGTCGAGCCGGCGCAATTCCCGTAAGACGCCATAACCGGCAAGCCCGCTGCCGACGACGACGATGGGGGCAGGTGATGCTTCCATATTCTCGGGTCTCAATTCACCCATCGGCGCTAAGCCGACCTCGAGGTCGCTCTTCAGCATGGGCGCACCCAACCATCGCGATCAACAATAGTGTACGCAAGAGTAAAGTAAATAGACATTCTGATATCCATCATCTTGTCGCGTGCAAAGGGAACAAACGGATATGGCGGGCCGAGCATCCCGGCCGCCGCTCGGCCAATGTGGCGGCGGGGCGAAGGTGCCGAAGAACCAGCGTCCTTCGGCACCGGATGCGGGAAAAAGGCGTGACCACGCGGCATCGGTCACGTGTAACGGTAACGGCCGATCAGGCAGTAGAACAGCGCCGCAATGCCGACACTTACTCCCATCACCACGAAGGAGAGGTCGTAGCTGCCGGTCGCGTCGTGCAACCCACCGACGATCAGGGGCGCGAAACCGAATCCGAGGGAGAATATCGACATCTGCATGCCGACGATCTCGGTGAAGCCCTTGAGGCCGAAGAGCCGTGTATTGAAATAGGTGCCCGCCGCGCGAGGCGCTCCCGAGCCGATGCCGTACAAGACCGAGCCCGCGACGAACAATATGATGCCGCCGAAATTCGCCGTGGCTATGCCCATCACGACCAAGCCGAGCAGGAAGATCACCATGAAGGGAGCAACCACCCGTACGGAGGCTGTCTTGTCCAGAATAAATCCAAGCGCGATTTGGCCCACCACGCCGCCGAGCATCGAAACCATCAGGATCATCGCGGCGTCGCTGTTGCTGAAACCATGTGCCAGCGAAATCGGCACCAAATGCGCCATCAATCCGCCATAGGCCAGGCTATTGGCGAAG
>Ga0180219_1001462_pt1 | contig 15298 bp, 19 predicted proteins | sample eDN3rd30CBELigMG_FD_151338 | JGI IMG/M metagenome (GOLD analysis project Ga0180219, IMG submission 151338) | Enriched Miracle-Growth compost microbial communities from Emeryville, California, USA - eDNA 3rd pass 30_C BE-Lig MG (version 2)... ...
CCTGCACCAGCAGGCGGCGGTCGACCATGCGCTGCAACACCTGGCTGCGGACGGCCTCCTTGTCGGCATTGGCGGGCACGTTGAGATCGGCGATCTCGGCGTTCAGCTCGGTCAGGGTGATTTCCTCACCGTTGACGATGGCGACCACCTGGCCTTCCGCCTTTTTCTGGCAGGCGGTGACGAGAAGGGTGAGGGACGTAAGCGCGATGATCGACGCGCTCCTCAGCTTGGGCATTGACGGTCTCCAGTCAGGCATGATGGATGATATGTTGCAGAATTGGCGCAAGGGCGCGACCGATATGTTTTGATGAGCGCGCGGCGGTGCGAACCTAGATGGGCCGGCGCATCGTGAGGGGCGGCGCACGGTCAAGGTCGCGCAGCCATGGCGCGGTCCTGCCGCGCGGTCCATCGCATATGGATGGTTTTCCCCAACTGTCGAACCATGCCGAAACCCTCGCTCTCCGGCAGATTGGCCGGGCGCTGTGATACAGTGCCGCAAATCCCGAAACAAGCCCGCCCGGCGAGCAGCCTCATCCCGTGCCGTTGTGGCACTGACTAGCGGCAGACCCTTAACATTGCGTGCAAAGCGGCGGCCCTTCGGTCCTGTCGCGCGGACCGGACTGCTCGCCCCGCAGATCGGCCATCCCGATGAGGGCGGGCGCTTTGGGCGAGCAGACCAACTGAGTTGCCCGGTTGATGCGATAAGTTGAAATTAACCATCATTGCCCGACTCACCTGCACTGTGCCAGCTTCCACGGATCACTGTGGGAGTAGTGAAATGCGGAAGATATTGGTTGCAGCCATATTGGCAGCATGTGCGGCTATGCCGGCACAGTCTGCCCAGATATTTACCATATCGCTCTATGGAACGCTTTCCGGGGGCGGGTGGATAGATAATGGCACTCAGGAGGGAGAGACGTGGCAGATCGGCCCCTACACGACCACGATGAAGCTCACCGGTTCGTGGGATCTGGGCTTCAATTCGTGGCGCGGTCCCTGCAATGAAGAGTTCTGCCTGAAGCCACATTTCGAGGGAAATATTTTACGGCTTGCAGCCGCTGACGGCGCATTACCATGCTATTGCAGTGAGACTATCCAGCTGGTCTTCGATCAACCCTTTAACGGCGAACTGAATTTGCTGGGGACGGATCATCTCGTCACAGGCTCCTATTCTTTCTCCTCAGGAAGCCATTCAGGTGGTGAATGGCTTGGCGGCCAGATTTTTGGCGCGGCCGTCCCCGAACCCGCCACCTGGGCGATGATGATCGCGGGCTTCGGCCTGGCGGGCGGGATGCTCCGCCGGCGCAGCTATCGGCTCGCCTTCGCCTGATCGCCCAGTCCCAGCGCCCATTCGCGGGCGGCCTGCAATCGCGCTATATTGTCCGCGCAGATCAGCGCGTCGGCGCGCGCAAGAAGGATGGAATCGCCACCGGGTCCGTCAAGGTTCGGGGCGCTTCCAGCGCCGGGCAGCGCACCGTTGCCGGATGGACCGGGATCGGCTGCGGCGGCGGGGAGGCGCATGACGCGAGCAGCATAGTCGGTGCGAGCAGCCTCGGCCCTGCGGTCAGCTTCATCGTTCAGTCTCCGGTTTTCGGTCTGGATGCGGGCGATCTCCGTCTGCCAGGCGGCGTCCGCGCTCGCCTGCGCAGCCTTGAAATGGGCGATGTCCGTCGCGTGCAGCGCCTTCTCCATGCGCAGATCGGCGCGCGCATCGGCGAGCTTGCCGCGCGTGAGCGTCAGCGCGGCGGAGAGGCCGGTTATCATGGCCAGCGCCGTGATGCCGAGCGGCCCGGCAAGGCGGGTGAGCAGCCCCGTCACAGGCCCCGGAGGCAGAGCATGCGCTCGCTTTCCCGCCGGTTGACCAATCCCTGCACCCGGCGCCCACCGGCGTTGACCCACATCAGGAACGCGTCGCACCCGCCGCGCCAGTCGCCCGCGTTGAAGCGCCGCGCCACGGTCGATCGGGCAAAGGCGGCGGGGCCGATATTATAGGTGAGCGAGATGGCGGCGGCGAACTGGTTGGGCCGGTTCCTGAGCGCGGGCACCGCTTTCAGCACGGCCGGGGCATAGTCATCCGCCAGCGCCCGGCGCAGCATCGCGGCGCATTCGGCGGGCGTATAGCGCCGCATGGCCACCCGCGTCTCGCCGGTGCACACGGTCGCGATGCCGGCAATGTCGCGATAGGGCGAGAGTCGCGTGCCTTCCCACTGCTCGACCATAGGCGTGGCGAGCGCCACCGCGAGCGCGATGAAGCCGCCGCCGCCGATCGCGCCGCCCAGCGCGCCCGCCCGCAACGGCGTGAGGGTGCCGCCGCCGCTCATCGGTGCGATCCGGGTTGGCGGAGAAGGCGGGGGAGGGCCAGCAAGGCGGATGTGGACCCGCTGGAGATCGACCTCGTCGGGCGCGATGCCGTGGTCGCCTCGCCCAGCGCGGTGATCCCTCCCCACGGCGCGCCGGTGATGGCGATTCGCCCGGGTAACGAACAGCGCATAGCGCGCAAGTCGTCGGTCAGGCGCGCTCGTATGCGCGCCCGCTGATAGTCCAGCATGGCGTGTCTCCTATCTGTGCAGCCAGCCCTTGGCGGCCGCCATCAGCCCTGCGATCATCGCCGCGAAGCCGGCAATGCGCTGCACGAGGCGGATCGAATATTTGGCGGCCGTCCACGCCTCGACCACGTCCTTGGTGGCCGTGACGCCTTGCTCCACCAGCGCGACGCGCCGGTTGAGGTCGTCCAGCCGCTCCGCTTGCGTGGTCTGCAAGGCCATGAGCATGTCGACCTTACCCAGCATCCGGTCGAGCTTGGCGTTGAGGTCGGTCATGGCTCACCACCCCGCCAGCGCCGTGCAGGCGGCGGCGATCACGCCCGCTTGCATGGTCTGGCCGTCCGCATTGAGGTGGACGCCGTCGGCCCACGGCGCGAAGGGTGCGCTGTTGGGGCAGGCGGCGTCACCGCCCAGCGCGGAGGCCCACAGGTCCGCCAGCCCGTCAAAGCCGAGCGCGGCCCAGTTCTCCCGCATGTAGCCGGCCCATCCGCTCGCGGAGGGCAAATTCTGGTCCGCATGGTCGATCGGGCTTTGGCCCATGATCTTTGCGCCCGCAGGCAGCCCCGCGCGACGCTCCGCAACATAGCGCGCGGTCTGATAGGCCAGCGTGCCGCTCGTCATTGCATCGCCGATGGCGAGGGTGCGCGCGTTGAAGAACTCCTCATAAATGAGGCGGTGCCGGATGGCCGGATCGAGCGCCGCCAGCGCCTGCGCCATCCCGTCGATCTCGCCGCCCTTGGCGAGCAGCTCGGCCGCCGTCGCGCTGCCCACGCCATAGAGGCCGTAAGCACCGAGCGGGAAGCCAAGCCCGGCCGCGACCTTGTAAGGCAGGCGCTGGGTCGCGTCCGCCGTGCTGGCGCCAACGCCCACACTGCGGCTGTCCCCGTCGAGGTGGAGGAAGCGCCCATGCGTCACGGCCGGGTGGGTCTGGCCATAGACCGCATTGAAATAGACCTCCGCTTGCAGCAGCTCGGCTGGCGTCAGGGCGCGGTCCCAGATGACGATGCGGTAGATCCGCCCCTTGAACGGGAAGGCGCCGCCGCCGGCGCTGGCCCCCATGTTCATGTTGCTGCCGCCGGTCGTGCTCACCGGCCCGTTGCTGCTGTTGTAGATGGTCCCGCGATAGACGTTGCGGGTCAGGCCGGATGCGGCGGCCACGTCGGGATAGCCGGCGCGCGATACCACGCCGAACGAGACATAGCCGCTCCCCTGGCCGTGCGGCATGACGCAGCCATTATTGTTCGTGGCGCTCCACCCGATATTGGCCGCGCCGGCCCAGAGCCACGGTGCGGAGCCGCCGCTACCGGCGCCGAACACGCTGGCATTGTCCGCGCCGGAGAGTTTCTCCACCACTGCCAGCATCGTGTAGGTTTTGCCATCCAGCACCGCCCGCAGCGCCTCGCTGGCGACATTGAGGTAAGCGGACGAGCCGGCCCACTCGACATAGGGCTGGTCGCCAAGGCCGCCGGTGCGATATTTCGGCTGCTTGGCGCCGTCCGCCTGCACCGCGTCCGCGCCGGTCGGGCTGCTGTCGGGCCATGCGGCGAGCGCGCTATTATCGGCCTGCGCCGGAATCGCCGCGCTGTCATAATGCGCGACGATGCTGGCGGTCAGCGGCAGTGAGGAGCCGGGTGAGGGGGTAGGCGTCGGCGTGCCGCCCTGGCCCGCGCCCAGCGGCGCGCGGCGGGCATGGCCCACCGCGCCATAGCCATATCCGAAGCCATAGCCGGGCATCAGGCGAGGCCCACAATATCGGCGGCGGTGGTGCCGGCCGCGCGGATATGGCGCGCCCGCACGTCGAGCATCTGGCCGGCCGCGACATTCTTGAACAGCACGTCCGCCGTGCCGTCCGCGGTGCGCAGGGTGATGTCGCCGCCGGTGCCGACGTAGATCGCCTTGGGCAGCGGGTCGATCTCCGCCGTGGCATGGGGCGTGATCGCGAAGGCCTGGCGTGCAGGCTGGGTGAGGGAATCGATCTGGCTGTCGAAGCGGTCGGCCATGGTCCGTGCCTTTCCTGAATGCTCGTCGCGGCCGAATCGCCGCACCGGGGCGTTAAGCCAGAGGATGCACGCTGTAGGACAGCAATAAATAACCTATTTGGATAATATTATGGATGCAGCACCTTGTCTTTGTAGAGGCAGATGTCGTTGATCGGGCAGCGCCAGCATTCCGGCCGCCGCGCCTTGCAAATATAGCGTCCGTGCAGGATCAGCCAATGGTGCGCGTCGCGCCGGAAGGGCTGCGGGACGCGTTTCTCCAGCCCGTTTTCCACCGCCAGCACGGTTCTCCCCGGCGCCAGCCCGGTGCGGTTGCCGACGCGGAAGATATGGGTGTCGACCGCGAACGTCTCCGCGCCGAAGGCGGTGTTCATCACCACATTGGCCGTTTTCCGCCCCACGCCGGGCAGTGCGGTCAGCGCCTCCCGGTCGCGCGGCACCTCGCCGCCATGGTCGGCGATCAGCGCTTCGGAGAGGGCGATCACATTCTTCGCTTTGTTGTTGAATAAACCGATGGTCTTGATGTGCTCCTTGAGCGCCGTTTCCCCCAGCGCGACCATCTGCGCCGGCGTCTTCACCGTCTCGAACAGCGCCCGCGTCGCCTTGTTGACGCCCACATCGGTCGCCTGCGCGGAGAGCACCACGGCGACGAGCAGTTGATACTCGTTGCCATAGGCCAGTTCGGTGCGGGGCGCCGGATTGGCTTCGGCCAGGCGGGAGAACAGCTCGAAGATCTGCGCGCGGTTGAGTTGCCGGGCGGCCATTCCCTTAAAGCCCGAGCACGTCGGCCATGCCGTAGCGCCCGGGTGCCTTGCCGATCAGCCATTGCGCCGCCTTGATGGCCCCACGCGCGAAGATGATGCGGCTCTCCGCCCGGTGCCCCAGCTCGATCCGCTCGCCCTCGCCGGCGAGGACGACCATATGGTCGCCCGCCACGGATCCGCCGCGCAGTGCCGCGAAGCCGATATCGCCTGCCCTGCGCGCGCCGGTGATGCCGTCGCGTCCCCGCGCGCTGTGGCTGGCGAGGTCGATGCCCCGGCCGTCCGCCGCCGCCTGCCCGAGCAGCAATGCCGTGCCGGAGGGCGCATCCACCTTATGCCGGTGATGCATCTCGACGATCTCGATATCCCAGTCGTCGCCCAGCCGCGCCGCCGCCTCGCGCACCAATGCGGCGAGCAGGTTGACGCCGAGCGAGGTATTGCCCGTCTGCAGCACCGGGATGCTGCGCGCCGCCGCGTCGATCGCCGCATGCTGCGCCGCTTCCAGCCCGGTCGTGCCGATCACCAGTGGCTTGCCGGCGGCGACGCACGCATCGAGATTGGCCTGCAAGGCACGCGGCGAGGAGAAGTCGATCAGAATATCCGCCGTGGCCGCCAGCGCTGCCGGGTCGGTGGTGATCGTCGCCCCGTCCGCGCCGATGGTGCCGCCGCCCTGCGCATCGGTCCCGCCGGCGACGGCGATGCCCTGCTCGGCCGCCACCTGCGCGATGGCCTGCCCCATGCGCCCCTTCGCCCCGAAAATGCCGATCGCGCTCATGCTGCCTGCGTCCCTTCGTTCAAACGTCTGTCCGCGCCGATGCCAGACTGGCGCGCGCTTGTCATCCCGACCGATGTGTGATCTCGCCTTACGAGATGCCGTGCGCCTTGAGCACCGCCTGCTCGTCACCCGTTACCCAGCCGAACACCTGTGGCTCCCCGTTCAGCCCCCGCACGAAATAATGCACGTCGAAGTCGATGGCGATGTCCGGCTGCCCGTCCCGCGCATAGCTGGCTGTCCAGCCGACATGGGCGACGCAATGCAGATCGTCGAGCGATGAAAGCCGGACGCCGCGCATACGCATCGCCTTGGTCCCCAACGCGCGATACCGTACGAAACCCTGTGCCAGCCCCTCCCTGAACCGGTCGTCATTCTTCCCGGTCATGATGCCGGCCGGCGCCGCGCCGATGAACTCAGGTGCATAGAGCGCCGTGATGGCTTCCATATCCGCTTCGTCGCCCAGTGCTTGATTAAACAGCCGCTCATATCGCTCGAAAAGCGCCCTTACGCTGGCGTCCATCGATTCTCTCCCGGCATGCTGGCAACGTCGCTCCGGGGAACAAGCTGCCTTCCAACCAACCCCGATCAAGTCCGGGGTGACGAGGGAAGGGCAATCGGACGTGCCCCGCACCGCATCTTGCGCCCCGCCAGCAACTGCTATTTGATCCCATCCATGCCGCAAACCCATTCCATCGTCATCCTCACCGGCGCAGGCATCTCTGCCGAGAGTGGTCTGGAGACTTTCCGCTCCGCGGATGGACTCTGGGCCAATCACCGCGTCGAGCATATCTGCACGCCCGAGGCACTGGAGCGCGATCCGGCCCTGGTCCACCATTTCTACAACCAGCGCCGCGCGGCGCTCGCCACCGTCGCCCCCAATGCCGCGCATGATGCGCTGGCACGGCTGGAGCAGGCATGGTCGGGCGATCTGCTCATCGTCACCCAGAATGTCGATGATCTCCACGAGCGCGCCGGCTCCCGGCGGATCATCCACATGCATGGCGCGCTGAACAGTGCCCTGTGCGCAGCCTGCGGTAAGCGTCAGCCATGGCGGGGCGATCTGCCGCCGGGGGCCTCCTGCGCCTTCTGTGCAGATCCCGCGCTCCGGCCGGACATCGTCTTCTTCGGCGAGGTCCCCTACCATATGGACCGCATCGAAGCGGCGCTCGCCCGCGCCGGCCTGTTCGTCTCCATCGGCACGTCCGGCGCGGTCTATCCCGCCGCCGGCTTCGTGCGCATGGCCGGCGCGCTCGGTGTCCTCACGCTGGAGATCAATCTGGAGCCATCCGCCGGCAGCGGCTGGTTCGATGAATGTCGCCACGGCTCCGCCGGCACGCTGGTGCCTGCATGGGTGGACGAGGTGCTGGCCGGCTGACGCGTCCTGTCCGTCCGACCCGGTCTTGCGCCACCGCCGCTCGGCTGCCAGATCGTCTCCCATGACCGATCCCCAGACGCCCGATCCCCAGACCGACGAGCAACCGCCGATGCGGGTGGCGATGATCCCGGTGACGCCGCTCCAGCAGAATTGCTCCCTGCTCTGGTGCACCGCCACGATGCGCGGCGCGCTGGTCGATCCCGGCGGCGATCTGCCGCGCCTCAAGGCGGCGGTCGCCCAGCATGGCGTGACGCTGGAGAAGCTGCTCGTCACCCATGGGCATATCGATCATTGCGGGCAGGCCGGCGTTCTGGCGAAGGAACTGGGCCTGCCGATCGAAGGCCCGCATGAGGATGATCGCTTCTGGATCGCCCGGCTGGAGGATGACGGCCGCCGCTGGAACGTCCCCGGCGCCCCGTTCGAGCCGGATCGCTGGCTGGTCGATGGCGATACGGTGCGCGTGGGCGATCTGGTGCTGGATGTCATCCATTGCCCCGGCCACACGCCCGGCCATGTCGTGTTCCACCATCCGCCCTCGCACCTCGCCATCGTCGGTGATGTGCTGTTCCAGGGGTCGATCGGCCGCACGGATTTCCCGCTCGGCAATCATGAGGATCTGTTGACGTCGATCACCCGCAAGCTCTGGCCGCTGGGCGGTGAGACGATCTTCGTCCCCGGCCATGGCCAGCCGAGCAGCTTCGCGCAGGAGCGGGCGAGCAACCCCTTCGTTGGCGATCGGGTGACGGGCCTGCATGGGTGAGCAGCGCGCCGCCTGTCGCGCGCAGGCCGCGCCTTTCCGTCAAATCGCCCGATTCCCAATGAATCGGTTGCGCCGACCCCAAAAAGCGCTATAGGCGCACACTCTCGCAAACGCCCGGCCTTCCGTTGGTCGCGGCCCCCGTGGCCGCCGACATGTCAATGTGATAGCCGGGTTCGCGGACCCGTTTTTTGATAATTGCGATTTTTGAACAGGTGCCCTGATGGCTGTCCCAAAGAGAAAAACTTCGCCGTCCAAGCGCGGCATGCGCCGCAGCCATGACAAGCTGCCCGTCGAGTCCTATCAGGAATGCCCGAACTGTGGCGAGCTGAAGCGCCCCCACAATCTGTGCGGTGCCTGCGGGCATTATAACGGCCGCGAAGTCGTCGCGATCGGCGCCTGAGTCCCGATAGGGGGAAGATGAGGTGACGACGCCGCGAATCGCGATCGATGCGATGGGCGGTGACGAGGGCGTGCGCGTCATGGTTGCCGGCGTCGCACGTGCACGCCGGGGCCATGAAGGCCTGCGCTTCCTGCTGTTCGGCGATGAGGCGCGGATCGGTGCCGCGCTGAAGAATCATCCCAATCTGTCGAAAGCGGCCGAGATCGTCCACACCGACAAGGTAGTGGCGGCGACCGATAAGCCGAGCCAGGCGATCCGCCATTCGCGCGGCAGTTCCATGGGGCTTGCCATCCAGGCGGTGAAGGATGGCGAGGCGATGGCCGCTGTCTCCGCCGGCAATACCGGCGCGTTGATGGCCATGGCCAAGCTGGCGCTGCGGACCCTGCCCGGCATCGACCGGCCGGCGCTTGCCGCCATGCTCCCCACGCTGGGTGACAATGATCTGGTGATGCTCGATCTCGGCGCCAATACCGAGTGTGATGCGCGCAACCTCGTGCAGTTCGCAGTGATGGGCGCGGCCTATGCGCGCATCATCAATAATCTGGCGATGCCGCGCGTCCAGCTCCTCAACATCGGCACCGAGGATCTCAAGGGGACGGACGAGATTCGCGATGCCGCCCGCATCCTGCGCAAGACGCGCGGCCTGCCGCTGCGGTTCGATGGATTCATCGAGGGTGATCGGCTGGCCTCGGGCGATGCCGATGTGATCGTGGCGGAAGGTTTTGCCGGTAATATCGCGCTCAAGACGGCCGAGGGCACCGCGCGCTTCGTCACGGACGTGCTGCGCCGCGCTTTCACCAGTTCGCTGCGCTCGAAGGCGGGGTTCCTGCTCTCGCGGCCGGCGCTGCACTTGCTCAAGGTCCATCTCGATCCCAATAATCATAACGGCGCCGTATTCCTGGGGTTGAACGGCATTGTCGTCAAAAGCCATGGCGGTGCCGACGAGAAGGGTGTTGCCAATGCGGTGCACGTTGCTGCACGGCTGGTCGAGGAGGGCCTGAGCGCGCGCATCGGTGAGGATCTGGCGCGCGTGGGGCCGATTGCGAGCGAGGAACTGATCGCCAAATGACCTTGCGGTCCGTGATAATGGGAACCGGCTCGGCCCTGCCGCGCCGCTGCGTCAGCAATGACGAGCTGGCGCAGACGGTCGATACCAGCGACGCCTGGATCGTCGAGCGGACCGGTATCCGCCAGCGCTACATTGCCGGCGAGGGTGAGACGACGACGACGCTCGCCGCCGAAGCCTCGCGTCATGCGCTGGAGGCGGCCGGCGTAGCCCCGGACGAGGTCGATCTCATCATCCTCGCCACCGCGACGCCGGACCAGACCTTCCCCGCCAGCGCCACGATCGTGCAGGCGCAGCTCGGCATCCCCGATTGCGTGGCGTTCGATGTGGGTGCGGTGTGCTCGGGCTTCCTCTACGCGCTGACCGTTGCGGACAATATGCTGCGCGGCGGCGCGGCCCGCACGGCGCTGGTCATCGGCGCGGAGACGTTCAGCCGCATCCTCGATTGGCAGGACCGCACGACCTGCGTGCTGTTCGGCGATGGCGCAGGCGCCGTGGTGCTGCGCGCGCAGGAGACGGATGCGCAGGCCGGCAGCGGCATCCTCGCCAGCCGCCTGCACGCGGACGGGCGCTACAATGCCTTGCTCAACGTGGATGGCGGCCCGTCGACCACCGGCACGGTCGGCAAGGTGCGGATGAAGGGGCAGGACGTGTTCCGCCACGCCGTTGTCAATCTGGCCGAGGTGCTGCGCGAAGTGCTCGACTCCGCCGGAGTCGCGGCCGGCGAGATCGATTGGGTCGTGCCGCACCAGGCCAATGCCCGCATTCTCGATGCTACCGCGCGCAAGCTCAAGCTGGACCCGGCCAGGGTGATCGTCACGGTTGATCAACACGCCAACACCTCCGCTGCATCGGTGCCGCTGGCGCTGGACACGGCGGTGCGCGACGGGCGGATTCGCAAGGGCGACCTGATCGTTCTGGAGGCGATGGGCGGTGGTTTCACCTGGGGCGCGAGCTTGCTGCGCTACTGATCGTCAGGCGGTCGAGCGCCATTTTTGCACGCATCATCGTGCCCGATTCCGATTCTTCTCGTTGCAAACCTAGAAAAACTGCCGCACAGACGGGTTAACGGGTTCGTTTTAGGGCGTAGCCCGTGCGCAAGTTTCGTTTTGGGGGCGGAATGGCTTCGGAAGACACTTTAACACGGGCCGAGATAGCGGAGCAGCTCAACAGACAGGTTGGCTTGTCGCGAGCGGAGTCCGCGCATCTGGTGGAGCAAGTGCTGGAACTGGTGTCCGAGGCGCTGGAAAAGGGCGAGAACGTCAAGATTTCCGGCTTTGGAACTTTCGTCCTGCGGGACAAGAACCAGCGTATCGGGCGCAATCCCAAAACCGGCGTGGAAGTGCCGATCACCCCGCGCCGGGTGCTGACCTTCCGGCCCAGCCAATCGCTGCGGGACCGGGTCGCCGGGGACTGATCCCGCCGCCGGATTGACCGGCGCCGCGCGATCGGTGCACAATGCGGCATGAACAAGGATGAAGGCGCGTTTCTGACGATCGGAGAGCTGGCGCGCGAGCTTGGTGTCGCCCAGCACGTCCTGCGCTATTGGGAGACGCGCTTCCCGCAATTGCGCCCGCTGCAACGCTCCGGCAATCGTCGCTATTATCGTCCGCGCGATGTAGAAATTGCACGTAAAATCAACGGCTTGCTAAACGATGAAGGCTTCACCGTGCGCGGTGCCCAACGGGCGCTCTCCGGGCGGGGTAGCGCGAAGACGGCAAGCGAGGCGATGCCTGCGACCACGGCCGGGCCGGATATACCTGCAACGCCCGCGGCGGTTGCCGCTGCGCCAGCGTCCTCCATTTCGCAGGGAGAATTGCCCATCGGGGCAGAATCCGCGCCCGCCGCAGGAGGAACGGGGCAAGCCGTGCGCCGTTCGGGGCAGGTCGGCCCCTCCGATCTCGCCCTGCTGATCGCCCGCCTCACCGTCATCCGCCAGGCCCTGCACGACGCGATCGGCGAAGGCTGAGGAGGGCGGAGAAGACGTAGGGCGAGCGGAAGGCTCGTGACTTGGCGCGTTCCCGTCCTCGCCCCGCGAAGGCCAACCACTCAGCGCTGATCCGGTCCCAATGCCGGGTCGAGGTCGCGTGGTCGCATGAAGGTGCGCAGCCGTCCTCGCCCGGTGAAATCATGGGCAAGGCTGCTCCAGTCGGCAATGTCGAAATCCAGCACCGCCAGCGCGGCGGTGGGGAATTTGATCTCCACCTCATCGCGCAATCCGGGGCGGCCGTCGTCCGGCACGCAGGCGAGGATGAATTCTTCCACGCCGCTGCTATGCCCGGCGATCAGCAGCCGGTCCGCCGCGCCGCCGGCATCCGCGATCACCTCGGCGATCATCGGCGCGCTGGCGAGGTAAAGTCGCATGTCGAACAGCGGCTCGGGGCAGGCCCCATGCGCCTGCGCGAAGCGGCGCAGCGTCTCGACCACGCGCACGGCGGGTGAGGCGACGATGCGCTCGGGCGGGGCGATGTTCAGCGCGGCCCAGCGGCCCATCACGGCGGCGGCGCGGTCCCCCCGTCCATTGAGACCCCGGTCGAAATCGCGCAGCGACATGTCGCCCCAGTCCGACTTTGCATGACGCAGAACGATGACCGTCTTCATGCCTGCCCGCGCACTCCCTCTGTCTGCGACCCGTTGGAGGACTCCTGCCCCAAAACGGCGCCGGAACCAAGGCGGGAGCGCACGGCGGCCAGCGCTTCGTCCAGCAAAACGCGCCGAACTGGCACATCGGCGGGGAAGGCGGTGAGCAGGCGGCTGGGCATGGCGGCGGAGAGGATGACGAACTGGCCGGCATCGTCCGCGCGGCGGATCAGCCGGCCGAACGCCTGCGCCAGCCGTGCCCGCACCAGTCGGTCCTCATAGCCGCTCGGGCTGTCGCTGGCGCGCTTGCGGGCGGCGTGCAGCACGGAGGGCTTGGACCAGGGCACGCCCTCCATCACCACCAGCCGCAGCGAGTCGCCGGGCACGTCGATGCCGTCGCGCAGCGCATCGGTGCCGAGCAGCGAGGCGCGCGGATCGTCGCGGAACATGTCGATCAGCGTCGCCGGGTCGAGCGGGTCGACATGCTGGGCGTAGAGTGGCAGCCCGGCACGGGCCAACCGGTCGGCGATGCGCGCTTGCACCGAGCGCAGCCGGCGGATGGCGGTGAACAGCCCCAGCGTGCCGCCGCCCGCCGCTTCGATCAGCCGGGCATAGGCGCCGGCCAGCGCCGGCAGGTCGCCGCGCTTCAGGTCGGTGACGATCAGCACTTCGGCCTGCCGCGCATAATCGAACGGGCTGGTCACATCCACCCAGCGCGGCGGCGCGTCGAGATGCCCAGCGCCCGAGCGCGCGATGGCGGTCTGCTCGTCGCCGCCCGCGCGCAGCGTGGCGGAGGTGACGAGCACGCCATGCGCGGGCCGCAGCACCACCTCGGCGAGCGGCCGGGTCGGGTCGAGCCAGTGGCGGTGCAGGCCGATGTCATATTCGCGCCCCTCCACCCGGTCGACCGCCAGCCAGTCGACAAAGGCGGGGTCCGCCGGGCCGCCCACCCGCAGCAGCAGCGCGATCCAGCTCATCAGCAGGTCGCAGCGCCAGCCGAGCGCGGAGAGCGCGCCGTCGATCCGCGCGCGCGCCGGCCCGTCGAGCCAGTCGGGCGCCAGATCCAGCACCGCGACCAGCCGCTTGGTGAGGCGCTGGAGCGGCGCGAGCAGGGCTTCCAGCGCGCGGGCGGCATCGGTGGCGGCGTCGATCAGCGCGCCGTCCACTTCGGCCAGGTCGACCTCCAGCCCATAGCCGGGATCTGCCTCGCGCCCGTCCCTTTCGGCGCGGGCATAGACAGTGTCGCGCACCGCGCCAAGCAGCGTCTCCACCGCGCCTTGCGGCCCGCGCTCGACCACGCGGCGCAGCCACTCGTCGCCCGGAAGGTCGCGCGCCGCCTCGGCCGCATCCTCGATCGCCTCGGCGCCTTCCGTATCGTAGCTCGCCACATCGGAGAGCCGCGCGGAAAGGCCCCGCCGCCGCCCGCGCCGCGCGGTTTCCGGCCCCAGCACCCAGCGCCGCAGCTCGATTGCCTCGCGCCCGGTCAGCGCCGCGCCGAAGGTCGAGTCGGCCGCGTCGAACAGATGGTGCCCCTCGTCGAACACAATTCGCGTCGGCGTGCCCTGCGCTTCCCGCCCGCGCGCGGCATTGATCATCACCAGCGCATGATTGGCGATGACGATATCTGCGCCCTGGCTCGCCCGCGTCGCCCGCTCGATGAAACAGGTGCGGAAATGCGGGCAGCCGGCATAGATGCACTCGCCGCGCCGGTCGGTGAGCGCGGTCGCGCCGGCGCGGCGGAACAGCGCCGGCAGCCAGCCGGGCAGGTCGCCGCCCACCATATCGCCGTCGCGCGTATAGGCCGCCCAGCGCGCCACGAACTGGGCGAGGACGGCCGCCCGCCCGGCAAAGCCGCCTTGCAGGGCATCTTCCAGATTGAGCAGGCAGAGATAATTCTCGCGCCCCTTGCGGATGACGACGTGCTTCCGGAACGCCGCATCGCTCGGATAATGGCGGCGCGTCTCGCGGTCGAGCTGGCGCTGCAGCGCCTTGGTGTAGGTGGAGATCCACACCGCGCCGCCGGCCTGCTCCGCCCAGAGCGTCGCCGGGGCGAGATAGCCCAGCGTCTTGCCGATGCCGGTGCCCGCCTCCGCCAGCACGACGGTGGGCGACTCGCCCCGCAGGCGCGGCGCGAAGGCCGCCGCCGTCGCGCCGGCGAACACGCGTTGGCCCTCGCGCGTTTCCGCACCGGCACCGGTGAGGTCGGCGAGGCGCGCCATCACGTCCGGCTCGGCGAGCGTCACCGGGCGCGGCTGCGGGCGCGGCGGCTGCTCCTCCCATTGCGGCAGGCGGCTGAACAGCCAGCGCTCGGCTCGCGTCGGCTGGGCGATGCGGCCGCGCAGCAGCGGCGTCCAGCTCCAGCGCAGCCGCTCAAGTTGGCCCAGCCCGGTCCACGCGCCCTCGCGCTCGGCCCAGTCGGTCCGCTCCGTCCAGACAAGCATGGCGCGGGCAAGGTCCGGGATCAGCGCCGCCGCTTGCGCATCGCTCTCGGGCGGGGGCAGGCCCATGGCGCGGGCGAGGCCGGCAACCGTGGGAATCACGAACTGTGCGGGGAAGAGGAAGGCGAACAGCTCCAGCAGATCGAGGCCGGAGAGATCGGCATGGCCAAGCCGCGCGCCCAGCAGCGGCGCGTTGACCATCAGCAGCGGCGTATCGGCCGCGCGGGCCAGTGCCTCGCCACGCCCGAGCGTGGCGAGCGGCCGCCCCTCCTCGGCCAGCCAGATGCCGGCATGGCTGGCATGCAGGGCCGAGAGGAGGGGGATGGGCGTCACACCCCCGCCTTAGCGGTCCACGCGGCGCAGGGGAACGGTTCGTGAACGAAAAAACCTTGCGGGCGCGGATGAATGCTCCGGCCCGGAAAGTTGGCTCCGCAACGTCACCGGACCCTGGTCGATACTCCAGCCCGCTTGAGAGGGGCTATCCGGCCCGCCGTCCAAAACCGCTGAAGGCGCGCCGGGGCAGGCGCGCATGAGCAGGTCGGAAGGGCATCACCGTGCCGCCCGACCTCTCGCCCGGCAGCCGCCCGGTGCGCGTCGTCAGCA
>Ga0180219_1001465_pt1 | contig 15280 bp, 13 predicted proteins | sample eDN3rd30CBELigMG_FD_151338 | JGI IMG/M metagenome (GOLD analysis project Ga0180219, IMG submission 151338) | Enriched Miracle-Growth compost microbial communities from Emeryville, California, USA - eDNA 3rd pass 30_C BE-Lig MG (version 2)... ...
GGCGAACCTGCGCGGCCTGGGCGCCAACCGCACGCTGGTGCTGGTGGACGGACGGCGTATGCAGCCCGCCAACGCCAGCCTGACGGTGGACCTCAACACCATCCCGACGCTGGCCATCGACAGTGTCGAGATCATCACCGGCGGTGCCGGCTCCACCTACGGCGCCGACGCCGTGGCCGGCGTCGTCAACTTCAAGCTCAAGAACAATTTCGAGGGCCTGAGCTTCGACGGCCGCTACGGCATGACCCAGGAAGGTGACGGCGAGGAGTACCGGATCTCCACGCTGATGGGCACCAACTTCCAGGACGACCGCGGCAACGTGATGATCGGCCTGAGCTATGCCAAGCGCCGGCCTTCTTACGAGCGCAAGCACGACTTCTTCGCCAATGCCCTGACCGATCCGGACACGCCGGGCGGCTCCCGTCCCTATTACCCGGCCTTTCAGGGTACGGCAGGCAGCCAGGCTGTGATCGATTCCGTGTTCCCGGGGCAGCCGGCTGGCGACGTGTCCAGCAGGACCTCGGCCTTCTACTTCATACCGGGGGCAACCACGCAGGATGCCTCCATCTTCGTGCCCACAGCGGGCCTGGTCTCGGGGGATCCGGCGGTCGGCTTTACGGACCCGATCGCACCGATGCATAAGCTGTCCAGTAAGGGTGCGCTGCAAACGGTCGCCCCGGAAGCCTACCTGTCGCTGCCACTGGAAAGCTATTCCGCCTTCCTGCGCGGCCATTTCGATGTGACCGATAATATCGAGTTCTACATCCAGGGCAATTTCGACCATAAGGAACTGACCACCCGGTCCGGGACCTATCAAATTGGCTTCAATCAATGGTCGGTCAGCGTCCCGCGTGATGCCGACCACCCTGTCCCCGACGCACTGACAGCGCTGCTGGACTCGCGCACCAGTGCCGTCGACGGCCAGGGCCATCCGGTGACGGGCGCCGATGCCGCAGCCGCCCCCTGGACGTTGCAGAATCCGGTGCAACAGCTCGGCATCGGTGGGGTCAGCCTGCACAACACCACCGACACCTACCAGATGCTGGCCGGTTTCCGGGGCGACCTGGGCGTGAAGGACTGGACCTACGACGTGTTCATCTCGCACGGCGATACCAACCAGATCGCAACCTATGACGGCTATGTGGATATCGAGGCCTACCAGGCCCTGATCAACCTGCCCAACTACGGCGCCAACACGGACTTCAGCAACGGGCGCCTGGGCCGCAATGCAAGCTGCACCAGCGGCATCAACCCGTTCATCGACAGCCCGGTATCACAGGATTGCATCGATATCCTCCACCCGCAGATCAGCACGGGCACGGGCATCACCCAGGATATGGCTGAGCTGAACTTCCAGGGCGGTATGTTCGAGCTGCCGGCCGGCGAGGTACGCTTCGCCGTGGGCGGCGCCTGGCGTTCAAACAAGTTCGATTACACGCCGTCCAAGGGCATCGCCACCACCAACATCACGGGCTTTACCATCGGTCTCTTCGATACCACCGAAACCCACGGCAAGGTTTCGGCGAAGGAAATCTACGGCGAATTGCTGATCCCGGTCCTGCACGACCTGCCCATGGTGCAATCCTTCGACCTGAACGCCGGTATCCGGTATTCGGACTACAATACGGTGGGTGGCGTGACCACCTGGAAGACCACGGGTGACTGGTCGGTCAACGACTTCCTGAAGTTCCGGGGTGGTTATCAGGTGGCCAACCGCGCACCAAACGTGGCCGAACTGTTCCAGCCGCCCGTGTTCACCATCGTGGGTTGGCCGGATGACGACCCCTGCTCGACCAACACGCGCGGCAGCTATGGCAACGTGCCGGGGAACCCCGACCGCGCCCAGGTACAGGCACTCTGCACGGCTCTGAACGGCGGGAACGTGCAGATTGACGAAAATTATGTCGGCAATAACCCCGTGTACTTCGGGGTGGGCCGCGACCTGACGCAGGGCAACCCGAACCTCAAGTCCGAAAAGGCGAAGACCTGGACCTTCGGCACGGTGATCGAATCGCCGTTCGAAAGCGAAGCTCTGCGCGACATGCACCTGAGCCTGGACTACTACCGGATCAACATCACCGGCGCCATTTCGCCGGCCTCCACCCAGCTTGTTTACCAGGAGTGCTTCAACAGCCTGGGCAACAATCCGACCTACGATGTGAACAACGAGTATTGCCAGCGCATCCTGCGTGATCCCGTCACCGGCTACTGGCTGGCCACCGTGGCACAGTTCCAGAACCTCGGCAAAATCCAGACATCTGGTGTCGATGTGGCCTTCAACTGGGGTCATGAAGCGCCGGGTATCGACGGCAACACCGGCCGGGTCTCCCTGAACGTCCTGTTCAACTATGTGGACTCCTACAAGGTCCAGAACAATCCGGGCGGGCCGACCTTCGACTATGCCGGCTCGATCCAGGCCACTACCGCATCGCCGCCTTACGGAGCGGTATTCCGCTGGAAGCTGAACACCACTCTCGGCTACGACTTCGGTCCGGCCGCCGTCAACCTGAACTGGCGTCACCTGCCGGGCCAGAAGCACGCGGCCAAGGTCACCAACCCGAATGCCGGTCAGTCTGACATCAGTTCATCCAATGTCTTTGATCTGACGGGCCGTTGGATGGTGAGCGACAACTTCACCCTTCGGGCCGGTATCGAGAACCTGCTCAATGCCGATCCCGAGACGGTGGGCGTCCTGCCCGGCGTCACCAATGCAGCCGGCACGACAACGTCCGACTACGATCAGCTCGGTCGCCGCTTCTTCCTGGGTATCGGCGCCGACTTCTAAGAGACGACCCCTCAAACCCTGAGGTCGAACTGGGCGGTGGAACGCGTGTTCCTCCGCCCACTTTTTGTGCGGCATTCGGCCGCGATTGGCCGTACCAGGCAAAGAGGACTACATTGGAGTGGCAACCCATCAACAACAGGAGACTCCCATGGCGATCAAGCGCAGCGCCTCCGCGACGTGGAGCGGCGGACTGAAGGACGGCAAAGGCAGCATCTCGACCGAGAGCGGCGTTCTCAAGGACAATCCCTACGGCTTCGCCAGCCGCTTCGAAGGCGTGCCCGGCACCAATCCCGAAGAGCTGATCGGCGCCGCCCATGCCGGCTGCTTCACCATGGCGCTCTCCCTCATCCTCGGCGAGGCCGGCCTGACCGCCGAGCGCATGGACACCAAGGCCGTGGTCAGCCTGGAGAGCAGCGACGCCGGCTTTTCCATTCCCGCCATCCACCTGACGCTGCGGGCCAGGATCCCGGGCGCCGACGAGAAGACCTTCCTCGATCTGGCGCAAAAGGCCAAGGCCAACTGCCCGGTCTCCAAGCTGCTGAACGCCGACATCACGCTGGACGCCACGCTGGAATAGCGGTCCCGGAGGGGTCCACCGCTGTCATGGCGGCGGTGGACCCTCCTGCCAACCTCCTGGTTGTTTCGGCCCGGCGGGCGGTCTATAACCGGCTCGAACACAGGAGACGGGAGACGATCATGGCCACAGAAGACCAGGCCGACGCCGGCGGGGCGCACGCCGATATTCCGGGCATGAGCTTCGAGGATGCCATGCGCGAGCTCGAGTCCATCGTGCACCGGCTGGAGGGCGGCGAGATCGACCTCGAGGCCTCCATCGACATCTACAGCCGCGGCACGGAGCTGAAGAAGCACTGCGAGGCCAAGCTGAAGGCCGCCCAGTCCAGGGTCGAGAAGATCGTCAGCGACGGTGCGGGGAACGCCACGGGCACCGAACCGTTTGACGTGGACTGAGCCCAGACGACTGGATGACCATGACGGCCTCTCTCCTGGAGGACATGCTGGAGCGCACGGCCCGCGCCGTGGAAACGGAGCTGGAGGCGCTGCTTCCGGCCGAGACCGGCGCCCATGCCCGCGTCGTCGAGGCCATGCGTTACGCGGCGCTGGCCGGCGGCAAGCGGCTTCGGCCGTTCCTGCTCCTTGAGGCGGCGGCGCTTTTCGACGCGCCGAAGGCCGGCGCCCTGCGCGCCGCCGTGGCGCTGGAGATGGTGCACACCTATTCGCTGGTGCATGACGACCTGCCGGCCATGGACGACGACGACCTGCGGCGCGGCCAGCCCACGGCACATCTGAAATTCGACGAGGCGACGGCCATCCTGGCCGGCGACGGATTGCTGACCCTGGCCTTCGAGGTGCTGGCCCACGAGGCGACCCACGCCGATGCCGCCGTGCGCTGCGCCCTGGTGGCGGGACTCGCCCGGGCGGCAGGCATCCACGGCATGGTGGGCGGCCAGATGATCGATCTGGCGGGTGCCGCCGCCGCCCGCGACCTTGAGGCCATCACCCGCCTGCAGGAGATGAAGACCGGCGCCTTGATCCGCTATGCGCTGGATGCCGGGGCGCTTCTGGGCGGGGCCTCCGCTGCCCAGCGCCAGGCGCTCGAGGCGTACGGGCGGGCCATCGGCCTGGCGTTCCAGATCGCCGACGACATCCTGGATGTGGAGGGCTCGGCGGACGACCTCGGCAAGCGCACCGGCAAGGACGCCGGCCTTGGCAAGGCCACATTCGTATCGTCCCTTGGGCTGGAGGCCGCCCGGCAGGAGGCTGCAACCCTCAGTCGAAATGCCGTCAACCGCCTTGACCTTTTTGGTGAGAGGGCCGACTCTCTCAGAGCGGTTGCCCGGTTCGTCGTCGATCGCCGGGTCTAGCCCGAACGTGCAAGGAATTCCGACGTTGAGTGAGACTGAAACACCGCTTCTGGACCGTATCCAATATCCCGCGGACATGAAGAGCCTGAGCACCGCCGAGCTGAAGCAGCTCGCCGACGAGGTGCGCCGGGACATGATCAACATCGTCTCCAAGACGGGCGGGCATCTGGGCGCGGGGCTCGGCGTGGTCGAACTCACCGTGGCGCTGCACCATGTGTTCAATACGCCGGAGGACCGGCTGATCTGGGACGTGGGCCACCAGTGCTATCCCCACAAGATACTGACCGGCCGGCGCCAACGCATGGGCACGCTGCGCCAGGGCGGCGGCCTCTCGGGCTTCACCAGGCGGGCCGAGAGCGAATATGATCCGTTCGGCGCGGCTCATGCCTCCACCTCCATCTCGGCGGGCCTGGGCATGGCCGTGGCGCGCGACCTCTCAGGCGGCCACAACAGCGTCATCGCGGTGATCGGCGACGGCTCGATGTCGGCCGGCATGGCCTATGAGGCGATGAACAATGCGGGCTCGCTCAATTCGCGGCTCATCGTCATCCTCAACGACAACGACATGTCCATCGCCCCGCCGGTCGGCGCCATGAGCGCCTATCTGGCGCGGCTGCTCTCGTCGCGCTCCTATATGGGCCTGCGCGACGTGGCCAAGGGCATCTTCCGCCACACCCCCACCCGGCTGGAGCGCACCGTGCAGCGCGCCGAGGAATATATGCGCGGCCTGGCCACCGGCGGCACGCTTTTCGAGGAGCTGGGCTTCTATTATGTGGGGCCCATCGACGGGCACAATCTGGACCATCTGCTGCCCACGCTGAAGAACGTGCGCGACGCCAGCCACACCGGCCCGGTGCTGCTGCACGTCGTCACCCAGAAGGGCAAGGGCTACCCACCCGCCGAGGAAGCGCCGGACAAATATCACGGCGTCTCCCGCTTCGACGTGGTGACCGGCGCCCAGGCCAAGGCCAAGCCCAACGCGCCGAGCTACACAAAGGTGTTCGCCAATGCCCTCATCGCCGAGGCCGAGCGGGACGACAGGATCGTCGCCATCACCGCCGCCATGCCCTCGGGCACCGGGCTGGACCTGTTTGGCGAGCGGTTTCCCGAGCGCACCTTCGACGTGGGCATCGCCGAGCAGCATGCGGTGACCTTCGCGGCCGGCCTCGCCGCCGAGGGCCTGAAGCCCTTCGCCGCCCTCTATTCCACATTCCTGCAGCGCGGCTACGACCAGGTGGTGCATGACGTGGCCATCCAGAAGCTGCCGGTGCGCTTCGCCTTGGACCGGGCGGGGCTGGTGGGTGCGGACGGCGCCACCCATGCCGGCTCCTTCGATATCGGCTATCTGGGCGCCCTGCCCGGCTTCACCCTCATGGCCGCCGCCGACGAGGCGGAGCTGATGCACATGGTGGCCACCGCCGCCGCCATCGACGACGGCCCCTCCGCCGTGCGCTACCCCCGGGGCGAAGGCACCGGCGTGACGCTGCCCGAGCGGGGCGAGGTGCTGCCCATCGGCAAAGGCCGCGTGCTGCGCGAAGGCACCAAGGTCGCCATCCTCTCCTACGGCACGCGCCTGGCCGAAGCGCTGACGGCGGCGGAGGAACTGGCCGCCCGAGGCCTCTCCACCACCGTGGCCGACGCCCGCTTCGCCAAGCCGCTGGATACCGACCTCGTCAAACGTCTGGCCCGCGAGCATGAAGTGCTCATCACCATCGAGGAAGGTGCCATGGGCGGTTTCGCCGCCTTCGTGATGCAGTATCTGGCCAGCCAGGGCGTGTTCGACGCCGGGCTGAAATTCCGCCCCATGGTGCTGCCCGACGTCTTCCAGGACCAGGACAAGCCCGAGCGCATGTATGCGGATGCCGGGCTGGATGCCGCCGGCATCGTCCATACGGCCCTCATGGCGCTGGGGGAGGCGGAGGCGCACACGCCTGCCCGGGCGTGAGGCATAATATGGCCGTACATCCATCCGGTGGAGAGGGGAACCATCCCATCCGGCGCTGCGGACGTCCAGGCTCGGACTCATAATGCCCAGGGTCCGTGCCGACCAGTTGCTCGTCGATCAGGGGCTGGCGCCCAGCCGCAGCCGGGCGCAGGCGCTCATCCTCGCCGGCAAGGTGCTGATGGGCGACCGCAGGGTGGAGAAGCCCGGCCAGCAGCTCCCGCCCGACACGCAGCTCCGCGTCAAGGGGCCGGATCATCCCTGGGTCAGCCGGGGCGGGCTGAAGCTGCAACATGCGCTGGATCATTTCAAAATCGATGTGACGGGCTTCACCGTCCTCGATGTCGGTTCCTCCACCGGCGGCTTCACCGACGTGGCGCTCACCAGGGGCGCCCGGAAAGTCTACGCCGTGGACGTGGGCACCAATCAGCTCGACTGGAAGCTGCGCCAGGACGACCGGGTGGTGGTGATGGAGAACACCAACGCCCGCTATCTCACACCCGAGATGATCCCCGAGACCCCGGACCTTATCGTCTGCGACGCCAGCTTCATCGGCCTGGAGACGGTGCTGCCCGCCGCTCTCTCGCTGGCCGGGCCGGGCACCCGGCTGGTTGCCCTCATCAAGCCGCAGTTCGAGGTGGGCAAGGGCCGCGTCGGCAAGGGCGGCGTGGTGCGCGAGCCTGAGCTGCACCGGGAGGTCTGCGAACGCATCACCGACTGGCTGAACGGCCTACCCGGCTGGACGGTGGAGGGCCTGACCACCAGCCCCATCACCGGCCCCGAGGGCAATGTGGAATTCCTCATCTGCGCCCGGCTCGGCGATGCGCAAGCGGCCCCATAGACCGAGGCCGAAGGAGGCCGTTCTGGAGGTGGAGACGGTGGGCGCCCGGGGCGACGGTATCGCACATCTGGACGGCCGGCCCATCTACCTGCCGCTGACGCTGGCGGGTGAGCGGGTGCGCGCCCGCGTGGAGGGCGACCGGGGCGAGGTCCTCGCATTCCTGGCAAAGGCGCCGAGACGAGAGCCCCCCTGTCCCCATTTCGGCGCCTGCGGCGGCTGCGCATTGCAGCACATGCCGGAGGCCGATTATGCTGCCTTCGCCGCCGACCGCATCCGCGAGGCCATGGCCCGCAAGGGCTTCGGTGACCTCCCCATGGCCGCGACCGCCCTGTCGCCGCCCGGCAGCCGCCGGCGCCTCACCCTGGCCTATGAGCGGCGGGGCGGCGGCCTGGCCCTCGGCTATCACGGAAGGCGCAGCCGGCGGGTCACCCCGATAGATAGCTGCCTCGTGGCGCTGCCCGCCCTGGAGGGGCTGATCGGGCCCTTCGCGGCCCTGCTCGCAGACATCGGAGCCTCCGCCGGCAAGCTGGTGCTCACCGCCAGCGACACCGGCGTGGACGCGCTGGTGACCGGCCTGGCCGACCCACCGCTGGAGACCCGCGAGCGCCTGACGCGCTTCGCCCTCGACCACGACCTGGCCCGTCTCTCCATCATGGAGGAGGAAGACCCCGGCGCCGGCACGCCCGAAACCGTGGTGCAGAACCGCCTTCCCCTGCTCTTTATGGGCGGAGGTTCGGTCCCGCTGGCGCCGGCAGGCTTCCTGCAGGCGACAGGAGAGGGCGAGGCGGCGCTGGTGACGGCGGTCACGGACTGGACGACCGGCTGGCGGGCGGCCGACCTCTTTGCCGGCTGCGGCACGTTCAGCCTGCCGCTCATGGCCCGCCACCGCGTGACCGCCGTGGAGGGGGACGCTGCCCTGCTGGCCAGCCTCGCTCAGGCCGCCGGCGGGCGCGTCGAAACGCTGGAGCGCGATCTCTTCCTCAACCCGCTCACGGGCGCGGAGCTGGCCTTCGACACCGTCATCATGGACCCGCCCCGGGCCGGTGCCATGGCCCAGGCGCAGGCCCTCGCCGCTTCCGGCGTCGCAACCGTCATCGCTATCTCCTGTAACCCGGCGACATTTGCGCGGGATGCCCGTATCCTGGTCGACGGCGGGTATGCGCTGGCGGCAATCCGGCCCGTGGACCAGTTCCTGTGGTCGGCCCATGTGGAGCTGGCGGCGCTCTTCAGACGATAATCATCATTCCGGGCCCCACTGTTACGCCCGTTCGTCCAGGATGGGGGTGAAGCCGCCATAGATCATGCGCTGGCCGTCGAAGGGTATCCTGGTGTCGTCGGCGTGCATGCGCTCGTCCTGCATGATCCTGTGCCAGGCCGCATCGCGCGCCTCGCGGGAAGGCCATTCCGCCCAGGCGTAGACGATGGTCTCACCCTCCTTCACCAGCACGGCACCCTTGTAATCGGTGACCTTGCCATCGGGGACATCCTCGGCCCAGGCCTGCACCACACGCAGGGCGCCAGCCTCCGTCAGCATGTCCGCCTTGCGGCGGGAGAACGTCTCGTAGGCGGCCCTCTCCGCTTCGGGCACGGCCAGCAGGTAGCCGTCGACATAGCCGCCCGCCGTGCCGTTGCCGCTATCGAGGAACGGCGCGAAGCCGCCATAGATCATGCGCATACCATCGAACGGCATGTCGCCCATGTCCTGCAGCCGTGAGTCGCTCATCATGCGGCCATTGGCCTCATCGCGCACGGCGCGGGAGGGATATTCGATCCAGGAGAACACCACCTCTTCCCCGTCCTCGGCCTTCACGGCGCTGTAGAAATCGTTGAGCTTGCCCCGGGGCACGTCGTCGCCCCAGGCCTCGATATGGCGCAGGGCGCCGAATTCCCTGAACAGCGGCGCCGCCTTGGCGGCCAGTGCGCGGTATGCTTCCTTGTTGGCGGCGGGCACCGCCACCACGAATCCGTCGATATATGCCATTGCCTGCCTCCTTGGATATGATGCCCCCGTTGATACGTTGATATCAACCTTTCAATACGACGTCAAGGCTTCCCACGCCCGGACGGCCTATTGGGCGGCGCGCTGCATCTGCGCCTTGCGGTATTTGAAGCGCAGGCGGTCGAATACGCGGTAGCCCAGGAAGAAGGCCAGCACGCCGCCGTGAATCCAGGGGGAGAGCTGGTTGCCGCGGATCATCATGTAATAATGCAGGACGCCCAGGGGCCCCACGATATAGACCAGCTTGTGCAGGCGCTGCCAGTTGCGCGCACCCAGCCGCCGGATCATGCCCCTGGTGGAGGTGGCGGCCAGCGGGATGAGCATGAGGAAGGCCGCCATGCCCACGGTAATGAACACCCGCTTCACCACGTCCTCCCAGAGGAGGGAAAGGGAGAACAGCCGGTCCATCCCGAAATAGGTCATGAGGTGCAAGAGCACATAGGTGAAGGCCCAGAGCCCGGTGAGCCGGCGGATGCGCGCCAGGGGCTTCCAGCCGCTGATCCGGGTGACCGGCGTCACCCCCAGGGCGGCGATGAGCGCCCTGAGCGCCCAGTCGCCCGAGAAGCGGATGGTGTATTGCACCGGATCGGCCCCCAGCGCCTCGAACTGGTGGAAGAGCGCGATCAACGCCCATTTGTAGAGCAGCCACGCCAGCGGCAGCGAAAGGAGGACATGCGCGAGCGGCTTCAGCCACGGGGCGGGGCGTCGAGCGGCCATGAGGACTCCCGGACCGGATCAGTGATACTTGCGGAGGTCCATGCCCTTGTAGAGACTGGCCACCTGCTCGCCATAGCCGTTGAAGATCACCGTCTTCTGGCGGTCGAACAGGCCGGAGAGCCCGCCGCCGCCGTCGATGCGGCGTTCCGTGGCCTGGCTCCAGCGCGGATGGTCCACGTCCGGGTTGACGTTGGAATAGAAGCCGTATTCACGCGGCGCGGCCTTGTTCCAGGAAGTCGGCGGCTGCTTTTCCACGAATTCGATCTGCACGATGGACTTGGCGGATTTGTAGCCGTATTTCCAGGGCGTCACCACGCGGATGGGCGCACCGTTCTGGTTGGGCAGCACATGGCCGTAGAGACCGACCACGAACATGGAGAGCTCGTTCATCGCCTCGTCCATGCGCAGGCCCTCCTCATAGGGCCAGTCCAGCACGGGGCGGCGCACGCCCGGCATCGCCTTCGGGTCCTCCAGGGTGAGGAAGCGCACATATTTGGCATTGGCGGTCGGCTCGAACTTCTTGAGCACAGCGGCCATGGGCACGCCGATCCAGGGCATCACCATCGACCAGGCTTCGACGCAGCGCATGCGGTAGATGCGCTCCTCCAACTGGCTGCCCTTGATCACATCCTCATAGGAATAGGTGCCCGGCTTCATGCATTCGCCGGCCACCGTCACCGTCCAGGGCTCGGTCTGCATCGCGCCGGCGTTGCGATAGGGGTCGCTCTTGCCGGTGCCGAACTCGTAGAAATTGTTGTAGGTGGTCGCCTGCTCGTACGGCGTCAGCGTTTCATCCTGGCCGTAATCGGTCTTCATGTAATCGAGCGTCTTGCCGTGGGGAGCGGGAATATCCTCACCCGCCAGGGCAAGGCCGGGCAGGGCCACGCCGGCCCCGGCGAGCCCGCCGGCGGCGCCCAGTCCCTTCAGGATGGCGCGTCGATTGAGATAGACGGATTCCGGCGTCACGGCGCTTTCTTTCAGCGCCCATGACGGTGTTTGACGGATCAACATATCGGTAGCCTCCTCAACACTTCGTCCCACATCCCCGATATAGGATCGCTTTTTGCGCCGTCGAACGCAAATGACAATACAAAGTGTCGTGAGGCGTCCGCCCCTGCCCGCCCTTATTTGAGCGATGCGCAGGCCCGCTGGATGCGGCGGCAGGCGTCTTCCAGCACCTTGGTATCGGTGGCGTAGGACACGCGGAAATGCGGGCTCAGCCCGAAAGCCTCCCCGTGCACGGCGGCCACACCCTCGGCCTCCAGCAGGTGGCTCACGAAATCGAGATCGGTCTCGATCACCTTGCCGTCCGGCGTCTTCTTGCCCATCAGCCCGGCGCAGGACGGATAGACATAGAACGCCCCTTCCGGCACCGGGCAGGTGAGCCCCGCCGCCTGGTTGAGCATGGCGACCACCATGTCGCGCCGCTCCTTGAAGACGGCGTTGCGCTCGGACAGCCAGTCCATGGGCCCGTTGAGCGCCGCCACCGCCGCCGCCTGGCTGATGGAGGAGGGGTTGGTGGTGCTCTGCGACTGCAGCTTGGCCATGGCCTTGATGAGCGTGCGGTCGCCCGCCGCGTAGCCGATGCGCCAGCCGGTCATGGCATAGGCCTTGGAGACGCCGTTCATGGTCAGCGTGCGCGGATAGAGGGCCGGCTCCACCTGGGCGATGGTGGTGTATTCGAAATCGTCGTAGAGGATGTGCTCATACATGTCGTCGGTCAGCACCCAGACATGCTCATGCTTGAGCAGCACGTCGGCCAGCGCCCGGATCTCGTCGCGCGAATAGGCAGCGCCCGACGGGTTGGACGGCGAGTTGAGGATCAGCCATTTGGTCTTCTTGGTGATGGCCTTCTCAAGGCTCTGCGGCGTGATCTTGAAGCCGGTCTCGATGCTGGCCGGCACGAACACCGGTTTGGCCCCCGCCAGCAGCACGATATCCGGGTAGGACACCCAGTAGGGGGTGGGGATCAGCACCTCGTCGCCCGGGTTGAGCGTGACGGTGAGCGCGTTGTAGAGCACATGCTTGCCGCCGGCGCCGACCGAGACCTGGTCCGGCGCATAGTCCAGCCCGTTCTCGCGCTTGAACTTGGCGCAGACGGCGGCCTTCAGGGCGGCGGTACCGTCCACGTTGGTGTATTTCGTGTCGCCCTTCCTGATCGCCTCGATGGCGGCTTCCTTGATATGGTCCGGCGTGTCGAAATCCGGCTCGCCGACGGAGAGGCTGATGACATCCCGCCCCGCTTCCTTGAGCTTGCGCGCCTGATCGGTGACGGCGATGGTGGGCGAGGGTTTGATGCGCGACAGGGCGTCGGAAAGGAAGCTCACTTTGGGCCTCGGCTGAAAGCGGTTGAAAGGAGGGTGTGACTCGGCGCGGAGTTTAGCCCTGTCACCTCGCGGTGCAAGCCCAAATCCCGCCCGGGCTCATGCCGGCCGGGTCAGGAAGCGCTGGGCCGAGAAGGACACCAGCATGGCGCAGAGCATGACGGTGACCATGGAGCGCGGCCCGCCGTCGTAGAACTGCCCGACCAGAACGCCGGCGATGGCGCCGAAGCCGAACTGGCCGGCGCCGAACATGGCGGACGCCGTGCCCGCCAGGCTGGGATAGTTGTTCAGCAGCCCGGCGATGGCGTTGGCGAAGATGACGTGCATGGCGCAGATGGAGAGGAACAGCAGCACCGCGAACGAGACGACGTCGAGGGAGACTGTCCACACCAGGGCGCACAGCACCACCGCCGCGCCCGTGCAGCCGGCCAGCACAATGCTCAGCACCCGGTCGATGCCGAGATGCCCCACATGCCGGCTGTTGAGGATGGAGCCGGTGGCGAAGCCCGCGATATTGGCGGCGAAGACCAGGGCGAAGGCATCCGGGCTCAGCCCGTAATGGCCCATGAAGACGCCCGGTGCGCCGGAGATATAGGCAAAGAGCGAGGCGAAGGCCATGCTGCCGGTGAGCAGATAGCCCACCGCCATCCGGCTGGAAAAAATGGCCCTGTAGCCCCTGAGCGTCGCCCCCACGTCGAGCGGCGTGCGGGCATGGCGGGGATGCGTTTCCCGGAAATAGAAGACCGCCGCCAGGAGGCAAGCCAGCCCCAGGCCGACGAGCAGGAAGAAGATATCGTGCCAGGTGCCGATTTTCAGAATCTGCGAGCCGATGAGCGGGGCCGCCAGCGGCGCCGCCGCCATGACCAGCATCATCAGCGACATCACCCGGGCAAGCCCCGTGCCGCTGTAGACGTCGCGCAATATGGCCCGGCCCAGCACCTGCCCGCAGCAGCCGCCCAGGGCCTGCAGGAAGCGCAGCGCGATCAGCGCCTCGATGCCGGTGCTGAAGGCGCATAGGAGGCTGGCCGCCGAGAAGAGACTCATGCCGACGATCAGCACCGGCCGCCGCCCGAAGCGGTCGGACAGGGGACCGACGAACAATTGCCCCACCGCGAAGCCCACCAGAAAGAGGCTCAGCGTGAGCTGCACATTCTCGTAAGGCGTACCGAAATCCCGCGAGATGGAGAGGAAGCTCGGCAGGTACATGTCGATGGCGGCGGGGCCGAAGCCGGTGAGCGCCGCGGTGAACAGCACCAGGAATTTCTGGGGTGCCGGCGTGGACGGTGCGGATAGGGTATGGGTCATCATTGGGCAGCCATTATGGTTTGGGTCATCCTACCCATAATCCCGGCCGTATCCAGCGCGGAGATGGCGCTCCGGCCATGATGGCCGGGCGGCAGAGTTGCGCATGGTGCAACGCCGTGTCTTGACTTTCCTTTACCTCCCCCACAAGATTGTGTACAAAATTTGCCGGCCCGGAAATCGGGCCATCTGGAGGTTTGAAAGGGACTATGGGAATGACGGTGATGACACGCGCGGGCGCCGCGCTTCTGCTGGCTTTTGGACTGTCGGTCGCCACCCCGGCCCTGGCACACCATTCCTTCGCCAAATGGGACATGTCGGAAGAAGCGCTGGTGAAATTCACCGGCGTTGTGGAAGAGCTCGACTTCAAGAACCCCCACATGTCCATGAAGCTGCGGGTGCCGGATGGCAAAGGCGGTTCCAAGCTCATCAATTTCAGCGAGGGTGGGCCGCGCAACATGCTCATCCGCATGGGCATCAAGGACTCGGACATCGCGGTGGGCCAGACGGTGACGGTCTACGGCTCGCCGCTCCGCAGCGATCCGACGGATTTCTTCGCCAAGCGCTTCGAATTCAGCGACGGCCGGGTGATCGACGTCATGGGCGGCGGGCGCTGACGCCCTCTGCACCCCGATAGGACGACCCTGCTCGATGGAGCGGCGGCCATGTGGATCCGCCGCCGGACAAATTGTCCCCCCTGACAGGGGCCTGAGCGTTGGGGGGAACGCCGGGGTACAGGGTTGTCAGGGGGGCTCGGGGGAACCGTGAAGGCTGGAGGGTTCAGAACATCGTATTGTCGTTCAGGCTCTCTTCCGGCACGGGCTGCACCACATCCCAGTGCTCCACCACCTTGCCGTCCTTCAGCCTGAATATATCTACAACGGCATTGCCGAGAGAATCCGGCGTTCTTTTCGAATGAACGTGCAGCGCAACGAGGTCGCCGTCGGCGATCACCTGCTTGATATCGCCGTGATTCTCAGGGAACGTCTTCTTCAGCATCTCCACATGGTCGTGCAGGCCCTTGTAGCCATCCACGGCATGCGGGTTGTGCTGGATATACATGTCGCCCATGAAGGATTTGGTCTTCTCCCAGTCCTTCTCATTGAGGGCGGCATTGTAGAAGTCGACGGCGATGGCGGCGTTGCGGGCTTCGAGCTGTTCCTGGTCGGCTTTCGCGGCCAGTACGCCGCCCGCCGCCACCAGCCCGGTGAGGCCGATCCCCGCCGCCATGCCGGTAAAGAAATTCAGTCTCGCCATCTCACCGTCTCCGTTTCCAACATGTGATCCACCATATTGGAACGATCTTTCCCGAAACAATGTGGCAGCCTGCCGCTGCGGCATTTTGGCCGGGGTGGGGCAAGCGGATGGCCGGACCGTTCACCGATAAGTCATTCACATCCGCCCGCGCGCCCTTTACCATATGGTCAGGGGATATGACATCGGGAGGGGGACGGATGACCATGGCACGCGCGATATGGAGCGGCCTG
>Ga0180219_1001469_pt1 | contig 15224 bp, 14 predicted proteins | sample eDN3rd30CBELigMG_FD_151338 | JGI IMG/M metagenome (GOLD analysis project Ga0180219, IMG submission 151338) | Enriched Miracle-Growth compost microbial communities from Emeryville, California, USA - eDNA 3rd pass 30_C BE-Lig MG (version 2)... ...
CCGTCAGCGTGGATGTGGAACTGGCCGAAGGCGCCCTGGCGGCCCTGGAAGGCGGGGACAGCGCAAGGCACGACGCGCTGGCGGCCGAGGCGGCGCAGCGCCTGTGCGAACGAGGTTGCGATTTGATCGCCCTGGCGCAGTTCAGCCTGGCCAGGGCGGCCGACACGGTGCGCGGCGGGGTATCAGTTCCTGTGCTGACAACCGTGGACAGCGCTGTGGAGCTGCTTCGAAGCAGATTGCCGTCCTGAGTTGTTTATTGAATACTCACGACATTATTCCTCTATCATGAGGGCAGGAAGCACTCCATTCGCCCCGGCATAGAAGAAATCATGACACAGCAGCAGTTGTCCGCAGCAGGTGCACCCGGCCAGCGCATTCCCAGGTCCGCCTACGTGCTCACCGGCTGCGTCGGGGTGATCGGGGCAAATTCGCTGGTGCTGGGTCCCATCGCGCCCGAAGTGTCGCGCAGTTTTGGCGCCGACGTGGCCACGGTCATGATGGCCACGGCCGCCTTCGGCTTTGGCGCCGCGGTCAGTTCCCTGTTTCTTGCGCCGCGCATAGATCGCTTCGGTGCGCATCGCATGCTGCGGCTGGCCATGACACTGCTTCCGATCGCGCTGGCGGCCAGCGCGCTTTCCCCCATGGTCGCGGTGCTGGTGCTGGCGCAATTTGCGGCGGGCATCGCCTCGGGCGTGGCGCTGCCGGCCATCTATGCCGGCGCGGCCAATATGGCCCCGCCAGGGCGCGAGAGCAAGACCATCGGCGTGGTATTGAGCGGCTGGATGCTGAGCATGGTGGTGGGGGTGTCGCTGGCGGCCATCATTGCTGACCTGACGCACTGGCGCGTCGTGTATGGCGTGGTGGCCCTGCTGGCGGTACTGGCCTTGGCCTTGCTTTCACTTGTGAAACGCCAGGCCGCGCCTTCGGCGGACAAGGGGACAAGCCCTTTTGCCGCGCTGGGCCTGGCCGGCATCAGGCCGCTGCTGTTCGCCTGCGGGGCCTTCATGATGGCTTTTTATGGCCTTTATGCCTATCTAGGCGATTACTTCCACAGCAAATTGGGCCAGCCGGTAAGCGCCAATGGCTTGATCACCCTCGTATACAGCATGGGCTTTGGCAGCGCCATTTTGATGGGCGGCCTCGTCAATCGCGTAGGGGTCCGGCGCATGCTGTCGACGGCGCTGTTTTGGGTGGCCGCCGTGTACCTGCTGTTGGGGGCGATAGGCAGCGGGCTTGCCGCGGTGCTTTGCCTTCTGGCGGCATTGGGTTTCGGCAACTATTACGGGATCAATCTGCTGATCGTGCGCTTGACCGCCATCGATCCCGCCAAGCGCGGCACCATCATGGGCCTGCACAGCACGGTGACCAACCTGGCCGTGTTCGCGGGGACGAGCAGCTTCGGCCTGGTATACGAGGCCGGTGGCTTTGCCATGACGGCCTACGCCGCAACGGCCCTCACCCTGGCGGCCGCGGTGGCCAGCATGGCTCGCCGCTGACGTTTTCTCGTCCTTGCCGCCGGGTCCGTGCGCGCTTGCGTGCGCCCAAGGGCGGCGCAAGCGGGTTTCACTTTTCGGGCATTGCCGAAGAGTGGTGGCTGGTGATCAGCCACTGCCTGCCGTCCCATTTGTAGGTATAGGTGTAGCGGGCGACGACCTGGCTGCCGGTGGAGGCGAAGGTGAAGGTGTAGATGCCTGCGTCAAGGGCCGTGTTGCAGCCGATTTCTATCATTCTTGCGTTGATTCTTCCGCTGGGCTTGTCGGCCAGGAAATGGTGGAAGTAGTCCTCTTTCTCGGCTGCTGAAAACCGCAGCTTGTTCGACAGGGTGGGCAGCAGGATGGACCGTTGGGCATAGTTGGCCACCACCTTGTCCGGGTCGCCGGTTTGCAAAGAGGCGTTCCACCTGTCGAACAGGGCGGCGATGTCCTGTTCGCTGGCCGCCTTGCAGGCCTCGGTTCGCGAGGCGGATGTGGGTGTGTCGGACGGAGGCGTGGCACAGCCTGCCAGAGCAAGGAGCAGGGCTGTGGAGAGGGCGGCGGTGTGCTTCATCGTGGTTCCTTATGCGAAGCGATACAGAGGGATCAACGTGCTGGAAGAAAGTGGACGCCGAGCCGATGGGCGCGAACGGCCGATGTGTAAGCCCTTTTATCAATTTATTCTGAATTTATCCAGCACTGATTTCCTGCCGAGGCCGTTGGCATGGACTTGAAAAGGCGAACCTAGGACATACCCTAGTTTTGCGTGCATGGGCATTGCAAAGGCAGGCATCCGCGGGCACTATTGTAATAACAATTGTAAAAACAACTATTAAGCTGGCCGGTTCGCGGCGGTTGGCGTCACCACAGGAGAGGACAATGAAAGGCTGTCATGTATTGGGCGTGGTCGCTGCTGCCGCCACCGCGTTGATTCTGGGTTGGGTTCCGCAGCAAGCGCTGGCTGCCGAGGCCACGGTGCTGACGTTCAATCGCTGGACACCCGCCACCCACCACTTTCACGCGCGCATCATGAAACCCTGGGCGGACAGAGTCGAAGAGGCCACGCAAGGCCGGGTGAAGATCCAGTTCACTGCCGCGTCGCTGGGGTCGCCCCCCCGCCAGTTTGACCTTGCGCGCACCGGGGTGGTGGATATTGCGTCCTCCAACCAGTCATACACGGCCGAGCGCTTTCCCCTGGCGGGGTTCGCCGAACTGCCATTTCTTTCTTCGAATGCAGAGGCGTTGTCGGTCGCGAACTGGCGGGCCACCGTTGCGCTCCAGAAGCAGGTGGATGAATACCAGGGCACCAAGCTGCTGACTGTATTCTCGAATGGCCCCGCGATGATTTTTACGCGCGACAAGGCCGTGAAAACAATTGCCGATCTCGACAACCTTCGAGTCAGGGCTTCCGAGGGAATACCTGCGCGCGTAGCCCAGTTGCTGGGCGCGGTGCCGGTGTCGGCGCCCATTACCGAGGCGTATCAGATGCTGTCCAAGGGCATCATCGAAAGCATCATCCTGCCGCCGGATTCCATCCACAGTTTCAAGATGGACCAATACCTGAAGCACATGACGACCACGCCCGACGGCCTGTTCTCTTCGACCTTCTTCGTGGTGATGAATGAAGCCAAATGGAATTCCTTGTCCGAACAGGACCGCGAAGCGATCATGAGCGTCTCCGGCGAGAACTTCGCTCGAGAAGCGGGCAAGGTCTGGGACGATCAGGACAAAATGGCGCTCGCCGCCTTCAAGAAGGGCGGGATGGACTCCCATGTGGCAAACGAGGCGCTTGCCGCTGAAATCAGTAAAAGGCTTGCGGTTCTGGAAGAGGAATGGCTCGCCCTGGCCAAGGCGAAAGGCGTGGACGGAGCGCAGTTGCTGAAGGGTGTCCGTGACGACATACGAAGCTACCGCGATTCCGCCGGCTCGACGGAAGGCAAGCAATGAGCGCGCTGGAAAACGACCCGGGCCTTGGCGAGGAAGGCCGTGCGGCTCGGCGATTGACGCTGGTCATGGGGGTTCTGGGCGGTGCGGCGCTGATGGCGTTGATGCTGGTCACCGTGGTCGACGTGGTGGGCCGCAACGTCATCGACGTCACGGTCATTGGCGCCTATGAACTCTCGGAATTGGCGGTGGGACTTATTGTTGCCGCAGGCCTGCCTTTGGTGGCCTTGCGCAGCGATCACGTGCACATCGATATGGCGCTGCCGCTGCTGAAGGGCTGGCTGCGCAGATTGCAGCAACCCATGGCGCTGATCGTCACGGCACTTGCAGAGGGTGTCGTGGCCTGGCAGGTGTGGGTGCAGGCGGTGCTGGCCACGGATACCCAGCGCACCACCTCGATGCTGCATTTGCCGGTGTCGCCGGTTCTGTACATTACGGCGATTCTATTCGGCGTATCGGCGCTGTTGACCACTGTCCACGCGCTACGGAAGATCGCGGCTCGGCGAGAAACGCCTGAAGGGAGCGGAACATGACGGCTTCCCTGATCGGTTTTGCCGTCATGGTGCTGATGATGGCGGCGGGCATACCCATAGCGGTATGCATGGGCGCGGTGGGGGTCGTGGGCTTTGGCCTGCTGGTGGGCTGGGCGCCCGCGCTGGCCATGACAGGGCAGATTGTCGTCGACAACATGCTGAACTACAGCTTTTCTCTGTTGCCTCTGTTCATACTGATGGGCAACCTGATAGCCCAGTCTCGCTTGTCGCAAGACCTGTATTCGGCCGCCTATGCCTTCCTGGGCCACTATCGGGGAGGCCTGGCGCATGCCACCATCCTGGCCTGCGGAGGCTTCAGCGCCGTGTCGGGATCCAGCATGGCGACAGCCGCGACCATGGGAAAAGTGGCCCTGCCGCAAATGCGCCGCTATGGCTATGCGGACGGGCTGGCAGTGGCTTCGGTCGCAGCCGGGGGCACGTTGGGCATACTGATACCGCCCAGCGTCATTCTGATCATCTACGGCTTTCTCACCAATACCGATATTGCCCAGCTGTTCATGGCGGGTGTGCTTCCCGGCTTGCTGGGCATCCTGCTCTATAGCATGGCGGTCACGTATGTCACGCTCGTCAATCCGAAGGCGGGTCCGCGCGGCGAGCGCACGGCCTGGCCGCAGCGCTTGCGCGCCCTGGTCAATGTGTGGGCCATCGTCGTGTTGTTCGTGCTTATTCTCGGCGGCATCTATTCAGGGCTGTTTACGCCCAACGAGGCGGCGGGAATAGGCGCGGCGGGAGCGTTCCTGTTCGCCCTGGGCCGCCGCACCCTTACCTGGCAGCGCTTTCTGCATATTGTGGTCGACACGGTGCGCACCACCTCCATGATGTTCTTCCTGCTTTTCGGCGCGCTGCTGTTCTCGAACTTCCTCAGTATTGCTGGGGGCGCCACGGCGCTCGAGCAATGGATCGGAGGCCTGGGGGTGTCGCCCCTGGCGGTGATGATCATCATCGTGTGCATCTATCTCGTGCTGGGCACGATGCTCGAGAGCCTCTCGATGATTCTGCTGACGGTGCCGCTGCTGCTGCCCGTGGTTTCAGGCCTGGGCATTGATCTCGTCTGGTTCGGCATAGTGGTCGTCATCGCGACCGAAGTAGGGCTTATTTCGCCGCCGGTGGGGCTGAATATTTTTGTGTTGAAGGCGACCTTCCCGGATATATCGACCGGCCAGGCATTTCGGGGCGTCCTGCCCTTCTTTGTGTTCGATCTGGTGCGAATCGGCCTGGTGCTGGCTTTCCCGGCGATCGCCCTGTTTTTGCCGGCTCTTATGAACTAGGCGGCGCCGGCCTGGCATGGGAAGACCGGGGCCGGATGCGTTGCCACGGCCTGTCGCTGCCGTCAGGCCCACCGAGTATGCAAGAGCGTTGGAATTGGAGATGAGAATGAGCAAGCAGTTTCAAGCGGAAATAGCGGGTGGAGGAATTTGCGCCCTGACCACGGCCGCCGCGTTGGCTCAGCGCGGCTGGAAGGTCAGGGTGCACGAGCGCAATAGCGAGATTCGCGAGGCGGGAGCCGGCATCTATATCTGGGGCAACGGCCTGCGTGTGCTCGAAGCGGTGGGCGCGCGCGAAGAGGCGTTGCGCAACGCCAATCGCGGCATGGCCTCCGAGTTGCGCGACTGCGACAACAATGTCATTCCACGGGTGCCGGTGCAAGGAGAGGGGGCGGTCGAGGTGTTTGCCCTGCCCCGGCAGCAGTTGCTTCAAGCCCTGCTTCATGCAGCGCTGACCGCGGGGGTCGAGGTGGTGACAGGCTCCGAGGCCGTGGGCGCCACGCCCGACGGCAGGCTGCTGTTGCGGGACGGCAGTTCGCTGGCGGCGGATGTTGTCGTAGGAGCCGACGGCGTGCACTCCAGGGTAAGGGATTCATTGGGGCTGGCGAGCCAGTTCGAGCTGCTGTCCGAAGGTGCGATACGTGTCATGGTTCCTCGCTTGCCCCAAGACGGCGACGGCCGCTTCGTGGAGCATTGGAATGGAACAAGGCGCATACTCGTCACGCCCTGCTCGCCCGACCAGGTCTACATCGCACTCACCTGCTTGCACAATGACACCGCCGCGGCCCGGGTTCCCGTGGACAAGGCACTTTGGACGGCCAGCTTTCCGCACCTGGCATCCCTAATCGACCGTATCGGCGCTTCGGCGCGATGGGACCGCTTTTCCATGGTCAAGCTGAAGCGATGGTCTCAGGACCATGTCGCCGTTACCGGGGACGCGGCGCACGCAATGCCGCCCAACCTTGGGCAGGGGGGCGGCACCGCAATGCAAAACGGGCTGTCGCTGGCCCACGAGCTTGGGGCCGTTGCCTCGCGTGAGGACATTCCCCAGGCGCTTGCGCGCTGGGAGGAGCGCGAACGCGAACTGACCGAGCACACGCAGCTTTGGAGCATGCTCTATGGCGTGCTGACCTCTTGGCCGGATGAACTGCGTACCGCCGCAATGGGCTTCGCCAGCAGCCATCCGTGGCTTTCCGCGCAGCGCCTGCGCACTGCCCGAAGCCATCCCACCGGGGCGAGCCCGCTGGCAACGGAGGGCGCCGCATGAGCTGGGATGCATTGCCGCCACGCCCTCCAATGCTGCACCCCGAAGCCGGCCCCTATGCGGAGCGGGTGCTTGAACTGACCCGCGCAGCGCAGTTGCATGCAAGGCCGGTGCTGGATGTTCCTTATGGGGACGACTACTGGCAGAAGCTCGATATCTATCCGCCCGCTCGTGTTGCCGGCGAACCCGTGCCCGTGCTGATGTTTCTACATGGAGGAGCATGGACTTGCGGCTACAAAGAATGGATGGGCTTCATGGCGCCTTTATTCGTAGACTTGCCGGCCATTTTTATATCGGTGTCGTACCGCTTGTCGCCGGAGTCGAAATTTCCCGAGGCGCTGCACGATACCCAGGATGCCTTGTCGTGGGTCTGGCGGAACATTGGAGCGCATGGGGGCGACCCGGACCGCATCGCATTGGGCGGCCATTCCGCCGGAGGGCATCTGGCGGCGTTGTCGGTCCTTGATGCAGAGGGCTTGGCTCAACGCGGCCTCCCCCCTGATGTGGTCAAGGTTTGCCTGCCCGTTTCCGCCCCTCTTGACCTGAGGGCGCCACCCGATCACAGAGACGCGGGCCAGCAGCGAGCCTATCGCGACTTCCTGGCGCATGAGCAGGACGATGCCCGGGCCAGTCCTATTGCCAGGGCCAATCCTGTTGACGCGCGCTTTCTCGTTGCATGGGGCGAGAACGATTTCCCGCGCATCAAGCTGCAGGGGCCCCTGATGGTCGAGGCCTTGTCGCGTGTGGGCGTTGATTCTGTGGGGATGCAGGTGCCGGGCGCCTCTCATTTCGACACCAGCCTGAACTGCATCCAGGCGGGGCACCCATGGACGCTCGCCGCGCGCGAACTGATTGCCGGCATGTCCTTGCCGGCGCAGCATGCCTCGTTGCTTGCACCTCCCCGTATCCAAGGACGGAGTTGATATGATTTCTGACCGTATTACGAAAGATCCGGCACTGGCCGGCAAGGTCGTGGCCGCCGTGTCAATGACGCATACGCCGGGCCTGGGAGATCGCCTGGACGCGCCGCCGGCCGACCAGATGAGCCGCTTGTACCAGGCATTCGGCCAGGTCCGGCAGGAACTCGAGGCGGCGGAGCCCGACCTGGTGCTTGCGTTCGTCAATGACCACTTCGACATGTACTGGCTGAACAATATGCCGGCATTCTCGGTGAGCGTATCCGATGTCCATTACGGGCCTTCGACCGATGCGCAGGACTGGCTGCAGATGGCACGGCGGCCTCATCCCGGCGACGCCGGCTATGGCAAACACATACTCGAGCAGTGCATCGCCGACGGCTTTGATATGATGCGTTCCGGCCCGGCAGAGTTCAATCACAATGTGCTGATACCCAAGAAGTTCCTTTGGCCGGATCGCGACATTCCCGTCGTGCCGGTCTTCATCAATTGCTTTGCGCCTCCGCTGCCCGCATGGCGCAGAAGCTATGAACTGGGCCGGTGCATACGAAAGGTCGTCGCCAGCCGGCCCGAGCGCATCGCCTTGCTGGCGTCGGGCGGCATTTCGCATTGGCCTCCTTTTGTCGATGAAGATCGCATTCCCGCCGATGATGAACTGCTGCAGCGCCAGCTTCGCACCCAGCTTGAAGGACCCGCAGCCCGGGCGGCGGACCCGCACTTGCGGCGCGATTTCCACGCCCGCGAAGCACAGATGTCGGCCAGCGACCAGCCATTGATCAACGTTGAATGGGATCGCGACGTCATGGCGGCCCTCGAGCGCGGCGATATAGAACATCTGCTGCGCCAGGACTACGCTGCGGTCGAACGGTCGGGCGGCAACGGCGGACATGAGATGGCGATGTGGATAGCCCTGGCGGGCGTCCTGGACGGAGCGCCGGGCAGAACCGTGATTTATGAACCCGTAAAGGAATGGATGGGGGGTGTGGGTATCCTCGCATACTGAGGAGAACGCCAACGTGATCGAGACCAATGCATGAGCAAAGCAGATACTAATGCCGCCGCGCGGCGCGGTGCTTCCGGGGCTGTCGAGGCGCCATCTTCCCAAGATTCGCTGTCCGGCAGGAACCGGGGCACCGACTTGCCCGAGGACTGGCAGTTGAACGGCAACGTCGCGCACTATTTTTCAAGAATCATCAATCGGCTGAATCTTGACCTGGCGGACAGAGTGCGGGCGCTGGATATTACGGCCCAGCATTATCGTGTTCTGCAGATACTTTATTTTGGCGACGGAATCACCATCGGAGCGCTCAGGAAGCGCATCGTCATTACGCTTCCCGTGCTTAGCCGCGTCCTGGACCAGATGCAGCAGCGTGGCTTGCTGGTCAGGCAGTCCAAGCCGGAAGATGCGCGTTATACCTATATATTCCTGACCCAGAAGGGCGTCGATGCATATGAAAAGGCCTGGCCTGAAGCCAGGCCCATTATCGACGACGCCCTGGAAGGGTTGACGCGCAGCGAGTTGCGTACCCTTTTGAGCCTTATTCAGAAGATAGACGGCCGCATCAACGAATAAGCGCCCGCCGATAGCGGGCTCAGCCCCTTATGCGCTGTTGTTCTGCTGCTCGATCAGCGAGTCTTGCGTGGCGTAATAGGCGGCGACCGCCTTGCGCAGGTTGAAGCGGACGCTTTCCTGCACCGCCTCGACGTCTTTGTCCATGAAGGCCTCGGTAATTTTGCGGGTCGAGGTCAGGGACCACTCGCGGAACTTGGGGTTGCGCAGCGTGGCCAGCCGTACGGCTTCGACGTGGTCGGCCAGGCGCGTGATCATGCTGGCCAGGTGCCGATTGGGAACCTGGCTGATCCAGGTGGTGCGGAAGAGATCGTTGGCCTCCATATAGCCGATGATGTCGTTCGATTCATGCGCCTTGATCGATGCCTCGGTGGCCTGGCTCATGACGGCAAGGCCTTCGAGCGTGGCGCTTTCGCAGGCGCTGGCGGCGGCCGGGGGTTCGAGCAGCAGGCGCACTTCGAACATCTGGGCAATGTCGGTGGGTGTGAAGCGGCGCAGCACGAAACCGCGCGAAGTGCCTTCGAGCAGGCCTTCGTGCTTGAGCTGCAGAAGCGCCTCGCGCACCGGCATGCGCGACACTGAAAGAGAGGCCGCGATCTCGTGGTCGACCAGCCTGTCGGCCAGGCCGACCTCGCCCTGGCGCATGCGCGAGCGCAGATGATGGTAGACCTTTTCACGGATGCTGAGCTTTGGCGGCTGCGGGCGGGTGGCCGGCGGGCCGGGTTTCCGGGCGGTGCGTGTCATGGCGGATCAGATGCCTTGTTGGTGCGCAGGACGAACTTGCAGTGCTTGCACCCCTGCGCGGCGCATGCGGTTTCTTCCACGGATACAGGGGCCTGCGCAATGAGCGTGCCTACCGCGGAAAGCATGCCGGCGATGGCGCTGCATACGGGCTTCTCGCTGGCGCCGAAGCCCGCGGCGAAGGGGCTGTTATGCACTATGAGCTCCCATTGCCCCGGGGTATTTTGATTGAATGCCCATTTTCCCCAGCCCAGTTCGGCCGAATAGGCCTCCATGGTTTGAAGAAAGCGCGGGGCATCATTGTGCTGCGACTGAAAATAGGATTGGGCCGACTTGCCGCCCGATTCGCGCACGGCCTGTCCGAACGCGGCCAGAGCCTGGGCTTGCGCTTGCGGCTCGAGCTTGCGAAATATACCCATGAGCACATCGGCGCGCAACATGAGGTAGCGGCGGTCGGCATCGGTGATCTGCCCCGATTGGGTGTCCCAGTGCAGCTTTTCGCGAAGTGTCTGACCCATTTCCTTGTTTCCTTCAAGCCCGCCCAAATGGCTTTCTTACTGATTCAATGATGAACATTATACTTCTTGGATTTAAATTATCTTATTGATATATAACAATAAAAATAATAGGGAAAACCATAATCTCAATTTTTTTCATCAAACAATATACTGTTTTCCTGCGGTCGCCGGCATGGGCTGCAATGCTTTTCGGGGGCTTCCGCCTGAAGCGGAAGCGTTCTGTGGTTCAAGTGCACTCAAGGAAAATCCCGTGAAAATATGGCAAAAATTGGCAGTTGGCCTGGCATGTGCGTTCTGTCTGCACGGCGTTGCCGCCCAGGCCCAAGAGCGGCCTCAAGAACTCAAAATCGCATACCCGGTCGACGTCCCGAACTGGGATCCCACCGCAGTCACTTTTCCGGCCGGGCAGTCCATCTACAAGGCGGTTTTCGATTCCCCCATATTCGTGGGGGGCGATCTGCAGGCCGGCCCCAGGCAGATCAAGGCATGGCAATGGCTGGACGACAGCGGTACCAAGCTGCAGGTCGAGTTGCGCGACGACATCTACTTTCATGACGGCAGCCCGCTTACCGCCGAAGACCTGAAGTTCACGCTCGATCGCGCCATCGAGAACAAGACGCTGGCGCTGCACGGCATGATACCCACGCTCGAGTCGGTCGAGGTGCAGGGGCCCCACAAGGCGGTCATCCATTTTTCCAAGGCCACGCCTACGGCTCTGAAGGGGCTGGCCTTCCTGTCGGCCTACATCCTGCCCAAAGCCTATTTCGAGAAGGTGGGCCCCGAAGGGTTCGCCAGCAAGCCCATCGGCGCCGGCCCGTACAAGCTGGTCGACTACCAGCGCGGCTCGCGCATCACGCTCGAGGCATTCGACAAATACTGGCAGGGCGAGCCGGCCATCAAGCGCGTCATCGTCGATATCGTGCCCGATTCTTCGGCACGGGTGGCCGCCATCGAATCCGGACGCGCCGATATCTCGGTGCAGATCCCGGTGCGCGAAGTAAACCGCCTTGAAAAGAACCCCAATCTCGTTGCCAAGGTGTATCCGTACAGCGAAATCTACATCCTGCAAATGCCCAGCTATGTCGATGCGTTCCAGAACGAACACGTGCGCAAGGCCATGCAGCTGGCCATCAACAAGCAGGGCCTGTCCAAGGCTTTCTACAACAACCAGGCGCAGCCCATCTCGGTGCTGGCCACAAAGGGTTCGCCCGGCGACGTGCCCGATTTCAAGATCGAGTTCGACCAAGAGAAAGCCGCCCAGGAACTGGCCAAGGCGGGCTACAGCAAGGACAAGCCGCTGAAGATCCGCATGCTGTCCACCAACAATACCTTCCCCTCCGATTACGACGTGGCCCGCGCCATCTCGCAGATGTGGTCCCGCATCGGCATCGAGGCCAATGTCGAAGAAATCACGGTGGCCAAGTATCTTGAACTGAGCCATTCGTCCAAGGTGCCGGGCGTGATGCTCTACAGCTGGGCCAATGCCACGGGCGACCCCGAAATCTTCACCGGCCGCATCCTTGACCCGCGCCTGCGGTTCTCCACATGGAAAGAGCCCGGCCTGGCCGACGAGCTCGATGCGCTGAACGTGCAGATGGACGAAGAAAAGCGGGTCGAAGGCTACCGAGCGCTGAATCAAAAGGCGGCCGAGAATGCATGGAGCCTGCCCGTGCTGCAATCCATCTCAACCATCGCCTACAAAAAGGGCCTGAACGTCGAAACCTACCAAACGGGCTACATCCTGCCGCAGGAGTACTCATGGAAGTAAGGCAGGAAGCAGGGGCTGCCTGCGGGCACATGGTCTTGCCACGCCGGCCTGCATAAGGAGAAGGGCTTTATGGCTAGCTATGCAGCCCTTCTTGGCAGGAAGCTGGGCACGGTGTTCCTGACGGCACTATTGCTTTCCATCGTCGTGTTCATCGTGCTCCGCATCATTCCGTCCGACCCGCTGGCAATGATGCTGCCGCCTTCGGCCACGCAGGCCGACATCGACTTCATCCGCAAAGAGCTGGGGCTTGACGGTTCAATCTTCCAGCAGTACCTGGTGTGGCTGGGCAACGCGCTGCAGGGCGACCTGGGCGCCTCGATCTATTTCCGCACCCCCGTGCTCGAACTGCTGAAGACGGCCTTGCCGCCCACGCTGGAACTGGTGCTGGTCAGCCTGGTCATGGCCCTGGCCATCTCGATTCCGGGCGGCGTGCTGTTGTACAAGCTCGAGCGGCGCAAGGGCGAGATGGTGGCCGACTTCGCATTGGTGTTCCTGCTGTCCGTTCCGTCTTTTCTGTGGGGCATCATACTGATCATCGTGCTGGGCGTGGTCTACCCCATTCTGCCCTTCATGGGGCGTATCGACCCTAGCTTTTCGGTTGATACGATTACGGGGTTCCTGCTGATCGACACCTTGCTGCAGGGCCAATGGCGGGCCTGGTTCGATGCCTTCCAGCATCTCATCTTGCCGGCGCTGGCCCTGGCGCTGTCGTTCAGCCCCATTATCGTCAGGGTGCTGCGCTCCAGCCTGCTGGATACCGCCGCCGCCCAGTACGTGAACGTGGCCCGCCTGCGCGGCCAGTCCGAATGGCGGGTGCTGGTCCATCACATGCTCAAGAACGCCGCTTTGCCCACGCTTACCCTTATCGGCGTGCAGTTCGGCTTTCTGTTCGGCGGCACGCTGCTGATCGAGCTGATCTTCTCCTTCCCCGGCATAGGCAACCTGATGGTGCAGGCCATCAAGAACTTCGACTTGCCGCTGATCCAGGGCGTGGCGCTGGTTTTCTGCCTGATGGTGCTGGTGGTGAACTTCTGCGTAGACGGCCTGTATGCGGTGCTCGACCCGAGGCTCAGAACAGCATGAGCAGCATATCCATCAATCAACAGGCCAGGCCGCGCGGCGGCATGGCGCGCATCTTCAGCCATCCCAAGGTGGCCGTCGGGGGCGCCATGGTGCTCCTCTTCATATGCGTAGCGGTGTTCGCGCCGTGGCTGGCGCCCAACGACCCGAATGCGCAAGACCTTCTGGCCACGCTGCTGCCGCCCGCCTGGGCCGCCGACGGCATGGCCCAGTATCCGCTGGGCACCGATTCGCTGGGCCGATGCGTGCTGTCGCGGCTTATCTACGGCAGCCGCATCGCGCTCATTGTGGCGGTGGCGGCCGCCACGGGCACCATGCTGCTGGGCACCACGCTGGCCATCCTGGCCGGATACCTGCGCGGCGGCTTCGACCGGGCAACGAGTTTCATCGTGGTGCTGTGGATGGCGTTTCCGCCCGTGGTGTTTTCCATGATGCTGATGGTGGGCCTGGGCACGGGGGTGCGCAACGTCATCCTGGCCGTGATCCTGGTCGACTGGACCCGCTTCTACCGCGTGGTGCGGGCCGAGGTCATCGTCGCCCGCCAGCGCGAGTACGTGCAGGCGGCGCGCTTGCTGGGCTTCTCGCACCTTCGGGTCATGCTGCGCGAGGTGCTGCCCGGCGTGGCGCCGCTCATCATCACCCTGTTCAGCCTGCAGATGGGCGTGGCCATCATCGTCGAGGCCATCCTCAGCTTCGTGGGCCTGTCGGTGCCTTCCAATGTGGTCGCCTGGGGCGTCATGCTGGCCGACGGCCGCGACCAGATCTATCAGGCGGGCTGGAACCTGCTTGCTCCGGTATGCGGGATCGTCTTTGCAGTGCTCGCGTTCAACCTGCTCAGCGACGGCTTGCGGGTGGTGCTTGATCCGCGCTTGCGCAAACGGGGGGGCGAATGATGCCGGCGGTGCTAGAGTTCAAGAACGTCTCGGTCAGCGTCAAGGTGGGCGGCGCTGACGTCGCCCTGCTGCGCAATGTCACGTTCGACGTCGGCAAGGGCCGCATCCTCGGCCTGGTGGGCGAGTCGGGTGCGGGCAAGAGCATGGTCGGCAGGGTGATCTCGGGCCTGCTGCCCGACAACCTTCGCTTCTCGGCCGGCCACGTGTATTTTCAGGGCGGCGAGCTTACGGGCCGCAAGGCGCGTGCGCTGCTGGGCCGCCGCATCGCCTTCATTCCGCAAGAACCGCTTTCGGCATTGAATCCCGTGCTTACGGTGCGCCAGCAAATGTTCGAGCACATGAAGCACCTCGGCCTGCCGCGCAAGCAATGGGAGCCCTACTGCCTCGAGCGTCTGGCCGAGGTGGGCCTGCCCGATCCGGCCGACATGCTCGGGCGCTATGCACACCAGCTTTCGGGCGGCCAGTGCCAGCGCGTGCTGATCGCCATGGCGTTCTCGGGCGACCCCGAGCTTATCGTGGCCGACGAACCCACCACGGCGCTCGATGTTGTCACCCAGGCGCAAATCGTAAGGCTGCTTCGGCAGGTGCAGCGCAAGCACGGCACGGCGGTCATTCTCATTACCCACGACCTGCGCATGGCGGCCCACGTTTGCGACGAGGTGGCCGTGCTGTATGCGGGCGACGTGGTCGAGCGGGGTTCCGCGCGCAGGGTGCTCGAGGCACCCTGGCATCCCTATTCATGGTCTCTCAAAATGGCCACGCCCAACCTGACCGGGCCGCAGTATGTCCTGCCGGCCCTGGCCGACCTCATGCCGGGTCTGAAGCAGATTGCCGAACTGCCCGGTTGCCGCTTTGCGCGCCGCTGTCCCACACGCAACGCCGAATGTGAAAACCACGTGCCGGTGCTTGAAAGCGTGGGCCAAGGCCACTATGTTGCATGCGCAGGCCAATGCCGGGCCGATTCGGCAAGCCGCAAGACCGAACCCCACGCGCTGCCGCCGGCTGCCCACCCGGGCGGCCGGCCGTTGCTCGAGCTTCGCGACGTGGGCATGACCTACCAAGGGCGGGGCGGGCGCAAGGGGCAGCTGTTTCATGCGCTCAAGCCCTTGTCCCTAAGCATAGGCCCCGGCGAGCTGCTCGGCGTGGTGGGCGAGAGCGGCAGCGGCAAAAGCACCCTGGCCCGCCTCATGGTGGGCCTGATGGCGCCCACGGCCGGTACCGTGCACGTCGATGGCGTT
>Ga0180219_1001472_pt1 | contig 15210 bp, 9 predicted proteins | sample eDN3rd30CBELigMG_FD_151338 | JGI IMG/M metagenome (GOLD analysis project Ga0180219, IMG submission 151338) | Enriched Miracle-Growth compost microbial communities from Emeryville, California, USA - eDNA 3rd pass 30_C BE-Lig MG (version 2)... ...
GGGCGCGTCGGTGGCCACAGCGCATCGCGGGCCATTCATGATGTCTGCGCGGCTTTCGATGTACCTGTATGGTGCGGCGGCATGCTGGAGGCAGGCATTGGACGTGCGCACAATATCCATCTTTCGACGCTGGCGAATTTCACCAAGCCGGGGGATACCTCGTCCGCCAGTCGCTATTTCCCGCGCGACATTGTCAATGAGCCGCTGGAAGCCGAAAACGGCCGCATGGCTGTGCCGAAAAACGGCCCGGGTATTGGTGTGACGCTCGACCGCGCCTTCCTCGATACGGTGACGAACCATCGCGAGGAATTCGCAGCATGAGCGAAATCGTCATCCGCGAACTCGCATCGCTGGCCGAGATGAAGGATTCGGAAACTGTGCAGCGGCTTGTCTGGGGCGACGACGATCCTGTCGATGCCTCCGATCTGTTGCTTGCTATCCAGCATGAAGGGGGGCTTGTCGCCGGTGCCTTCGATGGTGAGAAGATGCTGGGTTTCATCTTTGGTTTCCCGACTGCGACACCGGGCATCCAGCATTCGCATCGTCTGGCGGTTTTGCCGGAAGCGCGGGGCCTGAAGCTTGGTGCGCGCATGAAGTGGTTCCAGCGTGACTGGTGCCTTGCGCGAGGCGTGACCCATGTGCGTTGGACCTATGATCCCATCCGCGCGGTCAATGCCGGGTTGAATATTGCAAGCCTTGGCGCCACGTCCTCCACCTATCATATCGACTATTATGGTCCCATGGTCGGCATCAATGCGGGCCTTCCGTCGGATCGCATCGTAGCCGACTGGCACTTGGACGATCCGCGTGTCGAAGCACGCTCCAAAGGGCAGGCACCTGAATTTCCGGCCGATATTCGTCGCGTCGAATTTCCCGGCGATATCGACCAGCTGCTTGCGACAGATCCGGCGGCGGCCATGCAGGCGCGCCTGTCGCTTCGCGAGACGCTGCGCGCAGCCTTTGCCGAAGGGCAGCGCATTGTCGGCTTCGATCCCCAAATACCTGCCTATCTGCTGCGCTGAAGCCAGCCCGCGCGCCCTTTTAAAAGCCCGCATCCGAGCATTGGTTGCGGGCTGACTTTTTTCCGCGCGGCGCTACTTATTACATGGGGCGGACATCCCCCACGCTTGCGATGGTTTTTGAAAGGCAGAGCAAGCGCTCGCGTGTATGGTGAGTCCTCGACAGGATGCAGGCGGCGAAAGGAAAAGCGAATTGGCTCAGCATCGCGTAGTGATTGTCGGCGGCGGTTTTGCGGGTTTGCAGCTGGCGAAAGATCTGCAAAGTCCGGATACATCGATCACGATCATCGATCGCAGAAACCATCATCTTTTCCAGCCCTTGCTCTATCAGGTCGCGACGACTGTTCTTGCAACATCGGAAATCGCCTGGCCGATCCGCTCCGTCTTTCGCAATCGCGAAGAGGTTTCCACCCTGCTGGCTGAAGTGACGGGCGTGGACACGCAGGCGCGCAAGGTGCATCTCCGCGATGGGCACGCCGTCGATTATGACACGCTTGTGCTTGCGACCGGTGCGCGGCACGCTTATTTCGGACGCGACGAATGGGAGCCTTATGCACCGGGCCTGAAGGCGCTGGAAGATGCGACGACTATTCGCCGCCGTCTCCTGCTGGCTTTCGAACAGGCCGAGCTGGAGGCCGATCCCGAAGTTCGCAAAGCGCTGTTGACATTCAGCATCATCGGCGCGGGGCCGACCGGCGTGGAACTTGCGGGGATCATTGCGGAACTGGCCCACCGCACCTTGGTCAAGGAATTCCGCAATATCGATACATCCACAGCCCGCATCATACTCATTGAAGCCGGGCCGCGCATTCTGCCGGTTTTCCCGCCGTCGCTTTCGGAATATGCGGAGAAGTCGCTGACGAAAATGGGCGTGGAGGTCAGAACCGGAACGCCCGTCACTGCCTGCGATGCCAGGGGCATTACCATCGGTGACGAACAGGTCGCGAGCCGCACCGTCATCTGGGCGGCGGGTGTGCAGGCTTCGAAAGCGGCTGAATGGGTGGGCGCCGAACAGGATCGCGCCGGGCGCGCCGTGGTCGAGCCGGACCTGACAGTGAAGGGCCATCCCGAAATCTTTATCGTCGGGGATACGGCTCTGGTCAAAACCGCTGATGGAAAGCCAGTGCCGGGCATTGCGCCTGCCGCCAAGCAGCAGGGCAAATATGTGGCGAAGGTGATCAAGGCGCGGTTTGCCAATCATGCCGCGCCCGGTTCCTTCCGTTACAAGCATCTTGGCAACCTTGCCACCATCGGTCCAAGTGCAGCCGTCATCGATTTCGGGTCGCTGCGGCTCAAAGGCTGGATTGCATGGTGGATATGGGGCCTCGCCCATATCTATTTTCTCATTGGCACGCGCAGCCGTCTGGCGGTGGCGCTCAGCTGGCTTTGGGTGTTCATTTCCGGGCAGCATTCGGCGCGTCTGATTACGCAAAAAGAGACGCTGAAAAATGAAGTGTAGGCGTGTCGCCCACGGCATGTTTACGCCAACGCGATAGTGAATTTCGTTTCGCTGGACACATGGTTGTGTGCGCCATTCTTAGAGCGCGGTTCGATCTGATTGAATCAGATCGAACCGCGCTCTAATTTTTCTGTTATAACGCGCATCTTCTCCGAAAACCGTTTCACGCTTTTCGGGATGCGCTCTTAACGAGGAGATATGAGAATGCACTTGATGATGGGAATGCTGCTGGCGGGTGTCAGTATTTTGGGTGGGGCGAACCTGGCGCAAGCCGAGGAAAGCGTGGAAGTTCTCCATTACTGGACCTCGGGCGGTGAGGCGGCAGCGCTTAATCTCTTGAAGGAAAATCTTCAGAAACAGGGTATCGGCTGGGTCGATATGCCGGTCGCCGGCGGTGCGGGCGAGGCTGCCATGACGACCTTGCGCGCCCGTGTGACGGCGGGCAATGCGCCTGCCGCCGTGCAGATGCAGGGTTTCGACATTCTGGATTGGGCGGAGCAGGGCGTGCTCGGCAATCTGGATGAAGTCGCCGACAAGGAAGGCTGGGACAAGGTCATCCCGCCTGCAATCCAGCGCTTCTCGAAATATGACGGCCACTGGATCGCCGCGCCGGTCAATGTGCATTCCACCAACTGGGCGTGGTACAACAAGGCCGCGCTCGACAAGGCAGGCGGAAAAGTGCCGCAGAACTGGGACGAGCTTGTCGCGCTGCTCGACAAGTTCAAGGAACAGGGGATCACGCCGATTGCCCATGGCGGCCAGCCCTGGCAGGAAGCGCTTATCTTCACAAGTGTCGTGATGTCGTTCGGGCCGGATTTCTACAAGAAGGCGCTGATCGATCTCGATCCGGAAGCGCTGAAGAGCGATACCATGAAGCAGGTCTTCGAGCGGATGTCGAAGCTGCGCACCTATGTGGACGACAACTTCTCCGGACGTGACTGGAATCTTGCCTCGTCCATGGTCATCGACGACAAGGCGGGCGTGCAGTTCATGGGCGACTGGGCCAAGGGCGAGTTCACCAAGGCCGGAAAAAAGCCGGGCGCGGATTTCGTTTGCGGTCGTTTTCCGGGAACGGAAGGTTCCGTGGCTTTCAATGCCGATCAGTTCGCTGTCTTCGAAGTGGGTGAGGACAAGCGCAAGGCGCAACTTGCACTCGCAGCCGCTGTGGAAGACGTCAATTTCCAGTCGGCCTTCAATGTGGTGAAGGGCTCGGCACCGGCGCGCACGGATGTGCCGACCACGGCATTTGACGAATGCGGACAAAAGGCGATCAAGGATCTGGCCGCCGCCGACAAGAGCGGATCGCTGCTTGGTTCCTTCTCGCAGTCGCATGCACAGCCAACCGCGATCAAGAATGCGATGTTCGATGTCATCACCCGTCAGTTCAATGGCCAGCTGACGGCTGATCAGGCGGTTGAAGAGCTCAGCTCTGCCATCGACATGGCGAAATAAATAAAAAAGCCTCCCCCGAAACCTTCGGGGGAGGCTTTTTCGTTAGAGCGGTTCCAGTTAAATTGGAATCGCTGGAGCCGCTCTATCCATTTGTTTTCACGCATTGTCCTACGCAAAACCGCTTCGCACTTTTGCTGGAAATGCTCTAGATCGGCTTTTATGCCAGATCGAAACGGTCGGCGTTCATCACCTTTGTCCAGGCAGCAACGAAGTCCTTCACGAACTTCTCCTTGCTGTCGTCCTGCGCATAGACTTCGGCATAGGCGCGAAGGATCGAATTCGAACCGAAAACGAGATCGACGCGCGTTGCGGTGAACTTCGGCGTGCCGGTCTTGCGGTCGCGGATTTCATACAGGCCTTCGCCGGTCGGAACCCACGTGTAGCGCATGTCGGTGAGCGTGGCGAAGAAATCCGTCGTCAACGCGCCGACCTTGTCGGTGAAGACGCCATGCGCCGTGCCGCCATGGTTGGTGCCGATGGCGCGCATGCCGCCGACAAGGACCGTCATTTCAGGGGCGGTGAGGCCCATGAGCTGGGCACGGTCGAGGAGCAGTTCCTCGGCGCTGACCACATAGTCCTGCTTCTGCCAGTTGCGGAAACCGTCTGCCAGCGGCTCGAGCGGAGCGAAGCTTTCGGCATCGGTTTGCTCGGCGGTTGCATCGCCACGTCCCGGTGCGAAAGGCACTTCAATGTCGAAACCGGCGGCCTTGGCTGCCTGTTCCACACCGTAATTGCCAGCCAGCACGATGACATCGGCCAGACTTGCGCCAGACGCCGCTGCAATCGGTTCCAGAACCGAGAGAACACGGGCCAGACGTTCCGGCTCGTTGCCTGCCCAATCCTTCTGCGGAGCAAGACGGATACGCGCGCCGTTTGCGCCGCCACGGAAATCCGAACCGCGATAGGTGCGGGCGCTGTCCCAGGCGGTGGAAACCAGCTCGGACACGGAAAGGCCGGAAACGGCGATCTTGGCCTTGAGGTCCTTCACGTCGTAATCCGTGCGACCAGCCGGAACCGGGTCCTGCCAGATGAGGTCTTCCGTCGGCGCGTCAGGCCCGATGTAACGGGTCTTCGGGCCCATGTCGCGATGGGTCAGCTTGAACCATGCGCGGGCAAAGGCATCCGAGAACGCGTCGAAGTCGTTCATGAAACGCTCGGAAATCGCGCGATAGATCGGGTCTACCTTGAGCGCCATATCCGCATCGGTCATCATCGGGTTCAGTCGGATCGACGGGTCTTCCACGTCAACCGGCTTGTCCTGCTCGGCAATCGAAATGGGCTCCCATTGCGATGCGCCAGCCGGGCTCTTGACCAGATGCCATTCGTGCTTGAACAGCATTTCGAAGAAACCGTTGTCCCACTTGGTGGGTTCCGTGGTCCATGCGCCTTCGAGGCCCGAAACCACGGTATCACGACCGATGCCGCGACCCTTGGTATTCATCCAGCCCAGCCCCTGATATTCAGGGCCTGCATCTTCCGGATCGGGACTGAGGTTAGCCGGATCGCCATTGCCATGGGTCTTGCCGATCGTATGGCCGCCAGCTGTCAGCGCCACGGTTTCCTCGTCGTCCATACCCATGCGGGCAAAGGTTTCGCGCATCTGCGCTGCCGTTGCCAACGGATCGGACTTACCGTTCACGCCTTCCGGGTTGACATAAATCAGGCCCATCTGGACCGCCGCCAGCGGGTTGTCCAGCGTGCTCGGCTTGGTCACGTCACCGTAACGGCCATCGCTTGGCGCCAGCCATTCCTTTTCATTGCCCCAATAGGTGTCTTTTTCGGGCGCCCAGATATCTTCACGGCCAAAGGCGAAACCAAAGGTCTTAAGACCGGCGACATCATAGGCAATCGTACCGGCAAGCGCGATCAGGTCGGCCCAGGAGAGCCGGTTGCCGTACTTCTTCTTGATCGGCCACAGCAGGCGGCGACCCTTATCGGTGTTGACGTTATCCGGCCAGGAATTGAGCGGCGCAAAACGCTGGTTACCGGTGCTGGCGCCACCGCGACCATCGGAGGTGCGGTAGGAACCGGCGGCGTGCCAAGTCACGCGAGCCATCATGCCGACATAGCTGCCCCAGTCGGCAGGCCACCACTCCTGACTATCGGTCATGAGCGCGCGCAGATCGGCCTTGAGGGCTTCCACGTCGAGCTTTTTCAGCTCTTCTTTATAGTTGAAGTCCTTGCCCAGCGGATTGGTCTTGCTGTCGTGCTGGTGCAGAATGTCGAGGTTCAGCGCATTGGGCCACCATTCCATGACAGAACTGCCAAGCGCGGTATTGCCGCCATGCATGACCGGACATTTTCCGGCCGATTTCGTCTTAACGTCCATGATTGCTCTCCGATGGCTTTCCCAAAGATGGCTTTCGCTAAATTGAACGAGCGGCTGACACTGGCATGCCAAAGCGTCCGCTTTATGAATGCGGACACTCCGGGCCACAGTCAGTTTTGGTACGGTAATCAATGCTTCCGATAAATTCCAATTGTATATTCTAAAGGCTGCGATATGCTCAGCTTATGATTGGCCTCTCCATGAAACACCTTCGCTATTTCGACTCGCTGGCGCGATTGAGCCATTTCGGGCGCGCGGCAGCGGCCTGCTCCATCTCTCAACCCGCCTTATCCTTGCAGATCAAGGAACTGGAAGACCTGATCGGCGCGCCTCTGGTGGAGCGTGGTGGCAGACAAATCCGCCTGACCGGGCTCGGTGAGGAATTCGCGGAGAGGGTGCGCGGCATTCTGCGTTCGGTCGACGAACTGGAAGAGCTGGCGCGGGCAGCGCATGGCCCGTTCACGGGGCGCCTGCGTCTCGGCGTGATCCCGACGGTTGCGCCCTATCTTCTGCCGGAAGTGATCAAGACGCTCACCCAGCGTTATCCGGGGCTGGAACCACGTCCGCGTGAGGCCATCACCCAGAAACTGATCGAAGACCTTTTGGAAGCCAGACTGGACGCGGCGATTGTCGCCTTGCCGATTTCCGAGCCTGCCTTGCAGGAAGTGCCTCTCTTTGAAGAGGAATTCGTGCTGATGCGCCCGCTGGAAGATGCGGGCAAGCCGGTTCCAAGCGCCGAAAAACTGCATGAAATGCGGCTTCTCCTGCTGGAAGAAGGGCATTGTTTTCGCGATCAGGCGCTATCCTTCTGCAATATTGCGAATGCGCCGCCGCGTGAATTGATGGAAGGCAGTTCACTGTCCACGCTTGTGCAGATGGTGGGCGCTGGCATCGGCATTACGCTTGTGCCGGAGATGGCGGTCTATACGGAAACACTCGCCGCGAATGTCTGCATGTTCCGCCTTGCAGAACCGCGCCCGTCGCGAACCATCGGTCTGGTCTGGCGCAAAAGTAACCCGCTGTCGTCGCAACTCTCGCAGATCGCCGAGATCGTTCGGGAAGTGGGGTTGCGCAATCAGGACCGGATGCAGGCTTTGTTGAGCCAATAAACACCCGTCTGCGTCGGGATCGGGCCTATTCTCCCACAATTTCGCCGACAACTTTGCCCGCTACAGACGTGCAGCGAAGATAGACCCGGTTCACGGCAACGCCGGGCAGGGGCTTTTCAAGAGCGTCGCGGGCGTGAAAGCCGTTTGCGTTATTCATTATAAGCAACCTGCGGCTTTCCTGCGGGATGGAATAGCGAAATTTGTTTTCTGATATGGCATTCACCATGTCAGTGACGACGTCATGGGATTGGGTATGCTCCTCGCCCACCTTCCCGTCGAACTGGCCGCTCATATAAGTTGTAATCGAGCCGTTCTGGTCATGGCTGAAAATGGTTGCCTTGACGCGATGTTCTATGACCATCACGTCATTTTGCCCGTCTTCATAGACAGTCGGATTGAGCTTGAAATAATACGCATCCGATAAGCCTATTCTGTCCACAAGCGCTGCCAGACCATCGAGTTTGCAGGTCGGGACCCAATGAAAGTAGCCGCGTTCTTCGAAATTAATGGCAATGTTATAGACGGATATGTAGTCGGGAACGGCCACCTCTGTGCCGGTAAGTGCACTGTCGGAATGAAACTCCAATCGGTTCGTTGGCGTTAGATCCTGTAATCCGGCGCGTTCAAGTCTTTCGAGACTGTCTGCGGAAGTGGTGAAGACGGAAAACGGCGTCTGGTTTCTTCCGTCGGTTAACGTCGGCATAAGCGCCTGGGTGAGTGAAACGGCCAGCAGCGCACCCGCAATGGCATCCAATGTCGCATCGTCAAGGATGGACGGTATATCGACCGCGACGATCCCGATTTCCGGGCAATCCAACTGATACTGCAAATCTTTGAGCAAGTTTGCGAAGACATGAGCGGCCTGGTCGGCCAGATCCGCCGCGAGTTCCTTGTCACGCAAATCCGCGAGCGAAATCATGATGCCGCTCTTGGTGAGATAGTGCTCACAAAAGTCGCTTGCGGCCTGGTGAGGCAGCGAAAAGATAACCGGAGTTTCAAAGTGTTTCGTCATGAGAGTTATCTTTCCAGCGGGAAAATTAGGGAGTGAACTACCCCCTAATCTCCATCCAGAAGTTAGTAACGGGCGTTCTTAGCAGAGATAATATTATTTCTTCTTATTTTTGCAGTCATAAACATAAAGAAAATCAATACAGCTGAGTATTGAAGAGAGTCCCTTCAATACATCTTCAAATGCAATTGATTGCTTGCTTACGGTGTTGTTTGGATTATGCATTGAACTTCTCCCAATTTTTAAAATGTGCCTTTTTATGAAGGTAGCTTATTATTGAAGTAATTTATTATTTCGCGAAATAGCAAAGGAGCGCTGGCAATTTTATATCAGAGATTGCTTTTTATAGTGTTGATTCTTGCGGGCGAGTTTTTGGTTCGGCGAAAGGATTCTGCCATACTGCGTCGGTTCCGCCGACAAAGCCTACCATGGCCTTCTTCCCAATCCCATTTTACACCACACGCCTGCTCGCGAAATTTTGACGTTTACGGAAACGTCAAACTGCGCTAGTTTTGAGTCCGAACTGGTCGGCTGCGACCCGAGATAGGGTTAAGGCTGGCCAGAATGCTGCAAAAATGGCAGGTTTTCGAGTGAGAACGGTCCTTTTTGTTGCAGCATGCAGGTTGTCACGGCGTTTTGCCAGTTAAGCAGACAGCATGCATGAAACGCGGTTTGGAGCCGGTATCCGTCTGTCGCGGGCTGGCTCAGGTGATGAATTTGGAGGATTTTGATGCCGAGCTATCGCGCGCCCGTTGAAGATACGAATTTCGTGCTCAACGACGTTCTGAACTATCAGCGTTACAACAATCTGCCGGGCTTTGCCGACGCGTCGCCCGACGTGGTCGAGGCAATCCTGTCGGAAGGTGCGAAGCTGGCTGAGGGCACCTTGTTTCCGGTCAATCACAGCGGCGACCGCGAAGGCTGCAAGCGCGCCTCCGATGGCAGCGTCACCGCGCCGAAGGGTTTCAAGGAAGCCTTCGATCTTTACCGCGAAGGCGGCTGGCTCGGTCTCGCCGTGCCGGAGCAATATGGCGGCCAGGGTCTGCCTTATCTGCTGCACACCGCCGTCGGCGAATATATGTCCTCGGCCAATATGGCGCTCACCATGTATCCCGGTCTGACGCAGGGCGCGATTGCCGCGATCCTTGCCCATGGCACCGATGAGCAGAAGGACACCTATCTGCCGAAGATGGTGGAAGGCACCTGGACCGGCACGATGAACCTGACCGAACCGCATTGCGGCACGGATTTGGGTCTCCTGCGCACTAGTGCTGCGCCACAGGGCGACGGCTCCTACAAGATTTCCGGCCAGAAGATTTTCATCTCGGCTGGCGAACATGACATGTCGGAAAACATCATCCATCTGGTGCTGGCCCGTATCGACGGCGCGCCGGAAGGCGTGAAGGGCATTTCGCTGTTTATCGTGCCGAAGTTCATTCTCGATGAAAACGGCAATCCGGGTGCGCGCAACGGCGTTTCCTGTGGGTCTATCGAAGAGAAGATGGGCATTCACGGCAACGCCACCTGCGTCATGAACTATGACGATGCGACCGGCTATCTGATCGGCGAGGCGCATAAGGGCCTGCGCGCCATGTTCACCATGATGAACGAAGCGCGTCTCGGCGTGGCGCTGCAGGGGCTTTCGATTGCCGAAACCGCCTATCAGAATGCTGCAATCTATGCCCGCGAGCGTATTCAGGGCCGCGCCCTTTCCGGAGCGAAAGAGCCGGAAAAGAAGGCCGACCCGATTATCGTGCATCCGGATATCCGTCGCAACCTTATGACGATCCGCGCTTTCAACGAAGCAGGCCGCGCGCTCATCCTGTGGACGGCGCTGAATTCCGATATTGCGCATCGTTCCGGCGACGAGGCCGAGCGTCAGGCCGCCGATGATCTGGTCGGCCTGTTGACGCCGGTGCTGAAAGGCGTTCTGACCGACAAGGGTTTTGAACATGCCGTCATGGCGCAGCAGGTGTTCGGCGGTCACGGCTATATCGAAGAACACGGCATGAGCCAGTATGTGCGCGATGCGCGCATTGCGATGATCTATGAGGGTGCGAACGGCATTCAGGCGCTCGATCTGGTCGGTCGCAAGCTGGCGCTGAATGGCGGTCGTGCGGTCACGACCTTCTTCAAGGAAGCGGGCGAGTTCTGCGAAGCCAATCGCGACAACGAGAAGCTGTCCTTCTTCACCAAGCATCTGAAGAAGGGGCTCAACGACCTTCAGGCCGCCACCATGTGGCTGATGCAGAACGCCATGGCGAAGCCCGACAATGCCGGTGCAGCCTCCAATGACTATATGCACCTTTTCGGTCTGGTTGCTCTGGGCCTGATGTGGGGCCGCATGGCCAAGGTCGCCGAGGAAAAGCTGGCGGCAGGTGAAGGCAACAAGGCTTACCTTGAAGCCAAGCTTGTCACTGCCCGGTACTATTTCGAGCGTATCATGCCGGAAAGTGCCGCCCATCTGGCGCGCATCCAGTCGGGTGCGGATAGCATGATGGCGCTGCCTGCGGATGCGTTCTGATTTTTCTGCCGATATTTTAAAGGTTAGGCCGGGTTCTTCGGACCCGGCGGGAAGGAGAAAAAATGGCTGAGGCTTATATTTACGATCACGTGCGGACGCCGCGCGGGCGCGGCAAGAAGGACGGGTCCTTGCACGAAGTGCCTGCTGTGCGTCTGGGCGCAAAGGTTCTGGAATCCCTGCGCGACCGCAACAACATCGATACCGCCAAGGTCGATGACATTATTTTTGGCTGTGTCGATCCGGTTGGCGAAGCCGGTGCCGTCATTCCGCGCTCTGCCGCTTTCGAAGCCGGTTACGACTTTAAGGCTCCGGGTATCCAGATTTCGCGCTTCTGCGCTTCCGGTCTCGATGCCATCAATCTGGCGGCTGCCAAGGTTGCTTTCGGCGCCGACGATCTGGTGATAGCGGGCGGCGTTGAAAGCATGTCGCGCGTGGGTATGGGCATGTCGGGCGGCGCGTGGTACATGGATCCATCGGTTGGCTTCCCGGGCTATTTCATGCCGCAGGGCGTTTCTGCCGATCTGATCGCTACGAAATACGGTTTCAGCCGGGACGACGTCGATGCCTATGCTGTCGAAAGCCAGAAGCGCGCCGGCAAGTCGTGGGAAAAGGGTTATTTCAAGAATTCGGTCATTTCGATCAAGGATCAGAACGGCCTGACCATTCTCGACCATGACGAGCATATGCGCCCGACGACCGACATGCAGGCGCTGGGCCAGTTGAACCCGTCCTTCGTGATGCCGGGCGAAATGGGCGGCTTCAATGCTGTCGGCATTCAGGCGCATCCGGAAATCGAAACGGTCAATCACGTTCATCATGCCGGTAATTCGTCGGGTATCGTCGATGGCGCAGCGGGCGTTCTGGTTGGCTCCAAGAAGGCTGGCAAGGCGTTCGACATCAAGCCGCGCGCCCGCATCCGCGCTTTCGCCAATATCGGCTCCGACCCGGCGCTGATGCTGACCGGCCCGGTCGATGTGACGGAAAAGCTGCTCAAGCAGGCCAAGCTGAAGATTTCGGATATCGACCTGTTCGAACTCAACGAAGCCTTCGCCGCTGTGGTGCTGCGCTATATGCAGGCTTTCGACATTCCGCACGACAAGATCAACGTCAATGGCGGCGCGATTGCCATGGGCCATCCGCTCGGCGCAACCGGCGCGATGATCCTCGGTACGGTGCTGGATGAGCTGGAACGCCGCGATCTCAACACCGCGCTGGTGACCTTGTGCATCGGTGCTGGCATGGGCACGGCGACGATCATCGAGCGCGTATAAGGGCGAGGGAGGTTTTTACGAATGGCTTACACGAATTTCAAAGTTGAGACCGACGCCGACGGCATTGCCCTCGTCACCTGGGACATGCCTGAAAAGTCGATGAATGTTTTCACCGTCGAGGCGATGCAGGAACTGAACGCCATCATCGACGCGGTGGTTGCCGATGACAAGATCAAGGGCGTGGTCATCACGTCCGGCAAGGAAAGCTTCTCCGGTGGCGCCGACCTGACCATGCTGGAAGGCATGTTCAAGGCGTTCCAGAAGCAGAAGGCCAAGGACCCACAGGGTGCGGTCCAGTCCCTGTTCGACAATGTCGGCAAGATGAGCGGCCTGTTCCGCAAGCTTGAAACCTGCGGCAAGCCATGGGTTTCGGCCATCAACGGCACCTGCATGGGCGGCGCGTTTGAAATGTCGCTCGCCTGCCATGCGCGGGTTGTGTCGGATGCTCCGGGCGTGAAGCTTGCGCTGCCTGAAGTGAAGGTCGGCCTGTTCCCGGGCGCTGGTGGAACGCAGCGCGTTCCGCGCCTAGCCAACCAGCAGGACGCGCTTCAGATGATGACGACCGGCTCCAGCCTGACGGCGCAGCGCGCCAAGGCGATGGGCCTCGTCACGGAAGTCGCCCCGGCGAAGAAGCTGGTCGAAACCGCCAAGAAGCTCATCAAGGGCGGCCTCAAGCCGGTTCAGCCTTGGGATGAAAAGGGCTTCAAGCTGCCGGGCGGCGCGATCTATTCGGCTGCCGGTGCCAACCTATGGCCTGCCGCAACCGCCATCCTGCGCCGTGAGACATCGGGCAATTATCCGGCGGCGCTGGCCATTTTGAAGTCGGTTTATGAGGGCCTTCTGGTGCCGTTCGATACCGGCCTTAAGATTGAGCAGCGCTATTTCACCGAAATCCTCCAGACGACAGAAGCGGGCATGATGATCCGTTCGCTGTTCGTGTCGTTGCAGGAACTGAACAAGGGCGCACGCCGCCCTGCGGATGAAAAGCCGACCAAGCTCAAGAAAATCGGCGTCATTGGCGCTGGTTTCATGGGGGCGGGCATTGCTTATGTGACCGCCAAGGCGGGCATTCCGGTGGTGCTGATCGACCGCGATCAGGAAGCCGCCGACAAGGGTAAGGCGCATACCGCCGATCTCGTCACCAAGGAAATGCAGAAGGGCCGCGCTACTGAGGCCGACAAGGAAAGGCTTCTGTCGCTCATCACCGCGACGCCGGACTATGCCGAACTCGACGGTGCCGATCTGGTGATCGAAGCCGTGTTCGAGGACCGTGAAGTCAAGCGTGTCGCGACCGAGAAGGCCGAGGAAGTGCTGAAGTCTTCGGCGATCTTCGCGTCCAACACTTCGACCCTGCCGATCAGCGGTCTTGCCAAGGTGTCGAAGCGTCCGAAGAACTTCATCGGCATTCACTTCTTCTCGCCGGTCGACAAGATGATGCTGGTCGAAGTGATCCTCGGAAAGAAGACCTCGGACAAGGCTCTGGCCGTCGCGCTCGATTATGTCCGTGCGATCAAGAAGACGCCGATTGTCGTCAACGACACGCGCGGCTTCTACGTCAATCGCTGCGTGCTGCGCTATATGTCGGAAGCCTACAACATGCTGGTTGAAGGCGTCCCGGCGGCCATGATCGAAAATGCCGCCCGCATGGCGGGTATGCCGGTCGGCCCGCTGGCGCTCAACGACGAAACCGCCATCGACCTGTCGCAGAAGATCCTGAAAGCCACGCTTGCCGATCTGGGCGACAAGGCCGTTGATCCGCGCCATGTCGAGCTGGTGGACAGGCTCGTCAACGAGTTCGATCGCAAGGGCCGCAAGAATGGCAAGGGATTCTACGAATACCCGGCCAAGCCTGCCAAGAAGCATCTTTGGGCTGGTCTCAAGGATCTCTATCCGCAGCAGAACCCCGACAAGATCGACGTGAACGAGCTGAAGCAACGCTTCCTCGTCACCATCGCTCTCGAAGCTGCCCGCGTGATGGAAGAAGGCATTGTCACCGATCCGCGCGAAGCCGATGTCGGCTCGATCCTCGCCTTCGGTTTCGCGCCTTATACGGGCGGTACGCTGTCCTATATCGATGGCATGGGTGCGAAGAAATTCGTCAAGCTTGCCAAGGACTTGCAGAAGAAATACGGCCAGCAGTTCAAGGCGCCGAAGCTTCTGCTCGACATGGCCGAGAATGGCGAAAGCTTCTATCAGCGTTTCAATCCCTACAAGAGCGAAACCAAAAAAGCGGCTTGATCCGTAATCTCTTAAAGTCTGGAAGGCGCGGTGTGAAAACATCGCGCCTTTTAATTTTCCGGCGTCCCTTTCGATCTCGTTAGGAAATTTTCCCTGTTATTTCATGCGTCTTGCGTAAAACACCAATTTTCGGTAGGTTCTGACAAAAGTTGGTAAGGGTATTAGGTTTAAAATCCTACGCGGCGCATTCTCACGGCCCGAGTTCGCCATGGGACGATGCCTGCCTGAAATTGGCGGATAACACATGTTTTCTCACGACAGCGTCTGGGCGGCGATAGACGCACTGGCAGAACGCCATTCCCTGAGTGCGTCGGGCCTTGCCCGCCGCGCTGGTCTTGATCCCACGACCTTCAACAAGTCGAAGCGTTACGCCGCTGACGGGCGCGCGCGCTGGCCCTCGACGGAATCGCTGGCCAAGGTGATGGAAGCTACCGGGGCAAGCTTTGAAGAACTCACCCGCCTGATTGGCGGCGGCGTTAATACGAACCAGGGTTTCGGCGAATATACGCAGGACGCGCAACCGATCCCGCTTCTCGGCATGGCGGAAGCTGGCACGGGCGGCTATTTCGACGATGCGGGTTTCCCGGCGGGGCAGGGCTGGGACATTGTAGAATTTCCAGTGGGTGCCAGCGAAGGTGTGTATGCGCTGGAAGTTTCGGGCGACAGCATGTTGCCCCTTTACCGTGACGGCGATACGTTGATTGTCGCGCCCAATGCGCCGGTGCGTCGCGGCGACCGCGTGGTGGTGCGAACCAAGGACGGAGAAGTCATGGCCAAGATACTCTATCGCCAGACACCAC
>Ga0180219_1001474_pt1 | contig 15205 bp, 13 predicted proteins | sample eDN3rd30CBELigMG_FD_151338 | JGI IMG/M metagenome (GOLD analysis project Ga0180219, IMG submission 151338) | Enriched Miracle-Growth compost microbial communities from Emeryville, California, USA - eDNA 3rd pass 30_C BE-Lig MG (version 2)... ...
CGTCGAGCGAGCGCACCTGTGCCGTCGAGACGGCCGGCGCTACCGGCTGCGGACGCTCGTCCGGGGCAGCAGCCTCAGCCGGCTGGACGACCTCCATCGCGCGCGGCCGGTTGGGGTCTCGTCGGATGAAGCCCTTGCGTTCCAGCGCCGCGAGCTGGTACTTGACGCTCGACGGGCTGACGAGACCCACAGCCTCCCCGATCTCTCGCATCGACGGCGGGTAGCCGTGGCGCTCGATGCTCGTGCGGATGACCTCGAGCATCGAGCGCTGCCGGCTCGTGAGGGGCGCGTCGGGCGCCACCGGTGGGCGCCCCCGTCGTCGGCCGGTGGACGGCGGTGCGGCGGTCGTGTCGTCCAGGCTCACGTCGTCCAGGCTCACGGCGAGCTCCTCCTCGGTTCGGTCCAGCGGTGCGGCGGTCAGGTCCAGCACGTTCGTGCCGACGTTCTTGGCTGTGCTCATGGCTGCGTTCATGTCAGAGGGTCGTGGTCGACTCCTCTCGTGCCTGAGACCACAGTAGGGCTCTCGGCCACCTGTTTCAAACATCTGTTCGATCGTGTCGCACGAACCCCTTGCGCACGGAGCACTTTTATTCATACAGTTGTACATCGAACGGATGTTCGAGGATGTGCAGGACGAGCCGAGCAGGACGAGGACGGGAGACGATCATGGCGATGACCTACAGCACGGCGGCCCACGTAGCCGGAGCACGTACCGCCGGAGCGCGCACCGCCGCCCGCGCGGTGACCTCTCGTCCGGCGTCGGCCGCCCGTCCCACGACGGTGCGGCACGTCGGCGGCCACGTCCGGCTCACGCAGCGCGGTCGTCTCACGATCTTCCTCACCGCGGTGGCCGTCTGCCTGCTCGCGGTGTTCGGTCACGCCGCGGCGAGCGCCGACGCACCGTCTGCTCCGACCGAGGTGTCGGTGCACGTGGTCGTCTCCGGCGAGACGTTGTGGAGCGTGGCGCGGTCGATGACCCCCGCCGGTTCTGACGTGCGCGACACGATCATCCAGATCCAGGAGCTGAACGGGATCTCGGGCAGCGACCTCGCGATCGGCCAGCAGCTGCTGCTGCCCGTGGGATGAGCGCTGTGCGCGATGCGGACGTGCAGGAGGATGCGGCACACTGGTGTGGCTCGCCCGCGTCGTCGCATCGTGGCGTCCTGGGGAGCCGTCACTGACCGCTCGTACCGAGGAGCCTCGTGCACTGTCCGTTCTGTCGCCACCCTGACTCACGAGTGATCGATTCTCGTACCTCCGACGACGGCGCCTCGATCCGTCGTCGTCGCCAGTGCCCCAGCTGCCAGCGGCGCTTCACCACCTTGGAGACCGCGAGCCTGTCCGTCGTCAAGCGGTCGGGCGTGACCGAGCCGTTCAGTCGCGAGAAGATCGCCAACGGTGTGCGCAAGGCGTGCCAGGGGCGGCCGGTGAGCGAGGACGACCTCGCGATGCTCGCCCAGCGTGTCGAGGAGACCCTCCGCTCGACGGGGACCGCAGAGCTCGACGCCTACGAGGTCGGCCTGGCCATCCTCGGTCCCCTGCGTGAGCTCGACGAGGTCGCATACCTGCGCTTCGCGAGCGTCTACCAGGCCTTCGAGAGCCTGGAGGACTTCGAGTCGGCCATCACGCTGCTGCGCGCGGACCGTGAGAGCCAGGCACCTCGCGACGCGGACGGCGTCGAGGCTCTGGGAAAGAGCCGTGGGGGCGCCTCGGACGAGGACACCCCCACGACGGAGCCGGTCTCGGGCTGACGCCCCGGCTCCGGGATCCAGGTGGTCAGCGGCCGCCCCAGATGTTGATCCCCGCGTCGTAGGCGAGCTGCTCGACGGCGCCCAGCTCTTCGGCCGACAGCGAGGGGCCCTCCAGCGCGCCGAGGCTGTCCTCGAGCTGCTCGACGTTCCGAGCGCCGATCAGCACGGACGTCACCCGCTCGTCGCGCAGCGCCCACCTCAGGGCGAGCTGGGCGAGCGACTGACCGCGAGCCGCGGCGATCTCGTTCAGACCGCGGATGTGGGTGAGCGCCTGGTCGGTGAGGAACGTCTTGCTCAACGAGCCGTCCTCCGCCGCGCGCGAGTCCGCGGGCACGCCGTTCAGGTACTTGGACGTGAGCATGCCCTGCGCGAGCGGCGAGAACACGATCACACCGACACCGAGCTCGCCGGTGACGTCGAGCAGCACGTCGCCCTCACCGTCCTCGGGGTTCTCGATCCAGCGGTTCAGCATCGAGTACGAGGGCTGGTGGAGCACCAGCGGCAGCTTGAGGTCAGCGGCGATCGCCACCGCCTCGCGCGTCTGCGACGCGGTGTACGACGAGATCCCGGCGTAGATCGCGCGCCCGGACTGCACCGCGGTGGCCAGCGCGCCGATCGTCTCCTCGAGCGGGGTGTCGGGGTCGAAGCGGTGGGAGTAGAAGACGTCGACGTAGTCGAGTCCCATCCGCTCCAGCGACTGGTCGAGCGACGCGAGCATGTACTTGCGCGACCCCCACTCGCCGTAGGGTCCGGGCCACATGTGGTACCCGGCCTTGGACGAGATCACGAGCTCGTCGCGGTGCGCCGCGAGGTCCGAGTGCAGGATCCGGCCGAAGTTGGTCTCGGCGGACCCAGGGGGCGGACCGTAGTTGTTCGCGAGGTCGAAGTGCGTCACACCGAGGTCGAAGGCGCGCAGCACCACCTCGCGCTGACGCTCCAGGGGAGCGGTGTCGCCGAAGTTCTGCCACAGCCCGAGGCTGACGCTGGGGAGCTGGAGGCCGGAGCGACCGGCACGACGGTAGGCCATCCGCTCGTAGCGGTCGGGAGAAGGGGTAGTCATACCGTCAACCATAAGCAGGTCACGAGGGTGCCCGTGACGCAAGACGACCCGGCAGATCGTCTCTGCCGGGCCGTCGTCGCACGGAGCCCGAGGGCGCCGTGCGGGCGTGGGTCTCGCGTCAGCCGCGGGGCCCCTGCAGGACGCGCAGACGTACCGTCTGCTCCATCGCACGGAGCTCGGCGACGGCGGCGTCCGTGATCGGCGAACCGAGGTCCGTCACCACGTAGCCCAGCTCGCCGCGGGTGGCGAGCAGCTGGCCCTCGATGTTCGTGCCGTGCTCGGCCAGCACGTTGTTGACCTTGGCGAGCACCCCGGGGGTGTTCTGGTGCAGCAGCGCGAGCCGCGAGACGCCCTCGGTGGTCTCGAGCGCCAGGTTCGGCAGGTTGACGCTGAGCGTCGTCGAGCCCGTGCTGAGGTAGTCGGCGATCTTGTTCGCGGAGAACAGGCCGATGGACTCCTGCGCCTCCATCGTCGAGCCCGCGGTGTGCGGGGACAGGATGACGTTCGGCAGCCCGATGAGCGGCGACTCGAAGGCCTCGCCCTTGATCTTGGGCTCGACCGGGAACACGTCCACGGCCGCACCGGCGAGGTGCCCGCTGCGCAGGGCGTCCGCGAGCGCGTCGACGTCCACCACGAAGCCGCGGGCGAGGTTGAGGAACATCGCGCCCTTCTTCATCGTGGCGAACTGCTCGGCGCCGAAGATGTTGTGGTTGCTCGCCCGCCCGTCGACGTGCAGGGTCACGATGTCGGAGACCTCGAGCAGCTCGTCGAGGGAGCCCGCGCGGCGGGCGTTGCCCAGCGCCAGCTTCTCCGCGATGTCGTAGAACACGACCGACAGGCCGAGGTTCTCGGCGAGCACCGACAGCTGCGTGCCGATGTTGCCGTAGCCGACGATGCCGAGGGTGAGGCCCCGCACCTCGTGCGAACCGGTCGCGGACTTGCTCCACACGCCGCGGTGCATGTCCTCGTTCAGGCCGGTGAGCCGACGCTTGAGCGCGATGATGTCCGCGACGGCGATCTCGACGACGGAGCGCGTGTTCGAGAAGGGTGCGTTGAACACGGCGATGCCACGCTCGGCTGCCGCGTGCAGGTCGATCTGGTTGGTGCCGATGCAGAACGCACCGACCGTGACCAGGTCCTTGCCCGCCTCGAGGACGCGGCGCGACAGGTGGGTCTTCGAGCGGATGCCGAGGATGCTGACGCCGTCCAGCGCCTCGATCAGCTCGTCCTCGTCGAGGGCACCGGTCTGCGACTCCACCTCGATCCCTTGCGAGGCCAGGATCTTGCTGGCGTGCGGATGGAGGTTCTCAAGAAGGAGGGCTTTTAGCACGAGGCCATAGTCCACCCTCAGCGGCAGGCGATCAAAATGGTCTTGCCCAACGAGACCGGTGCGTCCGCGCCCGGGGGCCGGTCGTCAGCCTTCGAACCAGGGCTCGACGCCGGTCGGCCAGGGTCGGGCACCGACGAGCACGAGCCGACGCGTCGGACGTGTCATCGCGACGTAGAGGTCCGCCGCGCCGCCGTCCCGCCCCGCGCTCCCCGCCACGTCGGAGGGCTCGGCGAGCACGACGACGTCGAACTCGAGGCCCTTCGCCTGCTCCGCCGTCAGGACGACGAGCCGCGGGGCCCCCGTCGAGTCGCGCGGGATCTCGCGGGCGCCCGTCACGGCGCGGACGGCGGCGCGCAGCCGCTCGGCCGAGCCGGGAGCGCTCAGCACCGCCACGCTCCCGTCCTCGAGGCCGTCGAGCTCGTCCCAGGCGCGCCGCGCCGCGACCTCGGGCACCTCGTCGGTGTCGGCGACGGCCAGCGGCACGAGGCTGTGCTCGACCTCGCGCGCGGACTCGAGCGTCGTGACGGGGAGCCCCGCGAGACGGGCGGTGTCGTCGGCGGCACCTGCCACGCGGGCAGGGTTGCGATAGTTCACGGTGAGCTCCGCGTGCCGCAGCTGCGGTCCGAAGACCGGCCGCAGCCGCTCGTCCCAGCTCCGCGTCCCCGCGGCGGACGACGACTGCGCGACGTCGCCCACGATCGTGAACGACCGTGTCGGGCAGCGGCGCACCAGCGCCCGCCAGTCCATCTCGGAGAGCTCCTGCGCCTCGTCGACCACGATGTGGCCGTACGTCCAGGTCCGGTCGCCCGCGGCCGACTCGGCGGCGGTGGCCCGCACCGGCGTCGCCTCGAAGCGACCGGCGAGCATCTCCGCGTCGACGAGCCCGCCGCCCGCCCCGGACGCGGTGAGGGTCTCGCGGGCATAGCGCAGCGCCTCCTCGCGCTGCAGCGCTGCGAGCCGCTCCTCGTCACGCCCGACGTGGTCGTCCTCCCCGAGCAGCTCGGCGGCCTCGTCGAGCAGCGGGACGTCCCCCACGGTCCACTCCTCGCCCTGCTCGCGGGCGAGCGCCGCCCGCTCCGCCTCGCTGAGCTCGGGGGCCGCCTCGGCGAGGCGGTGCGGCTTGGTGAACAGGTCGGCGACGAGACGCTGCGGGGACAGGGGGAACCACGCGAGGTTGAGAGCGACGCGCACGTCGCGGTCGCTGCGGATGTCCTCTGTGATCCCGGCGCGGTCCTCGGGGGCGATCTCCGCGTCGAGCGAGGCCACGTACTGGGCGGTGAGCCGCGAGAGCATGTCGGCCACGAAGGTGGCGCGGGCCTCGTTGTGCGGCTTGTGCGTCCGTCGCGCCCGCGAGATCGCGTCGGCCACGTCGCCGGGACGGATCGTGAGCCGCTGCCCGTCGATCCGTACGTGCACGGGCGCGGCGGGCACCCGCTCGCGCGCCCGCACGGCGCGCTTGATGACGTCGACCATGCGACGAGACCCCTTGACCCGGGCGGCGAGCGGGCTGTCGTGGCCGACGACGACGATGCGCGGGTACAGCGTCGCCATCGTCGCGTTGACGACACCGGTCTCGCCCAGGGAGGGCAGCACCTGGTCGATGTAGCGCAGGAACTCCTTGGACGGGCCGACCACGAGGACGCCCGCGTGCTCGAGGCGACGCCGGTGCGCGTACAGCAGGTACGCGGCGCGGTGGAGCGCGACCGCGGTCTTGCCCGTGCCGGGGCCGCCCTGGACCACGAGCGCGCCGGCGAGGTCGGAGCGGATGATGACGTCCTGCTCCGCCTGGATGGTCGCGACGATGTCTCCCATCCGGCCGGTGCGGCCGCGGGCGAGCGCGGCGAGCAGCGCACCGTCGCCGGCGACGTGCTCCTCGTCGTCGGTGACGCGCGACAGGTCGAGCACGTCGTCGTCCAGATGGGTCACGGTCCGGCCCTGCGTCACGATGTTGCGCCGTCGCCAGACGCCCTCGGGGCGCGCCGCGGTCGCCCGGTAGAAGGCCTCGGCGGCCGGGGCCCGCCAGTCGGTGAGGATGGAGGTGTGCTCCACGTCGGTGAGCCCGGTGCGACCGACGTAGCGGGCCGTGCCGTCCTCGAAGTCGAGCCGTCCGAAGCAGAGCCGGTCCTCCACCGCGTCGAGCTGGGCGACGCGGTCCTCGTAGAGCGTGGCGAAGGCGTCGCGCTCGCTGCGGTTCTGGGGCGAGCCGCTGGGGCCGCCGCGGCGGACGGCCGCGAGCCGGTCGCGGGCCGTGGCGCGCAGCTCGTCGAGGCGACGGTAGAGGACGTCGACGACGGCCTGCTCCTGGGTCACGGACGTGCTGGTGGTCACTCGCGCTCCTTCTCGGCCGGGCGGACAGTGACGGACGTCGCGCTCCCGCGCCGACGAGCCTCGAGCGAGGCCCGGGTGCGGTCGGCGAACGCGACCCATCATTATCCTCGATCGAGGCCCGGACGGGAAGCGGCGTCCCGGCCGGTGGTCGTGGCGGCCGGTACGGTGCGCGAGCCGGGTCCCGTCGGGCTCGTGCCAGAGCGCCCGAGAGGCGCGTCCGGGAAGAAGGCGACGAGGTCCGGCGTTGTACCAGCGACGGGTTCGGTGCCTAGGCTTGCGGGTCGAGCGGCGCGGCGACCGAGCACCGAGGAGACGAGGAGATCACGTGAACGACGAGCGGCTGTACACCGTCGACGACGAGACGGCGAGCGAGCTGGCGCGAGACCTGGGCGGAAGCGGCGCCGGGGTCGTGCTGGTCGTCGTGCTCGACGGCTTCGTCGATGCGGGGAACGCCGGTGACCTGGTCGCCGAGCACCTCCTCGACGAGCTGTCGCACAAGCGTCTGGTGACCTTCGACGTCGACAGCCTCGTGGACCACCGCTCGCGGCGCCCGGTCGCGACCTTCGAGTCGAACGCCTTCACCGGGTACACGCCGCACGAGATCGCGATCGACCTCGTGCGCGGCGCTGACGGTGTGCCCTTCCTGCTGCTCCACGGTCTCGAGCCGGACTACCGCTGGGAGCGCTTCACGACCTCGCTCCTCGAGCTCGTGCGACGCTTCGACGTGACGACGACGGTGACCCTCCACGGCATCCCCATGGCGGTGCCGCACTCGCGGCCCACGTCGGTCACCACCACGGCGACCCGCTCCGACCTGGTGACCGAGAACCAGTCCTGGTTCGGCACGGTCCGCATCCCAGCGGGCTACCCCGTGCTGCTCGAGCGTCGGCTCGGTGAGAACGGCCGGGACGCGATGACCCTCGCCGTGCACGTCCCGCACTACCTGTCACAGTCCCGTTATGTGCCGGCCGCCGTCACGCTGCTCGAGCGCCTGCAGCAGGCGACCGGCCTCGTGCTCGGCGTCGCCGCGCTCGCGGAGCCCGCGGCGGAGGCGCTCGACGAGGTGGCGCGCAAGGTCGAGGAGTCGGCCGACGTCGCCGCGCTCGTCAGTGCGCTCGAGCAGCAGTACGACGCCTTCACGGCGAACCAGGACCGGGAGAACCTCCTCGCCGGCGCCGCACCGCTGCCCAGCGGTGACGAGATCGCGGCCGAGTTCGAGCAGTTCCTCTCGCAGCAGGGGCCCGAGCAGTAGCGGTCCGAGCGGCGGCGGTCCGGGCGCCGCGCGCGTGGCGGGGGAGAGCCGGTTCCGCGCGACCCGCACGACGGAGGATCAGCTCGCGTCGGTGACGCCGGGCGGAGCCCACCCCGGTGCGGGGTCGTTCCGCACGCGCGCTCCGGCCTCGAAGCGCCCCAGCTCGTCGCCCTCGCCGCGGGCGCCCGACGACGTCAGGATGCGCACCGGAGCGGCGAGGGACCGCAGGCGCCGCTCCAGCCCGGCGTCGTCCAGGTCGACCGGCGGCAGGGTGGTGCCCTGGCCCTCGAGGTTCTCCTCGGCGGGCGGCGCGACCGCCGCGAGGACGAGGTTGCCGTACCGGCGCCCCCGCAGCACCGACGGCTCGGCGACGAGCGCCACGTTTCCGGCGCCGAACGCCGCGCGCGCGGTCGCCACCTCGGAGCGTGCCAGGCTCAGGGGCGGCCGGTCGGCGACGTTCGCCAGGTAGAGCCCTCCGGGGCGCAGGACCCGCGCGACCTCGGCGTCGAACTCGAGTGTGGTCAGATGGTCCGGCGTCACGTCCGGCGCGAAAGCGTCACGGACGACCACGTCCGTGCTCGCCGTGCGCTGCCCGGCGAGGACCTCGCGCCCCTCCCCGGCCCGCAGCCGCAGCGCGGGGGAGCGTGGCAGGTCGAACCAGTCGCGCACGAGGGACAGCAACGTCGTGTCGGGGTCGACGGCCACCTGGCGCGAGCCGGGCCGCAGCGCGTCGACCGCTCTGGCGAGGCTGCACCCGGCCGCGCCCAGGTGCAGGACCCGCAGCGGGCCGGACGCCATGTTCTCGATCACCGCGAGCATGATCTCCAGGTACTCGAAGCCGACGCGCGTGGCGTCCTCGAGGTCGACGTACGAGCTGGGCACCCCGTTGACCTCGACGGTCCACGAGGAAGGGGAGTCCGGGTCGGGCACGAGGACGACGGTCCCGGTGGTGGTGGCGTGCTCGTGGCGCTGTCGTGTCAGAGGGTGCGTGGAGGATGGACGCACGGCAGACGGCTCAGGACGAGCGGCCCCGGGGTGGGCGGCGGTGGTGCGCGAGGGCGCGGCGCGGCCCGTCGTGGACCGGTTGCCGCGTGATCGCCGAGAGGCCATCGCCCGAGCCTATCGGTCGAGCCGCCCCTTGACGTGATAGAACAAGTGTTCGACGATAGTGATGAGAGCACCGAGCGACCAGCGATGAATGAGGTGATGACGATGAGCGAGCTCGCCACCGGCACGTGGGGCAACGTGAGCCGTCTGCGTCCACGTCCTGCCGCGACCGCGGTGCCTGTCCCGCGCACCGCTCGCGAGCTCCTCCACCGGGGGGACCGGGAGCTCGACGAGGCGCGTCGTTGCGACGATCTCGCGGACCGATTCACGCACGCGCACCTCGCCGCGCTCCGCTTCGCCGGCGCCGTCATCTCCGCGCGTCATCCTGGCGGTCGCAGCGCTCGCGGTCGGTCCGCCTGGCAGCTGCTCTCCGCGGCCGAGCCCGAGATGGCGCGCTGGTCGGCGTTCTTCGCGTCCGGTGCGCCGGTGCGGGCGGCGATCGAGGGCGGCCGTGCGAGCGAGGTCTCTGCTGACGACGCGAGGGAGTGGCTGGAGGCGGCCGAGTCGTTCGGCGACGACGTGCGCCTCGTCCTGGGCGGGGCCGAGGTCCCCGTCCCGCTCACCGCCGCGGCGCGCCATGAGCCCGTCCTCGACGCGGTGGCGCGGGCGTCATGAGCTCTGCACCACGCAGCGCGGCTGCGCGGCGGGACTGGGGCTCGGACGACTCGGGCTGCGGGATCCTGCATGTCGACATGGACGCGTTCTTCGCCTCCGTCGAGCTCTCACGTCGTCCGGAGCTGCGCGGTCTGCCGGTCGTGGTGGGGGGTGGCGACCGCGGGGTGACGTTGTCCGCGACCTACGAGGCCCGAGCCCTCGGTGTGCGGGCCGCTATGCCGGTGTCGCAGGCGCGGCGGCTCGCTCCGCAGGCGATCTTCCTCGAGCCTCACATGACCGCGTACCGCGAGGAGTCGGCCGCGGTCATGGAGATCCTGCACGACATGACGGCGATCGTCGAGCAGGTGAGCGTCGACGAGGCCTATCTCGACGTCACCGGTGCGCGGCGACGGCTCGGCGCACCGACGCGCATCGCGGAGCTGATCCGACAGCGTGTCTGGGCGGAACGTCACGTCAGCTGCTCGGTGGGTGTCGCGTCCTCCAAGCTCGTGGCGAAGCTCGCCTCCACCCACTCGAAGCCCGACGGGCTGATGGTCGTGCCTCGCGGTTCGGAGGTGGCGTTCCTCCATGCGCTCGACGTCCGTGCCATCTCCGGGGTCGGTGCGCGGACCGCCGCCGAGCTCGCTCGGCGGGGCATCACCACGGTCGCGCAGCTCGCGCAGACGGCGCCGGAGGCTCTGGAAGCCTGGCTGGGGGTCCACGGTCGTCAGCTGTACGACCTCGCGTGGGCGCGTGACCACCGTCCCGTCGAGCCCGGTCGCGAGGAGAAGAGCATCGGGTCGGAGACGACCTTCGCGGCGGACGTGCTGGACCGGGCGGTCGTGGACGCGCGGCTGGTCGAGCTCGCGGACAAGTGCGCGTCGCGGCTGCGGAGGAACGGGCTGGCGGCCCGGACGGTCGGGATCAAGGTGCGCACGGCAGACTTTGCCACCACCACGCGCTCCCGCACGCTCGTGTCGCCCACCGACAGCGCCCACGCGATCCTCGAGGCGGCACGGTTCCTGTACGAGGGTGTGACGCTGCGTGGCCGCGCCGTCCGGCTGGTCGGAGTGCGGGTCGAGGGGCTCGCCCCGAGCGCCGGGACCGGCGTCCAGGTCAGCCTGGACGAGGCCGTCGACGCCCGGTCCGCGGACCGGGCGGCCGCCCGGTCCGCCACAGACGAGGTGCGGTCCCGCTTCGGTGCGACCGCGCTGCGCCCTGCGACGGTGGTCACGTCGCGACGTCCGACTGTTCCCGCGCAGGTTCACGACCTATCCTGAAGACAAGCAAGCGGTGCAACGAAGGAACCGGAGGTCACCGATGCCTCTGTCGGAATATGAGCAGCGCGTCCTGGACGAGATGGAGCAGTCCCTCGCCTCGGAGGACCCGCGACTTGCCACTCATCTGGGCGGTGACCCTCAACGGTCGACGATCCGCTACGTCGTAGCCATCCTGGGCACGTTGCTGGGCATCGGGCTGCTGGTCGTCGGCGTCGCTACGAGCGTCGTCGTCGTCGGCGTGATCGGCTTCGTGGTGATGTTCGCGTCCGTGGCGCTCGCGCTCGCCTGGCCGAAGCCTCGCGACGGCGCGACGGCGCGCCAGGGCGGCGCCGAACCGTCCGGTCGCAAGAAGGGCGACGGCACGTCGCGGCGTCGCTCCGTGCGCCAGCGCTTCGAGGAGCGGTGGGACAAGAGGCAGTCCGAGCACTGAGCACGGCTCCGCAGGAGCCGCGCCCCGGCGGTGCTACGTCTCGTCTCGTCGTCTTGCCGTCGTGGTGCTTTGTTGTCGTGGTGCTGCGCGAACGTCGCCGGGCTGCCTTGCTGTGCCGCACGCTGCCCGGGGCGCTCCTGCCAGAGGCTCGCGCCTGCCGATCTCGTGACCGCACCAGCCCGTCCCTCCCTGGCCTTCGTCCCGGTGCCCCCGGTGCCCTGAGCCCGCCGTCGCCCCTCGCCGAGATCCTCGGTCGTCCTCCACGCCGTCCCACCCACGGCTCTGAGCCCTCCCCACTTCCCTCCACGCCCACCACCTGACGGCGTCGCCTCGACCCAGAGGCGGCGCCGTTCGCCGTGCGTGCGGCCCAGGAGCGTTGCAACGACGCCGTCACCGTCCAGGGATCGCTGTCCGCCGACGGCCTGCGGGAGCGGGCTCCGCGACCGTCGGACCCGCGGCGGCTCCTCGTTGCCGAGATTCGCTCCACTTTCCCCCACGTCTCTGACCTGGTCTTTTATGGTCATTTCGCTCCTGTGGGCAGAATCTTCCCAACTTTGTGGAGCAAAGTGGAGTACGGTGGGACGACCGGGAGTCAGAGGGGAGGTGCATGTGTCGTGTCGGACCTGTTCGCGGGTGTCCCCGGCCTTCTGCTCGGCACCTACACCCCCCGTCTCGACGACAAGGGGCGCCTCATCCTCCCGGCGAAGTTCCGGACCCAGCTCGCACCGGGTCTCGTGATGACCCGCGGCCAGGAGAAGTGCCTCTACCTGCTCCCCATGGACGAGTTCGGGCGCCAGTACGAGAAGATCCGGCGCGCTCCGATCACCTCCAAGGAGGCCCGCGACTACATGCGCGTCTTCATGTCGGGTGCGAGCCAGGAAGAGCCGGACAAGCAGGGCCGGATCACCATCCCTGCGCTGCTCCGGCAGTACGCCTCCCTCGACCGTGACGTCGCCGTGATCGGTGCCGGGACGCGCGTCGAGGTCTGGGACCTCCAGGCGTGGGAGTCCTACCTGGCGGACAAGGAGCAGGCGTACGCCGAGACCTCCGAGGAGGTGCTCCCGGACCTCTAGCCCGTCCGCTGCACGGACCGTCCTCTCGTGGACGGCGCGACCACCGCAGGTCGCGGTCTCCTCCCGCACCCTCCTGGCGCACTTCCCCGGCGCCAGACGGGTGCCGGTGGGAGACCGGGACAGGTGGCGGTCCATCGTCCGGCTCCACCAGGACCCCGTCGTCCGACCGCACCACACCTCTCACCCAGCTACCGGCGTCTTGCCACGACCCGCAGGAAGGAGCACCATGACGCAGAGCCCGACGTCGCCCGCACCCGGCGACCGCCACGTCCCGGTCCTCCTCGAGACCTGCGTCGAGCTGATCGCACCCGCGGCGCAGCGCCCCGGTGCCGTCGTCGTCGATGCGACGCTCGGCATGGGTGGGCACTCCGAGGCGCTGCTGCACCGGCTCCCCGAGGCGGTGGTCGTCGGCATCGATCGTGACCCGCAGGCCCTCGCGCTCGCGGGTGGTCGGCTCGCACCGTTCGGTGACCGGTTCCGGCCGGTGCACGCGGTCTACGACGAGATCCCGGAGGTGCTCGACGACCTCGGGCTCGGGCGAGCCAGCGGCATCCTCATGGATCTCGGGGTGTCCTCCTTGCAGATCGACGAGGCTGACCGCGGTTTCGCCTACTCCCAGGACGCTCCGCTCGACATGCGCATGGACGCCTCCACCGGAATCACGGCGGCGGAGGTCCTCAACACCTACGACGAGCGCGAGCTGGTCCGGATCCTGCGTGACTACGGCGAGGAGCGGTTCGCCCCGCGCATCGCCCGCGCGATCGTGCGTCGTCGCGAGCAGCGGCCGTGGGAGCGCAGCGGTGAGCTCGTCGACCTGCTCCGGGCCGCGATCCCGGCCGCGACGCGCAAGACCGGCGGCAACCCCGCGAAGCGGACCTTCCAGGCGCTGCGCATCGAGGTCAACGCCGAGCTCACGGTGCTCGAGGACGCGCTGCCTGCGGCGATCTCGGCGCTCGAGGTGGGCGGGCGTCTCGTCGTCATGTCATACCACTCGCTCGAGGACCGTCTCACCAAGCACGCCTTCGCCGCGGGCACCACCTCGACCACGCCCGCCGGCGTCCCGGTGGAGCTGGCCGGCCACGAGCCCTACCTGCGCGCGGTCGTGCGTGGAGCGATGAAGGCCGACGAGCAGGAGATCGAGCACAACCCGCGCGCAGCCTCGGTGCGGCTCCGCGCCGTCGAGCGGGTGCGGGACACCCGGCTCGACGAGAAGAAGCAGCATGACCGCAGCACGCAGAAGGGGAGCTTGTGATGGCCAACGCCCAGACCATGCCGCGCCCGGCTCGGGCGCCACGGCAGACACCCGCGTCGCAGCCGCGCCCCCGGCTCACCGTGGTCAGCACCCCCATGCCGTCGCGCGGCACGTCGCTGTTCATGCTGGCGTGCATCGCGATCCTGGTGAGCGCGCTGCTCGGCAGCCTCATGCTCAACACGGTCATGGCGAAGGGCAGCTACGAGCAGTCCGCGCTGCAGGCCGAGCTCGCGCAGGCCGCGCAGACGCAGGACACGCTGATGACACGCTTCGACACCGAGACCTCCCCGAGCCACCTGGCCGCCCGGGCCAAGAAGCTGGGGATGAAGGCACAGTCCGCGCCCCTGCTGATCCGGCTCTCCGACAAGTCGGTGATCGGGCTGGACCAGCCATGACGCCGCGTTCCGAGGATCCTCGAGAGGAGCCGCGCCGCACGGCGCAGGGTCGTCCCGTGCCGAGCACGGATCGGTCCACCGGGACGAGCAGGAGTCCCGGGACGGCTCGGCAGCCCGGAGCCGACCGGACGACGGGCGCCGGGGCAGGTCGCCCGGTCCCCGCTGCGGACCGTGGCCGGTCCGCGGCGGCCCGCTCGTCACAGCCACGTTCGTCACAGCCTCGCTCGTCACGGCCGCACGTCCGGCGTGGCGAGGCCGCGGCGCAGCGTGGCGACGAGCGCCGCGCCCCGCAGAGCAGCGTCCGGGGCACGGGTCGGCGCGAGCAGGAGCGACGCGACCAGGCGCTCGGGGCGTCGTCCCACGGTGCTCGTGCGCGCTCGACGTCGTCGGGCGCGACGACGTCCGGCACGACCTCTGCCCGGTCCGCGTCCTCCCGTCCTGCGCCGACAGGTCAGGGCACGCCTCGTCCGACGCCCAGGGGCAGCACGACCGGTCGGTCGGGGAGCGCACGCGGGAGCGCTCCGGTCGGTGCGAGCGCGCCCTCGGGCCTCGGCGGCACGCCGCGCGGTGGCACGTCACGCGTCGTCGGCGCCCGCACCCGCGGACCGGGGACCGGCGGGCCCCGCCGGGGCGGTGGCGACGGCGGCGGTCCACGCAGCTGGTTCCGCGCGCCTCGTGCCGGAGAGCCCGGCCGTCGTGGGCGGGCTCTGGCCATCCTCGTCCTCGTCGTCCTGGTCGTCTTCGCCGGCCGGCTCATCTACATCCAGGGTTTCGCGGCGAGCGCTCTCGCCGCCGACGCTCTCGCCCAGCGCACCGTGACGGTCGACCTTCCCGCGAAGCGCGGGACCGTCACCGACGCGAACGGCGTCGTGCTCGCGACGTCGGTGTCGCGCTACGACATCTCGGTGAACCAGACCGAGCTGGTCGCGTACAAGCACGTCGACCCCGAGAGCCACGAGGTCACCGGCACGGGACCCGCCGAGGCCGCGCGCCAGACCGCGTCGCTGCTGGGCATGGACGAGGCCGAGCTGGCCGCGGACTACACCGGCACCCGCAAGTTCAAGTACATCAAGAAGCAGGTGCTCCCGGAGGTGTGGGACGCGATCAAGGCGCTCGGCATCCACGGGATCTACGCCACCGAGGTCAGCGAGCGGGTCTACCCTTCCGGGACCATCGCGGGCAACGTCCTGGGTTTCGTCGGCAGCGACAGCGAGGGGCAGGCGGGCGTCGAGCTGTCCCTGAACTCCACCCTCCAGGGGACGCCCGGCTCTGCGACCTACGAACGAGGTCGTACCGGGCACGTCATCCCGGCGGGCAACGAGACCACCACCGCGCCTGCCGCCGGCTCCGACG
>Ga0180219_1001477_pt1 | contig 15181 bp, 8 predicted proteins | sample eDN3rd30CBELigMG_FD_151338 | JGI IMG/M metagenome (GOLD analysis project Ga0180219, IMG submission 151338) | Enriched Miracle-Growth compost microbial communities from Emeryville, California, USA - eDNA 3rd pass 30_C BE-Lig MG (version 2)... ...
CCGACAATCTTTACACGGGCGGCACGACGATCGCCCAGGGCGTCCTCCAGCTCGGCGCTGGCGGGACCAGCGGTTCGATCATGGGCGACGTGGCGAACGACGGTTCACTATCCTTCTACCGCTCCAACGATATCGGTTTCGACGGTATGATCTCGGGCACCGGATCGGTGATCCAGAATGGCGCGGGGCTTCTCACGCTCACCGCCGACAACAGCTATTCGGGCACGACGACGGTGAATGCCGGGACGTTGCGGATCAATGGCGATCAGTCGGCGGCGACTGGCCTCGTCCATGTTTCCTCGGGCACGACCCTGGGTGGCAGCGGAATCATCGGCGGCATGGTGAATGTGACCAGCGGCGGCATTCTCGCTCCGGGCAATAGCCCCGGCACGCTCACGATCAACGGCGACTTGCTGCTGGCAAGCGGCTCGATCCTCGATTTCGAGCTGGGCGAGGCCGATGTGGTGGGCGGCCCGCTCAATGATCTCGTCAATGTCGGTGGCAATTTGCGGCTCGACGGCACGATCAACGTCACGGTGCCGGCTGGCGGCACCTTCGGCGGCGGCATCTATCGCATATTCAATTATGGCGGCACGCTGACCGACAACGGCCTCGACCTCGGCACCATGCCGGGCGGCAGCCTTGTCACGGTGCAGACATCGGTTGCCGGTCAGGTCAACCTCATCAACTCGGCCGGCCTTGAGCTGGCCTTTTGGGACGGCGATGGCGGTCCCAAGTTCAACGGCACGGTCGATGGCGGCGATGGCACCTGGCACGTCGGCGGAGCGGACAATAACTGGACTGGCCCGGACGGCGGCATCAATGCCGCTTATGCAGACAGCACCTTCGCGATCTTCGCCGGCACGGGCGGGGCCGTGGCCGTGGACAATGGCGGCGGCGCCGTCACCGCATCGGGCATGCAATTCGCCAGCGACGGCTACCTCCTCGGCGGCGATGCGCTGACCCTCGTCGATGCGCAGTCCGTGATCCGGGTGGGTGACGGCACCGCGGCCGGCGCGACCTTCACCGCGACCATCGCGAACGAACTGACCGGCGCCGCGCAGGTGGTGAAGACCGATGTGGGCACGCTCGTCCTTTCGGGGGCCAACAGTTATACGGGCGGCACGCTGATCGACGAGGGCGTGCTCAGCATCTCGGATGACGCCAATCTGGGCGACATTGCAGGCAGCGTCACGATCAACCAGGGCACGCTCGAGACAACGGCCAACCTTGCCAGCGCCCGGAGCATCATGCTCGACGACGCGGCAATGATCCTCACCGATGCCGGGACGACCTTCCTCGCGAGTGGCGTAATCTCCGGCTCCGGCAGTCTCACCAAGGCGGGGGACGGCACGCTCGTGCTGGCTGCCGACGAATCCTATAGCGGCGGTACCACGATCACCGCCGGTGTGCTCCAGATCGGCAATGGCGGCACGGTGGGCAGCATCGTTGGTGACATCACCAACAACGCCGCTTTGGTGTTCGATCGTTCCGATACTTCGATCTATGCTGGCGTGATTTCGGGAACCGGAAGCCTGACCAAGCAGGGCGCGGGCGGACTGACGCTGACCGGCATCAGCAATTATGCGGGTGCGACCTCGGTCAATGACGGGCTGCTGACCTTGCAGGCCGGCGGCCAGATCACCGGCACGTCGGACCTGACCCTCAATGGCGGCAGCCTGACCGTCACGGGCGCGGACTCGCGTTTTGAGAGCGTCGGCTCGATCACGCTTGCCGGCTCCGGCGCGCTCACCATTGCCGATGGCGGCTCGGTTACTGTCGGCAGCGGCACATTGGCGCTGGGTTCCGGCGGTGGCGCTCTCTATATCGGTGGCAGCGTCCCCCATACGTCTGGCCATGCCGGCACGCTCGACGCGGCGGCGATCACTATGGCGAACAATAGCAATAGCGTTGCCTTCAATCATGATGCCGCGGCCTATGAGTTCGACACCGTGATCTCCGGCGCGGGTTGGGTTTATTCCTATGGTCCCGGCACCACCATCCTGACCGGCGACAACAGCTATACCGGGGAAACCGCGATCAATGGCGGGCTTCTGGTCATCAACGGCGATCAATCGGCGGCGACCGGCCTGGTCGGCGTGACCGTGGCGGGCGCACTGGGCGGCAACGGAACGATCGGCGGCAACGTCCTTTCCAGTGGCCGGATCGCGCCCGGTGATATCGGTGACGCGCCGGGCACGCTCACGATCAATGGCAGGCTCACTCTTCTTGGAAGCTCGAACCTCGATTATCAGTTCGGGCAGGCCAATGTCGTTGGCGGTGCGCTGAACGATCTGATTGAGGTCGGTGGCGATCTGACGCTCTTTGGAGCATTGAATGTCCAGACGTCTCCCGGGGGAGTTCTCGATCCGGGTGTCTATCGTATCATTAGCTATGGCGGCACGCTGATCGACAACGGGCTGACGCTCAATGCGCCATCGGCGGATTTCTATGTTCAAACCTCGGTCCCCGGTCAGGTGAACCTCGTGAACACGGATGGCATGACGCTGCGCTATTGGGATGGCGACACGATCGCATCCAAGAACAATAGCCTGATCGATGGCGGTAGCGGGCTGTGGCAGGCATCCGGCGGCAACGATAACTGGACCGAAGAGACAGGCGCAGCAAACGCTCCCTTCTCGGACGGCGCCTTCGCGGTCTTCCTGGGTGCTGCCGGCACGGTCGACGTCGATAACGATCTGGGGCCCGTCACCGCATCGGGCATGCAGTTCCTTACCGATGGTTATGTGATCCAGGGCGGCGCGATCGCCCTTGTGGGCGCGCCGACCGCGACCATCCGTGTCGGTGACGGCACCACGGCGGGTGCGGATATCACCGCCACGATCGCCGCCGACCTCACCGGCGCGAGCCAACTCGTCAAGGCGGACCTCGGCACGCTGATCCTCACCGGCAATAATAGCTACGCCGGCGGCACCGTCATCAACAGTGGCGCGCTGCAAATCGGCGATGGTGGAACGAGCGGCAGCATCGTGGGCGATATTGTCAATAATGGCGCGCTGATCTTCAACCGCTCGGACGACCTCACCATTGCGGGCGCCATCACCGGCATCGGCTCGGTCGACCAGATCGGCAACGGGACGACGACGCTTACGGCCGAGAGCAGCTATAGCGGCGAGACGCATGTCGAGGCTGGCACGCTGTTGGTTGCCGATGGCGGGAAAATCGACGGAACGAGCTTTACGGCGGTTCGTGGAACCAGTGTTCTGACGGTGACCGGCGGGACCTCCTCCCTCACGACCGAGGCGCTGGCCATCGGCGATCTTGCCGGTGATTCCGCCACGCTGAATATCCTCAACGGTGCAACCGTTACCGTCACGGGGACTTCTCCGACCGGGCTTGGCTCAGAAGGCCATGGCACGATTCTGGTCGATGGCAGCGGGTCGAGCCTCACCGCCGGTGCGCTTGAGCTTGGCGCCGCCACAGCCAGCACAGGAATCCTCACCATCACAAATGGCGGCCGCGTTACCGATACGGAAGCCGTAGTCGGCAGCAATGAGGGCGCTGGTGAAGCCTTGGTGAGCGGTCAGGACTCATTCTGGGAGACGAGCGGACGACTCACCGTCGGTAGCTCCGGCACCGGTATGCTGACCGTCTCCGACGGTGCCACCGTCACGAGCGGCGAGAGCCTGATCGGCAGCGACGCGCGTGGCGATGCCACCCTGTCCGGTGCGGGGACGACCTGGGCAACCGCGGGGCAGCTCACGATCGGCAGCTACGGTGTCGGTACTCTGCGGATCGAGGATGGCGCGGTCGTCACGAGTAACCAGGGATATATCGGCGCTGGCCCCACCGCCGATGGCACCGTCATCGTGACCGGGCAGGGGTCGACCTGGGCGAGCACGGCGTTCAATATCAACATCGGGAACTATGGAGCCGGCGCGCTCACCATTGCGGATGGTGCGCTGGTCCAGGCCATTGGTGGCGTGGACCTCGGCATCTCCGCGACGGATGCCAACGGCACCTTGCTCCTGCAGGGCACGACCGGCGCGCGCGGTGTTCTGGAAACCAATCAAATCCGGGGCGGTCTGGGCACGGCGAGCGTAACCATCGACGGCGGCATCATTCGCGCGATAGCGGATAGCGACGATTTCATCAGCAATTTCGGCACGCAGACGATCCTCTTTGCGGCGAATGGAGCCACCATCGACACCAATGGTCATGAGGTTGGGATTGCGGCCCAATTCGGTGGAACGGGCGGCTTGCTCAAGGCCGGCTCCGGCACGCTGATCCTCTCCGGCGCGAACAGCTATACCGGCGCGACGATTGTCGAGGCCGGCACGCTGCTCGTCAATGGCGACCAGTCGGCGGCCACCGGGCTGACGACGGTGAGCATGGGCGCGACCTTGGGCGGCACAGGCACGATCGGCGGCGACGTGACGATCGCATCCGGCGGTATTCTGGCGCCGGGCAACAGCCCCGGCACGCTGACGATCAACGGCGACCTCGCGCTCAATGCAGGATCGCTCCTCGCCTTCGAGTTTGGTCAGGCAGGCGCCGCAGGCGGACCGCTCAACGATCTCGTCGAGGTGGGCGGCGATCTGGTGCTGGACGGCACGCTCAATGTCACGGTGCCGGCGGGCGGCAGCTTCGGGCCGGGCATCTATCGCGTCTTCAATTATGGCGGCGCACTGACCGACAACGAGCTGGCGCTGGGCGTGATGCCGAGCGGCAGCACTGTGTCGGTGCAGACGGCGGTCAGTGGTCAGGTCAACCTCGTCAACACGGCGGATGCCACCTTCAGCTTCTGGGACGGCGGGGCCGGGTTGAAGAACAATGCCGGGATCGAAGGCGGCGACGGCGTGTGGCGCGTCGGCGGTGGCGGCAACGACTGGACCGACATGAACGGTTCCGTGAATGCCGATTATACGCAGGACAGCTTCGCCATCTTCTCGGCCGCAGGCGGAACCGTGACGGTGGATAACAGCAACGGCGACGTCCTTGCCTCGGGCATGCAGTTTGCCAGCGACGGCTATGTGATCGCCGGTGACGCGCTGACGTTGACGGGCACGAGCGCCATCCTCCAGGTGGGTGATAGCAGCACGGCAGGCGCGGGTTATACCGCGACGATCGACGCGAACCTCACTGGCGCGGCGCAACTCGTCAAGACCGATGCCGGCACGCTGATCCTGACCGGCACCAACAGCTATGCCGGCGGCACGGCGATCAACGGGGGCGTGGTGCAGGTCGTGGCCGACGCCAATCTGGGCAGCGCAGCGGGCGATGTGACGCTGAACGGCGGCACGCTTGCCACCAGCGCGGACCTGTCGAGCGAGCGTGGCATCGTGCTGGCCGGGGACGGCGCCATCGCCACCGCCGACGACACGACGTTCACCTTCGGCGGCCTCCTCTCAGGCGGCGGCGTGCTGACCAAGCAGGGCGCGGGCACATTGCTGCTGACGGGCGACAATAGCGGCTTCACCGCCGCCACGACCGTCATGGCGGGCACGCTCGCGGTCGATGGCTCCCTGGGCGGCGCGGTCGCGATCGGCGCGGGCGCACGGCTCGCGGGCAGCGGCCGGGTCGGGGATGTCGCCAATGCGGGTGCGATCGCGCCGGGCCGCGGCGGCTTTGGAACGCTCACGGTCGGTGCCTATGCCGGCAATGGCGGCGTGCTCGAGATAGAGACTGCGCTCGGCGGTGACACGGCCGAGACTGATCGTCTCGTCGTTACCGGCGGCACCTCAGGCTCGACCGAGATTGCCGTCACCAATCGCGGCGGCCTTGGTGCGCAGACGGTCGAGGGCATCAAGCTTGTCGACGTGACCGGCGGCGCCTCGGACGGTGCGTTCACGCTGCGCGGCGATTATGTGTTCGAGGGCGATCAGGCGGTGATCGCCGGCGCTTATGGCTATCGTCTCTATCAAGGCGGCGTCTCGACCCCGAGCGATGGCGATTGGTATCTGCGCTCGGCGCTGCTCGACGGGCCGGACGAGCCGCAAGGTCCGCTCTATCAGCCGGGCGTGCCTCTCTATGAGAATTATGCGCAGACGCTCCAGACGCTGAACGGCCTGCCGACCATGCAGGAGCGCGTCGGCAACCGTCGCTGGGCGCCGGCGGTGAGCGGTGTTGGCAACGGCATCTGGGGACGCATGGAAGCGAGCCGCTTCCGGCCGGAGGCGCGTGTTTCGACCAGCGGGTCTGACGTCAATATCAATAGCTGGCAGCTTCAGGCGGGCATCGATCATACGCTCGCCGAAAACGGTGGCAGCTTGCTGGTGGCAGGCGTCACCGCCCATTATGGCGAGGCCAGCGCGGCCGTGCGCTCGATCTTTGGCAGCGGCAGCATTCACGCCAATGGCTATGGCGTCGGGGCGACGCTGACCTGGTATGCCCCGGATGGCTTCTATGCCGATGGGCAGGCGCAGTTCACCTGGTTCGACGGGCGGCTCAAGTCATCGATGCTGGGCACCCTGGCTGATGATAGCAATGGGCACGGTCAGGCGTTCAGCGTTGAGGCAGGCAAGCGCTCCCCGGTCGGCGGCGGTTTCACGCTCACGCCGCAGCTACAGATGAGCTATCAGAATGTGCGTTTCGACACCTTCGAAGATCCATCGAATGCGGTGGTCGCCTCGCGCAATGGCGACAGCCTCAAGACGCGTGGAGGCCTCTCGATCGATCATGACCGGACCTGGGACGCCAACGGCGCGAGCCGCCGCACGCATCTCTACGGCCTGTTCAACCTCAGCTATGAATGGCTGGACGGCACCCGCGTCGATGTGGCGGGCACGCCGATCCGCACCAGCAACGACCGGCTGTGGGGTGAGGCAGCGCTGGGTGGCAGCCTGGGGCTGGGCGACCGGCTGACGATATACACCCAGGTTTCCGCCAGTTCCGCGCTGCACGACTTTGGCGATAGCTACAACATCAAGGGCACCGCTGGCGTGCGACTGGTCTTCTGACCGGTCGCACCCGGCTGAGGTGCATCCGGTAAAAAGGGTGCCTGATGCCGCGCGTCCGGGTTGACCTTAAAGCGGTTCGTCCGAATGAGGAGCCAGGGCGTTTTCCATCTCCTCAAGGGTGCCGACCTGTGTTGGCCGGTCCGCATTCGCCGTGGATGGGAAGAGCGCATCAAGGCGCTGCCGCAATGTCTCGGCGAATTCGGCGCGATTGTAGCTGCGGGGTCTTGCGACGGTGATCTCGCGGTGGATCGCATCCTTGATCCGCTCGATGGCCGCGTCATCCAATAGGCCGGCCCGGACCAGTTCGGCGGAGAGTTGCAGCAATCCCACGGTCGTCGCGTGGGCGCGAAGCCCGATGAACTCCAGCGTCTGGTGAAGCTCGCGTGCCTGTTCGGTCCGCTTGTGATCCATTACCCTCTCCTTGTCGGCCCGGTCGCGTTATTGCATCCCTCCACACCCTGCCATGGGCGGTGGAACATGGCTAGCGCCTATGCCTTGCTTGCCTGAGAATGCGGCTCGTTTCGGCTCTTGCAGGCGGGATCGGCATCCCGACCGACTGACTTCGCCAAGAAAATCACGATGCCTGTCCGCGTTGGCGAATTTTGGTAAATATGTAGATTGCGACCTAATGTCGTTTTTGATAGTTGCCTAGCTAATAATAGAAACAAATGCACAGGAGAGGAACAGCATGAACAGTGCTATGACGAGCTTGCGGAGCCATGCTTGCGCCACCGCATTAGCCATTGGTTTGTTGGGGATGACGGCCACGGCCGCATGGGCCCAGGAGCCGGCCGAAGCAGCGGGAGGCGCTGCGGCCAACCCAAATTCGGATGACGCGACTCGGCGCGGGGGCGAGGAGGCGATCGTCGTTACCGGCTCGCGCATTGTTTCCGGTTTCGATCGGCCGACGCCGGTTTCCGTGATGGGGGCCGATCGTCTGGCGGAACGCGGCGCGACCAATCTGGGTGACGCGCTCAATGAATTGCCTTCCTTCCGTGCGACCAATACGCCGGCATCCACCGGCCTCGGCGCTACGGCCGGCAACTATATTGGTGGCCGCATCCTCGACCTGCGCGGCCTCGGAGCGGTGCGCACGCTGACGCTGGTGGATGGCAAGCGGTTCGTGCCCTCGACCACGCAGGCGACGGTCGATACCAACATGATCCCGTCGATCCTGCTGTCCCGCGCGGAAGTGGTGACGGGCGGCGCCTCGGCCGTTTATGGCTCGGACGCGGTTTCAGGCGTGGTCAACCTGCTGCTCGACAAGACATTCACCGGCTACAAGGCCAATGCCCAGATCGGCTTCTCGGAATATGGCGACAATTTCACGCGCCAGTTCGGCGCGGCGGCCGGCTGGCAGATCGGATCGACCTTCCACCTGATGGTCGGCGGCGAATATGAGAAGGCGGATGGCGTGGAAGCCTGCCCGACGCGCGACTGGTGCGCGAACGGCCTCATCAATGTCGGCCGCAACCGGGGCGTGACCAGCATCCCCGCCAACAATATTCTGTCCAATGTCTCCCCGTGGACGGCGCCTTATAACGGCATCACCACGCCGCCTTCCTCCGCCTATGATGGCAAGCTGGTGCCGACGCTGCGTCCGATCGACGGCATCGCCTTCAGGCCCGATGGCACGCCCTATCGCGCGACGCAGGGCACCCTCGCCAACAATCTCTACCAGCAGGGCGGCACCAGCGACGGGCCGGGCGAGAACATCTATTTCGACTTCCCGATCGTCTCGCCGACCGAGCGGTGGAACGCCATGGGTTTTGCGACCTGGGAAGCGACGCCGGCGCTCACCATCGAACTGGGCCTCAACTACGGGCATAGCGAGGGCCGCCACCGCGCCGTCGCCTATCGCAACACCGCCATCACCATCCAGTCCGACAACCCCTTCATCCCGACCTCGACGGACCCGAGCCTGGATATCCGCACGTTGATGGCGGAAGGCGGCCTCACCAGCTTCACGCTCGGCAAGGGGTTCCGGGATGTCGGCGCGGCCGATCTGCTCGTGAAGAACGACATGTATCGGGCTGTCATCTCCGCGGCTTATGACCTCGGCAACGACTGGAAGGCCGATATTTATTATCAATATGGCCGCAACAAATTCCGCAGCGACATGACCGGCGGCACTGTCACCTCCCGCATCGTGAACGCGCTGGATGCGACGACGAGCGGCGGCGTGCCGGTCTGCCGGATCAATGCCGATGCGATCACGACGAATGACGACCCGGCCTGCGTTCCGCTCAATCCGTTCGGCTCCGGGCAGGGCGCGACCTTCGACGCCGCCAAGGCCTATATCAAGGCCAACGGCTTCCAGACCAACAACACGACCGAGCATGTCGTGGCGGCCAACATCACCGGCTCGCTTGTCGAACTGCCGGCAGGCAAGCTCGGCATAGCGGTCGGTGGCGAATATCGCAGCGATTCAGTGAATGGTGATGCCGATGCCCTGTCGCGCGCCAACGCCTTCTTCATGGGCAACGGCGCGGCGATCTCGGGCAAGATCGACGTGGCCGAGGTCTATGGCGAGACGGAAATTCCCATCCTGCGCGGCATGACCGGTTTCGAGGAGTTGAGCCTGAGCGGCGCGATCCGCCGCACGCACTACAAGCGGTCGAGCGCGCTGTTCCCCAGCAGCACGGTCGACGTCACCACCTGGAAGGTCGGCGGCGTCTGGGCGCCGATCGACGCCGTGCGCTTCCGCGTCACCCGGTCGCGCGATATTCGTGCGCCCAACGTGTCCGAGCTGTTCGGCCCGGTCATCAAATCGTCGGGTATTCTCACCAATCCCTTCAATGATGGCGCGCAGACGGTGGTGGATGTCACCCTTGGCTCCAACCCCAATCTGCGCCCGGAGAAGGCGGATACGTTCACGGTGGGCGTGGTGTTGCAGCCCACGGGCGGTTTCCTGGGCCGGTTCCGCCTGTCCGCGGACTATTATGACATCGACATCGATGATGCGATCAGCACGCTCGGCCAGCAGAATGTCGCGACACGCTGCTTCCAGGGCGATGCGCTGAGCTGCTCGCTGATTACGCTGGACGGCAAGAATATCGTCAATGTCACCGACACGGTGCAGAATGTGAACCAGCTCATCGCACGGGGCATCGACTTCGAGCTGAACTATCGCCAGCCGCTCGGCGGCGACAATGCGCTCAACCTCTCCGTGATGGCCAGCAATGTGCGCGATCTCATCACGGTCGACGCGGTCGGCCCCGTCGAGCGTGCCGGGCAGACCGGCCTGCGTGGCGGCACGCCTCCGGGCATTCCCGACTGGACGATCGATGCCACCGCCAACCTGACGCTGGGTGAGATGTTCGCCTTCTCCACCCATGTCCGGTGGATCAACAAGGGCTTCTACAACGCCGCGTTCATTGGCGCCGAGCAGGCGGGCTATGACATTACCTTGCCGAACAGCTCCAGCACGAACGCGGTGCCATCCCGGACCTATGTGGACATTCTTGGCACGGTGAAGGTGCCGTTGGGCGCGGATAACCGCATGGATGTCTATTTCGGCGTGGACAATCTGTTCAATGTCGATCCGCCCGCTTTCCCCGGAGCCAATGGCAGCGGCAACAACGTGCTGTTCAACCCGGTCGGGCGGATGTTCAAGGCTGGTATCCGTACGGCATTTTAAGCCTTCCCCCGCAGTGCCGGGCCGCATGGCCCGGCACTTTCATGCGTCCGCGCAGTTCTGCCGAGAGATCATGGTGCAGCATCGTCCCATCCGTCCCATGCACGCTCCGGCCATGCGCTCGCGGAGTGGGGAGGGGAGATTTCCCGGCGTCGGACTAGCCAAGTGGTGACTGCAGCGTGCTATGGCGGCGGGCGTTTGGTGCGCGGGGTAGCGCGTTCGGTCTGGATCTTGGGAGACGTATCGTTGGTGGCGGCAAAGGGTTCGATGCGGACGCGGCACAAGAGAGCGCCCAAGGCCGCGCTCGCGGGGCGACGGCCGAAGGCTTCGCCTTCTGCCGTGCAGGAGGAAGCATCCGGCCAGCATTTCGGCGGCTTTTCGATCGACCGGGCGGCCCAGCATCTCAGCAATTTCTATGGCGACAGCAAGCCGGACGCGCGCGATGAAACCTATTTCCGCATCACTCGCTCTTTGGTGGTGGCGGCCCGCCGCTGGCGCAAGCTCGCCAATGACCGGGTGCGGAGCGTCAACCAGAATATGGCGCGCTGGGAAACGCTGTATCTGCTTGCTTGCGCCGAGGAAGAGCTGAACCAGGGCGAACTGGCGAAGGTTGTCGGCGTCAAGGGGCCGAGCATGGTTCATATGCTCGATTCGCTGGCGCGCGATGGCTTGATCGAGCGCCATCAGAGCGACATCGACCGGCGTGTGACGCATAATCGCATCACCCCCAGAGGGCGGGAGGTGACGCGCGAGATCATGGCGATCACCAACGATCTGCGCGCTGAATTGCTGCGCGATATCGACCCGGCCAAGCTGGCGGTGACGCTGGAGGTGCTGGAGAGCATCCATGCCAAGCTCGATGAGCTTTGCTGAAGGGCCGGGCAGGCGGTAAATATGTCTTTCGAGAAAATGAGGTGAGCCATGGTTAAACTGACGGATGCGGAACGGGCGATGCTCGACGGCGATGCCGGGGCGGCGACGCAGAAGGCCATGGAATTGCTGGTGCGCTATGCCGATGCGCTGGGAGCCGAACGGTTCGTCGAAACGAACAATGTTGCGGGCGTGCCCGGCTCGGCGCCGCCCTGGGTCAAGCAATATTATGCGGCGGATGGCGGCGATTATCGCGCTGTCTTCTCGCGCTTCGATCTCGATGCCGACGAGGTGGTGGACGTGCCGCGGATGAATGCCTTCAGTTGCCACCTGCAGGGCGGCATGGACCCGAGCCTGTGGCGCGAGCAGGGCATGAGCGAGGACGCCTTCGCCAACTTCCAGGCCGATGAAGCGGATGTCGCGGCGCATGGCATCCAGATCCTCAAGACCTGCACGCCCTATCTCGCCGGCAATGTGCCGGTGATGGGCGAGCATTGCGCCTGGATGGAATCCAGCGCGGTGGTGTTCGCCAATAGCGTGATCGGTGCGCGCACCAATTGCGAGGGGCGCGAATCGACCAGCGCGGCGATGCTGGCCAAGCGAATTCCCGATTGGGGCTTCCATACCGACGATTTCCGCCGCGGGCAGCACAGTGTCGACGTGCAGGTGCCGGTCGACAGCATCTTCGAATGGGGCATGCTCGGCTATTTCGTGGGGGACGCGGTGCAGGACACCATCCCCGTCGTCTCCGGCTCGGTGAGCGATCCGAGCCTTATCCGCCACAAGCATTTCGGCGCGGCGGCGGCTTCCTCCGGTGGCGTGGAAATGTATCACATGATCGGCATCACGCCCGAGGCGCCTAGCATCGAGGCGGCCTTCGGCGGCGCGGCGCGCGGCGAGCGCTTCGTCTATGACGCCGCGGCCCGCAAGCGCATCTACGACTCGCTGAACAGCGTCGGCAGCAGCGACGATGTCGATTATGTCATGCTCGGCTGCCCGCATTACTCGATCGAGCAGATCGCGCAGGCGGCAGCGCTGATCGAGGGGCGCAAGGTGCATACCAACAGCGCTTTGTGGGTGTTCACCAGCCGCGCGGTCAAGGCGACGGCGGACGCCAATGGCTATACGAAAATCCTGCGCGATGCGGGTGCGTATCTCATGACCGACACCTGCTCGGCGATCAGCCAGGCAGTGCCGGACGGCACGAAGGTGGTGGCCGTCGATAGCGCCAAGCAGGTGCATTATCTGCCCGCGATGATGAAGATCGAGGGCTGGTATGGCACCACCGCGGAATGCATCGACGCCGCCTGCACCGGTAAATGGAAAGGGACGCTGTCATGAGCGAGGTGATGGACAAGCCGCGCGCGGTCATTCGCGGCCGCAAGGTGGTCGGCGGGGTCGCCGAGGGCGAGGCACTGGTCACGCATGAGACGATTTCCGGCTGGGGCGGTGTTCACGCCATGACCGGCACGATCATCGAAAGCCGGCATGAGCTGAAGGACCAGAGCTTCGCCGGAAAGGTCCTGATCTTCCCCGGTGCGAAGGGGTCGTCCGGCTGGTCGGCGACCTTCCATCTCACCCGCCTTGCCGGGACCGCGCCCAAGGCGATGGTCTTCAATATCATGACGACCAAGGCGGCGCTCGGCGCGGTGGTGATGCGCATTCCGACCGTCACCGATTGCGATCAGGACCCTCTGGAGGTGATTCGCACGGGTGACTGGGTGCGGGTCGACGGGGATGCGGGGACGATCACCGTCTGGTCGTCCAGGCCGGAGTAAGGCGCAGGCGGGCGCCGTTGCCCGGCATTGCCGCCTTCGGCCTGATGGCTATAGTGGCGCTCTTTGGGCGGTATGGACATCGGATGAGCGATCAGGCGCGCGGATGGCTGCGGAACAGGCTTTGGCGTGTGCGCGCTGATTGGCAGCGGCCGGCATGAGCGGGCCACGCCGATCTGTTCCCTTGCGACCGGGCGCGCTGCGCGCTCTGCTGCGCCAGCCCGATCTGCCGCCCGATCTGGTCGCGAAGATCACGGAGCGGGCGGGTGATCTGACTCGTGCGGAACAGGATCGGGATGCCGCCGTCGCGCGGACGGTCGCCTGGGAGGCGGTGCTGCGGCGTTTGCCCATTGCGTTGCTGGGCCTGTTGGCGCTGGCCGGGGTGGCGGGACTCGCCGCTCTGCTGTTGCCCGCGCCGCCCGAAACAGTTTCGGAATCGGCCGCTGCGCCCATTCCGGCGGAGAAACCACCGGCTGCGTTTATTCCGGAGCGTCCGGTGGCATTGACGGAGCATGAGCCGCCGGTCCCGGCCGATGAGGCGGCGAGTGCGTCGGAGCAGGTGCCGGCAAGGGAGGGCGTAGCCGTTTCGTCAGCCAAATCTGGTGAGGCTGCGTCGAGTCAGGTCGTTCGGCCATCCGCTCCGGCCTCGCGGAGCGCGTCGCGGTCCGGTGCCAGCAAAGCTGCGCGGGCGGCCAGGACGAGGGCGCGCTCGAAGCCCGTTCCATTGAAAAAGCCCGTCGCGCAGCCGGTCCGCCCGGTGCCTGCGCCCGCCTCGTCCGCGCAGGTGCATGATGGCAATCCCGTCACACCAACCGGAAGCGCGCCGGTCGGGACCGTTCAGGTCCCGGCAGTGGTTCCGCTGGTTGAGGTGCCGCCGCAGCCATAGGCCGAGTCAGGCTGGCTTGGCGCGCTGGCGGCTATACTCGTCTTCCGGTCGAGGGCGGCGAGCGCGGTCAGACCGACCGCGCTCTCACACATCATTTCAGGGCGACCTGATGGATATAGGCCGCAAGGTCCGCGATTTCTTCCTCGCTGAGCTGGCCGCCGAACGCGGGCATCGGGCCTTGGCCGTTGGTCACGCGATCGGCGATGAATGCCTCGGTCAGATTGGGGTTGCCGTCGAGCGCGGGGCCGACATGGCCGGAGGCGTCCGCATCCTTGAGCGCGTGGCAGGTGCCGCAAGACCAGTTATTGAACAATTCCCGGCCCTTGGCGACCTTGTCGGCGCTTGCGCCTTCCGGTCCGGCGGGGGCGACTGCCTGGGTTTCGGGGCCGGCCGGCGCAACATCGCCAGTGGCTGCGCCTGCCATGTGCGGGGCCACTGCCACCAAGGCGAGAGCGGCGCCCGCGCCTGTGAAACCCAGTTTTACCCATTTTGCTGTAACGTTTGCCGGCACCACGGCTTCTCCTTCTTCAACTTCCTTCGGGCTGCTTGAGAGGCGCGCCAACCTTGCGTTTAGGCGCTTCCAGATTGCCGGTGCGTGAACCGAGGACCCGCATCGACCGGCCGTCCCGAACGGACGGCGACCCAGTCTCATCGCCATTGTGGCGGCGACACAGCCATTTGACGGACAAAGTCAATGGCGAGAGCAATGGGCTGTTGTCAAGTTGACAAAATCTAGTCTAGTCTCCCGGCGCCGAATAGCAGCGTCGCGACTGGCCGACAGAGCAGATAGGCTGATTGACTGGGATATAGGGGACTGAAAGTGCATCATCTGTCGGAGCCGCATTCGGCTAGCCGCCGGGCCATTGGCGGCGCATTCAAGCTGGGCGTCGCGAGCCTGGCCCTGTTGGTGGCCGCTTGCGCGCAGCAACCGGCGCCGCGCTCGGCAGCGTCGGCGGCGCCTGCGTCTCCCAACTGGACGGGCTATCTCGGGCATGATTCGGCGCAATATTCGCCGTTGGATCAGATCAACCAGTCGAACGTCACGCAGCTTCAGGTCGCGTGGACCTTCCCGGCCGAAGGCTCGCAGCCGCCG
>Ga0180219_1001478_pt1 | contig 15172 bp, 11 predicted proteins | sample eDN3rd30CBELigMG_FD_151338 | JGI IMG/M metagenome (GOLD analysis project Ga0180219, IMG submission 151338) | Enriched Miracle-Growth compost microbial communities from Emeryville, California, USA - eDNA 3rd pass 30_C BE-Lig MG (version 2)... ...
GCGCGACGACGGCGCACGCCGCCACGTCCGTCGCCATCTTCTCCGCGGCGATCTGCACGGCGACGCGCCGCGCGACGAGAGCTCCGCTGCGCGCCCACCGCCTCTCGCCGCTCCGCGATCCAGGAGGCCGCACCGCGCGCGGCGTCACCCACCTGCTCCACGAGCTGCTCCGGCAGCAGCGCGATCAGCCCGGCCGCGAGCGGGCCCGCTGCCACCGCGGGAGCAGACTCATCGACCGGGTCGTGGCGCGCGGTCAGCGCACGTGCCCGCACCGGCCCGTCATCTATGCGCAGCGGCGCCGCGGGGGCGCTTTCGAACAGGTCGTCCTCGACGTCCTCGAGCCGCGGAATGTCCCGTGCTGAGCGCACGCCGTCGAGCTCCGCACGCGCGCGCACCAACGCCGCCTCGAGCCGTGGGGACGGCCCCGCCGCCGCCGGGAGCTCGCCCAGCAGACGCACCGCCTCGCTGCGCCAGAGCCCCGCTCCCTCGTGCGGCGGGTCGCCGGCGCCGCGCAACGCCAGCAGCGGGCGCCCCTCGGCGCTCACCCACCACGATCCCTCGCCTCCCACGATGTCCGCCTCGCCCAGCCGCAGCGCGTCCGCGGCGCCGCGCAGGACACTCACCGCGATGGTGACCGCCTCGCCGGGCGACAGGTCACCCCGGCGAGCGATCGCCTCAGCAAGCCGGTACGGGCAGTGATCAACGACGAGCGCGACGCCCTCCGCGGTGCGCGCGACGTCCCGCGGGGCCAGGAGGTGCCCGCCGGCCGGGGCGCGCCAGGCCGCGCCGGTGGGCCCATCCGCGGCATCCACCCACACGGTCGGCGGGTCCCCGGCGACGAGGAGGCCAGGCCACGGCGCCTGACCGTGTCCGAGAACGCGCAGCACCGGCGGTGCGAGGACGCCGGGCGCGGTCGTGATGCTCATGACCTGAGTGTGGCTCCCGCCGCCGCGGCGCGGACCGGCATCCACAGCATCTCTCGGCGATCCCGCGCGTCGACGTGCTGTGCAGGAGCCGGTGCGACGAAGTCGGCACCTTGCAAAGGTAGGCTGGAGCCTATGTCATCCCGCAGTTCCGCTCCGGAGAAGCGTCCCGGCTTCTTCCGTCAGATCCGCTCCCTCATCACGTTCACGAAGGACGTCTACCCGTGGCTGCCGTGGGTGCTGATCGGGATCCTCGTCCTCGGCGTCGCCCTGGGCGTGCTGGCCGGTTTCCTGATCCCGCCGGCACAGGTCTGGAGCATCATCCTGTGGGCCGTGACCGGCCTGATGCTGGGATTCCTGGGCGCGATGATCTCGCTCACGCGCATCTCGACGAGTGCGATGTACAAGAAGATCGACGGGATGCCGGGAGCCGCCGGCCACGTCCTCTCCTCCTCCCTCGGGCGGCAGTGGGTGGCGTCCGACATGCCGGTCGGCGTCAACCCCAAGACGCAGGATGCCGTCTACCGCGTCATCGGTCGCGGTGGCGTCGTCATCGTCGGCGAGGGCGCGCGCGGACGGCTCACGAAGCTGGTCAAGGACGAGCAGGCCAAGGTCCAGCGCGTCGCGTCCGGCGTGCCGGTGACGGTCGTCTACATCGGCCACGGCGAAGGTGACGTGTCCATCGCGAAGCTGGCGTCGACGATCAAGTCACTGCCGAAGAAGATCGACAAGACGACGATGGCGGCCGTCGTCAAGCGCGTCGACTCGGTCTCCAAGTCGGTCACGTCGCTGCCCATCCCGAAGGGGATCGATCCGCTCAAGGCGCGCGCTCCGCGCCCGCGCTGACCTGTTGCGGACCGATGCCGCGAAGCGGTGCCGGCCCGTGCCGGTCAGGACCGCACGAGCGCGGTGCCGGCTGCTTTGTCGTGCAGCCCCCGCTGATCGGCGTCCCAGATCACGGCGGGGATCACAAGCACCAGCAGCACGGTGCGCACGATCGGTCGCCACACGCCGACCCAGCCTCCGCGCAGCATCTGAAGACGCAACCCGACCAGGCGATGACCGGGACTGCCGCCGATCGTGGGGATGAACACGAGCTGCACAGCGGCGAACACCGCGAGGGTGGCCAGCGAGTCGTAGGAGAAGAACGCGAGCGAGACGATCACGGCGCACGCCCAGTCGATCGCGAGCGCGCCCAGACGGCGGCCGACGCGGGCGATGCTGCCCGGACCCGTCCGGGGCATCCCCCATCGTTCGCCCGGGTAGCCGGGAAAGGTAGTCTCGTGGGGGGTACCGGTCACGCCTCAAGCCTAACCGCGCGCGTGTAACATCCCGGAAACACGGGTGACACTGCCGGGCAACCGGTCCTCGATAAGTTCGACGCGTGCCTGACCGGCTCAGGCGTGTTCCACACCCGATCTTGGAGACTCCATGTTCAAAGATTCCTCCGAGGTTCTGAAGTTCATCAAGGACGAGGACGTCAAGTTCCTCGACATCCGGTTCACGGATCTCCCTGGTGTGCAGCAGCACTTCAACATCCCCGCCTCGACCGTCGACGAGGAGTTCTTCACCGTCGGCCAGCTCTTCGACGGCTCGTCGATCCGCGGCTTCGCGAACATCCACGAGTCGGACATGCAGCTGATCCCCGACGTCTCCACCGCCTACCTGGACCCGTTCCGCGAGGCGAAGACGCTGATCATGGTCTTCGACATCTACAACCCGCGCAACGGCGAGATCTACTCGAAGGACCCGCGCCAGGTCGCCAAGAAGGCGGAGAAGTACCTCGCCTCCACCGGCATCGCCGACACCGCGTTCTTCGCCCCCGAGGCGGAGTTCTACATCTTCGACGACGTCCGGTACGAAGTGAAGCAGAACTCGAGCTTCTACTCCGTCGATTCCGAAGAGGGCGCCTGGAACACCGGTCGCGTCGAAGAGGGCGGCAACCTGGCCAACAAGACCCCGTACAAGGGCGGCTACTTCCCGGTGTCCCCCGTCGACAAGACGGCCGATCTGCGCGACGACATCAGCCTGCGCCTCATCGAGTCGGGCCTTGTGCTCGAGCGCGCCCACCACGAGGTCGGCACCGGTGGTCAGCAGGAGATCAACTACCGTTTCGACACGATGGTCCACTCGGCCGACGACATCCTGAAGTTCAAGTACATCGTCAAGAACACGGCCGAGGAGTGGGGCAAGGTCGCGACCTTCATGCCCAAGCCCCTGTTCGGCGACAACGGCTCCGGCATGCACACGCACCAGTCGCTGTGGCTCGACGGCAAGCCGCTGTTCTACGACGAGAAGGGCTACGGCGGACTCTCCGACATCGCCCGCTGGTACATCGGCGGTCTGCTCGCGCACGCCCCGGCCGTCCTGGCGTTCACCAACCCGACCCTGAACAGCTACCACCGCCTGGTGAAGGGCTACGAGGCGCCGGTCAACCTGGTCTACTCGGCAGGCAACCGCTCCGCGGCCATCCGCATCCCGATCACCGGTTCCAACCCGAAGGCCAAGCGCATCGAGTTCCGCGCCCCCGACGCCTCGGGCAACCCGTACCTCGCGTTCGCCGCACAGCTGATGGCGGGCCTGGACGGCATCAAGAACCGCATCGAGCCGCACGAGCCGGTCGACAAGGACCTCTACGAACTGCCGCCCGAGGAGGCCAAGAACATCCCGCAGGTGCCGAACTCGCTGCTGGACTCGCTCGAGGCGCTGCGCGCGGACAACGAGTTCCTGCTGGCCGGCGGCGTGTTCACGCCCGAGCTGATCGAGACCTGGATCGAGTACAAGATCGAGAACGAGATCAAGCCGCTCGCGGCGCGTCCGCACCCGTTCGAGTACGAGCTGTACTTCGGGGTCTGACGCCTCTGACGAAACGGCCTCGGGAGCGATCCCGGGGCCGTTTCTCTTGCGCGAGCACCCTCCTCACCCGTAGAAGAGCTTCTCGAAGACGCGACGGGCGCGCCGTGAGCTGCGCATCCACTCCTCTTCCACCAGGGTGGCCGAGCGTGGCGGGTACTCCAGCAGCCGGCCGATCCCATCGAGCTTGGCGCGGTCGGTGGGCAGCACGTCGCTCGTCTGCCCCGACAGCAGCGTGTTCGCTGACCGCAGCCTGCTCGCCAGCCGCCAGGCCTCGCGCAACCGCTCGGCACCGACGTCCGGCACCAGTCCAGCGCTCCGCGCGGCCTCGAGTGCGCCCAGGGTGGATGTGGTGCGCAGTGCAGGCAGCCGATGCGCGTGGGCGTGCTGCAGCAGCTGCACCAGCCACTCGACATCGCTCAGCCCGCCGGGACCGAGCTTCAGGTGACGAGCTCGGTCCACGCCCTGCGGCAGTCGCTCGTTCTCCACTCGCGCTTTGATGCGCTTGATCTCGCGCAGATCCTGCGCGGCCGCGTCCTTCGGATACCGGACCTCGTCGGCAAGGGCCATGAACCGGCCGATCAGCTTGACGCTGCCGGCCACGCCGCGGGCGCGCAGCAGCGCCTGCGCCTCCCAGGACAGCGACCAGCGGCGGTAATACTCGGCATACGACTCCAGGGAGCGCACCATCGGTCCGCTGCGCCCTTCCGGCCGCAGGTCGGCATCCAGTTCGAACGGCACCCGGTGGTCCTCGGAATACTCCCGCAGCCCCGACACGATCTGCAGCGCCAACCGGTTCGCCCGCTCCGGATCCACGCCGTTCGCCTCGTAGACGTACATGACGTCGGCATCTGACCCGAATCCGAGCTCCGCGCCGCCGAATCGGCCCATGGCGATGACGGAGAAGTCGAGCGCGTCATCCTCCGCCGGTACGACCTCCCGACGCACCGCACGCAACGTCGCCTGGATGGTGACCTCGCTGATCGTGGTGAGCGCCTGGGCCAGCTCCTCGATCGTGATCGTGCCGAGCAGGCCGCACAGCGCAAGACGCAGCAGCTCGCGGCGGCGCAACGCGCGCACCGCGCGCATCGCGGCATCGACGGTGCCGTGCCGAGTCTGGATGGCCCGGGCCTCCTGCTGCAGCATCACACCGGTGCGCGGGCGCAGCTGGTCAGCCGCATCGAGCCAGGCCACCGACTCGGGGATCCACTCCATGAGTTCACCGACGAAGCGCGATCCGGACAGCACACGCGTGAGCTGCTCCGCGGCACCCGACGAGTCGCGCAACAGCCGCAGGAACCACGGTGTGTCCCCCAGGCGCTCGCTGACCCGCCGGAAGGCGAGCAGCCCGTAGTCCGGATCGACGCCGTCTGCGAACCACCGGATCATGACCGGCATCAGATGCCGCTGGATCGTCGCCTTGCGACTGAGGCCACCGGTCAGTGCCCCGATGTGGCGGAGCGCGCCGGCCGGATCGCGGAATCCGATGGCCGCGAGCCTGTCGTGCGCCTGCTCCGGCTTGAGCGTCTGCTCCTCGGCCGGCAGCGCCGCGACCGCCGACAGCAGCGGCCGGTAGAACAGCCGGACATGGATCTCGCGGACTTCCCGCTTGACCGCTTCCCACAGATCCCAGACCGCCGGGCCGGAGTCTGCCAGACCGGAGGCTCGAGCGAGAACACGCCGCGCGTCCGGGTCGGCGGGCATCAGGTGCGTGCGACGCAGCGCCGTCAGCTGCAGGCGGTGCTCCAGCACGCGCAGCACCCGGTAGTCGTGGCCGAACGTGGCCGCCTCAGCCCGACCGATGTAGCCCTCGGTGACCAGGGCGTCCAGCGCGGCGAGCGTCCCCCGCTGACGGATGCGGTCGTCGGCCAGACCGTGGACCAGCTGCAGCAGCTGCACGGTGAACTCGATGTCGCGGATGCCGCCGGGCCCGAGCTTCAGCTGATACGGCACCTCGGCAGCCGGGATGTGCTCGGTCACGCGCTCGCGCATGCGCTGCACGCTGTCGACGAAGTTCTCGCGAGCGGCGCTGGTCCATACCTTCGGCTGCACCGCCGCGACGTAGGCGTCGCCGAGCGCACGGTCTCCCGCGATGGGACGCGCCTTCAGCAGCGCCTGGAACTCCCAGCTCTTCGCCCACCGGTCGTAGTACGACAGGTGGGAGTCGAGGCTGCGCACGAGCGCACCCTGCTTGCCCTCCGGTCGCAGATTCGCGTCGACCTCCCACAGCGGCGGTTCGATCTCCATCCCCGAGATCCCCCGCATCGTCTGCACAGCCAGGCGCGTCGCGATATCGATGACGCGGCTCTCCCCCAGCTCTGCCAGCAGCGCGTCGTCGGCGCCCCCGACGAAGATGACGTCGACGTCGCTGACGTAGTTCAGCTCGCGCGCGCCGGTCTTGCCCATGCCGATGATCGCCAGCCGCGTCCTCGCGACCTGCTCTCGAGGGAAGAGCCCGGCACCGGCACCACCCGTGGTCACGCGAGTGCGCGCTACGCACAGCGATGCCTCCAGCGCAGCCCCGGCCGCGTCGGCCAGACAGGCGGCGACGTCGGCGAGCACATCCACGGCGCTCGGCGCACTCAGGTCGTGCACGGCGATCATCGCCACCAGCCGGCGGTAGCGCACCCGCAGCGCCACCCAAGCGCGCTCGTCCCCCGTGGCGGCGAAGCCGTCGGCATCCGCTCCCACGGCATCCATCAGCTCGGCGCGCAACTCGTCCGACGACGGAAGCGTCGGCTGGGCGGCGGGAAGGAAGGCGAGCTCCTCGGGATGCCGGAGATAGAAGTCCGCGAACCCCTCCGACGCACCGAGCACGCGCCACACCGACGCGCGCGCGGCGGTGAGCGCGGCGCGCACGGGGTCCGGGTTGCGACGCGAGACGCGCACCAGCGCCGCCAGAGCGGCGTCCGGATCGGCTGCGTTCCCCGCGTCGCCGAGCACGTCCGCACGCGCCAGTCCAGTCAGCTCGGCGATCTCATCGAGCAGCCGATCGGCCTCGGAGGTGTCGCCGAAGCCGAGACGCGCCAGTCCCGTGCGTGCGGACGTGCGCTCTCCCGAGGACATGGCAGCTTAGAGCATCTCCAGGTTGCTCTTCAGCTCGAACGGCGTGACCTGGGCGCGGTACTCCTGCCATTCGCGCCGCTTGTTCAGCAGTACGTAGTTGAAGACCTGCTCGCCGAGGGTCTCGGCGACGAGCTCTGACTCCTCCATGTACTCGAGCGCGTGATCGAGGCTCGCGGGCAGCGCCGCGTAGCCGAGCGCCCGGCGCTCGGCGTCGGAGAGCGACCAGACGTTGTCCTCGGCCTCGGGCGGGAGGTCGTACTCCTCCTCGATGCCCTTCAGACCCGCGGCCAGCATGAGCGCGTACGCGAGGTACGGGTTCGCGGCGGAGTCCAGCGCGCGGTACTCGACCCGCGTCGACTGGCCCTTGTTCGGCTTGTACATCGGCACGCGCACGAGCGCTGACCGGTTGTTGTGACCCCAGCAGATGAAGCTCGGAGCCTCATCGCCACCCCACAAGCGCTTGTACGAGTTGACGAACTGGTTCGTCACCGCCGCAATCTCGTTCGCATGCTTGAGCAGACCGGCGATGAAGTGTCGCCCTGTCTTGGACAGCTGGTACTGCGCACCCTCCTGGTAGAAGGCGTTCACATCACCCTCGAACAGCGACATGTGCGTGTGCATGCCGCTGCCGGGCTTGCCGGACAGCGGCTTCGGCATGAACGTCGCGTAGACGCCCTGCTCGATCGCCACCTCCTTCACCACGGTGCGGAAGGTCTGGATGTTGTCGGCCGTGGCGAGCGCGTCCGCGTAGCGGAGGTCGATCTCGTTCTGCCCCGGGCCGCCCTCGTGGTGGCTGTACTCGACCGAGATGCCGAGGTCCTCGAGCATCCGGACGCTGCGTCGACGGAAGTCGTGCGCGGTGCCGCCGGGGACATTGTCGAAGTATCCGGCCGAGTCGACCGGCTCGGGGCCGTCCGGACCGTATGCCGAGGACTTCAGCAGGTAGAACTCGATCTCGGGGTGGGTGTAGAAGGTGAACCCGGCATCCGCCGCCTTCGCCAGCGCGCGCTTGAGGACGTGCCGCGGATCGGCGACGGCAGGCTGCCCGTCGGGAGTGGTGAGGTCGCAGAACATGCGCGCCGTGGGGTCGATCTCGCCCCGCCACGGCAACGTCTGGAACGTCGTCGGGTCGGGATGCGCGAGCAGATCCGACTCGTACGAACGCGTGAGCCCCTCGATCGCGGAACCGTCGAAGCCGATCCCCTCCGTGAACGCGCCTTCCACCTCCGCGGGCGCGATCGCGACCGACTTGAGGGTGCCCATCACGTCGGTGAACCAGAGACGCACGAACTTGACGCCCCGTTCCTCGATCGTGCGCAGTACGAAGTCCCGCTGCTTGTCCATCGCGTCCTCTCCGAAGCCGTGGATGCCAGCCTATCGGCCCGCGTCGGCGTCGCCGTCCGCAGGATTCTCGCCGGAACGGCCGGCGCCCCAGTCGTCTTCGTCCGCGTCCTCGGCAGCCCACGCGCGGGAACGCTCGCGCAGGATCTCAGGCGCGCGGGCCGCCTCTTCGGCGGTGTCGAACGGCCCGGCGCGATCGATCGCCGGCGACTCGAACCCGTGTTCGACCTGACCGGTGGTCAGGTTGTACCAGTACTTCTGCTCGATGCCCATGCCGTGCCTCCGTGCTCGGTCCTGCCGGGTGGTTCAGCTCGATCCTACTGAGCGGTCCGCTGCGGCTGGATAGGCTGTGGGCATGGCGAGTACGGCGACCCGCGCAGTCGGGGTGGACATCGGCGGCACCGGGATCAAGGGCGCGCTGGTCGATCTGGCGGAGGGGCGGCTGCTCAGCGACCGCGTCAAGGTGGCGACCCCGGCCGGCGCCGAGCCTGCCGATGTCCTGCGGGCCGTGACGACGGTGCTCGACACGCTCGGGGTCACCGACGCCGATATTCCGCTCGGCGTCGCGTTCCCGGCGATCGTGAAGCACGGACGCACGCTGTCCGCCGCCAACGTGGCCGATACCTGGATCGGGTTCGAGGCCGAGCGCTTCTTCGAGGACGGACTGGGCCGCGAGATCCACTTCGCCAACGACGCCGATGTCGCCGGGGTCGCCGAATTGCGCTACGGCGCGGCCCGCGACGCCGAGGGGCTGGTCGTGCTCACCACTCTCGGCACCGGCATCGGCACGGCGCTGCTGCACAACGGCCATCTCATCCCGAACTCCGAGCTCGGCCACCTGCAGCGTGCCGGGCACAAGCGCGATGCGGAAGCCTGGACCGCGTACTCTGCGATGGAGCGCGAGGAGCTCAGCTGGTCCAAGTGGGCCAAGCGGCTGCAGTGGTACTACAGCCACCTGGAGTTCCTGCTCAGCCCCGACCTGTTCATCGTCGGCGGCGGCGTCTCCAAGCACGCGGACCAGTTCCTGCCCCTGCTGGAGCTGAGGACGCCGATCGTCCCGGCGGTGCATCGGAACAACGCCGGCATCATCGGGGCCGCAGCGCTCGCGGTCGGCTGACCGCAGCCCACGCGTGCGCGAACACAGCGCCGCGGCGCTCGCGGTCGGCTGACCGCCCACCCACCGGTGATCGAGTGCCCGCGCGGAGCGCGGGTGTATCGAGATCAGGCGAATGGGCCGGCCTGTACGCCGGGTTCTGTTCCGGGGACTCTCTCGAGGATCCCCTTCGACGGTCATCTCTCTCGGCGACACGTTGCCGTGCCGCTCCAGCGGCCTACCCGGGGACTCGGCGAGCCGCGTCAACATCCCCTGTCTGGCCTTGCTCCGGACGAGGTTTACCCTGCGAACCGCGTCACCGCGGTCCCGGTGGTCTCTTGCACCACCCTTTCACCCTTACCCCTCGACCCTTCGACAAGCTCGGGACCGAAAGGCGGTCTGCTCTCTGTGGCACTGTCTCGCGGATTGCTCCGGGTGGGTGTTACCCACCGTCCTGCCCTGTGGAGCCCGGACGTTCCTCGGTGCGGTTTCCCGCCACGCGACCGTCCAGCCGACCCATTCGCGTCACCGAGTCTATCCGTCGCCTGTCCGCTACGCGGCGCGCCCATTGTTCCAGCCGCACGTGTGCGGTAGTGTCCCGAGTGGGGAAGCGGGCATTGGGGTGCCCGTTCGAAGAGGACGCCGTGGGGGCGTTCGCTATCAGCCTATGGGGAGGCCTGATGGACAAGCGACTACTCGGTGGCGGCGTGCTGAGCGCGCTGTTGCTGACAGCAGCATTGACGATCGGCGGCGGTGCCGCGCACGCGGATGCCGGCAGCTACACGCCGGACGAGCCGAAGCAGCCTTCTCTGGCCGGCTCGAAGACCGCAGCGATCTGCATCGACGACGAACCGTGGATCAGTTACACGGTGACGCTCAACGACCCGGATCACACGGTGACGACCGACTCGGCGAAGCTCACCATCACCGACGGCAGGCACCGCATCTCGATCGGTCTGGGCACGCTGAAGGACGGCGCGCTGACCGGATCGGTGCTGTGGCCGGGCGCCGACACGAACAGCGACGGCGCGGCGGACAGTTGGCCGGGCTGGGTGTACGACGACGGCTCGTGGGTGGCGACGGACGGGAACTTCCGGTGGACCCGCGGCTCGATCCGGGCATACATCGACGTCAACCCGGAGATCGAGGTGCCGTTGTCGTATCCGGCAGCGACATCGAGCTGTGCCGGACCGAGCGGCGAGGTGGCCGGGTCGGTCCGCACGGTGAGCCAGGACGGTGACGTGCTGGCCCGTACCGGCGGCACCACGGGCACGCTGGTCGCGGCCGGTGCTGTCGGCGGCATCCTGCTGCTGGCCGGCGTCGGACTCTCACGTCGTCGGCGTAAGCACGGCGCGTGAATGCGCAGGCGGCACACCGCCTGCGCACCCGCTCTCTGATCGCCATCGACATCGTCCTTCTGGCGATCGTGCTGGCGGGTCTGTGCTGGCTGGTCGTGCGGGTGTGGGATGCCGGACGTGCCCTGCAGGACGCAGCAGGCTACGCGCGCAGCGTGCCGGACGCGGTGGCTGCGGGTGATCTCGGCGGAGCCGGGATCGCGCTGGTCGGCTTTGCCGACGCCGGAGCCGACGCAGCCGCCGTGACCGGGAGTCCGGGCTGGGCGCTCGCTGAGGCTGCGCCCTTCGTGGGCGCCGACGTGCGGGCGATCCGCGTACTGGCCGTGCAGGCGGACAGTATCGGACGCGCGACCGCCCCGGCGTCCGAGATGCTCACCGCCGGCGGCATCGGCATGGACGCCGACGCGCTGATGCGGCTGGGCGACATCGCCGCGGACACCGCCGGTGCGCTCGAAGATGCCGACACCGCCCTGGCGACCGTGAACCCGGACGGCCTCATGCCGGCCCTCGGGCAGGCTGTCACCCAGTTCCGCGATGTCGTCGGGCAGGCCCGCCCTGCCGCCACGACCGCCCACGCGGTCGCGGCATTCCTGACGTCGCTCGGTGCGACACCCGACGCGCAGATTCTGGTGCTGCTGCAGAACAGCGCGGAAGCACGGACCGGGGGCGGGATCACCGGTTCGTTCCTCCTGGTCCGCGCGGCCGGGACCGAGTTGGAGCTGCTCGCGCAGGCCGATTCCGGCATGTTCCCAGACCGCACCTCCCCTATCGCCGCGATACCCGCCTCTCTGGACGCCCTGTACGGCGATGTCGTGGCACGCTTCGTGCAGAACGCGTCCATGCCGGTCGACTTCGGCGAGACCGCACGTCTGGCCACCGCTTGGTGGCAGAGCATCGGGCACGGCGCACCCGATGCTGTCCTCTCCCTCGATCCGCTCGTCCTGCGCGCGGTGCTGACGCTGACCGGTCCCGTCCCGCTGCTCGACGGCAGCGAGCTCACGCCGGACACGGTCGTGCAGCGCCTGTTGGTCGATCCCTATCTGACGCAGGATGCCGAGGCGCAGACAGCAACACTGCAGGCAGCCGCCGCTTCGATCTTCGAACGCATCGCGGCGCTCGACGCCGATCCGCTCACGTGGGTCACTGCCTTGGCGGAGCCTATTGCGGAAGGTCGCATCTCCCTCTGGACGCCCGACGCCGACGCGCAGCGCGTGATTGCCGCATCCGCTCTCGGCGGACCTGCGGCGCGCCTCGCGGCATCCGGCGACGATGCGTTTGCGATCTACTTCAACGACGCCACCGGCGGGAAGATGGACACGTTCCTCGATGTCCGCGTCGACGTGACCTCGCAGGTCTGCCGGGCTGACGGCCGCTCGGACATCCTCATCCGGCTCACGATGCGCAGCGACGCCCCACAGAACGCGGGCGACGTCCTGCCCGGAGACATGACCGGGCGCGGGCTGTTCGGCACTGGCGCCGGCGACATCGGCACCAGCGTGTCGGTCGCCGCCCCGCCGGGAACCTTCTACGGCGGGGTGACGAAGGATGGCGAGCCGGAGCTGTCGGTCGACGTGGAGGATGCCGGCCGGCCCACGAGCCTGGTGCGGATCAACCTGTCTCCCGACGAGGTCAACGTCGTCGACTTCCGCTTCGTATCCGCCGATCCCGGTGACCTCACGCCGACGATCGTGCACACGCCCCTCGTGAACGACATCCCCGTCACCGTGCTGCCTGCGGAGGCGCTCACGCCCTGCGCCTGATCACGCTCTGCGCCCGATCACGCCTTCGCTGCATCGGCGGCGATGCGCAGATCCAGCGGGAAGTCGAGCGGGAAGCCGCCGAACAGCAGGCGCGTGGCCGCCTCCGCCGCTGCGCGGACGGCAGCGGCGACCTCCTCGCCCTGCTCCGCGGGCGCATGCACGATGATCTCGTCGTGCAGGAAGAACGCCAGATGCGCCCGGGCCCGGAACACCGGTCCGGACGCGTCCGCTGCGGCGCCCGGCGCCGGCGCCAGGGCGGCCAGGCGTGTACGCAGATCGGCCAGCCAGGCCAGGGCCCATTCGGCGGCCGTGCCCTGGACGACGAAGTTGCGCGTGAACCGGCCGCGGTCCCGGGCGCTGCGTCGTGCCTGCGTCTGCATCGCCGCCGACGCGTCCGGTCCGGATGCCTGCTGCTGCAGCTCGTGCCAGCCCGGCGACGGTGGGGGGCTGGACCTTCCCAACCATGTGCTGACGACTCCCCCTTCCTCCCCACGGCGCGCCGCGTCGTCGACGAGTGCCATCGCCCGCGGGTAGGCGCGACGCAGCGCCGGCAGCAGCCGCGCGCTGTCGCCGGTGGTGGCGCCGTACATCGCGCCGAGCAACGCGATCTTCGCCTCCTGACGCGAGGGGACGACGCCCCGCGCGACGAGACCCGAGTACAGGTCCACCCCGCGCGCCGCGTCGGCAAGGGCTGTGTCACCGGCCATCGCCGCGAGCACGCGCGGCTCCAGCTGGGCGACATCGGCGACCACGAGCGTCCAGCCGTCGTCCGCGCGCACCGCAGGTCGCAGCATCCGGGGCAGCTGGAGCGCGCCCCCGCCCGAGGACGCCCAACGCCCCGTGACAACGCCTCCCGGCACATACACCGGGCGGAACCGTCCGTGGGGAGCCCACTCGTCCAGCCACGCCCAGCCGTTGGCACTGGCCAGGCGCGTGAGTTTCTTGTACGCCAGCAGCGGCTCGATCGCCGGGTGTTCGTATTCGGCGAGCTCCCATCGGCTCGTCGAGGCCGCGAGCACACCGACCCGGTGCAGCGCACGCAGCAGTTTCGGCTGCGAGTCGAGGCTCGCGGTGGGGTCCCCCAGCGCCGCCCGCACCCGTGCGCCGAGCTCGGCGACGCGATCGGGCACACCGCCGACTGCCGGTCGTGCCCCCAGCTCCTCTTCGAGGATGCGCTCGTGCACAGGCCGGCTCCACGGCAGGCCCGCCGCATGCAGCTCACAGGCCAGCAGCGCACCCGCCGACTCGGCCGCGAGCAGCAGGCGCAGCCGGCCCGGGTCGCCGGCATGTGCGACCGCCGCCCGCTGCCGCTCGAACTCCGCGAGCGCGGCCGCGATGTCATCGGGCGCACCGGCGGTCTCCGCGCCGGTCAGGTCGAAGAGCGTGGCAGGTATCCGGGCATCCGCCATCTCCCCGGCAGATCCGTCCCATTCCACCGCGGCCCGCATGCCGGCATCCTCGCCTACCTGTGCACTGTCCCGGAGAATCGCATGACACAGCCGCAGATCGTGGCACCGGGCGACCGTGACGCCGGCGGCCAGCAGCGCGGGATACCATCGCGGCGTGTCGCTCCACACCCAGCGACGCGATGGCGGTGCCGCCGCGACATGCGCCGCCAGGTCCGCGTCCGCGAGGAGGCGAGCGGACAGCTCTCGACCGTCGGCACCCAGATCGACGACGCGGATGACGTCATCACTGCGACCCAGGACGCTCCACGCGACCGCGGCGCTCATGGCTGCCGGGGACGCGGTGCGCTCACAGTCCCGATTCGTCGGTGCGCACCAGAATGCAACCGCATTCCGGGCACGTGACGACGTCGTCGTCCCACGCCTGGCGCAGCGCCTGCAGGTCAGTGCCGGAGAGCACCATGTGGCATCCCTCGCAGGTGCGTCGCAGAAGAAGCGCTGCGCCGCTGGAGCGCTCGGCGACCCGCGCGTAGTGTGCGACGAGATCAGCGGGAAGGCTCTCCGCGACCGCGGCACGGTCACGGGTCGCGCCCTCCCAGCGTGCGGTCGCCGCAGCGACGGCGGCCTTGCCCTCGGCGCTGAGTCGCGCGCCCTCATCATTCGTCGTGGCGATCAGCGCCTCTTGCGCCGCGATCTCGGCGTCGGCCGTCTCGAGACGCTCCATGATCTCGAGTTCCGCATCCTCGAGGTCCGACTTGCGCTTGGCCAGTGACGCGATCTCGTGCTCCAGGCCCTGCGCCTCCTTGGCGTTGCTGGTCTTCTGCAGCAGGGCGGCATCGCGGCTCGCGCGGGCATCGACGAGGGCGACGTCCGACTCCAGCCGCTTCAGCTCCGCCTGTGCATCGTCGCGGGTGCCGAGCAGCCGCGACAGCTCCGCCGAGAGCACCTGACGCTGAGCCAGCAGCTCCTGGACGCGTGCGGCCTGCGCCGGGTTGCGGCGCGCCTCGTCGGCCTGGCGGATCGTCGCATCGAGGGCGGCGAGGTCCAGGAGGCGGCGCTGGTCGGCAGGGCTGGCTTTCACGTCTCCAACCTACCGTGCGACGGTGCCGCCCCGCCCGCTGCCCCTCTCGACGTCGGCATCGGGCGGCCAGTAATCTGCAACGGTCGGCAGGAGGCCACCATGAGCGTGATGCGGACGAAGTCGGTCGAGCGGTCGATCGCCGACACGGAGGAGCCGGAGTTCCGATTGCGGAAGTCCCTGTCGGCGCTCGATCTGACCGTCTTCGGCGTCGGCGTCGTCATCGGTGCGGGCATCTTCACCCTGACCGGCCGCGTCGCTCACGAGGTCACCGGCCCCGCCATCGTTCTGAGCTTC
>Ga0180219_1001479_pt1 | contig 15170 bp, 14 predicted proteins | sample eDN3rd30CBELigMG_FD_151338 | JGI IMG/M metagenome (GOLD analysis project Ga0180219, IMG submission 151338) | Enriched Miracle-Growth compost microbial communities from Emeryville, California, USA - eDNA 3rd pass 30_C BE-Lig MG (version 2)... ...
CATCGCGACGAAATACCTGGTCGAGGACCCGGTGCGCCGAGCCCGCGGCCCGCTTTCGAAGCGCTGGCCCGCATACGCATTCATGGCCACCGGCATGATCATCCTCATCAGCACCGCACCGATCACGAGCGCCGCCCTCCGCGCCGATTCCGACGTGCAGCAGACGCAGGCGGCGACGGCGAGTGACTGCCTGGGGGCGCCTGCGATGGATGCGAGCAGCGGATGCGGCTGGAGCTCAGGCGACTTCCTCGTGCCGACGATCGCGACAGCGCTCGATGACCGTCCACCCGGCTGTCAGATCGGCAACGAGGCGACGGAGATGCGGATCTGCGATGTCGGCACCGAACCCGAGCGTGCCGTGAAGACGGTCGCGGCAATCGGAGACTCCCACCTCGGCGCCCTCCTCCCCGGCCTCGTCAAGATCGCCAAGGACGAGGGTTGGCGCCTGCTGCACATCGGGAAAGGCTCGTGCCCGCTCACGACCGCGGTGCGTGGCTCGACCGGCGACAGCGAGCAGTCGCACAGCTGCACCATCTGGAACGAGGACGTCCTGCAGGCGTTGCAGACCATCCCCGACCTCAGTCTCGTCGTCGTCTCGGCATCGTCGCAGAACGGGTTCATGGCGCAGGATGGGATGTCGCGGGTCGAATCGGGGATCGAAGGCTACCTCCGAGCGTGGCGTGCTCTGTCCGAGGGGGTCGATGTCGTCGCGATCCGGGACGTCCCGCGACCCGACCCGGAGAACCTGGAATGCTTGAGCGCCCTGGGTGGCATCGCGGAGCAGTTGGCATACGGAGCCTGCTCCCGGTCCAGGCAGGAAGCGCTAATCGAAGACCCGCTCGCGCTGGCCGCGGAGTCGACCAACGGCAGGATCGCTCTCATCGATCTCAGCGATCTCTTCTGCGACGAGACGCAGTGCCTCACCGTCATCGGGAACGTCACCGTGTATCGCGATGGCCATCACATCACCGCGACATTCGCGGAATCGCTCGCACCGTACCTGCGAAGGGGAATGGGCCTCGACTCAAGCAGGTGACGGCGTACGGAGCAACCTGGCCTCGTCGAGGGTCAGCTTCGGGAGGTGCAGCGCCCCTCCGAGGGTGGCATCGAGGAGCTCGACGCCCAGCCGATCGAGTTCGCGCTGGGTCACGGTGTACGCGTACTGGCCCGCGCCCCCATCCTCCCAGGTCGACAGCAGCGTCGACTCGCGGGTCGTCTTCGACGCGTGTTCGGATGAGGCGTAGAAGTAGCTGCCGGACGTGCTCGAGTAGTTCGAGTCGCAGCCCGCAAGCACGATCCGGGAAGCGCCGAAGTGGAGCGCCATCGGAACTCCCATCGTCAGGACCCCCGTGCTCGCATCGGCGAGTGGTTTGAGCAGGTCGAACTGGGGGTGCCCGGTGAGGTGGAGGAACCGCTTGAAGGGCTTCTCGAAGAAGAGATACCGCTTCTCAAAGTCGGCGAGCTCCGGAACCGTCTCCATGTACGGCTTGAAGTAGTAGGAGGTCCAGATCGTCGGCCGGTGCGAGCGCGAGAGCAACATGTCGATGTACTCAGGGGGCAGCGCGGGCGTCGCCGTGTGCCACCCCCCGTAGATCATGTGCGACGCGATCACGAGATGCTCGGGCGCGAACTCGTCGAACTGATCGAATCGCGGGAACCAATTGAAGACGACCTTCTCGTATCCCTCGAACGCCGAGAGGTCGGTGTCATTGATCGACGGCCCGTTGCCGATGAGCGCGACCGGGCGATCCGAGCTGCGACCCCGGAGCGCTTCGAGCGATGGTCCCTCCTCGCCCCTGAAGCGCTCGAGGCGCGATCTGAGCAACGCGGATCCATAGATCTGATCCCAGAAGGCGAAGCTGATCTCGTACTTGCGGCGAGCGGCGCGATTGTCCCGCACCGCTCTCGTGCTCTCCGTATCGCCGCGGAGCTCGAACCACGGCTTCGGACCCGTGAAGTGCACGATCTTCGCCGCGGTCAGATCCTTCGCGAAATAGGTCCGGACCAGCTCCTTGTTGGCATTGAAGTTCTGCGGGAGATGCTCGACGTCGTTCTCCCAGAGGAAGACGTTCCAGAACTTCTGATCCACGAACCGCACGATCGACTCGTCCGTCACCTCGGACAGACCCGCGAGGATCTCCTTCGAGCGGGCGACCATCTCGGGGCCGCGGTACGCCCTGGGCAGCGAGATGACTCCGCTGTTGACCACCACCTTGCCGGTCTCGGGCGACACCTGAGCGAAGGGATGGACCCCCGCGTCGGGCACCGCCTTCGCCCGGTCCCCTGTCCAGAGCGGCGAGATGTCGCCGAGCACGAGGAGGTCGCTGTCCAGGATCACGACGTACTCCGGGTCTGTGAGCTTGAGCGCCTCGAGCGTGAGGTAGCCGATGAGACCGATGCGGTGATGATTCCCGTGGTCGCCGAGCCCCACGATCGCGTACTCGTCGGGATCCCGTTCGACGAATTCGACATACGGATAGATGCCGCGAAGCCGGTCCTGACTCGTCGGCGAGAACCGTCCGTCGTGGACGAGGATGAAGGGGCTCGTCATGCCGGGATAGACGCGAAGCATGCTGAGGATCAGGGCCTCGACACCCGGTGCGTAGTCGTCGGTGCAGACGGTGAGGAAGGTGACATCGGGAGTCGGTGGCAGATAGTCGGCATGATCGACGAAACGGGGCTGGACATAGCGTCCTTCGGAGAGCATCCTCCGTGCGCGATCATCCTGGTCGAAGCCCAGTCGACGGAACTCGCCCCGTGCGGCATGGCGTTCGAGCTCGAAGCCCGGGATCCTGATGCTCGGAAGCTTCGCCGAGGCCCTGCCCCGTTGCTTAGCGCGCTCGGACCGCTCCCTCAGCCAGTAGTACGGCTCGCGGACGAAGGGAATCGCACGCCCGGCCCGCTTGACGCCCTTGGTTGCCTTCTTGAGCCATCTCTTCATAGCCGGGTGTCCTCCAGTCGCAGCTCCCGCCTCAGTCATCCTTCCATCCCCGAGGACCGCAGGCATTCCGACCCACGGGATTGGGCCCCAGCAGACGGCATTCGCACTACGATTGCGACGACGAGAGGACCGGTGCGAATGCTGGTTGACGACGCTGGCCGGTGGGTCTTCGTACACATCCCGAAGACCGCTGGACAGGCGGTCTCTGCGGCGCTGGGGCACCGACACGAATCGCATCATCACAGGCTCGACGGCATCGACGACTACAAGGACTACTTCAGGTTCTGCTTCGTGCGTCACCCGGCGGAACGATTCATCTCGGCCTATCGCTATTCCGTGCACATGGCCAAGCGCGGTGTCGTCGAACGCCATCCCGTCCGCCGTCTCATCCTCGAGAACGACCTCACCCGATCGGTGGGCGGATTCATCGATTACGTCATGGAGGAGGAGGTCGACTTCCTGAGGAGCCTGCACTTCCGACCGCAGTCGTACTGGATCCAACGGGGTCGTCCTCAGTTCGTCGGGCGCTACGAGACCTTCGACGCCGATCTTCGACGAGTCGGCAGGATCATCGGGGCTGAGGTGCCCGATGAGCTGCCGCGGGTGAACAGCCAGAACATCAAGATCGACGCCGGTCTCAAGCGGCGGCATCGGATCTGGATCCGGGAGGTCTACGAGGTCGATTTCGAGACTCTCGGTTACCGGCACAGCTGGGCTGAGGCGTCGACGGCATCAGGATCGGACTGACCCCGCGACACCGATTCGGCAGGCTCCGGCGGGTAGTCTTGCCGGGTGGCAGAGGACCTCGGGCGGATCGCTCAGTCTGCGGGCCTGCACCTGCTGGGCCAACGTCCACCACTCCGCGCCTATCTCGTCGAGACGTTCCGGCGTGTCCCCTTCGCCTGGACGCTCGCTGTCTACCGGCTCCAGGCCGAGCTGCAGGTCCACAAGCTCGGCGTGCTGTGGCTGGTCCTGAGGCCAGTCCTCACCGCGGCGGTCTACGGCAGCATCTTCTACTTCCTGCTCAACAGCGCCGCCCGTCCCCAGCCATTCATCCCCTACCTCCTGGCCGGCGTCTTCATCTTCCAGTTCTTCTCGAACTCGCTGAGCAGCGGCGCTCGAGCGATCACGGGGTCCGCCAAGCTCGTGCAGTCGATCGGCTTCCCCCGCATCCTCATCCCCGTCTCGGTGATCATCGAGGAAGCCGTCAAGATGGGGCCGATCTCCCTCGTCCTCGCGATACTCCTCGCAGCGTTCGGCATCCCGATCTCCTGGACCTGGCTGCTGCTGATACCGGTCCTGCTCATCATGGCGCTCTTCAATTTCGGCGTGGCCTGCATCGTGGCGCGGCTGTCGGTCCACGTGCGGGACGTGCAACAGGTCCTTCCGCTGGTGTCGCGCATCCTGTTCTACACGAGTGGCGTGTTCTTCAACATCGACGGCCTCCTCGCCGACATGCCGACGCTGCATGCGATCGTGCGCTGGCTTCCCACGTACGACTTCGTGGCGCTCGCCCGCGGGGTCATGATGCAGCAGTACGCGGCCGTGCCCATCGTTTGGGTCTCCGCGGTGGTCTGGTCCGTCGTGCTGCTCGTGTTCGGTGTCATCTTCTTCTGGCGGGCGGAGGTGCGCTATGGGATCGAACGATGAGCACTCGCCCACCATCGTCGTCGAGGACGTGCATGTGACCTACCGCGTTCACGCGACCGGCAAGGTGCTCGACCGCAATGCTCGGAAGTTCGGCGCCGGAGGGGTGCGCAGCGCCGACGCTCGAAACGTACGCGCGCTGCGTGGGGTCTCTCTCATCGCCCACCGACGCGAGACGATCGGCGTGATCGGCCGCAACGGAGCCGGCAAGTCGACGCTGCTGCGTGCGATGACCGGGCTCCTTCCCGTCACGCAGGGACGTGTCTGGGCCGGTGAGCGACCGACCCTTCTCGGCATCAATGCCGCGCTCCTTCCTGAGCTGAGCGGAGAGAAGAACGTCAAGCTCGGGCTCATGGCTCTCGGCTTCTCGGCGGCCGAAGCCGAGAGCCGAGCGGACGAGGTCGCCGCGTTCGCCGAGGTCGAGCGGTTCATCACGCATCCGATGCGAACGTATTCGAGCGGCATGAGCGCTCGGCTGCGCTTCGCGATCGCTGCCGCGAAGTCACATGCGATCCTGCTGATCGATGAGGCGCTCTCGGTCGGCGACAAGGATTTCCGTTCGAAGAGCACCGCTCGTATCCGCGAGCTCGCGGCAGATGCCGGCACCGTCATGATCGTGAGCCACTCGATGCGATCCATCCTCGAGCTCTCGACACGAGTGATCTGGATCGAGCACGGGCTCGTCAGAATGGACGGGGACCCGGAGCAGGTCGTCGAGGCGTACAAGCAGTCCAGCAAGCAGCACCGCGGCGAGGACTGACATTCTCGTCCAGCTGCCGGGTGGTCTGCGAGAATCGCTGGTGGAGGAGGCCGGATGCAGATCAGCGCGCGCGCGGAGTACGCGATCCAGGCGATGACATGTCTCGCAGCGTCGGACGGCGATCCCGTCACGCGGAACGCGATCTCCGATGCGCAGCGGATCCCGCAGAAGTTCCTGGAGCTGATCCTCGGTCAGCTGCGCCGCGCAGGCCTGGTCACGTCGACACGTGGGATGACCGGCGGCTACTCATTGCGAACACCGGCGGATCGGATCAGCCTCGCGGACATCGTTCGCGCAGTCGATGGCCCTCTCGCCCTCATCCGCGGGCTGCCGCCGGAGGAGACGGAGTACCCCGAGCCGACGCAGGGCCTGCGCACCGTCTGGGTGGCGCTCCGCTCCTCAGTACGAACGGTCCTCGAGTCCATCACGCTCGAGCAACTCGCGACGGACCGGCTGCCGGAGTCGGTCATCGCACTGAGCGAGAATCCAGGCGCCTGGCTCGTCTCCTCCGCATCTCCGGGCCTACGCCGCGGAGAAGCCGGTCAGTCCCCGGCTCGCGCGCACTCGCTTGGCGAGGCCTGAGAACACCGCGGACGCGAGCATGCCGATCAGCAGGATCACGATCATGAGGCCGAGCAACTCGGCTGACGAGCCGATCTGTCCCGCGTTGTAGAGATCGCTGCCCAACGAGGGCAGGCCCGGGATGACCACGAGCAGCTCCCCCGCCATCAGCCCCCGCCAGGCGAACGCCCAACCCTGCGCTAGGCCGGCCACATAAGACGGCATGATCGCCGGCAGGACGAGGTGACGATATCGGTTCCATCCCCGAAGGCCGATCATGTGCCCGGCCCGCAACAGCTGCGGAGGGATGTCGTCGACACCCGCGATGATGCCGTTCGCGATCGACGGAGCGGCACCGATCACGATGACGAAGAAGATCGCCTCCTGCGTCAGCCCGAAGATCAGGATCGCGAAGGGGAACCATACGATCGAGGGCATCGTCAGGAGACCCGAGATGAGCGAGCCGAAGCTCGATCTGAGTAGCTTCGACTGCGAGAGGACGATGCCGAGAACGGTGCCTATGACGAGGGCGATCAGGAACCCCAGGACGCCTCGTAGCAGCGTGGTCCCCATCGCCAGCCAGAACCTGCCTTCTGCGACCGTCCTACCGAGTTCGGCGAAGGTGTCGAGCGGTGACGCGAACAGGTAGGGCGGCTTCCAGCCGGAGAGGAAGACGGCCTCCCAGACGATCAGAATGATCCCTATCGCCATGAGCTTCGGCCAGACGATGGCCCAAGCCTTCCGATGGACGGCGCGCTGACCCTGTGAAGAGGCCACCTTGATCGCCTCGAGCTCAGCCGACATGTCTCGACACCTCGTCCTTGAGCTCGCGCGTGAGGACTCCGGACATACGAGCGACCGCCGCATCCTCGAGATGCCGCGGCCGAGCGAGTTCGATCGGGAACTCGGTCTTCACACGGCCGGGGCCCGACTCCATCAGGATGGTCCGATCGCTGAGACGCACCGCCTCTCGGACGTTGTGCGTGACGAACACGATCGTGAGACCGAGCTCCGCCCAGATCCGCTCGATCTCGTCATGCATGGAGTCCCGGGTCATCGCATCGAGCGCTGCGAACGGCTCGTCCATCAGGATGATGTCGGCCTGCTGCGCGAGGACCCGCGCGAGCGCGCCCCGCTGGCGCATCCCACCGGAGAGCTCATGGGGCTTGAGTCTGCCGCGACCGCCGAGATGGACCATCTCGAGGAGCTCCTCGACCCGTGCCCCCCGCGATGCCTTCGACATGCCCGCGAGCTTGAGGGGCAGCTCGATGTTCCGCTCGAGGCTGAGCCAGGGGAACAGTGTCGCCTCCTGGAACATGAAGGCGACCTTCCTGCCTCCGAGGTCGATCGTGCCCTCTGTCGGACGGTCGAGCCCGGCGATGAGATTGAGCAACGTGCTCTTGCCGCATCCGCTCGCACCGACCAGGCAGAGGAACTCGCCGTCAGCGACGTCGACGCTCACATCGCGAAGGGCGAGTGTGGCGCCGGCCCCGCTTGAGAAGCTCTTGCTCACGCCTCGAACCCGTACCGCGACATCCGAATGCGAGCGGGCTTCTGCGGGGCCCGCCGGTCGACTGGACACTACTCGACCGTAACAGTCGGCAGCCCCTCCTCCCCGAGTATCGCGTTGAGTGTCCCGAGGTCATACAACCGGCCGATTCCGCTGATATCGCCATTGAGCAGTCCGAGCGCGGCCGCATCTTGGGCGCCTTTGACGAGGCTCGCCGACAGCGGGTCGACTGTGAACGCGAGTCTTGCCCAGGCCGACACGGTGACCGCCGGGTCGATCGATGCGCCAGTCAGCTCCGCGAGTTCCGCCGCGACCTCATCGCGAGCCGCCTCCGGGTTGTCCTCGATGTAGCGGATCGCGTCGACGTTGCCATGGACGATCGCCCGTACGAGAGCCGGGTGCTGCTGCAGGAACTCGGTTCGGACGATGAGCTGCGTCGTGACGAACTGCCCGCCAGGCCAGAGATCGGCCTCGTCGACGAGGACCTTGCCGCCCGATTCGACGAGCAGGCTCAGGTATGGCTCGGGAACCCACGCTCCCGCGATCTCGCCGCTGCGGAAGGTCTGGACGGTGGTCCCATTGTTCTGGGGCACGACCGCGATGTCGCCGCCGCCGTCCGGATCGGTCGCGTAGCCGTGGCCCGCGAGGTAGCTGCGCAACGCGATGTCCTGCGTGTTCCCGAGGCCTGGAGTCGCGACCTTCAAGCCGACGAGGTCATCGAGGCCTTCGATCTCCGGTTGGACGACGAGGGCAGCACCTCCGGCGGTCGCTCCGGACACGACCCGGACGCCCTCCCCGTTCGACTGCACGAATGCTGTGACTGCCGGCGACGGGCCGATGTAGGTGGCATCGAGACCGCCCCCGAGGAGGGCCTTGATGGTGTCGGACCCGCTGTTGAAGGTCTGCGTCGTAAGCCTTGCCCCGGCCTCCGCGAGCGCGTCCTCGATCATTCCGTGCTCGATCGCGATGATCGCTGGGGCATGGGTCAGGTTCGGGAAGTACCCGAGCTTGACCTCGTAGCCCTGGTCGCCGATGGGGGTGCCGGAGCAGGCGGCCAGGGCCAAGGTCGCGGCGGTGCCTGCGACGATCAAGCCGGCGCGAACGACTCTCACCGTGGTCCTCCTCAATGATCGGCATTCCGATCGTCTCACTAGACTATGACGAGACCGAGATCTGCGGGACGATCCCTGTCCGCGGTGCTGGCGCGCGTCACCGATAGGGCGAGTCGAGCGCTCCGCGATCACGGAGCTCCCGCGCGAGGATCCCCACGGCGTCCTCGACGGGCACACGCGCGGCATCGATCCGCAGATCGGCGTCTTCTGGGATCTCGTAAGGACTCGAGATCCCCGTGAAATCGGGAATCTCACCTGAACGGGCTCTCGCATAGAGACCCTTGCGATCGCGCAGCTCGCACTCCTCCAGGCTCGTCGCCACGTGCACGAGCAGGAAGCCGACGCCCATCCGGTCCGCCCGTTCGCGGATCTCCTGACGTCCCGCATCGAAGGGCGCGATCGGCGCCGCGAGGACGATTCCGCCTTGCTGCGCGACGAGGGATGCGACATACCCGATCCGCTGAACATTGCGGGCGCGGTCGCCCGCGCTGAAGCCGAGGCCCGAGGAGAGCATCTGACGCACCTCGTCGCCGTCGAGGAGCGTCACTCCCCGCTCGGTCGCAGTGGCGAGGTCCGTCGCGAGCGCCTTCGCAATGGTCGACTTCCCCGATCCCGAGAGACCGGTGAAGAGCACCACGGTGCCGCCGCGCACCCGCTCCGCATCGATCACCCGCCATGCTGACAGAGAGGCAGCGGGGTAGCGATCGGGGCTGTGGCTCGTGTTGGCGCAGAGTTCCGAACGCTCCTCATCGTCCAGCAGATCGTCGAACGGAACCATCACTCGTTCGGCTGCAGCTGCAAGCAGCAGCTCGAGTTGTGCGCGCCCATCGGCGGGCTCGACTCCATCGAGCACGACATCGTGCCCGCGATCCGCCGATGACCAGGTGATCTCGAGGACCTCTCCCGCACCGATCGCCCGAACCGCATCCGTCAGCGCGCGAGACCTGCGCACTGAGCTGTGCGCTCCTGGAGCCGATACGAAGAGCGCGGATCCGCCCTCAGGAAGCGCGCGCACCGCTTCGACCTCAGCAAGCGACGGCGGGCGCTCGAACACGAACGCGATCGTCTTCGACGGGGGCGCCGGCGCGTCCGTGGGCGAGAGCGACGCGAGACGATAGGCACCGCCGGGGTGCGCTTCGACCCGGGCGAGAACCGCGTTCTCGCCGTCAAGCAGGAACTGCGGGACCGCTCCGTCCTCGGGATCGGCCGTGATCCGCACCGGGATGGTGGGGCGCATGAGCAGCAGAGTCCGAACCAGCGCCTGGTCCGATTCAGAGAGCACCCGGACACGATCGGATGCGATTCTGGGCGAGTCCGGAATCGACGCCATGGATCCAAACCCTAGCCGGATGCCCCGGGCCAGGGTCACTAGACTGACCCAGACCTCCCAGACTCGAGACCGTCGAGGACGCCATGCCGATCGATCGCGGCGCCGTTCCGCCAGCCGGGACTCCCGCGCTCTCCGAGACCCCGCCGCTCGCATGGGTGCTCCGCATGGCGTGGGAGACCGCGGTGCTCGGGGGCATCGGTGAGAGCTGGGACGACTGGTTGCGCCGCGAGCTCGTCGACGACGCCGAAGGGCCCTCAGCCCGCTGCTCGCTGGTCGGCGCCCATCTCCTCGAACCCGGGATCGCCGTGGAGCCGGATGTCGCGCTCGGAGCGCCTAGGATACGACTGGTCGCCGCAGACGCCGAGGCGCTCCTGCCGGATGTCGTCGTAGAACTGCTCGCATCGCTCCACCGCGAGCTCGCCCGGCTCGGCGCGGACCCTGCCTATTACGACCGCCTCGTGGGCGATGCGACACTGACTGCCCTGCTCCGGCCCCCGACAGGGAGCCGCGCGACGGCCGCGATTCCAGCCTGGGCGGTCGCCCCCCTCGCCGCGCGCGCGGCGATGCAGCAGCATCGATGGCTTCCGCGGACGCTGGACTCGGCCGAGCGATTCGCGGCGCCCCCCTCGATAGCGCGACCCCGCCCACTCGAGGTCTCGCTCGAGTCGCTCGCCGACGCGCTCGCCGAGATCGCGCTCGTGCGAGCTCGCCTCGGCTGGCCGTCCGATATCGATCGAGACGCGGAGCTGCTCACCACTGGAACGAAAACGGCGTCCGCATGAACGCGATCACACCGCTTCCCGATGGGGGCGTGCTCTTGCACATCGGGCTGCCGAAGACCGGAACGACCGCCATCCAGTACGCCGCATCGCGGCGGAGGGTGAGACTTCGAGACCTCGGAGTCTGCTACCCGGGAGCGGGACTCAACCACAGCGCGGCGGCACGGGCTCTGATGGGGCTCGAGCAGCGCGGCAAGCGCTTCCCGATCTCCATCTGGGACGACCTGGTCCGCGAGCTTCACGACAGCGGAACTCGCGTCGGCTTCATCAGCCAGGAGTTGATCGCGGACGCAACCGGAGACGTTCCCCGTGCATTCATCGAGGGTCTCCAGGCGCCCGTCCACGTCGTCATCACGCTTCGGGGGTTCCAGCAATGGCTGCCCTCGATCTGGCAGCAGTACGTGAAGGCAGGCTTCCGGCAGCCGCTCGACCGATGGCTGGATGCCGCCCTCCCCGATGAGCCCGAGCAGATCGCCGATCCGCCGTTCCTCTACCAGTGGCCGACCACCGTCGTCCGCAGATGGCTCGCGGTGGCGGACGGTGTCACCGTAGTCATCCTCGACAGGGAGCACCCCCAACGACTCTATGACGCCTTCGAGGGCATGCTAGGGCTCCCCGAGGGCCTGCTCGCAGGACGGGCGCCCAGCGGCTACCGCGAGAATCGCGGACTGAGCGAGCCTGAGATGCAACTACTGCTCGCGCTCAACGACCGATGGGACGAGCACCGAGAGGAGTTGGGGAGCACTTACTTCGAACTGGTCCGTATGGGTGTCGTCGCCGGTTTGCAGGAGCAGCGAAGGCCGGCTCCTGGGGAGCGGCGGACCCTCATGCCTCGAAGCGCGGCGGCTCGACTCGCCACCTACGCCGAGCGCGAGGCGCACGCGCTCCACGACCTGGGAGTGCCGGTGATCGGCGATCTCGCGGCGCTGCGCTCCCCGGGTCCCACCTCGGAGCCGAGCGCGCCGCTCGAGACCGTCCCGCTCGACCTCGCCACCGCTGCACTCGTCGGCATGATGTCTGCCGCGTCGCACCGAGGGGTCGCGTACACGAGGAAGGCCCCGACCCCGACCGGCAAGAGCCCTCTGGAGGAGCCGCGATGAACGACCTCGAGCTCGCCGCTCGCCTGGCTACCGAGGCCGGCACGCGACTGATCGAGGTTCGCGAGCTGATGCGCGAGGCCGATGCCGAGGCAATCGGCGAAGCGGGAGACGCCGCATCCCAGTCGCTGATCGCGGAGCGTCTCTCGCTCCTTCGACCGGATGACGCGGTGCTCTCGGAGGAGATGGCCGACGAGCCGACCAGACCCGCCGCGGATCGGGTATGGATCATCGATCCCCTCGACGGCACTCGCGAATACTCCACCCGGCTTCCCGGTGGCGGCTGGCGCGACGACTGGGCAGTGCACGTCGCCCTCTGGGATCGCGGGGTCGGTGACCTGGTCGCGGGTGCGGTCGCCCTGCCGGGCAGAGGAGTCGTCCTGCGCTCGGACAGCGCGCCGACATCGCGTTCCGACCGCCTGGCCGACCGTCCGATCAGGATTGCGGTCAGCAGGTCGCGGCCGCCCGCCATCATCAGCCGGATCGCCGAGCGACATGAGGTCCAGCTCGTGCCGATGGGCTCGGCCGGAGTCAAGGTGATCTCGGTGGTCACCGGTGAGACCGACGCCTATCTGCACGCCGGTGGCCAGTACGAGTGGGACTCCGCGGCCCCGGTCGCGGTCGCCCGGGCCGCGGGGCTGATCGCCACGCGACTAGACGGCAGTCCCCTGCAATACAATCGAGCCGATCCATGGCTGCCGGATCTGCTCGTCGCCTCACGAGCAGCGCATCCGAAGCTGGCCGAGCTGGTCGCCGAGACGCTGGCCGAAGCGGAAAGGACCACGACCACGTGAGCCACTACCAGCTGGACGACCTCGCCACGCTCGAAGCCGAGAGCATCCACATAATCCGGGAGGTCGCCGCGGAGATGCGCTCGCCCTGCCTGCTCTTCTCGGGCGGCAAGGACTCCGTCGTCATGCTGCACCTCGCCACGAAGGCATTCGCGCCGGCGAAGGTCCCGTTCCCCGTCATGCATGTCGACACCGGCCTGAACTTCCCGGAGGTGATCGCGTTCCGCGACGCGCTCGTCGAGGAGCTCGGCGTTCGACTCGTCGTGGCGAGCGTGCCCGAGGCGATGGAGCGCGGCCTCGTCAGGGAGGAGCCGAACGGATCGCGCAACCGCATCCAGACGCCGGTGCTGCTCGAAGCCGCGCAGCGACACGGCTTCGACGCGCTGTTCGGCGGAGCACGACGCGACGAGGAGAAGGCCAGGGCGAAAGAGCGGATGTTCAGCTTCCGCGACGACTTCGGGCAGTGGGATCCGAAGAATCAGCGTCCAGAGATCTGGAGCCTCTACAACGGCCGGGTGCACCAGGGAGAGTCCATCCGGGTCTTCCCCCTCTCGAACTGGACCGAGCTCGACATCTGGCGGTACATCCGGTCCGAGGGCATCCGGGTGCCCGAGCTCTATTTCGCTGCCGAACGCGAGGTGGTCGAACGCGCAGGCATGCTCTTCGCGGTGAGCGAGTTCGTCCAGCCGCGCGAGGACGAGGCCGCGCAGGTGCGCTCGGTGCGCTACCGCACCATGGGCGACGCGAATCTCACCGCGGCCGTCCCGAGCGAGGCGACGACCGTCGATGAGATCGTCGGGGAGATCGCCGCGACGCGGCTGACCGAGCGCGGCGCCACTCGCGGCGACGACAAGGTCTCCGAAGCCGCCATGGAGGACCGCAAGAAGGAGGGGTACTTCTGATGGTGGACGTGCTCCGATTCGCGACCGCCGGCTCAGTCGACGACGGGAAGTCGACCCTCATCGGTCGGCTGCTGTACGACTCGAAGAGCATCTTCGAGGACCAGCTGTCCGCGGTCGAGGAGGTCTCGGCACGCCGGGGCGACGACTACACCGATCTGTCCCTGCTGACCGACGGGCTGCGCGCCGAACGCGAGCAGGGCATCACCATCGACGTCGCCTATCGGTACTTCGCGACGCCCAAGCGCAAGTTCATCATCGCGGACACCCCTGGTCACACGCAGTACACGCGGAACATGGTGACCGGCGCCTCGACGGCCGACGTCGCGCTCATCCTCGTCGACGCGCGCAACGGCCTGAACGAGCAAAGCCGGCGCCACGCATTCCTCACGACGCTGCTCGGCGTCAAGCACATGGTCGTGTGCGTCAACAAGATGGATCTCGTCAACTGGTCGGAGGAGGTGTACGACCGGATCGCCGAGGAGGCGGAGTCGTTCACCGCCAAGCTCAACCTCATCGATCTCACCGTCATCCCGGTGAGCGCCTTGAAGGGGGACAACGTCGTCACGCGCAGCGCTCGGATGCCCTGGTACGACGGGACGACCCTGCTGCGCCATCTCGAGCACGTCCACGTCGCCGGAGATCGCAATCTCATCGACGCGCGATTCCCCGTCCAGTACGTGATCCGTCCCCAGTCCGAGACGGCTCGCGACTATCGCGGCTATGCGGGCAAGGTCGCCAGCGGGACCTTCAAGCGGGGAGACCGGGTCACGGTGCTGCCGAGCGGGTTCGAGTCGTCGATCGAGGCGATCGAGCTCGCCGAGCAGCCGATCGAGGAGGCGTTCCCTCCGATGTCGGTCGTGATCCGGCTCACGGACGAGATCGACATCAGTCGTGGGGACATGCTGTGCCGTCCGAACAATCTGCCCCAGGCCGTGCAGGACGTCGACGCTCAGATCTGCTGGATGGACGAGCAGAGCGAGTTGGCGCCCGGCCGGACCTACGCGCTCAAGCACACTACGAAATGGGCGAAGGCCCGCGTGACCCAGATCGACTACCGGATCGATGTGAACACGCTGCACCGGGTGGAGACCCCCGGCTCGCTCAAGCTCAACGAGATCGGCCGCGCCAAGCTGCGCTCATCGCAGCCGCTGTTCGTCGACCCCTACGGATCCAACCGCGAGACAGGATCCTTCATCCTGGTCGACGAGGCGACGAACCGCACGGTGGCGGCCGGGATCATCCTCGGCTGAGCAACGCTCGAGCTCTAGTACGGGTTCGGGATGATCGCCGAGGGATCGGCGCCCGGATCGCTCGGCGACGGCGTGGAGTACGGACTGCGAGCGCCGACCTCCTGGCAGCCGACCGAGGAGGTCGTGACCTCCGTGCCCCGGATCGTCGGGGTGAGATCGACCTCGAGATTGCGTTCTCCCGGCAAGGGCGCCTGGTAGTCGAAGACCAGGGTCTTCGTCTGACCTGGCGCGAGCGCCAGCGGGAAGCGGGCGACCGGGTAGTCGACGTCGTGCAGCCACATCGTACCGATCGTCGCGCCGTCGAGCGTCGAGCCGAGGAGCGTCGACCCCGGCGGCATGTAAATGAACGCCATGACCGAGAGGACCCCGTCGGGGTTCGTCGCCCCGCGCACGTAGCGCCCGACCGCCTGCACCTGGTCCGGGGGCAGGGTGTTCGTGACGGTGAGTGTGAGCCGCCGCTGATCGACCCGGTCCGCTCCGCAGACGGCTG
>Ga0180219_1001481_pt1 | contig 15159 bp, 16 predicted proteins | sample eDN3rd30CBELigMG_FD_151338 | JGI IMG/M metagenome (GOLD analysis project Ga0180219, IMG submission 151338) | Enriched Miracle-Growth compost microbial communities from Emeryville, California, USA - eDNA 3rd pass 30_C BE-Lig MG (version 2)... ...
GCATCTGGTCCTGACTCTCTTTCAGGAGCCAGGTCATGGCACTCAAAGACATCGTCGTCCGGCAAGCCCGGGCTACCGGCAAGGACTACACCCTTCCTGATTTCGACGGCCTGTCCCTGGCCGTGTCTGCCAAGGGCAACCGGTCCTGGCATTTCCGCTACTACTGGGCTGCCAAGCAGCAGCGCATGTCCTTCGGAACCTATCCGGAGGTCAGCCTTCTCGAAGCGCGTGCGTTGCGCGACGAGGCGCGCGCTGCTGGCGAAAGGCATCAATCCCAAGATCGATCGCAAGCAGAAGTTCCGGGCTGTGTGCCTGGCTGCGGAAAGCAGCTTCGAATCGGTGTATCGGCAGTGGCTTGGCCACCGCGAACTGGAGCTCAAGGAGGGGCGGCAGAGTACGCTTTCGCAGATTCGGCGCATCTTTGGCAAGGACGTGCTCCCCACCCTGGGCTCGGTGTCCATCTACAACGTCCGTCGTCCCGACTTGCTGGATGTGCTGGATCGGATCGAGCAGCGCAGGGCATTCACGGTTGCGGAAAAGGTGCGCACCTGGTTTCGGCAGCTGTTCCGCTACGCCCTGGTGAAAGTCGAAGGACTGGAAGGCAATCCGGCCTCCGACCTGGACGTGGTTGCAGTCCCCAAACCCCTGGTCGCCAATAATCCCTTTTTGCGCATAGCCGAATTGCCGGTGCTGTTGTGCAAGCTGCGCGACTATCAGGGAAGCCTCACCACTCGACTGGGTATTCGCCTGTTGTTGCTGACGGGTGTGCGCACCGGTGAACTGCGGTTGGCCACACCTGACCAGTTCGACCTAGAGCGTGGCCTATGGATCATTCCGCCCGAGGTGGTCAAGCAACTGCAGGAGGGCATGCGCAGGCGCCGCAAGCGCATCCAGGATATTCCGCCCTACATCGTGCCCTTGCCTACCCAGGCCATTGAGATCGTTCGTTACCTGCTGGACCAGGTCAAGCCGACCCAGCGCTATCTGCTGAGCCACCGTAGCGACCTCAAGAAACGGATCAGTGAGAACACGCTGAATTCCGCGCTGACGCGGATGGGGTACAAGGATCTGCTTACTGGGCACGGGATACGCGGCACGCTTTCTACGGCGCTCAACGAGATTGGCTATCCCGCTGTGTGGGTGGACGCCCAGCTTTCCCATGCCGATCCCAACAAGGTGAGTGCTACGTACAACCATGCCCAGTACGTAGAGCCCCGGCGCAAGATGATGCAGGACTGGGCCAATCGGCTCGATTTGTTGGAGCAGGGTAGGGTGAAGGCTGCCAGCCGGCATCTGACCATTCGTATCGACGGGGTGCCGGTTCTGGATGGTAGTGTCATGGCTGCTATGGGGAACAGCGTTTCAGGGATGTCGCTCCATCGCTCTCGCGAACTTCAATTTTGAGGGGGCGGGCTCATTACTGCTCGGATGGTGGCTGTGCGAGGAGCTAAAAGTTGCGCAAATGCTTTTGCGCAACTTTGGCTGGTTTGGGCTTTTTTGACCGGCTATTTCCAAGTTCTGTACGAAAAGTCGGTGCGGGTAAAATCGTCGCCATGATTGGCTGGGGCCCACATGGCAAGGCGCTACGAACTCCCCGATGCAGCCTGGGAGTTGATCGAGGATCTGGTTTCCCCAGAGCAGAAGATGGGCCGGCCGCGAAGTGATGATCGGCTGGTGCTCAACGGCATCTTCCGGATCCTCTGTTCCGGAGCCGCCTGGCGCGACCTGCCGGAGCGCTTCGGCCCCTGGTCGACGATGTATCAACGGTTCCGTGATTGGCGAGACGAGGGCACGTTTGACCGAGTACTTGAACGATTGCATGTCCGGTTGAATCAGGAAGGTCTGATTGATCTGGACACCTGGATGATCGACTCCACCGCAGTGCATGCAACCCGAGCCTCTTCAGGCGCCGGAAAAAAAGGGGGGCGGAAGAGCCGCTAGATCATGCGGTGGGGCGTAGCCGAGGTGGCCTGACCACCAAGATTCACCTGATCTGCAGCGCTCCATGAAGCGCAAACCCAAGCCAAAACTGCCCTGGCTGTTTGATCGCCCGAAATACCGGCAAAGGAACATCATCGAGCGGATGTTTGGCTGGCTAAAGGAGAGCCGGAGAATCGGCGCCCGCTATGACAAGTTAGCCAGAAGTTTTGGCGATGGTCACACTGGCCTGCACCCTGCGCTGTCTACGGCAGTCAATCACTCCATAGCACTACTCACGCTTAGCTTTATGGATTCGGTGTGCAACAGCAACAAGAGATATAAATGCGACCGGGAAGATGTAGAGTGCTGCAATTTTCGGTGTAACGGGCAGGCCTAATCCATGTAGTCCCTCATAGAGCAGTTTAAAGAGGCTGAGCAGGTAGTAGCTGATCGCAATAATGGACAGGCCTTCTACTGCTTTCTGAATCCTGATCTGTGCATGGGCTCTGGCGTTGAGGCTTTGCAGTATCGCGCAGTTCTGCTGTTCAACCTCGACTTGGACGCGTGCCTGTAGCAGTTCGCCAAGATTGGCAACGTTATTGCTCAGGCGCTCAAGGCGTTGGCAGGTCGCTGAGCAGTAGCGCACTGTAGGGCGGAATCGTCGCTCGATGAAAACCCCCAAGCGCTGGTAGCCGCTGACATGTTGCTCTCGGAGTTCTGCTATGCGCTCAAAGACGATCTGGGCGTAAGCTTCTGCGGCGCTGAATCGCTGGCGGGTTCGTGCGTTGCAGCGCACCACGCGTGCAGAAAGAGCGGAGATATCGGCCAATATTTGCCGGGCATCCGATCCCTCCTGGTTGGCGTTGTCGGTGGAAAGGAGCGTCAAGGTTCTCTCGTGTTCCTTGAGTCGAGCCGCAACCTCCTTGGCTACCGGCAATGCCAGCGAGGCCATCATCCGATAGGTCTCGATTTCCAATAGGCGTCGAACCATTCTGCCTAGGCGGTAGGCATTTAGTCTGCGGTTGACCAATAGCAATCGGTTATAGCCATCTTCGGTTAGGCGGAAGTCGCTCCAGACTATGGCGTCGCCGGCCCCTACTTCCGAGCCTGCTGGATCCTTGAAACCATACTCGATGGCTTGCCCCTTCCAGTCGGCTTCTGACACCACAAGAATCTGGCTGGATTCGATGAGCAGGTGCTCATAGTTGGCGATCAGTCGCTGGAGTCCTTGGGGAGGATTTACCCAAGGTTTGTCGCCGGACACTCTTGGGACGACCAGCGTGAGCGACAAAAACTCGGAGTGACGCTCCCATTTCATTGCGCAGCCATCGAGCGAAAGCAGACCTTGAAGCTGACCTTCAGTATCTGGACTGAGCGACTGCACAAGCAGCTCCAGCGAATGCTCTTGCTCGAGCAGCGTTAGATGGAAAACATTCGCTGGCTCCTGGAAGTAGATCGAGGGGCGTGCGTGCAACTCGTTGTGCAGGTCAAACCTGTCGGGATGCATCTGTCGTTGCCTTAGCGTCGTGCCGCGCCGATGGCGCCGCTGATCATGCTGGTGAGTTGATCGACGATTTCTCGAGAGGGAGGGAGGCATTCATCCTCGCTCCACAGCGACAGGCTCTGCAGCATGCCGATGATGGCGTTGACCAGCACGTCGAGGCGTCCCTCCGGCGTTGCGCCAAGATCACCACCAATCACGTCCTTCAGGCATTTTGAGTACTCGACTCGTAGGCTGCGGATACGCTCGCGCTGTTCTCCCGAGAGATTGATCGCCTCCCGTTCCAGCAATGCCAGACGTTTCCGCTCGCGCGCCTGAAATATCACGAACGCCTGAACGAAAAGCCGAAGCCGTGCGTAGGGCGTACTGCCACGCCTGATGCTTGCGCGTGTATCTACTAATAGTGCTTCGAGAGCCTCCTCCATGAGGTCGAATAACAGGCTCTGCTTGTTCTCGATGTGGTTGTACAGCGAACCGGCCTGGATACCGAGGTGGGTCGCCAGATCCCGTAGACTGGTGGACTGGTATCCATGGATGCTGAAAAGGTCAATCGCCGCCTGGCGCAGCTTTTCCTGAGTGTTCGTTGGTGTGGTGCGAAGCATTGCATCCTCCGATCCGCAGCACTGCTGCTAGATACCTGGTTCTGTTGCAGTGATACCTGTTGGCAACTGTCGTTGTTGCCTCTCCAGCCCTCTGGTGCCTTTCGTCACGCGCAACGTTCAGGCGCTTTCTCGATCCTTTGTAGCTGATGCTTGATTGTGCTTAAAACCGTAATCGAAAATGGATTTGTGCACATTTTTCTGAGGCTGCTGTTTCCTCATTAATTTCGCTAATTGAATACTTGAAAGCCAGTAACCACGGGGCTTTACATTGGATCCATGAAGGGATACAAAGTCAATATCTAGCGAGGAGGAGAACCAAGTGTCTCAAGAGAATATGCAAAAATACGATGTGGCAATCATCGGTGGCGGGATCATCGGTTCTAGCGTTGCCTACTACCTGCTGCAAGCTTCACCGGGTACTTCGGTCTGCGTGATCGAGCCAGATCCAACCTATGAGTTCGCTAGTGCCTTGCGTTCCTCGGGGGGGTGTCGCGTGCAGTTCACCTGCCCGGAAAACATCGAGATGTCGCTGTATAGCCTCGAGCGCATCAAGAATTTTGAGCACGAGATGACTTCCAAGGGGCGTCCGGCACCGGTGGATTGGGTCGAGGGTGGATATCTGTTCGTAGTTGAGCCTGAACATGTTGCGGCGTTGGAGCGCAACGTCCGCAAGCAGCAGGAGCATGGCTGCGTTGTCGAACTGCTCGATCCGGCAGGCCTCAAGGATCGTTTCCCATCGATCAATAGTTCGGACCTTGGTATCGGCGCGCTAACCCCGCACGATGGCTGGTGCGACCCCAACGGTCTGCTGTGGGGGTATCGCCGCAAAGCCATCGAGTTGGGTGCCGTGTATATCAAGGACCGTTTCGTCGACGCCTCGATCGAAGGACCTAAAGCTCGTGCGATTGTTCTGGAGTCGGGTATGAAGGTAGAGGCGGAGGCCTTCGTCAATGCCGCTGGCGCCTGGTCCGGTCTTGTGGCCGAGCGCTTTGGCATGGCCTTGCCAATCGTGCCCATGCGCCGCTTCGAGCACTACTTCACCCCGGGAAGTCCGATGGAGCGCTTGCCCTACGTGAAGGATCTTTCCCGCTTGGCCTTCCGTTCTGAGGGTGAGGGGTTCTCCGGCGGTCTGGTTAATGGCAATGAGCCGCGTGGCTTCAACTTCGACGTGGATCATGACTATTGGGAGAACGTGGTCTGGCCGGCTGTGGCACATCGCTTCCCTACCCTGGAGACAGCCAAATGTCATCGCACATGGTCGGGTCTGTACGAGGTCAATGAACTGGATGGCAATCCGGTTATCGGCCGCTGGAGCAGCAAACTGCCCAACTTGTACACTGTCGCTGGTTTTTCTGGCCATGGCATGATGCACGCACCGGCCGCTGGTCGTGGTATCGCCGAACTGCTGACCACGGGGGCCTACCAGTCCATCGACCTGACCCGCATGGGTTATGAACGTGTCGAAGCGAACAAGCCATATGCAGAGGAGGGCATTCTCTAAGCTGCCAGGACGCCGCGGAGGGAGGGGCGCAGTTGGACCCCGGAAGGGGTATGCTAGGCTTCGTGCCCTCCGTTGTTCCATTTCATGACTATGTCTGCCCGAAAAGAGGCCGCGCCCGCGGCCGCAACCTTGACTGCTGATGGCATCACCCACGAGCTTCGCGAGGCTATTCTTTCAGGAGCCATTGGCGTTGGGGTTCAGCTCAAGCAGGAGGCTCTAGCTAGGCGCTTCGGCGTCAGCCGGATCCCAGTCCGCGAAGCTCTCAAACGATTGGAGGCCGAGGGCCTGCTTCGCCATGTGGCCCGACAGGGGTCAGTGGTGGCCGCCAAGTCTGTTGACGATCTCATCGAAACCCTGGATATCCGCATCGCGTTGGAGACACGGGCGTTGCGCTTGGCCATCCCGCATCTGACCGAGGTCGATTTCGTTGCCGCGCGGGAGGTCTTGCAGCGTTACGAAGCCAGTGAGGTGCCCCGGGAGTGGGCCGAACTCAATCTTGAATTCCATACGGCGCTTTATCGTGCCTGCAATCGGCCAACCTTGGTCAGGATGATCGTCGATACCGTAAAGGGTATCGATGTTCATCTACGTGTGCTCCAGTCTCACTCGGTTGGGCATAAATCATCATTGGACGAGCATGGTGATATTTTGCGGGCCTGCGAGGCTCGTGATATCCCACGGGCCATTGCGCTCTTGGAAGCTCACATCGAACACACCCAGAATGCACTGAGCCAATCGCCGTTGGCATCCAGCGCCGTTACTTATTAGCGGTGCTGAACTGCTCGTAGATTGAGGCTCGAAGGATGATCGAGATGCTCAACCTGGAATTCCTGACAGATCTTTCCTGCTCCGGTTCTAACTTATCGCTGGCCGAGCAATTGTTCGATCTGTTGCCGGATGTCCAGTTCTTCGTCAAGGACCGTGAAGCGCGTTATCTAGTGGTCAACAACACAATCGTCGAGCACGCGGGCTTGTCGGATAAGCGTGACATGATTGGGCGTACCTGCGAGGAGGTATTCCTCAATCCTGGCGTGAAGATTTCTGCCCAGGATCTTAGTTTGATCAACAGCGGCAAGGATGTCACCAACATGCTGGAGATGTGCCTGTCGCCCAGTCGGCAGCGCAAGTGGTGTTTGAGCTCGAAGTTCGCAGTGCGTGGACCGAATGCAGGCGATGCGGCGTTAGTGGGAATTTCTCGAGTTCTGCCGGCTACCGATGAGCGGCACCATAATTACCATACCTTGAATGCATTTCTTGCGTACCTGAAAGAGCATTGCGGCGAACCGATCCTGATCTCTGAGGTTGCGAAGCAGTTCAAATTCTCCATGGATGTCCTGGAGCGCCTGACTCGCGAATTATTCAGCGTTACCCCCAAGCAAATTCTCACTCAGCTGCGTATCGAGAAAGCCTGCAATCTTCTGGAAACCACCGATGACAGCATCAACTCGATAGTAGCGGCCTGCGGCTACATCGATCACAGCGCTTTTTCGCGCCAGTTCAAGCTCAGCACCCACTACAGTCCGCTGCAGTATCGTTACGCGGTTGCGGGTATTCGCAAATAAAAAGCCCGCCAAGAACAGGCTGTGTGAAAACCTCCGGATCGGTCCAGCTGGTTAAAAAACAACCTGGATTTCGCGTTTCTACGCGGATTTTGGGTTGGCTGAATAGCCAAGCCTTTTCAGATTTCACGTAGGAACGCACTCTTCGAAGAGCCGCTCGGGTTTTCACACAGCCTGAAGAAGGCGGGCTTAGCTGTTCACCTGTATCAGGCGTGGGCGTCGGCGATCATCTTGGTTCGCAGGTAGGCGTCCAGCCCTTCTTGGCCACTTTCATGGCCGTAGCCCGACTCGTTGAAGCCGCCAAACGGGGTCTCGGCTTCGTGCACCGACATGTGGTTGACGCCAACCACGCCAGCTTCTATGGCCTGGCTGGCTCGTGCGGCGGTAGTGCTGTCGCGGGTGAAGATGTAGGCAGCCAGCGCATACGGCAGGGCATTTGCGCGCTGGATCACTTCATCGAACTCGTCGAACACGGTAAGGGGGGCGATGGGGCCGAAAGGTTCGTCGTTCATGATCAGTGCATCATCGGGCACATCGCGCAGCACTGTGGGGGCGAAGAAGAAGCCTTCCCGTTCCAGACGGCTGCCGCCGGTGAGTACTTGAGCACCTCGAGCAACAGCATCGCTGACCAGTTCGTCCATATTGTCCAAGCGGCGCTCGGTGATCAGCGGGCCCATGTTGACGCCTTTCTCCAGGCCGTTACCGACCACCAAGCGACGAGTCCGCTCGACGAAGCCCGCAATGAAGGCTTCGTAGATCGAGCGATGGATGAAGAATCGTGTCGGTGAAGTGCAGACCTGCCCGGCATTGCGGAACTTGGATGCCACCAGCATATCCAGGGTGCGCTCTAGGTTTGCGTCGGCGAATACCAAGACCGGAGCGTGGCCTCCCAACTCCATCGTGCAACGCTTGAGGGTTTCGGCTGCTAACTTCTGCAGATGCTTGCCCACGGGGGTGGAGCCGGTTAGCGATACTTTCTTCGGAATCGGCGACGCGATCAGATGTTCGGAAATCGGACCAGGAGGACCAAACACCAGGCCGATGACTCCGGCCGGCACGCCGGCGTCTTGGAAGCAGCGAGCGATGCCAACGGCAGTACCCGGCGTCTCGTTGCTCGGTTTCACGATGATCGAGCAACCGGCGGCCAGCGCTGCGGCGATCTTCAGTGCAACGTTGCCGGCCGGGAAGTTCCAGGCAGCGAAGCCAAGTGCCGGCCCGACCGGCTCACGCAGCACGCTCTGCCGTACATTGGGACTGCGTGCGGGGATGATGCGGCCGTAGGCACGCTTACCTTCTTCGGCATACCAGCGGATCGCGTCAGCGCAGAATTGGATCTCGCCGTTCGCCTCCTGCAGCGACTTGCCATTCTCCTGGGTCAATACCCGGCTCAGGGTAGCCATGCGCTCTTCAAGGAGAGAGGCGGCTTTGCTGAGGTACCCCCAGCGTTGCGCGGCTGTCAGCTGTTTCCAATCCTCGAAAGCACGTTGCGAGGCCTCCAGGGCGCGATCCAGATCATCGGCACTAGCACAGGGAATGGTCGCTATTACAGCACCGGTGGCGGGGTTCTGCAGAGGAAGTGTCTGGCCTTCGCTGCCTTGGCACCAGCGGCCATTGATCAGCAGTTCGAGGTTTTCTTCGTACATGGGGATGGTGTCCGCTTTAGGAAAATCGGTAGGCATTTGTGTCAGCTCCGGAAGAACTCGGCAGTGGAGGGGGGCAGCGGCTGCTGGCCACGGATGCGGTCGGCAATCTTCTCGGCCATCATCATGATCGGGGCGCTCAGATTCGCGGTGACCGAATGCGGAATGATCGAGGCGTCGACTATGCGCAGATGGCGGGTGTTGTGGACCCGCCCTTCGGTATCGACTACGGCGTCCTTATCGATGCCCATGCGACAGGTTCCGGCAGGGTGGAAGGAAGTGCCGGTGTTGCCGCGGATGAACTCTTCCAGTTCGGCATCGCTGCGTGCTTCAGCGCCAGGAGAGAGTTCCTGGCCTCGGATGCCGTCCCAGGCTGGCTGGGCGATCAAGTCACGGGCCAGGCGGATGGCATCGATCATGTCACGACGGTCCTGCCGTGTGCTCATGTGGTTGAACACGATGTTCGGTGCCGCGTGTGGGTCGGCGGAACGTAGGCTGACGCAGCCCCGGCTTTCTGGCCGGGACAGATCGACCCAGAATTGGAAGCCGGGGATAGCGACTAGCTTGCCATTCCTCACCTGGCGGGTGAGCGGCAAGAACTCGAACTGCACGTTGGGGTATCCGACATCGGGACGAGTACGCAGAAACGCGCCTGCTTCGAAGAAGTTGGTGGCGCCTAGTCCTTGTTTCAGTAGCAGCCATTCCACGCCCAGGCGGGCCTGGCCAATTAGTCCAAGCTGCGACACAAGCGAGTCGCTGCGTCGAGCGCTGTACTGAATGTTCACCCCTGGGTGGTTTTCCAGATTTTTGCCCACTGCTGGCAGGTGTAACTTGCTGGCGATGCCGTGCCGTCGCAGCTCGCCGGCGTCACCGATACCCGAGAGCATCAGCAGCTTCGGTGAGTTGAAGGCGCCAGCGCAAAGGATAACTTCGCGACTGCAGCGTAGATCGAGAGTCTGTCCTTTGTGTTCGACCTGGATGCCTATGGCCATATCGCCGTCGAAATCAATTCGGCGCACCAGGGCGTGAGTCATCACTTCCAGGTTGATACGGGTTTCCGCCGGATGCAGGTAGCCGCGGGCTGACGACCAGCGTAGTCCGTCATGTACCAGCGACTGAGCTATGTGCAGGCCCTCTTGCTTGTAGCCGTTATGGTCGCTCGTCAGGGAAAATCCGGCTTGCTCACCGCAGCGAATGAAGGTGTCGTAGAGCTTATGCTCAGCCTTGCAGCGACCTATCTTCATCGGACCGTCGCCGCCGCGCCAATCATCGGGTCCGTCAGCGAAAGTCTCCATGCGGCGGAAGTAGGGTAGGCAGTGCGCATAGCTCCAGTCTGTCAGCCCAAGGCTTGCCCAGTGCTCGAAGTCCAGCGGGTTGCCGCGATTGAAGATCATCGCATTGATCGACGAGCTGCCGCCTAGCACCTTGCCGCGCTTCTCGTCGATCACGCGGTTGTTCAAGTAGGGCTCAGGCCCCGATTCGTACTGCCATCCCAGACGTTTGCTGGTGTATGCGAAAGGAACGGCCGCCGGCATGTCGATGATCAGCGAACGGTCGCGGCCACCGGCTTCCACAAGCAGGACCCGCACCTTCGGGTTCTCGCTCAGGCGCGAGGCGATGATGCAGCCTGCGGAGCCTGCGCCCACTACAATATAATCGTATTCCACTTGTGCCTCTTTTTGGGTTGGTCCGTTCAATCCGGGGCGAGTAAGCGCCCAGCGTCCATCTCACTTGATGGACTTGAGGAAGGCGGCGGTTTCGGGTTTCGACGGGTTGCGAATCACTTCGTCAGGGGTGCCGATCTCATGGATCAACCCTTGGCGGAAGAACGCAACGCGGTCGGAGACTTCTCGAGCGAATGCGATTTCATGGGTCACCAGCACCATGGTCATGCCGTCTTCGGCGAGCATTCGCATGGTATCCAGCACCTCGCCGACCAACTGCGGATCGAGGGCGGAGGTGGCTTCGTCGAACAGCATGTAATCTGGTGACATGGCCAGCGCACGAGCGATCGCCATGCGCTGCTGCTGGCCACCGGAAAGCTTGGTGGGGAACACGTTGAGCTTCTCGCCCAGGCCGACGTGCTTTAGTTGCCGCACCGCTTCCTCCTCGGCCTCCTGACGAGATCTGCCCAGCACCTTGCGCGGCGCGAGCATGACGTTTTCCATTACGGTCAGATGCGGGAAGGCATTCCATTGCTGGAAGACGATACCGATTTTCTGGCGCAGCAAGTTGAGGTCGGTCTTCGGGTTGTGGACGTCGACTCCGTCGACCTTGATGCTGCCACCCTGGATCGACTCCAGCCCGTTGATGCACATCAGTAGCGTGGACTTGCCTGAGCCGGAGCCGCCGATGATCGACAGAACTTCGCCCTTCTCCACGTCGAGGGACACACCCTTGACTACTTCCAGTTCGCCGAAGGACTTGTGCACTTGATGGATGTTAATCATTGGTGTTCCACCTTCTTTCAATGCGGGCGCCGCACCAGGCGATGGCCCAGCTCATGACGTAATAGATCAGGCCGACGATGCACAGGACGAGCAACGGCTCCTGGATACGAGTGATGATGTATTGAGAAGAACGCAGCAGCTCGGCGAGCCCCAGCCACATGACCAGCGCGGTGTCCTTCATTGCCGCCAGTGTCATGTTCAGCCAGGACGGGAAGGCCACACGCGTGGCCAGCGGAGCGCTGATATTGAACAGCTCCTGCCAGTAGGTCATGCCCAGAGAGCGTGCCGCGCGGCGAAGGTTGGGAGACACCGCGTCGAGGCCGCTGCGGACGATGTCGGTGCAGTAAGCCGAGCAGTACAGACCCAGTGTCACGCAGCCGATCAGCATGATCGGCCAGTGCAATCCGAGGATGCTGTTCAGTGAGTTGGCCAGGACGAACTGGATTAACAGCGGTACGGTACGGAACACGTCCAGCAACCAGCCCAGTGGGATAGTCAGGCGTGGTTGCGCGTTGCGCAGCCAGCCCAGGACGATGCCACCAAGAGTGCCGATAAGCACCGCCCAGAAGGTCAGTTGCAGCGTCAGCCAAGCACCATTGAGCAGGATAAGGAAGTCGGTTCGAGTAAAGCTCGTTTCAAACATGGTCGGTCTCCTGGTGAGCGCCGGATCAGTAGCGGAACAGACGCCAGCCGAGCAGGCGCGCGACCACGACCACGAGCTTGCACATGCAGTAGTAAATGATTGCGGCGGTGATGAAGAGCTCGAAGGTGCGGAAGGTCTTGATGTTGAGTTCTTGGGTGACTCCGGTGAGGTCGTTATCCAGACCGACGATCACTCCGAGCGAGGTCATCAGGATTGCCCAGACCATCTGGTTGGTTATCGGATGGAAGACGATGCGCAGCAGCTGCGGCACAACGACATGGATGTAAGCCTGGAAGGCATTCATGCCAAGCGAGCGTGCCGCTCGTACCTGAGTGTCGGGTACAGCCTTGAGACCGCCGCGGAAGCTCTCTGCCAGGTAGCCTGCATTATTGAAGGTGATGCCGGCGAGCAGGGCGATCATGGACGGTACATAGAGACCGAAGGAACCCAGGCCGAAGTACAGCATGTAGATCTGGAACAGCGAGGGCGTGTTGCGGGCGATGGAGATCCACGTCGCGGCGAAGGCCTTGAGCGCGCGCCAGTTGGACTGGCGCATCGCTGTAAGGATCAGGGCGATGATTACTCCCAGGACCATGGAGGCAACTGCGATCTGCAAGGTCACCAGCGCACCGTCGAGTAGGTGCGGTAGCGCCCTGCGGATGGCACTCCATTGAATGTTGTAGTTCAGCATGCTTCGGTCTCTACGTACGGAGTTACAGAGGCTGGCGCCTGCGGGTTACTGCATGACCACGGACTTCGACGGGTCCAACGGTTCGCCACCGATCCACTTGTTCCACAGTTCCTTGTAGCGGCCGGAACGGGTCTGCTGATCCACGAACAGGTTCAGGTAGTTGATGAAGCCGTACTCATCGCGAGCAACAGCCAGCGATACGTAGTCGATCTCCCAAGGTGCGGCGGCGGCGATCTTCAGGCCCTTGAATTTGCCGGATTTGATGGCGTCCTGGGCAACGGTATTAACCACGACAGTGGCGTCGCTATGGCCCTGGCTGACCGCGAGAATGTTGTCGTTCATGGTTTGGTAGGACTTCAGCGCGCCTTTGGGATCTGCCCACTTCTTGATGTCGGCCTCGATGAAGTCGACACCGTAGTTACCTTGCGGCGAACTGATAACGTGGCCCTTCATGTCCTCATAGCTATTGATGCCAGTGTCTTCCCGGGTCAGTACGACATACTGGTAGGCGAAGTAGGGCTTGGTGAAGCCGATGGACTTCGCACGTTCCATCGTTGGTGAAGTGGACGCGACTGCTACGTCGGCACGACCTGAGATGATTGAGGGGATGCGGTCAGGGAAGGGAACGTCGATCACCACCGGCTTCACGCCGATGGCGGCCGCGAGGTCCTTGCAGTAATCAACATCGAAGCCGGCCGGCTGGTTGTTCGAGTCGCGGAAACCAGCCTGGCCATTGTCCAGAGTGACGGCGCAGCGCAGTTCGCCGTTGTCGACGATGTCATCGAGCTTGTCGGCCAGGGCGGCGGAGGTGGAGCACGCACTGATCAGGGTGGCGATTGCCAGACTACGAAGGTTGCTCATTTCGATTTGGTGCCTGTGTAGTTGGAAGAGTGAGGCGGTTTTGTGGAGTTCAGTAGAGGTAGAGCAGAGAGCGTGCCAGGGTGAAACTCGTGTGACGCCATGAGGTACAACCCTCCCTATTCGGGTTGCCCCCTAGTAAATGGCAAGAGTTGCTTGAGCCAGCAGTGACGCGGGTTTGGTTCGAGGTGTTCTTTTCGAGATGCTCCGGTGACTGGGAGTAGAATTTTTTTTGTGCAGAAATCCGTTTTCTGGAGACAAAATCCGTTGTGCGGAAATCCGTTCCCTTGATGCGTATAAAGTCCGCCCTGCTACTAAACGAAACGACAGCGGTTGCTCCATATAGTGCGCTGTTGGTCGATGTTGTAGCACTGGCGCACCAATGCTGAGCGGGAGCGCATGGAAAACCTTTGGGGTTGTTGGGGGATGAGAAGTTTCGAGAGGATTGATTGTGCAAAAATATGTTTTTTTCTGCGGTTTCATGGCAAGGCGGAAGAAGGCGTGGAGCAGTAGCGGCTATCGGTAGCGCGATGGCCAAAGAGGCTGGGAAATTTCCCAGGATGCGGTTTCCCAACCCGAGCCTGTATAGGTTGAGAGGATGATATGAAGCTAGCCGCGCCCTCGGCGGAGTGGAGGTTTTGCCCGATTCGATAGGCCGATGACCTACACCCTGTTGGGCCAGGGGCAACAGCCCGCCCAGGCCGTCATATCGCAGGTGTCTCCAGAGGGAGCATCTCATTGGCCTTTTTCAACAGAGCCTCTGCGTGTCCCTCGTTGGGCTCGCGCAATTGCTGGCCAGCTCGCCCCTAGGCGGCACCTTCGCACAGGAGCCGCCGTTGCGGGGACTGCCTTCTAGGTCATTCGATTTTGCCCAGTTCCACCGAGCGGTCGAAGGCTGCCGTTGCGGCATCCTTGACTAAGCGACGTAGGGCTGCGTCGGCCTCGAAGTGCTCGATAGCCGCAGCGGTCGTGCCATTGGGGGAGGTCACTGCCGTGCGTAATGCCTTGAAGTCGGCATCTGGCTGGCATTGCAAGCGTGCGGCGCCTAGAGCGGTGTTTGCCGCCAACTGTCTCGCCAGTACCTCTGGCAGGCCCAATGCGATACCGGCATCGGCCAGTGCCTCGCTGAACAGGTGATAGTAGGCCGGACCGCTTCCGCTCAGCGCTGTTATGGCATGCAGCAATTCCTCATGCTCAACCCAGAATGCCACCCCTACGGCCTCGAAGAGTCTACTGAGCAGTTGACGCAGGTTATCATTCAGATCGCTAGCGAACAGGCCAGTACAGCCAGCTCCGAGCATGACTGGAGTGTTCGGCATGGCGCGGACCACCGGTGTACCCTCGGGGCTCGCCGCGGCTAAGGTGGCGCAGCTCACGCCGGCCATTACTGACACCAGGGTTGCTCCTTGCAGCGCCTCGGCTGGTAGTGACGCGATGACACCGGCGGCCATGGCCGGTTTGACTGCCACAACCACCAGGTCGAAGCGGCCAGTCGCTTTCGCCGCGGAGTCGACAACCTGGGCGCGTAGGCCTTGAGGTTGGCCGGGGTCGACAGCCACCAGGCTGTCGACGAGGCCTGCGTTCAGCCAGGCTTCACCCAGGGCACTGCCCATTTTCCCGTACCCCAGAAACAATGCTTTCATCGTGGATTCCTCTTTCGTTCGGGGTCAGCCGATGGTCATCAGGCTGGCGTTGCCGCCGGCGGCCGCGGTGTTCACGCTCAGGGCGTGCTCCACCAGCAGGCGTTCCAGCGGTACGTCGGTTTCACCCTTGCCCAGGCCGTGCACGCCGACG
>Ga0180219_1001482_pt1 | contig 15141 bp, 16 predicted proteins | sample eDN3rd30CBELigMG_FD_151338 | JGI IMG/M metagenome (GOLD analysis project Ga0180219, IMG submission 151338) | Enriched Miracle-Growth compost microbial communities from Emeryville, California, USA - eDNA 3rd pass 30_C BE-Lig MG (version 2)... ...
CGCCGTCGGACGCCCCCGTGCAGTCAACGCCACCGCCGAGAGTCGACCGCAAAGCCAGCCGATTTGAACCTGAAGCGGCGCAGAAGAGCCGCGGTTTCCTCAAGGTTGAGGTTGGTGCGGCCGCTACTGCCGAACAAACCTCTTCTTTGACAGTGTCCGTTCGCCGGCGCGAGTTGAACGGTGGCTTTTGGGAGGTCGCACGACGTCCAGAGTTGGCGCTTTGTTGCCGTCAATGTTGGGATCTGTACAGCAGCATTGCGATCGGCAGTGCGGTTCTGGTCATGAGCAAGTTATTCCCGAACCTCTTGGAAGCGCATCCGTCAGGGAAGGGAGTTGCCAGGTCCGCCTGCCGCCGTTCCTGCGCATGAGACTGGCCCGACCGACGCCAGGCCGGTGCGGATCGCGAGCCTGACGAGCTCGGCGTCGGTCCGGGCGCCGAGTTTCGCCCGGATGCGGTAGTGCTGGTTCCGGATCGTCTTGGGCGACAGACACAGCGCGTCCGCGATCGCAGGCGTCGAAGCGCCTTCGGCCAGCAGCCGCAGGATTTCGAGTCCCCGCGGCGTCAGAGCCGCGAGCGGCGAGGCCTCGCCGGCGAACCGATCATGCGCCAGCGCAGTCGCGACGTCCGGGCCGAAGAACCGGCGGCGCCGCGTCGCTTGCCAAGCGGCGCCCGCCTCCCCTATGAAATGTTATAACATTACATGGTGGAGTGCCTTAGTGGCTGACCAGCGGCTTCCCGTCACCGTCATCTCCGGCTTCCTCGGCGCGGGGAAGACGACCCTCCTCAACCACATCCTGAGGAACCGGGATGGTCGTAAGGTCGCGGTGATCGTCAACGATATGTCCGAGGTGAACATTGACGCCGACCTCGTCCGAGATGGCGGGGCGGAGCTGTCGCGGAGCGACGAGAAGCTGGTCGAAATGACCAATGGCTGCATCTGCTGCACGCTGCGCGACGATCTTCTGACGGAGGTCCGGCGGCTCGCGGAGGAGCGGCGCTTCGACCATCTGGTGATCGAGTCCACCGGCGTATCCGAGCCGCTTCCCGTCGCCGCCACCTTCGACTTCCGCGACGAAAGCGGCGCTTCGCTGTCGGACGTCGCACGGCTCGACACGATGGTCACGGTCGTCGACGCCGCGAACCTGCTGCGGGACTTTTCCAGCCGCGATTTCCTGGAGGACCGCGGCGAGACCGCGGGCGAAGGCGACTTCCGAACGCTCGTGGACCTGCTGTCGGAGCAGATCGAGTTCGCCGATGTGGTCGTGCTCAACAAGGTCGCGGAGGTCGACGTGCGGATGCGCGCCACCGTTCGAGGCGTCGTCCGCTCTCTCAACGGCGACGCCAGGATCGTTGACGCCAATTTCGGGCGCTTCCCGCTGTCAGAGGTGCTCGGCACGGGCCTGTTCGATTTCGAACGCGCCCAGCGCAACCCGATCTGGGCAAAGGAGCTCTACGGCTTCAAGGATCACGTGCCCGAGACCGAAGAATACGGGGTCCGGAGCTTCGTGTTCCGCGCCCGTCGACCGTTTCATCCCGAGCGCTTCGCCGCGTTCCTGGCTCAACCCTGGTCGGGTCTCGTCCGCGCCAAGGGACATTTCTGGCTGGCGACGCGGCCCGATTGGGCAGGAGAGCTGTCGCTCGCAGGCGCGATCTGCCGGACCGAAGGCGGCGGTCACTGGTGGGCGGCCGTTCCGAAGGAACAGTGGCCGGATCACGCGGAATGGCGCGCCTGGCTCGAAGAGCGCTGGACGACCGATTGGGGCGACCGCCGCCAGGAACTCGTCTTCATCGGCCTCGACCTTGATGAGCCCGCCATGCGCGCCGCGCTCGAGGGCGCGCTCGTCGGGCGCGACAAGCCGACTGCGGCGGATTGGAAGGCCTTTGGCAGGCTCGCCGATCCGTTTCCGGTCTGGCAGCGCGACGCGGCCTGAGCCCGCCGACCAACCGTCCAACCAACGCACGCGAGACGCCGGCCAGCGGGGGCTAGGCGTCGCGCCTTCTGAACTGGGGGATTTTTATCATGACTGCATCAAAGATGGCCGGGCGCTTGCGCCTCGGCCTCACGGGAACGCTCGCGCTCGCGGCAGGGGCGACCGCCAGCGCGCAGCAGCCGACGCCGCTTCAGGAGATTGTGGTGACGTCGCCGAGCCCGATCCGAGCCAAACCCGATACGGTCCCGGCGGGCGCCTTCCAAAACGGCGTGCTGCCGGTGGTCAGCGGAACTTTCGCGCCGGTGACGGTGGTGACGGAGGATGAGATCGCGCGGGAACTCCCGAAGACCCTCGGAGAAGCGCTCTTCGACAAGCCGGGCATCACCGGCTCGAGCTACGCGCCCGGCGCGGCCAGCAGGCCGATCATCCGGGGCGTCGACGGCGCCCGCATCCGCATTCAGGAGAACGGCGTCGGGGTGCATGACGTCTCGCCGCTCGGCGAAGACCACGCCGTCCCGATCAATCCAATCACGGCGGACCATATCGAGGTCGTCCGCGGCCCGGCCACGCTGCGATACGGATCGCAGGCGATCGGCGGCGTCGTCAGCGTCGAAAGTGATCGCGTCCCGCAGTTCGCGCCGCCCAATGGGGTCTCGGGCGAGGTCTTGGGCGGTCTGTCCTCCGTCGACCACGGCCGAGACGCCGCAGCCAGCATCACCGCGGGCAACGGGCCATTCGTGTTCCATGCGGACGGCTTCTGGACGAAGACCGACAATTACGACACGCCGGAAGGCAGGCAGGCCAATTCGCAGACACGCTCGACCGGCGGATCCGTCGGCGGCTCCTGGCTCTTCGACAACGACTATTTCGGCCTGTCCTATAGCCATTACGATGCGCTCTACCACATCCCCGGCGGCGAGGCGGCGGAGTCGAACACACGGCTCGACCCACGCCAGGACAAGCTGCAGGCGCAGGGCGAATGGCACTTCGACGCCGGGCCGTTCGAGGCGATCCGCTTCTGGCTTGGCGGCTCGAGCTACAAGCACGACGAGATCGGCATCGGCGAGGACGGCGCCGACGGCGTGCAGGCGACCTTCAAGAACCGCGAGGCGGAGGGCCGGATCGAGATCCAGCACCGCGAGATCGACCTACCGTTCGCGGCGCTCACCGGCGCCTTCGGCGTCCAGGGCGACTACGCCGAGCTGCGCACCGGCGGAGAGGCCGGAGAGCTCATCCCGCCCGCAGACACCGGCTCCGGCGCGGCTTATCTGTTCGAGCAGCTCGACTTCGGCGGCGGATTTCGCGCGCAGGGCGCCGCCCGCATCGAACACGCCTCTGTCGACGGCACGGCGACCACGTTTCCGTCCAACTATCTGCCGGTTGGCGGAGATCTCCCCCAGAGCAAGCGCACCCGCCGCTTCACGCCGATGAGCGTGAGCGGAGGCCTCATGCAGGATCTGCCGCTCGGCTTCGTGGCGAGCGTCACGGGCAGCTATGTGGAGCGTGCGCCGCAGGCGCTCGAGCTATTCTCCAAGGGTCCGCACGACGCTCCCGGCACATTCGAGATCGGCGATCCGAACCTGAAGCTCGAAAAGGCGAAATCCGTTGAGATCGGCTTGCGGCGCGCCGAAGGCCCGCTGCGCGTCGACGCCAGCGCCTATCACACGCGCTACAGCGGCTTCATCTATCGACGGCTGACCGGCGCCCGCTGTGACGATGATTTCGATAGCTGCGGGACGGGAGACGAGCTAGCCCAAATCGTCTACTCGCAGCAGAACGCCAAGTTCTACGGCGTTGATCTCGCGGCTCAATTCGATGCGATCACGCTCGGTCGCAATGTCTTCGGCGTGGACGCCCAGTACGACTTCGTGCGCGCCAAGTTCTCGGACGGGACCGACGTTCCTCGCATCCCGCCCCACCGGCTTGGCGGCGGCCTGTTCTGGCGCAGCGATGACGGCTTCTACGGCCGCGTCGGCCTGCTGCACGCCTTCGCGCATGACGAGACCGCGCCGTTCGAGACCCGCACTGCAGGCTACGACAACCTGAAGGCCGAGCTGAGCTACACCCGCCGCTTCGATGGATCAGTGACGCGGCTGAGCTCGATCACGGTGGGTTTGGTCGGCGACAATCTGCTGAACGACCGCATCCGGAACTCCGCATCGTTCAAGAAGGACGAGATCCTCCTGCCGGGCGCAAATGTCCGCGCATTCGTCAGGGCGAAGTTCTAAGGGGCAGGCAACGCTCAGCCCGAGAATTGAGTCGACGGTAATCGAATCCGGGGCCGGCGTCGAGTGCAACGGAGAGCCGGCGTGCAACTGCTCGTCAAGCCCGCCTGCTTCGTCCAACGCTCGGCGGTGCGATCGGACCGGCAGTCGGCGTGCGGATCTGCATCAGCTTTCGAGCCCCGCAGCGTAGCTAGCCCGGCCGCTGCGGCGAACAGCGTCTTCGGCGGTCTTGGCGTAGGCCCGCGGACTGACGCCCATGCTCGACCGGAACATGAAGGTGAACGATGAAACCGACGCATAGCCGAGCGTGAAAGCGGTCTCGGTGACGCTGTCGCCGTGCTTGAGCATCTCGATTGCGCGTGCCACACGGGCCTTTGCCCGCCAGGCGCTGAAGGTCACTCCGACTTCGCTGTTGAACTTGCGCGCCAGGGTGCGCACTGAAAGGCCAAGGGCGGCGCCCCAGTGTTCGAGCGCTCTTGTGTCGGCGGGATCTTCATAGATCGCTTCGCAGATCGCCTGCAGCGGACTGCTGCGGGGCCATGGCAGCGCGAAGGCGACGCGTGGCGCGCGCCTGAGCTGCGTGAATATGAAAGCCGAGAGCTCGCCGAAATACGCCGCATCGATCGTATGATCGACCTGGGCCGCTTCGTTGATCAGGCTCCGGAGCAACGGGCTGACCGACAGCACGCAGCAAGCGTCCGCGCATGCCTGTCCTGGCTCGATCCACAAGCTCCGGAATTCGCAGCCGTAAAGCGAGCTTACTTCATGGGGCGCGCCCGCCGGAACCCATGCGCCATGTTCCGGATCGATCACGAACCGGGTGCCGTCCACTGACACGATAAGAACCCCCGAGACCGCGTAGACCAGCTGGTGCCAGTCGTGCTGATGCTCGTGGAACCTCGATCGGGGCGGCATGCTCTCCACCCGGATCGTCAGCGGCTGCGGCGCATCGCTCGCCGGAACCGTGAGAGCTCTCCAGGTCGATCGCGCCCAGGCGGTCATCTGATCGTTGCGCCAAGCGTCAGGAGGATTGGGGGAGCGGCTTTCTCCCGAGGCCGGACTTCAGCAGGCAGAAAGCAGCGAGCGCCAGCGGGGGCAGCGTGATCAGGCAGACGGTGTTCCAGCCGAACGAGGTCAGCAGCCCGCCTGACAGGAACGAGCCAACCGTCATCAGTCCGAACACGATAAAGTCGTGCAGGGACTGGACCCGCGTCTTCTCTTCCGGCCGGTGGCACTCAAGCACCATGGCGGAGGCTCCCGTGAATCCGAAGTTCCAGCCGACCCCGAGAAGGATCAGCGTGACCCAGAAATGAGCGATGTCCACCCCGGTCAGTCCGACGGCCACCGAGCAAGCCGTCAGCGCCAGGCCCGCCAGGATGATCGACGGGGCGCCGAAGCGGGTGATCAGTTTGCCGGTGACGAACCCCGGCCCGTACATCGCAATGACGTGCCACTGGATGCCGAGGTTCGCCGCGTTCTGGGAGATGCCGCAGATCCGCATGGCAAGCGGCGCTGAGGTCATCAGCAGGTTCATCAGCATGTAGCTGACCACGCCGCAGATCACTGCGGTGACGAAGCGCGGCTGACGGACGATCTCGGCGAGCGGACGACCCGCGTCCTTCGACGGCTGCGGCTTCGGCAGCCGAACGCCCCACAGAACGCAGGCCGACAGAGCTGCGACGAGCGCCTGCGCAAGAAAGGTGGCCACGAAGGCGTGCGGCGGCGTCAGGTCCATCGTCGCGGAAACCAGCTGGGGACCGAGCACGCCCGAGAACACCCCGCCGGCCATCACTGCCGACACCGCGGGTGCGCGCCGGTCCGCCGGGACGCCGTCGGCCGCCGCGAAGCGAAAGGACAAAACGACGGCGCCGTACATGCCGCCGAAGAACGTGCCGGCGCAGTACAGCCAGAATGACCCCAGATACATCGCGAGCGCAGAGATCAGGCCGACCAGCACGCCGCAGGTGGTCCCCACGAGGAACGAAGCTCGTCTGCCATGTCTTCTGGCGATAGCCCCCGCCGGCAGCGTTCCGGCCGCCATGCCGACCACGAACGTAGATACGGGCATCGTCGCAAGGGCGGTTGACGGGGCCAGCATGGCGCCCGCGACGGCGCCCGTCGCGAAGACGACCGTCGAGTTTGCGCCGGCGAGCGCCTGAGCTGTCGCAAGCCGGACCACGTTCCCGCGCACACGGGCGTGAAGGTCCGGATACAGCGGTTGTTCCAAGAGGGTCAGCGGCGTCGTCCTGATCGGCGGAGTGGTTCGGCGTGGCGAGACCCTAGCAAGGCCGCCACAGCACGGCTTTCGACAGGATGCCATTGTTTATCGAGAACAGGACAGACGCGCAGCGTACCTCCCCTGGGGAAGGCGGGTCGATGGGGTGCTTCCATGCAGGAGGCCGGTACGAACCGCCGGGAGAGTCCGGGCCGCGCGACGGTTTAAGCTGGCGGAGCGTATCGGTGCGCTACCAAACGACGCTCTCGATCCTCGCCAACCCGCTGGTAGGGGCCGATAACATCCTGATTCAGCATTCGAATGCCGCCGACAATACCGCTTTGCCGATGGTTTCCGGTTCGTTGGTGCCGTGGGTTCGATAGAGCGTGTCCTTGCCGTTTCTGAACAGGTAGAGGGCGCACGCGCCTAGGGACTCCGGGAACCGCCATCCAAGCCGTCCTGCCAGACGCAGTAGCGTCCGGGATCCCGTGCGATCATGTCGCGCGGCGGCGTCCCGCGCGGCCACTCGCGCTTCATCTGGATAAAGGCGGAGAACCAGCAAAAATTCTGCGCCTATAAACCAATAGCATTCGCTTGAATGCATAGCCGGCCCGGCGTCATCATCCTACCCCGCGCGACGCCTTCGGGTGCACGGAGTTGGCATGGCAGTGCACCTAAAACCTGAGACAATCGCGGCTTCAAACGGAATTGGAACCGACCCAAGCTTCCGCTCGATCGCGCCACCCATCCACCTCACCAGCACATTCGCTTTCCAAGGATTCGAGAGCGCGGGAACCTACGAGTATTCTCGTGTGGCAAATCCAAGTCGCGACATGCTCGCTGACACACTGGCCAAGCTCGAAGGTGGCGCGCGCGCCGTCATCACGTCGAGCGGCATGGCCGCTATCGACCTCGTGTTATCCCGGCTCGGGAGCGATGACCTCGTGATCGCGCCGCATGACTGTTACAGCGGAACCCAACGCTTGTTGATGGCCCGGCAGGAAAGACGGCACTTGAACGTGGCGTTCGTAGATCAGTCCGACAGCGCTGCGTTCGAGGCAGCATTGAGCCATACGCCGTCTTTGGTATTGGTCGAGACGCCAAGCAACCCTCTGTTACGTGTGGTCGACATACGGGAGATCAGCCTAAGCGCGAAGGCGCGAGGCGCCAAGGTGGCGGTCGACAACACTTTTCTTTCGCCGGCACTGCAGAAGCCGGTCGAACTTGGCGCAGATATCGTCATTCATTCGACGACCAAGTATCTCAACGGACATTCGGACGTCGTAGGTGGCGCCGTGGTCCTTGCAGACCCCATTCTTGGTGACGATCTTGCCCGCTGGGCCAATGTGAGGGGGGTAACCGGCGCCCCATTCGATGCCTATCTGACGCTTCGCGGGATACGAACGCTTTTCGCGAGAATTGAGCGCCAGCAGCGCAGCGCGGGTCTGATAGCGGAATTCCTCTCCGGCCATCACGGCGTTGTGGCGACTCACTATCCGGGACTTACCTCCCATCCGAATTTCCATCTCGCGCGGCGGCAGCAGAGAGGAGCCGGAGCGATGCTGAGCTTCGAGATCGGCGGCGGCATCCAGGCGGCAGCCCGGTTCGCTGACGCTGTGAGTGTGTTCACGTTGGCCGAGTCGCTCGGCGGAGTCGAAAGCTTGGTGGCGCATCCGGCCACGATGACGCACGTCGGGATGAGCGAAGAGGCCCGTCGTCTGGCGGGCATCGGCGGGGGGTTGTTGCGACTATCAGTCGGCCTTGAGGATGCCGGAGATCTGATCGCCGATCTCGAGCAGGCGCTCGACGTCGCTAGAGGCGTCATTCAGCGACCATCCACGACCTTTACCGGATGACCAAAAATCGTCAATGAAGTACCCGTAGAGATGCCGACCATGCCGAACAAATGTTCAGTCGAGATCCAGCCGGTTGGAGTTAGGTCTAGTCTTCGCACGCTCGTCTACGAGGCGCTGAAGGCGGCTATCACCAAAATGGACGTTTACGATTTCCCCGAGGAGGTACGGCTTGACGAACGAAAACTGTCCTGCGACCTAGGCGTGAGCCGCACGCCCGTGCGAGAAGCTCTCAAGGTGCTGGAGCAGCAGGGCTTTGTACGCTCCAAGCCGCGAAGCGGCGTGTTCGTCATAAAAAAGACTAAGCCCGAGATAATCGATATCGTCCACGCCTGCGCTGCGCTAGAAAGCATGGCTGCCCGGCTGGCATGTGCGCGAGCAACCACTTCGCAGCTGAGTTCGCTGTACGACGCTCTTATTCCGTCGATTTCCGATGACCGGTACTTTTATTCGAATGGCAACATTCGATTCCATCGCGAGATCATATTGCTTGGGAGGTGCGCTGCCATAGATGCGTTATCACGAGACCTTCTAATCCATTTGCGCGGGATCCGTAACATTGCGCTGTCCGAAGCCGGACCCGCCGTAGGGGCTAAGACAAGTTGCGTGTCTATCATTAAGGCCATCGAACATCGTGATGCCGAGTTGGCTGCCGGATTGATCCGGGACCGGGGCCTAGATCTCGCTCGAATGCTGGCGTAGCCGTCAGGTATTCCATAATTGGCACATTATACCATATCGCATAGGAGAGACATACTCAAACTGGCTCATTCCACGCCGTGGACCTCCTGGTTGCGAGTGCAGTCTCGTAGACCGTCACGCACCCTCTCGAGCGTATCAGCAGAGCTGCGTGACGAGTATACAGCATGAACTGAGTGCGAAAATTCTGGCGCGGCAGTTACCCTATGCAGACGCTTGGAGGCGAGATAGGAGCGAACCACGCTCAACCTGAAATATCCGGATCCTCCAACTTCCAGCATGAAATCGAGCGCCGCCCTGCCAAGCGTGATGGAGGTGCCAGGGTTCGCGAGATGAGGGAATGCTGCATCGTGGCTTGCCGCAAACGCCGACCCCCATTCCACAAAAATGTAGTCCGCAGGACTCATACTGCCCCGCGGGCAGGTCGTCACCATCACGAGCTTTTCTTCGTCTATCAACTCCATCACCAGATCTGGTCGAGCGGGAGGATTGTACAAAATTGCGACGTCTAGTGCACCTTCCTGCACACGATCCATCAGCCGTTCTGGCGTATTTACCTCAGCTCTCAGCGCCAGTTCAGGCGCCTTCTGCCGTAGCCAGCACAGAAGCCTTGGAAGCAGCGGGTTCCACAGGCTGATCTCGCTTCCCAATCCAACGAGCTCCGACCGCCCGGTAGGGAGCGCGACCTGCTGACGCGCTCGCTCCCATAGCTGAACTAGCGCCGTAGCGTGGGGATGGAATCGCTCGCCGGCAGGCGTCAGGCGCGCGCCAGCGCGACTCCGAACAAACAAGCGGCGATTGAGCTGATCTTCGAGGATTCGTATCCGGGCGCTCACGGCGGTCTGGGTAATGTGCAGTTTGTCTGCCGCAGCCACGAAGCTGCCGGTCGACGCCACCTCAAGGAATGTTCGTGCAAGGCCGATATCCATCCTAGAGCATTATTGGCCTCGCCATCAGCCCGCAATAGCGACTTCTGAAGAGAACCACTTTGTGATCTTAGATTGTCATCGAACGCGGTGGCCGCGTCATAGACGACGTCACCTCGCGACCGTATTCCTGCCGATGAAGTAAGTCGATTTGCATGAGCATTTCTGCGCACTCAGGTATCTCTTGGTGCGACGCAAACGGCATTGGTTCTCATGTCAGACGAAAAGCGGCGCTGTGGAGCGCCTTAAGAACGGTAGAGTTGGTCCATGACGCCACTCATCGAGTGCGGGCGGCGAACGTCGCATGCTCGGTTACGATTTGATCCATCGGAACGTCGTGCCACTGTGGATAGATCGTTGCGACCGCAGAATGGGAATACCCAACGCCAATCGTCGTAGGCGAGTGGTCGCAGGCTGACAGTGTCCGGTCGAAATACCCGCCGCCATACCCTAATCGATACCCGGCCAAGTCGAAGCCCACGAGGGGTGCGAGGACGATGTCGGGTGTGAGGTTCTGCCCAGCCGGCGGGACGGGGATGTTCCACAAGCCGCGCTCCAGTCGGCCGCCACGGCTCCAGCCGCGGAAGACGAGCGGCCTGTTCTTCTCGATTACGACCGGCAGAGCGCAGATCGCTCCACGCTCGGCGGCGGAGGCGAGCCAGTCGAGTAGATTGAGCTCCCCCCGGATCGGCCAGTAGGCGGCGACGATACGGTTGCGCATGTCACCAACCAGTTCGTCGAGCCGTGATGCGACTGCCGCCGCCTTACACGCGCGCTCGGCAACCGACAACGTAAGGCGTTGCTCAATCAGTCGTCGACGTGCGGCTTTCCGCCACCGGTAAACATCTGACACTTTCCGACGCCCTATGCGATTGGGCCGCCATGCTTCGGTAGCGTCGTGCTGGGGCAACAAAAATGGATCCGGCGCATAATAGTTTGGCCGCCTGACGTGTTCAGAGTGGAGCGATGACGCTCTTGCAGCGGTGGTTGGACCGGCCATCTTGCCTCCAGGCGCGCGCGCTCCTTGAGCGTTTCAAGTGACAAGATCAATCGTCGTGCCAGATCGTCCTAAGGCCGCCGCGTTTCTCAAGCCGGAACAAGGCTAGAAGAGGGCGACGACGGAGTGCCTCAGAACCTTCTTCGGACATAGTAATCGTCGCAATCGCAGCATTCAAGATCATGCTGTTGTTCCGAGAGCGCAAAAAAATTCATCATTCTCCGCACTCTAGGAGACAGTGCCCACAATCAGGCGGCCCTTATCGGTTCGACCGAACTGCTCTATGTAGTTGTTCGTTGCATTGGGTATTCGCGGGGCGTCCGGAAAGAAATGTGTGATCCGAGACAACGCGAATCGTGGCCTGCATCTTCTAAGACAGCCGAAATACTGCTGGCAAGTATAATTAGGTAAACCAGCAACAAGCGCCGTATCCAAAAGAGAAGTGCGCTTATAGAGTGCGTCAGGTTGAAGACGGTTTCGTGGGCGCAGCCTCATCAGGCTTCCAGTTCCCAAACTAATTGGGCACTCTGCGGCGCCCCAAACGGGCCGATCGCGTCCGACAAGGTCTTACCGCTGTTGAAAATCAACCCATAGATGAGCGAAAAGAAGGGCAAAACTCAACCAAGGCGCGACCCGCCGAAGAACGATGTACCGCGGCGTACCTCCCAATGATTGCATCGTAAGCAATCCGAGCACGACAACGAGCGCGCCGAAAAATAGGCCGTAACGTTGGGACAAAAGCGCGATTGCGGTCAGCGATCCGGTTACGCCTATGGTCGACTCGATGACATCGTAACGGCCGCCAGACTTTCCATCCCGAATCAGAGCCGTAAAGCTAGGCAGCCCCAGCAAGAACGATGCTGCCGGAATGAGTGCCAACACTTGCAGATCAATAAGTTCCTCAACGAGGGGCTGCGTCAATTAGATCCTCCCAGGCGGCCGCTCCCGTGCGCTTCGGACGGAGCCTGATCGTGGTGTGTATCATCGCCCCAACCATCAGGGCGGCGCCCTCGGATTGGGCGTTCTGCACAAGCGTGTTGCATTTCAGGAAGCTCTTGCCGATAAGGTGCATCGTCAATGTACCTTATCGGCCGCTTCGAACAAGCTCGTCTGCTCCGTGATTGTCTACGCTGCGCCCGCACGAGCGACGGCTCGCAATTCATTCCTCCCGAAGCGCAACTCGCGGCTTCGGTCTTGAGGTGTGCCGTCGCGCGCCCACTCCGTTTCAGATCCTGTGAGGGCTTATGCCGTTCGGAGAATTTCGACTGTGGCGAGGCAGAGATGCCGCCGGTTTCCGGCTGTTCAGACCTATCCTCGCCGGTGCGACGCTTCGCGAGCGTGCGATCGCATGTCTGGGAGCCCTGGCGGGGATCACGCTAACGGGATTGATTTGCGGTTGGTTCTTCGGGGAGGGGCCTCACATCCCCCTAATCGTCGCTCCCATGGGAGCTTCGGCGGTTCTGATATTTGCTGTGCCGGCCAGCCCCTTGGCTCAGCCTTGGTCGGTTATCGGTGGCAATACCATCTCGGCATTCATGGGCGTTCTTGCCGCCCATTGGATATCAAGCCCAGTGCTCGCCATCGGCGTCGGTGTCTCGCTCGCGGTTGCGGCGATGTCGGTCACGCGTTCCCTGCACCCCCCAGGAGGAGCTGCTGCGTTGACGGCGTTGATCGGAGGGCCGGCTGTCACCTCGGCTGGCTTCCTGTTTCCGCTCTTTCCAGTCTGCCTAAATTCTCTGGTGCTGGTGGCGCTCGGCGTCGCATTTCACAGACTTTCGCGGAGAAACTATCCGCACGTCGCGGTTCCCGTGCCCGCGAACAACCATGCGACAGCGGACCTTCCCGCTTCCATTCGCGTCGGGTTCAAGCTCGAGGATGTCGATGCGGCGCTGATCGCTTTTAACGAAACGCTTGACATAGACCGTGCTGATTTGGACCGGCTTCTGCGGCAGGTCGAGCATCAGGCGCTTGTGCGAACTCACGGCGACCTGACTTGCCGTGAGGTCATGTCGCGCGACGTGGTTCGGATACGGGTGGACAACACGATCCGACGGGCGCGCGAGCTTCTTCTGGCGCACAACATCAGGACTCTGCCAGTCGTCGATGCGGGCGGGCAACTTGTAGGAACTTTGGGCTTGCGGGAGCTGGCGCTTCGAAACAGTGGCGCAATCGCCGACGTGATGTCGGAGCCGAGGACGGCCGATCCGAATGATCCGGCGGTCAACCTCGTCCCTATCCTCACAGACGGGTCGACACACGCGATCATCGTTACCGACGGCGATCGGACGGTCCTCGGCATCATCACGCAAACGGATTTGCTCTCGACGGTGGCTCGCTCGGCGGCACTCAACCACATACCGGAACGCGAGGAATCGGTGAGTTGACCCGGCACATGGATTCAATTGGGCATAAAAGAGAACGATGGGCTGTAACGATGTTTGGGCGAGCACGTGGTCTGCTTTCGGAAGGCCGTGTCGAGTTTCAATCGGGAGGATAGCGTTGTTCTGCGGCACGTTCATTTGCTCGTTGAGAAGCGAACGTTCTCGGTATCCTCATAAGTCAGCGGCAGCTCGCGCCGCCGTTGAGCCGATCGTGCTCACCGAGGTGATTTATCGAACGTCCAGTCAGATGGCGGCGACATCGCCGTTCGTCAGGACGGCGGCTGTTCGGCCCTGGGCTCGTTGCAGACTTCTGATTCGAGCAGGAAGTCACGGCGGTGTGCAGCCCCGCCATCGCGAGCGGCCGCGGCGCTTCCTGTAGTCCGGGGATCCGGTCGCTCGCATCGCACTTCGCGCAATCCAGCCCGGCCGGCGACAATTCGGGCGCCAGCCGATCATCGGTCAAGCTATAAGAGCTGCATCGCTTCGTTGAATGCGCCAATGAGCCCCGAGACCCTCTCCCTCCGCACGCTCCGCTTCGTCAACGTCGCGCACGCGATTGACCATTTCGTGCTCCTGATCTTTCCCACGGCCGTGATCGCGATGGCCCCCGAGCTCGGTCTCACTTACTCGTCCCTGATTGGGCTCGCGACTGGATCCTTTGTGGCTTTCGGCGTTTTCTCGCTGCCCATGGGCTGGTTCGCTGAGCGGGTCGGTCGCCGGAACTTGCTGGTCGCGTTCTTCTTCGGCTGCGGCGCCTCGCTGGTCGCGCTGTCCCTCGTCTCGACGCCTCTAGCAATCGCCGGATGGCTGTTCGTGCTCGGGGTGTTCTCCGCGATCTACCATCCGATCGGGTCGGCGATGCTCGTCAGCCACGCCGGGCAGCTAGGTCGAACCCTAGGCGTGAACGGAGTCTGGGGGAACCTTGGGGCGGGCTTCGCCTCGGGCGTGACGGCGCTCGTCGCCGCCTGGCTAGGTTGGCGCGCGTCCTTCGCAGCTCCCGGCATCCTGTGCCTCACGGCCGGCGTCGCTTTCCTCTCGATGGTGCCCGGCGACGGCCAGGAGCGCTCCGTCACGACGGCCGGTGGCTCGACCGGGCCGCTAACGCGGCCTGGTCTCCTGCTCGTGATCTTCGCGGTCGCGGTCGTGGCAGGCGGCATGACATTCAATGTCGCCACGATCTCGGCTCCGAAGGTGATCGACGAACGGCTCGGCTTCGACCTGTCCCTGACCGTCATCGGTTTGCTCGCCAGCGCGGTCTTCGTGGTCGGCGCCGTGACCCAGCTCGCCGTCGGTCGCTTGATCGAGAAGGTTGAGTTAGCTGTCATTTTCGTAGGGCTCGCCGCCAGTCAGACGACGGGGCTAGCCCTCGCCAGCGTCGGAACCGGCGTTTTCCTGCTCGCGGGCCTCGCCCTCGCGATGGCAGGTATTTATGGTCAGGTCGTCGTGAACGATGCGATGGTGGCGCGCTACGCGCCAGCGCACCTGCGAGCGAAGGCCTACAGCGTTCGCTACTTTCTCGGCTTCACCGCGAGCGGCCTCGCGGCTCCCTTCATCGCATTCACCCATGCTGCAGGTGGTTTCTTGGCCACGCTTGCCGTGACCGCCGGGATCGCCGCCATCGTGCTTGTCTGCGCGTTGTCGTTCCTCTTCGCGGCCCGGGAATGGAAGGTCACTGCATCGGATGCCATCTGAACGAGAGGCGCGGTGAACCACAGGTAAGCTCTGGCCGGCTTGACTTCCCCTTAAGCTACCTTTCTGGGGTGGACGCGCCTCAACGAGAGGGCGCGTTCGTGCGCGTCAGCTTTCAAGAACCAGGGAAGCATTTCGCTTGCGCGGTGCTTCCGTTTCAGACGGACGGGCTTCGCGGCCGAACAGCCACCACGGTGCGGACCGAACGCGCCTGGCACACGGTC
>Ga0180219_1001483_pt1 | contig 15141 bp, 10 predicted proteins | sample eDN3rd30CBELigMG_FD_151338 | JGI IMG/M metagenome (GOLD analysis project Ga0180219, IMG submission 151338) | Enriched Miracle-Growth compost microbial communities from Emeryville, California, USA - eDNA 3rd pass 30_C BE-Lig MG (version 2)... ...
GCTCGGGCCGTCAGTACATCACGCCGGCCCACTGGCCACCACTTCTGGGCCCGCAGCCCTGCCCGCGAAAAGCTCTCGCCCTTGTCCAGGGTGATGCCCGTGCCAAGGTTAGCCTCGATGAGATTGCCCTCGCGCGGATCGTATTTTTTGTCGACGTCGCGCCGCATGATGCGATACGTGCCGGTAAGCGTGGGCACCTCATACCCTGGCGCCCCCGAAATGCGTGTCTTGTCGAAGGCCGCGACCAGGCCCCATTCAGACTCGTAGTCCACCCGGCTGTCACCGCCCGCCGGCCACGCCGTGAAGCGCTTTGCACCCAGGCCAAAGCGACTGTTATCCAGCCCTTCGATATCGGAGTGCTCGTACAGTACGCCGACGCTGTCCTGGTGGCCGCTGAGCGTGGGCGGAAAATGCAGGTCGAAAAACGCCCGCTGGCGATCCTTGTCCACACCCGCGCCGGTTTCTATCCAGACCGGCTGGCCGAACACGACGTTCTGGCGATAAAGCCCTTCGATCCGGGGGCCGTGATCGCTGTCCGCACCGATCGATGTCGAGAAGCGCCGCGCGGGCGCCTCGGACACGTCTACACGCACTGGCAGTTCCACCGAACCGTCATCGTGCATCTTGCGCGCGGCCTCGTCCTGGTTCAGCGTGACAAAGGCGCCGCGAAAGAAAGAAGTTGACTGCAGCGCCTGCTGCCATTCGTCCATCTTGTCCTGATCATATGGGTCGCCCGGAGCATAATGGATATAACGATCGATCAGGCTGGCCGGAACGCGTTTCAGGCCGTGGATCGAAAGCGGCCCCATGAGCACGCGCGGGCCGCTGTCCACCTTCACGGCAAGATCGGCGCGGGCGGCCTCGGCATCCACCGTCGCGCGCGTGGAAGCGTACCTGGCGAAGTAGAAATCGTGGCGGCTGACATCATCGAGCAAGGATGTCTTGGCGTCGCTCCACTTGCTGTTGATGAACACCATGCCTTCTGTCAGCGGCCAGCCCTTGCGCAGCCCGATCAGCCGCGTCTTGAACTCCGGCCGCTCGATCTGCCCGGAAAACGCCAGGTCCACATCGCCCACACGCGTGCGCTCGCCCGGCTCTATGGTGATGTCCCAGGTTTCCCCGCCGATATCCTCGCCGACCTCCAGTGTCACGACCGGAGAGAAGTAGCCCTGTGTTTCCAGGGCGGACACGGTGGCGTCGTGCGCCCGCCGGCGCAGGCGGGCCACTTCGCCGCCATCCTGGTCCTCTGCCAGGCGCGTGATGGCCTCGACTGCGCCATTGATCGCCTGCAGCGCCTCTGGCGGCACGCCGCCCGGGTCGATCACAACCTCGGGGCGTTCAGCCGCAGCGGCCTCATGGGCCAAACCCGCAATCAGTAACAAGGAGGCTGCCGCTGCCCTGCGCATACGCGATCAGGGCTTGCGAGCCACGACAGTCGGACGGCTGCCCGAGGTATCCGGCGGCAGCGCCGCGACGTTTTCCAGCAGCTTGGCCGCGATGTCCATGTAGGCGCGTGCAGCGTCGCCCGCCGGCTCCGCCTCCACCGTCGGCCTGCCGGAATCGGTCTGCGTGCGTATGCTCATCTGCAGCGGCAGCGAGCCCAGCCATGAAAGATTGAATTCCGCCGCCATGTTCTGGCCGCCATGTTCGCCGAATATGGGTTCCGCATGGCCGCACTGGCTGCAAATGTGCACAGACATGTTCTCGACCACGCCCAGCACGGGCACATTCACCTTCTGGAACATGCGCAGCCCCTTGCGCGCATCGGCGAGGGCAAGATCCTGTGGGGTGGTGACAATGACAGCGCCCGTGAGGGGCACCTTCTGCGCCATGGTCAGGGCAATATCGCCCGTACCCGGAGGCATGTCCACGATCAGGAAATCAAGGTCGTGCCAGTTGGTCTGCGTCAGCAGCTGCTGGACGGCCTGTGTCACCATAGGGCCGCGCCAGATGGCCGGTGCATCCTCATCGATCAGGAAGCCTATGGAATTGGCCTGCAACCCGTGGCCGATCAGCGGTTCCATGGTCTTGCCGTCATTGCTCTTGGGCTTGCCGGACAAGCCCAGCATGATGGGCACACTCGGCCCGTAGATATCCGCATCCAGCAGCCCTGTGCGCGCCCCAAGGCGAGACAGCGCCAGCGCGAGATTGACGGCGGTGGTGCTCTTGCCCACGCCGCCCTTTCCAGAGGCGACCGCAATGATATTGCGTATGTTGGACATCGGCTTCAGGCCGGCCTGTACGGCATGGCTGACAATCTGCATGTAATCAAATCCTTGCGCCAGGCGCTCCTTGCGGGCGCCAAAGCAGTTTCAGTACGTTTCGCCAACGATCCGCAACCGTTGTGCGAGAAGAAGGCTGGGGGTACAGTGGTAGCTGTATACCCGAGTTACCCCCCGTGTCCGGCATTAAACCCCAACTCGACAGCCCGATACAGGAAGCATACACTGAAGACTCAAGAATAGCGGATCACGGGGGGTTACAGATCCGCGGGAATTATTTTCCCGCCAAAAGGTCTATCAAGGCACGATGAATACATTCAATCAGATTATCCGCGGCATCCTTTTCTTCATACTTGCCATCTTCGGCATGGTGGCGGCGTTTGTCTTCATGGTTTCCACCGCCATAGCCGTGGGCATCCTCTATATTGTCGCCCGCATCAAGGGCCGCCCCTTCGGCGCGCGCGCCTATTGGGAACAGCGGCGTCAGGCAGCCACGCGCCGCGGCGCAGGCCGCATGTTCAACCCCAAAGACGTCACCGACGTCGAGATGCGCGAAATTCCCTGATCCAACGGCCTGCGCCGCCTTGCGGCGGCCGCATCCCTTCCCGCTCCTTCCCTCCTTGCCGGAATTGACGATTGTTCACGTTTTTCCGGCTGCAACCTTTGCGCGAAAGCCACATCAAGCAGCCCGACGACGAAAGCCCTAAAATCAACGTTTCGCGCTTTCGCGCTTTCTTCTCCTGTTACATAAACTCACGCATCCGACATGCCGCGCACGATTTTCGTCACCACAGCACTCCCTTACGCCAACGGCTCCTTCCACATCGGCCACATCATGGAATACATCCAGGCCGACATATGGGTGCGCGCGATGCGAATGTCGGGCCATACCGTTCATTTTGTGGGCGCGGATGACGTTCATGGCGCACCCATCATGCTCAAGGCCGCCAGCGAGAACATCACGCCGCAGGAACTGGTGGCGCGCTATGCCGCCGAACGCCCCCAATACCTGAACGGCTTCCACATCAAGTTCGACCATTGGCACAGCACCGATTCGGCCGAGAACGTAGAGCTGTCGCAAGACATCTATCGCAAGCTCAAGGCGGCGGACTTCATCTACAGCCGCACCATCGAACAGTTCTACGATCCCGTAAAAGGCATGTTCCTGCCTGACCGTTACATCAAAGGCGAATGCCCGCGCTGCCATGCCAAGGATCAATATGGCGATTCCTGCGAGGTCTGTGGCGCCGTGTACGCCCCCACTGAACTGATCGAACCCTATTCAACCCTGACCAAGGCCACGCCAGTCCTGAAGTCTTCGGAGCATTTCTTCTTCCGCCTGTCAGATCCGCGCTGCGTCTCCTTCCTGCAGGAATGGACCACAGGCAGCAATGCCCAGGGCCATAAGCACCTGCAAGCTGAGGTGCTGGCCAAGACTCGCGAATGGCTGGGCAACGGCGAAGATGGCGAAAGCAACCTCGCCGACTGGGACATCTCGCGCGATGAACCCTATTTCGGGATTCCCATCCCCGACGCACCTGGCAAGTATTTCTATGTATGGCTGGATGCCCCGGTGGGCTATCTCGCCTCGCTCAAGTCATACTGCATTGGCAAGGGGCTGGATTTCGACGCCCTGCTCGATCCGGCGGGCGATACCGAGCAGGTGCATTTCATCGGCAAGGACATTGTCTACTTCCACGCCCTGTTCTGGCCTGCCATGCTGAAGTTTTCCGGCCGCAAAACCCCGGACAACCTGCATGTGCATGGTTTCATCACCGTCAGCGGCGAAAAAATGTCCAAGAGCCGCGGCACCGGCATCTCGCCGCTGCGGTATCTGGAATTGGGCATGAATGCCGAATGGCTGCGCTATTACATTGCCGCCAAGCTCAATTCCCGCGTCGAGGATGTGGACTTCAACCCGGACGACTTCATCGCCCGTGTCAACAGCGACCTTATCGGCAAATACGTCAATATCGCCAGCCGTGCGGCCAGCTTCATCACGCGCCATTTCGGCGGACAACTGGGCTATCTGGGCGATACATCGACGCTGCGGCAGGAATTGCGGCAAGTGGCGGACGAAGTGCGCGCCGACCTCGAGCTGCGCGAATATGGCCGCGCCATCCGCCGCCTGATGGCTCACGCGGACCAGATCAACCAGGCCTTCGACGCGGCCCAGCCGTGGATCATGGCCAAGGGCATCGCCACAGCGGACGAGGAACAGAAAGCCGGTCTGCAGAACGTCTGCTCGCGGGCCATTGCGGGCTTCAAGGCACTGACCGTCATGCTGGCGCCCGTGCTGCCCGCCCTGGCGGACCGCGTCGCCCGGGAGCTGTTCGGCGAAGCGCGTGGCTTCCAATGGGAAGACGCTGGTGTTCTGCCGGTTCGCATCGAACCTTTCAAGCATCTCATGCAGCGTGTCGAGCCCGCCATGCTGGACGATCTGTTTGAACCGCCCGTCCAGGCACTGCCCACGCCTGGCGGCCAGCCCATTGCCGATCCGATCGACATCAAGGATTTTTCCAAGCTCGACCTGCGCATCGCACGCATTGTCGAATGCAGCGAAGTCGAAGGCTCCGACAAGCTGCTGAGGCTGATGCTGGATCTTGGCGAAGGCAGGCTCAGGCAGGTCTTTTCGGGGATCAAGTCCGCCTACAAGCCCGAAGATCTGCAAGGCCAGCTGACCGTGGTGGTGGCCAACCTGGCCCCGCGCAAGATGCGCTTTGGGGTATCAGAAGGCATGGTACTGTCGGCGAGCCACGCAGACCGGGACGCAGAGCCAGGCCTGTATGTACTCCAGGCCTGGCCGGGCGCCCAGCCTGGCATGCGTATCAGCTAAGATAGGCGGTTGGCGCGAGTGCCGCGCCATGGCCTGTTATCAGCCCTGATACCCTCTGCCGATCAATATGCCCTTCGCACGGCGCTGCTACACTGCCTGATTTTCACGACCGCCCGGTCGGAACCAGGGCGTGCATTACCAGCAGGAGCATGACGCATGACAGGGACACTGGCTATCATCATTTCACTGGTACTGTTGATGTACCTGGCTTACCGGGGAATCACAGTGCTGCTGCTTGCGCCGCTCATGGCGGCGCTGGCGGTCGTGCTGTCCGGGGAAGCCGGCTTCCTGCTGCCCATTTACACCGATACCTTCATGAAGGCCCTGGGTGGCTACGTAATCCAGTTCCTGCCCATCTTTCTGCTGGGCGCGCTCTTTGGCCAGTTGATGGCCGACTCGGGCGCGGCGCATACCATTTCCCGCTGGCTTGTGGACAGGCTCGGCGATCGGCACGCCATCATCACGGTCGTGCTGGCCTGCGCGATTCTGACGTACGGCGGGGTGTCACTGTTCGTCGTGGCCTTCGCCATCTACCCGATCGCGCGCGACATGTTCCGCACCGCGGACATCCCGAAGCGCCTGATACCGGCCACTATCGCGCTGGGCTCGTTCACCTTCACCATGACAGCCCTGCCTGGCACGCCTGCCATCCAGAACGCCATCCCAATCCCCTTCTACGGCACCAATGTCTTTGCCGCGCCGGGGCTGGGCATCATCGCCGCCGCCATCATGCTGTTCGGCGGCCTGTGGTGGCTGCGCTCGCGGGCCGCTCGCGCGCGCATGGCCGGCGAAGGCTATGGGCACCACCTGGAAGACGACGAACTGGACGCAGTTCCGGACGCAGACGAAGGCGCCCTGACCACGATGCCGCTCTTTCTCGCGGTGCTGCCATTGCTGCTGGTGGTGGGCGTGAATGCCCTGTTCACCTACCTGATCTTTCCTCGCATGGACCTGGGCTTTCTGGCCGCACGCTTTCCCAACGTCGCTCCCGAGAAAATGATTGGCCTGTGGGCGCTGATCATTGCGCTGACGGCAGCATGCGCCGCCCTTGTCGTATCCCGCCTGGGCCGCTGGAGCAATCTGCGCGAATCGGTTAACAAGGGCGTGTTTGGTTTCATGCTGCCGCTGTTCAACACAGCGTCGGAGGTCGGCTACGGCGCCGTCATCGCAGGCCTGGCGGGCTTTGCGATCATCCGCGATGCCGTGCTGAATGTCACCCCAAATAACCCGCTGATCTCGGAAGCTGTCGCCATGAATGTATTGGCCGGCATCACTGGATCATCTTCGGGCGGCCTGAGCATCGCCCTCCAGACGCTGGGGCCTGATTACCTGCGCATGGCCGAGGCGGCCGGGATCAGCCCGGAACTGCTGCACCGGGTGGCGGTGATGGCAGCAGGCGGCTTCGATACCCTGCCTCACTGCGGCGCGATCATCACGCTCCTGGCTATCTGCAAGCTTACCCACCGGCAGTCCTACCTGAACATTGCCGCCGTCACCATGGGCGCCCCCATGATTGCCCTGGTCACGGTAATTACCCTGGGCACGGTGTTCGGCAGTTTCTGAATTACCCCCTCGCCACAAGTGTGAGGTTCTCGATCTGATCCACGCCGGTTTTACCGGGCTTGTGCAGACGGTAGCCGGCCTGGCCGAAGTGAGTGCAGCCGGCGCAGTTCCTCGAAAGAAGTGAGCTCGCCAGCCAGCGCGCTGGCCATGACTGTCGGGGGGCTGGCCAGCCATACGCTGCCCGGCCCTGACCGGCCAGGAAAGTTGCGGTTGATGGCACTGACGGTTACCTGGGACGGCGCGGTGGATGAGCCCGGCCCACAGTTGGCGCAGGCCCCGCAGGACGGCTGCAGGATGCGTGCGCCCATGGCAGCGAAGGTGCGGTCATAGCCCCTGCTGATGCAATAGTCGCGCACTGCCGTCGTACCATACTGAAGATAAAGCTGCACACCCGGCGCGACCCCTACCTCATGTTCCAGCGCCCACGCCAGAACCTCGTGGTAGCTGTCGAAGTCCTCTCGCTTGCCTGCGGTACAGGAACCACCGTAGGCAATATCTATTTTCGGTCTTTCCTTCAGGCTGGACAGCGGCATGCCATTGCCTGGATCACCCGGTGCGGCGACCAGCGGCTCGAGGGCAGCGCAGTCCACATCCAGCTCCAGGGCGTACCGTGCTCCGGGATCGCTGCGCATCCAGGGCTCAATCTCGATATCGACACCGCGACGCTCCCTGAGAAACGCTGCCGTGACCGCATCAGGGGCCACAATCCCTGTCAGTCCGCCCAGCTCCGCCGTCATGTTGGTGAGCGTTGCACGCTCGTCCACAGACAAGGCTGCCACGGTGTCGCCGGTGAACTCAAACACCTTGCCCACCCCTTCCCCCGCCCGGATCTGTGGCAACGCCAGCAAGTGAAGCACGATATCCTTGGCCGTCACGCCGGCAGGCAAGGCGCCGTTCAGATTTACCCGCAGGCTGGCGGGCATGGTCAGGCGCACAGCGCCCGTCACGAAGGCATTGGCCATGTCTGTCGTGCCTACCCCAAAGGCGACACAGCCCAACGCACCGCTGTGCGGTGTATGCGAATCCGTTCCTGCGACGACCTGCCCCGGCAGCGCGTAATGCTCGGCCATCATAGCATGCGAAATTCCCGCCACGTTCGCGCCCGTATGCCGCGCAGCTTCCTGCTCTGTCAGCGTCCGGTGATGGCGCAAACCATATGCCTGTACGAAATCGCGCTGGGCCTGGCACATGGCCCTGACATTGGGGATGAAACCGGCACGCACATGGTTTGGGCTTTCCTCGACGTATGATGTGTGGTCCTCGAATACCACGATGCGGTCCCGATCAACCAGGCGCAGCGGCCGTCCGAATCGGGCATGCAGCATATGGCTGGCCATGCCTGTGTAGTATTCGTGGATAAAGCGCCAGTCCGCACGTACAAACATGCCTTCGCCCTGTGACGGGCTGCTCGAGGTGACAGGCGTACGCAACAGATGGCGCCGGACAATCTTCTCAAACAGGGTCAAAGGCCCGTCACTGTCCCGATCGCCAGGCCCATCTGCCTGCCCCGAAGGGGCGCTCGCCTGCCGCGTCCGGGCACAGGATGGCTGCCCGGACGCTTCCGGGCTGGCTACCGCCCCCAGATGGGCCTGCCCAAAGGCCAGCAAGCCGCCTGCCCTGACAATGGCTGCCGCAAGCTCATCGCGCCCCGCCACGATCTCATCCACCGTGATGGCGTCGCCTCGCTGCAGGCGCTCGATCAGCGTGAAATCTGTGCTGGTATAGAGTCCGATGTTGTCGGCATTCTGCCTATAGATGCGCTCGAAGCTTTCAGCAATCACCAGGCGCACGCCGGCCAGCTTTTCCGCCATGGGGCTGTGCTCGCGCGACGAGCCTTTGCCATAACGCCTGCCGGCCACCACGACGTTGCATCCCGAAAGCCTGATGGCATTTTCGCCCACAGGCCGCACCTCGCCTGCACGCAGGCCTGTATAAGGATAGGCGCCCAGTTTCTCGTCGAAATGCGTCAGGATGGGAACTGGCGTTATCTCATCGGTCGAAATGTCATCGCGCAGCGGGGCAGCCTGATGCAGAGACAACTGTTCGCCGGCAAGCTGGGCGGAAATGCGGGCCGGGTCGCACGACAGAAACAGCAAGCGTGCGGGGCGGTCAAGAATCAGGGAGGCATTCATATGAAAATCTGCAAGACACCTTATTCAGTGGGCGTGATGCCCGCACCCGCAACCAGAGTTTCAGTGCGGGTGATTTCCGATTCCAGCGTCCGGGCGGCCTCGGCGGCATCGCTGCCCTGGGAAACAAAGCCCTGCGGCCCAAGCGCCTTGAGCACTGGCTGGCTGCGCATAGTCTGGCGGGCAGCCTTCTGCAATTGCAGTGCAATATCCTTGGGCAAGCCCGCCGGTCCGATCAGGGCGATCCATGCATCATAGGCATAATCATCCACGCCTGACTCCGCCAATGTCGGCACATCGGGCAAGACCGGTACACGCGCTGGCGTGCTCACCGCCAGCGCACGCAAATGCCCCGACTGGATCTGGCCCACCACCGATGGCACCGCAAGGAAAGCTGTCTGGATCTGACCCGACATGACATCGGTGATGAGCGATGTGCCTCCTCGGTAGGGGATATGCATCATGTCCAGGCCCGCCTTGGACTTCAGCAGCTCGCCGGCAAGATGCAGCACGCTGCCGGTACCCGACGAGCCGTAGTTGATCTTGCCTGGCTGTGCTTTCGCCGCCGCGACGAGGTCGCCTATCGTGCGGTAGGGTGAGTCCTGCGCCACGACCAGCACCAGCGGCGTGGTACCAATAATGGATATAGGGGTGATATCGCGCACTGAGTCGTAGGGCATGCTCTTGTAGAGACTGGGGTTGATGGCATGGTTGGATGAAATGATACCCAGGGTATAGCCATCCGGCCTGGCCGACACCAGCTGCCGGGTACCTGGAATGCCGGCCGCTCCCGAAAGGTTCTCGACAACCAGGGGTTGGCCCAGTTCACGGCCCAGGTTCTCTGCCACCACCCGGGCTACCACATCGGCTGTGGAGCCGGGAGAAGTCGGCACGATCAGGCGGATGGGGTGATCAGGATAATCGGCGGCAAGCGCCTGCCCCGGGCTGGAAAAGATACAGGCAGCGAGCATGCCGCTCGCCAGGAAACTGGCAATCATGGTGAAGTCTCCTCGTTTTGGCTTCGGGGTACGTATGCCCCTGCGTCTGTGACGGTATCGACTATAAACAGACATCATCGGTCGTCGAAGCGCCGATTCGGCATGTTCGCCATCGCCAATCGAGAGATCAGCTGTCCTGCTGGGAGAGGAATCGCACCAGCGCGCCTGCCGTAGCCGACAGCTGGTCCCGATCCTGGAAAACAATGCACAGCTCCCTCTGCGCCCACGCATCCGACAAGGGGCACACGGCCACATCCAGCGCCTTCAGATAGAGCTGGGCCACCTGCTGCGGCATGATGGCAATGCCCAGGCCCGCGTGCGCCATGCGGCACAAGGCATCCAGGCTGGTTACCCGTATCTTGATCCTGAGCTGCGCACCCAACGCCTGCGCCTGCGCCGCCAGCAGCTGCGTCAGCGCACTGTCATCCCCAAGGCCGACAAACGGTTCATGCACAATGTCCTTCAGCGCAAGCTGCCGCGCCTGCGCCTTGGGGTGCCCGGCGGGCAGCATCACGGCAAGCCGATCATGTCGGTATGTGAAGAACTCCGGCTCCCGCGCGCCCCCAGGCCGATTACAGATGCCGAAATCCGCCGCCCGTTCGCGCACCAGTCTGAGCACATCCTGGCTGTGCTGTTCTTCCAGGTCTATTTCAACCTCGGGAAACAGCCGCTGAAAGGCTGCCACATCCTCGGGCAGGAACTGGACAATGGCCGACAGGTTCGCCACCACCCGGACATGGCCTTTCACGCCGGCATAGAGACGCGACAGCTCCGCCCCCATAGATTCCACATCGCCGATAATCCGCCGCGCATGATGCAGCACTGTCTCGCCCGCCGGAGTAACGGTCACGCCACGGGTATGCCGCTGCATCAATGACAGCCCAACCAGCGACTCGAGCTCAGCAATGCGGCGGCTGACGGCCGATGGCGCGATGAACTCACGCTCGGCAGCGCGGGCGATGCTGCGTTCCTGGCATACTGCCACAAACAGCCGCAGTGACGTCAGATCGAGCTTGCGCAGCAGGTTTTCCATATTCAAGCCCCGCGCAGCGAGGCCGCAATTCACATGGCAGCCATCGTACTACATGCAAGACCGTGAATGATGCGCGGGCCAGCCCTTGCCTGCGCGCAGCCATTGCGCTGCAAGCCTTGCCGCCTTCTCCGACGTGAGCCCCGCCGTTGATTCCGCATAACAATCTGCTACAAACATAGGCTGGTCACATTGGCGCGGCTCCAGTAAATTCTTACTGAAAGCTGAACGAAAAACGCCATCGTTGCGCATGGCGTCCGCACGGCATGACGGCAGGCAGCCAGGATACGCACACCGCCGCACAAATCCGTCTGCCGCCCAGCCGATCGATCTGCGAGGATGGCCATGACCAACCGCGAGCAGTACGGGCCGCAGGGCCTGCTGTCGGTTTTCGATGCAGTCACCATCATGGTGGGGCTGGTCGTAGGCGTGGGTATATTCCGGGCGCCCTCGATCGTTGCCAGCAATGTCAGCACCGAATGGATGTTCGTCGCCGTCTGGATCGCCGGCGGTCTCATCACACTGATCGGGGCGCTCTGCTACGCCGAGCTTTCCGCCGCCCACCCTCATGCTGGGGGCGAATATCACTTCCTGTCGCGCGCCTATGGAAAGCCCGTGGCCATGCTGTTCGGCTGGGCCAGGTGTGCCGTCATCCAGACCGGCGCGATCGCGGGCGTGGCGTTCATGCTCGGCGACTATCTGACACAGATTCTGCCGATGGGGCCACATGGGCCCGCATTGTATGCGGCAATGGCCGTGATCCTGTTCACGGCGGTCAACGTTATTGGAACCGCCCAGGGAAAAAACCTTCAGGTTGTCGTGACCTTTCTCGAAATCGGCGCCATCAGCGCCATCATTCTGTTTGGCCTGTTCGGCTCTGCATCGCCGCAGGCCGACTTTCCCACCGCAGCGACGCCACCCGAAAGCGCCGCGCTGGGCGTGGCCATGATCTTCGTGCTGCTGACCTACGGCGGATGGAACGAGGCAGCCTATCTTACCGGTGAGCTGAAGGATGCGCCCCGCAATATCGCCAGGGTGCTGGCCATCGGCACGCTGATCCTGGTCGTTCTGTACAGCCTGTCGAATCTCGCCCTGCTGTCCATCCTCGGGCTGGAAGGCCTGCGCAGCTCCAACGCCGTGGCTGCGGACATGATGCGGGCGGTCGCGGGTCCAGCCGGCGGGATCATCGTGACCCTGGCCATCGTGGTCGCGGCAATCTCCACGTTGAACGCCACCATTTTCACCGGCTCGCGCGTGTTCTACGCCATGGGAAAAGACCTGAGCGTCATGCGCTGGATGGGAGAATGGAACGGACGGGGCAAGACCCCCGCGAACGGGCAGCTCGTGCAAGCCGCGATAGCGCTTGCACTGATTGGCATGGGCGCAGCAACCCGGGACGGCTTCAAGGCCATGGTGGACTACACCGCGCCTGTGTTCTGGGCTTTCCTGCTGATGGTCGGGCTTGCCCTCTTCATTCTGCGCTGGCGGCACCCCGGCAGGCGGATTCCGTTCCGGGTTCCGCTCTATCCTTTCACACCCATCATCTTCTGTCTCACCTGCCTGTATATGTTCCATGCCAGCGTCATGTACACCGGCAAGTCTGCCTGGGTAGGCCTGGCCGTGCTGCTCGCCGGCACACCTGTTCTTCTGTTCAGGCGCATCCCCGATCCCGGCTCCGCAACACAGGATGCGGCCGCCGGCATCACCGCATCGAAGAAGCTGCTTTCCTCGGGAGAATGACCATGAAGCTGCTGCGTAAATCCGCCGCCGTCGCAGCCCTCTCGGCTGCAATCGTCTTTGGAGGCCCGGCCTGGGGGCAAGACGCCGCCTCGGAAACCTATACGCCCAAGGTGGGACAATCGGGCAAGGATGTGATCTGGGTTCCCACGCCTCAGATGCTGGTTGACCGCATGTTGGACATGGCAGGGCTGAAGCCGGATGACCGTCTGGTAGACCTGGGCTCGGGTGACGGTAGAACAGTGATTACCGCCGCAAAGCGCGGCGCCACCGCCAGAGGCATAGAATTCAACCCCGAGCTGGTAACACTGGCGCGGCGGACAGCCGAAGCGGAAGGCGTATCGAAACGCGCGACATTCGTGCATGGCGACATCTTCGAATCAGACTTTTCCGACGCCACTGTCGTGACGCTGTTTCTCCTGCCTTCGCTCAATGTGCGACTGCGCCCCATGCTGCTGGACATGCCACCCGGCACCCGCATTGTCTCCAATTCCTTCACCATGGGAGACTGGCAGCCGGACGTCAGCGAGGAGGTCACGGGTGACTGCGGCAGCTGGTGCACTGCCTACAAATGGGTCGTGCCCGCCAACGCCTCGGGAACCTGGCAGCTTGGCGACAAGAACCTCGTCCTGGCGCAAAACTACCAAACTCTCGAGGGCTCGCTGAGCGGAAACGGCTCGTCATCCACGATCAGCGATGCGCGCCTGGACGGCGCCGATATTTTCTTCATGGTCGACGGCCAGCGCTACGCAGGCAAGGTCAAGGGCAACGAAATGCGGGGCACCATCAACGGCAAGACTGCCTGGGTCGCCAGCCGCCGATCGGCTTCCTGAGGGGAAGATGCCTGCTCCGGCTTTCCGTTTTTCCGGGAATATCACCCGCCGGATCCGCCGCCCCCTGTCGGCCGGGCGCCAGTGGATCCGGCAAGACGATCCACCATGAAATCAATGCAGGCACGGGTCTTGGCCGACAACTGATCCCGGGTGGGAAAGACCGCATAAATATCGGCAGGCTCGCACCATTCCGGCAGCACAAGCTGCAGATCCCCCTTCGCCAGCAAGGGTTCGACGCTCCATTCTGAACGCAGCAGCAAACCGTAGCCGTCCCGCGCCCAGCGCAGCGCCACTTCTCCGTCGTTGGTACTCATGCGGGCACGAACCTTGACCGTTTCCCTGTGTCCGGCATTGCGCAAATGCCAGATGCCGAATGTCTGTTCGTTTTCATGCAGCACGACTGCCTGATGCCGGGCCAGATCGGCAAGCGTGCCCGGCACGCCACGGTCTCGCAAGTATGCCGGCGATGCGCAGATCAGCCGGCGGTTGCGGCGCAGCTTGCGCGCGCTGAGCCGGGTATCGGCAAGCTCGCCGATACGAATGCCGATGTCATAGCCCTCTTCGACAAGATTCAGCGGCCTGTCACCCAGATGCAGTTGCACCTCCAGCTCAGGATGCATGGCGGCGAACTCCGCGAGCAGGCCCGACACGACTGCCCGGCCATAGCCAAGGCTTGCATTGACCCGCAACAAACCAGTGGGCCGGGTCGCCACGCCGCGCAGCGCCTGCTCCAGCTCGTCCAGGCCGGCAACCAGGCGCTTGCCTTCCTGCAGGTAGCGCTCCCCTTCCGGCGTAATGCGCAGCGTGCGTGTGGTGCGCTGCACCAGCCGCACACCCAGCCGGTGTTCAAGCGCCATCAATCGCTTGCTGATGGCGGCGCCTGTTATTCCCAGCTCCCTGCCCGCGCCCGCGAGGCTTCCCGCCCGCGCAATCGCAATGAATAGCTGAAGGTCATCATATCCTGACTGCATATACTCAATTTTTTGGAACTAATGATTCAATTGTCATGCCAATTATCAACACCACATAACCAATATAGACTGGAACCGTCAAATCGCAAACACGGAATCCAATCATGCCGACGCATTCCAGAAACAAGACGCTTTACGGCAAACTGGTAGACAGCCACACAGTGCAGGTGATCGATGCGCAAAACGTTCTGCTCTATGCGGATCTGCACATCATGAACGAATACACCAGCCCGCAGGCATTCGCGGGGCTTGAGGACGCCGGGCGGACAGTTGCCGCGCCGGGCGCCCAGCTTGCAGTGGTCGACCATATCATTCCCACACATCCGGTCAGGCCACGCACCATCCAAGAGCCCGCGTCGGCACTGCAGGCCTCCAACCTGCGCCGCAACTGCGCACGCCACAATATTGCTCTGTACGACACGAACGATGCGCTGCAAGGCATAGAACACATTATTGCGCCCGAGCTCGGCATGATACGGCCCGGCATGGTCGTATTGTGCGGAGACAGCCATACGACAACCCACGGGGCGCTGGGCGCGCTAGGCTTCGGCATAGGCACATCCGAGATCGAACACGTGCTGGCAACCCAGACGCTGGTGTATCGGCTGGCCTCCACCATGTGCATACAGGTTGGTGGCAGCTTGCCAAGGGGAACGTCAGCAAAAGACCTCATTATTCAGATAATTGGCCGCATCGGCGCCCAGGGTGCGCGGGGCTTTGCCGTGGAGTTCCGTGGCGGGGCCATATCCGCACTGTCGGTGGAAGCGCGGATGACTGTGTGCAATATGGCGGTGGAGGCCGGCGCGCGCGCCGCGCTGATTA
>Ga0180219_1001485_pt1 | contig 15130 bp, 17 predicted proteins | sample eDN3rd30CBELigMG_FD_151338 | JGI IMG/M metagenome (GOLD analysis project Ga0180219, IMG submission 151338) | Enriched Miracle-Growth compost microbial communities from Emeryville, California, USA - eDNA 3rd pass 30_C BE-Lig MG (version 2)... ...
CGGTGTCGGTCATGGCATCATCCTTCTGGCACGTTGAACCGGACAGAATGAACCATATGGGTGTATTGTAGGAAAGGGGTTTTTTACGCCGGGGGCGTCCTGTCCTGTGTTCGCGGGTGAGACACGGTGAAAGCGGGGGTCCTGCGATGCAGGCGCGCGCATCTGGGCCCCGGCTTGCGCCGGGGCTCGCGATGGGGACGTCGGGATGCCGGGGAGCGCCCCCTCTCGTCGCCCCGGGCTCGACCCGGGGTCCCGCTCAGCGACGCCCGAAAGCGGGCCCCCGGGTCAAGCCCGGGGTGACGAGGGAAGAGGGGCGTGAACTCTGCGCGGGCATGTCTTCCCCCTCCCGCAAGCGGAAGGGAAGGCGCGCTACGCCTTCTCTCCCGTCTCGACGAGGCCGTGGCCGACGCTGACGCGCTCGTCGAAGACGAAGCAGCGTCCGTGCCAGCGGCTCTCCGCCTCGGGGACCTGTTCCAGATAGGCGAGGATGCCGCCTTTCAGGTGAACGACGTCGGTGACCCCCTCGCTTTTCAGGAAGGCGGTCGATTTTTCGCAGCGGATGCCGCCGGTGCAGAACATCGCGACGCGTTTGCCGGCGAAGTCGGCGGCATGTTCGCGCCACCAGCCGGGGAAGTCGCCGAAGCTTTTCGTGCGCGGGTTCACCGCGCCGGCGAAGCTGCCGTAGCCGACCTCGAAATCGTTGCGCGTGTCGATGACGACGGTGCCGGGGTCGTCGACCAGCGCGTTCCAGTCGGCGGGCGCGACATAAGCCCCCGCCTCGCGCGCCGGGTCGAGGCCCGGCACCTTCATCGTCACGATCTCCGTCTTCAGCCGCACCTTGAGCCGGCCGAAGGGCATTACGGCGGCGGCCGAATATTTGACGTCCAGATCGGCGCAGCCGGGGAGCGCGCGGATATGGGCGACCGCCGCGGCGATGGCGGCGGCGCTGCCCGCGATGGTGCCGTTGATTCCCTCGCGCGCGAGGAGCAGCGTGCCCCTGATTCCCTGCGCCGCGCACAGGTCGAGCAGCGGCGCGCGCAGCGCGGCGGGATCGTCGAAGGAGGCGAAGCGATAGAGGGCGGCGACGGTGACGGTCATGGCGCGCCTTTAGGGCCTGCCGCGCGGCTTGTCGAACCGGTCGCCTGGATGGCGGCGCCGTTCGGAAAGCGGCGCGCGATTCCCCTTCGTTCGTCACCCCGGACTTGATCCGGGGTCCCGCTCAGCGCCGTGGAAAAGCGGGACCCCGGATCAAGTCCGGGGTGACGAGGAAGCCAAGCCAGCCTTCCGCGCCCCCTTGACCGCGCACGTGCGACCGGGTCCATAAGGGCACCGCATCGCGGGAATCGAGGTGACGCTATGGCAGGTGGATGTTGCTGCGGCCCGGAAACGCCACCCCCGGACGACCGGGCGTGGCGGCGCGTGCTGTGGATCGCGCTGGCGATCAACGCGGGCATGTTCGCGGTCGAGATTGCCGCGGGAGTCGCGGCGCAGTCGGCGGCGCTGAAGGCCGACGCGCTCGATTTCCTGGGCGACAGCGCCAATTATGCGATCAGCCTGGGGGTCGCGGGGCTGGCGCTTCAGTGGCGCGCGCGGGCGGCGCTGGTCAAGGGCGCGTCGCTGCTGCTGCTCGGCGGCTGGGTGTTCGCCAGCACCGTCTGGATGGCGGCGAACGGCACGCTGCCGCACGCCGAGACGATGGGCGCGATCGGCATCCTTGCGCTCGTCGCCAACCTGCTCTGCGCGCTGATGCTGTGGCGCCACCGCGACGGCGACGCCAACCGCCGCTCGGTATGGATATGCTCGCGCAACGACGCGATCGGCAATATCGCCGTCGTCGCCGCGGCGCTCGGCGTGTTCGGCACCGGCACCGGCTGGCCCGACATCTTCGTCGCGGCGATCCTCGCGATGCTGGGGATCAGCGGCGGCTGGCAGATCGTGCGGCAGGCGCTGGGCGAACTGCGCGACGATGCGGCGGCGGAGACCGCCGCGATCCGCGCCGAGAGCACCCTGCGTTAAAGCGCGGCCGCTTGCACCGCATGGGCCTCGGGCCTTGTCGCGGGTTCGGCGGTCAGGAACGGCCGCACCGCGTCCATCGCCCGCTCGACATAGAGAGCCTTCTCGCCGACCGGCGCGACATAGTGGAGCGCTTCTTCCGCCGCGCGGGGTCCCGCGCGGCGCGCGATGATCCAGGCGGCCAGATATTGCGAGGCGAGGCAGCCGCCCGCGGTCGCGACATTGCCGCGCGCGACGAAGGGCGCGTCGAGCACCTCGACCCCCGCCTCGATCACCCAGGGTCTGGTCGTCAGGTCGGTGCAGGCGGGAAGGTCGCCGATCAGGCCGAGCTTCGCGAGCAGCAGCGTCCCCGAACATTGCGCGCCGACAAGTTGGCGCGCCGGGTCGAGCCGGATGCGCCCCAGCATAGCGGCGTCGGCGGCGATCTCGCGCGTCCGGATGCCGCTGCCGATGATGACGGCGTCGGCGTCGGCCGCGAATTCGAGCGGCTGCTGCCGGTCGATCGTCACGCCGTTCATCGAGGTGACCTGCGGCGTCGGCGCCGCGATCTGCGCCGTCCACCCCTGCCCGCGCAATCGGTTGAGGATCGCGGCGGCGACGAAGCTGTCGAGCTCGTTGAAACCGTCGAAGGTCAGGACCGCGATCTGCATGGGAAGACTCCGCCAAATGAAGGGACAGGGGTCTTAGGGCGACAGGTGCGGTTGGGAAATGATTGTTTTGGATGGGCACGACGGGTGCGATGGTCCACCCCGCTGCGGCTAGCGAACAAGTTCGCAAGCCTCGCTGCCCCTCCCGCTTGCGGGAGGGGAGAGATGGCAGCGAATGGCGAAAGGCCTTCCCTCAGGCCGCCTTCTTCGCCTGCCGGAAGCTGTGCAGCAGCGGCTCGGTGTAGCCCGACGGCTGCGCCGCGCCCTCGAAGATCAGCGCCCGCGCCGCCCGCCACGCGATGCCGTCCGGCGTCAGTTTCTCATACAAGGGATCGCCCGCGTTCTGCGCGTCGACCTTGGCCGCCATGCGCGCGAGGGCGGCGTCGACCTGGCGCTCGGTGCAGACGCCGTGGAGCAGCCAGTTGGCGAGCGCCTGCGAACTGATGCGCAGCGTTGCGCGGTCCTCCATCAGGCCGACGTCGTCGATGTCGGGGACTTTCGAGCAGCCGACGCCCTGGTCGATCCAGCGCACGACATAGCCCAATATGCCCTGGCAATTATTGTCGAGCTCGCGCGTGACCTCTGCCTCGCTCCAGTTGCGGCCCGGCGCGACGGGAATGGTGAGGAGGCGCGACAGCGCCGGCACCGGCTCGCCCGCGATCTCCTGCTGCCGCGCGAAGACGTCGACGGCATGATAGTGGAGCGCGTGGAGGGTCGCGGCGGTCGGCGACGGCACCCAGGCGGTGTTGGCGCCCGATTGCGGGTGGCCGATCTTCGCCGCGAGCATCGCCTTCATCCTATCGGGCATCGCCCACATACCCTTGCCGATCTGCGCCTTGCCCGACAGGCCGCAGGCGAGGCCGATGCGGACGTTGCGGTCCTCATAGGCGGCGATCCAGTCCGACGCCTTCATCTCGCCCTTGGGGATCATCGGGCCGGCGCGCATCGAGGTGTGGATCTCGTCGCCCGTGCGGTCGAGGAAGCCGGTGTTGATGAAGACGATGCGATCCTTCACCGCTTCGATGCAGGCGGCGAGGTTGGCGCTGGTGCGGCGTTCCTCGTCCATCACGCCGACCTTGATCGTGTGGCGGGCGAGGCCGAGCATGTCCTCGGCCGCGTCCATCACCCGGTCGGTGAAGGCGCATTCCTCGGGCCCGTGCTGCTTGGGCTTGACGATGTAGATGCTGCCGGCGCGGCTGTTGCGAAGGCTGCCGAGCCCCTTGAGGTCGTGGAGCGCGCACAGGCTGGTCAGCACCGTGTCGCACAGTCCCTCGGGCGCTTCGCTGCCGTCGGGCAGGCGGATCATCGGCGTCGTCATCAGATGGCCGACGTTGCGGACGAACAACACGGCGCGCCCATGCAGGGTGAAGGGCGCGCCGTCGGGCGCCGTCCATTCGCGGTCGGCCTCCATCGTGCGGGTCACCGTCCGGCCGCCCTTGTCGAAGCTTTCGACCAGATCGCCGCGCATCAGGCCGAGCCAATTAGCGTAGCCGAGCGCCTTGTCCTCGCCGTCGACCGCGGCGACGCTGTCCTCGAGGTCGATGATCGTGGTCAGCGCGGCTTCGAGCACGACGTCGGCGATGCCCGCGGGGTCGGTCCGACCGATCGGGCTGGCGGGGTCGATGACGAGTTCGATGTGCAGGCCGTTGTTGCGCAGCAGCAACCCGCAGGGCTTGCGGCCGACGAGCTGCGCCGGATCGGCGAGCGCCGGGTCGCCGCCCTGCCAGTCGGCCCATTTACCCGACGCCAGCGGCACCGCCTCGTCGAGGAAGGCCTTGGCGCGCGCGATCACCGCCGCGCCGCGCTCGGGGTCGTAACCGCCGGGCTTCGCCGCCGGGGCGTCGAGCGCGTCGGTGCCGTAGAGCGCGTCGTAGAGGCTGCCCCATCGCGCATTGGCGGCGTTGAGCGCGAAGCGCGCGTTCAATGCGGGGACGACGAGCTGCGGCCCCGCCATCATCGCGATCTCCGCGTCGACGTTCGCGGTGCCGACCGCGAAGGGTGCGGGCTCGGGCACCAGATAACCGATCTCGCGCAGGAAGGCTTCATAGGCCGCGGCGTCGTGCGGCTGGCCGGCGCGCGCCTCGTGCCAGGCGTCGATCTTCGCCTGCAACGCCTCGCGTTTGGCGAGCAGCGCCGCATTTTCAGGCGCGAAGCGCGCGAGCAGCGCGGCGAAATCGGCCCAGAAGCGATCCGTTTCCAGCCCGGTGCCGGGAAGCGCCTGCTCCTCGACGAAGCGTGCGAGGCGCGAATCGACGGAAAGGCCGTGGCGGTCGAGGAAATCGGTCATGCGAAACACCCTTTGGTCTGCGCGGCTGCGCCTGTGGGACCCGGGGAGGAAAGGGCTCGGCGCCCTATGACGCGAATGGCGCGCGATGGCAATGGGCGACTGGTCCACTCGGCGCCTCCAATCCTTCCCCCTGGATGGGGGAAGGATACGGAGCCTTATCGCGTAGCGATTAGGCGCAGTTGGATGGGGGGTGAGGGTGCGTCATCGCACCGTCGCCATCAGGCCGAGAGCGCACCCCCGCCGCTGCGACCAGGCGGCAAGCCGCCAAGTCTCGCTGCCTCCCCCATCAAGGGGGAGGGCTGGTGTCATCCCTCCCCGGCCGGCCCCGCCGTCCGCGTGCGTTCGGTTTCGGCGCGGCGGTGGGCGCGGCGGGCCTTGAGCAGGTCGTGGCGCGACAGGATGCCGATCACGCGGCGGGTCGCGGGGTCGACGACCGGGATGCGCCCGATGCCCGATTCGACGATCATGTCGGCGACCTGTCCGACCGGGGTTTCGGCCTGCGCGACCGGCTGCGCCGCGTCCGATACCAGGTCGGCGAGGGTGCTGTCGGTCGGCATGTCCGAGACGCGCCAGTCGAGCGCGTCGCTGCGCGAGACGAGGCCGAGCAGCCGACCCTCGCCATCGACGACGGGATAGCTGCGGTGCCGCGCCTCCTCGGCGAAATAGCGCAGCGCGTCGCCCGCGGTCATCGTCCCCGGCAATGTCGCGGGGTCGGCGGTCATCAGGTCGCGCGCCTGCATCAGGTCCATCGGATCGACGACATATTCCTGGCGGATGTGCCGCCCGCGCCGCGCGATCTTCTCGGTCAGGATCGAGCGGCGCATGAGCAGGACGCTGACCGCATAGGCGGCGCCCGCGCTGGCGACGGTCAGCGGCAGCGCCCCGAACAGTCCCGTCACCTCGACCGCGAACAGCGCCCCGGTCAACGGCGCGCGCATCGCCCCGCTGAGGATGCCCGCCATGCCGACGAGCGCCCAGACGCCGGGATGGCCGAGCCAGAGCTGCCCCGCGAGCGCGCCCGCGGCGCCGCCGAGGATCAAGAGCGGCGCGAGGATGCCGCCCGACGTCCCCGAGCCGAGCGCGACGAGCCACACCACACCCTTGACCAGCAGCAGCGCGACGACGACGCGCGTCGCCAGGCTGTTGTCGAGCAGCGCCTGAATGCTGCCGTAGCCGGCGCCGAGCACATGCGCGTCGATCAGCCCGCCCAGCCCGACGACGATCGCGCCGAGCGCCGGCCACCACATCCAGTGGACCGGCAGGCGGTGAAACAGGTCCTCGATCCGGTAGAGAAGATTGGAGAGCAAAGTCGCCTCCAGCCCCACCGCGACGCCCAGCGCGGCGGCGATGCCGAGCGCGGGTTCGAGATCAGGGAGCGCGGCCGCGAGCGGGAACATCGGCCCGGCACCGATCAGGAGCGGGCGGCAGCCCATGGCGACGAGCACCGCGACGAGAACGGGGACGAAGCTGCGCGGCTTCCACTCGAACAGCAGCACCTCGAGCGCGAGCAGGATGGCGGCGAGCGGGGTGCCGAAGATCGCGGTCATCCCCGCCCCGGCGCCCGCTACGAGCAGCGTCTTGCGCTCGGCGGCGCTGAGGCGGAAACGCTGCGCGAACAGCGACCCCAGCGCACCGCCGGTCATGATGATCGGCCCCTCGGCCCCGAACGGCCCGCCGCTGCCGATCGAGATCGCCGACGAGATCGGCTTGAGGATCGCGACTTTCGGCGACAGGCGGCTCTGGCCATAGAGGATCGCCTCGATCGCCTCCGGGATGCCGTGGCCGCGAATCTTGTCCGACCCGAAGCGCGCCATCAGCCCGATCAGCAGCCCGCCGATCACCGGAATGGCGACGACGGCGAGCCCGACCGAGGCGTCGGTGATCGCGGCATGCGCTGTCGAGACGCGCCCGAACCAGAAGAGGTTCGTCGCGAGCGCGATCAGCTTCAGCAGCACCCACGCCCCCACCGCGCCCCCCGCCCCGACCGCAAGCGCCATGGCGGCCAGCAGCAGCATGCGCCGGTCGGCGCTGTGATCGGCAAGTTTCGGGGCGGCGGCCGGAGTCGCGGGCATGTCGGTTCCAACGCTGGTTGTCAGGGCATGATGGCTTCGGTTCGGCCCGTTCGTGTCGAGCGAAGTCGAGACACCCATCGGCGTTGCGCCATAACGATGGGTGTCTCGACTTCGCTCGACACGAACGGAAAGAGGTGTCAGTCCAGAATCACCATGCCCTATGGATGCCGGCGCCATTATATCGCAATACGATATAATTCAACGGAGCTTTGCCATGTCTCCCCCGAAGGCCGAACCTGCCGCCGAGCTCGCCGATGCCGATTATGCCGCGCTGGCCGATTTCCGCCACGCGCTGCGCCAGTTCCAGGCGTTCAGCGAGGCGCGCGCCGCCGAGCAGGGGCTGACCCCGCAGCAGCATCAGGCGTTGCTGGCGATCCGCGGCGCAGCGCCCGGCGCGCCGAGCGTCGGCGACATCGCCGAGCGGCTGATGCTGAAACCGCACAGCGCGACGGGGCTGGTCGACCGGCTCGAGCGGCTGGGGCTGATCGAGCGCCTCCCCTCCCCCGCCGACCGCCGCCGCGCGCTGCTCCATCTGACGGGCAAGGCCCATGCGATCCTCGCCGCGCTGTCGTCGGCGCACCGCGACCAGATCCGGCGGCTGCGGCCCGCACTGGAAGCGATGCTCGCGGCGATCGGGTGAGGAAATGGCGCGGGATCGCTTCCCCCTTTCTCCCCTCCCGCAAGCGGGAGGGGTCGGGGGTGGGCGGCGACGTCGCGATGGCCCACCCCGCTGCGGCTAGCGAGCAAGCTCGCAAGCCTCGCTGCCCCTCCCGCTTGCGGGAGGGGGGTCGCCAAAAGCCCCGCGCCGCGTCTATACGCTCCCCATGACCAGCCTTTCGCCAATCGAGACGGCGACGCTCGAACGCGCCGCCGATGCGCCGATGCTGGCGCAGGTCGAGCGCTGGGCGGCGGTGAACAGCGGAACGGGCAATCTGGCCGGGCTGAAGACGGTCGCGGGGCTGCTCGCCGATGCCTTTGCGGTGCTGCCGGGCGACATCCGCCTCGTCGCGCCCGATCCGGTCGAGAGCGTCGATGGCGCGGGACATATCCAGACCATCGAACGCGGCGCGCATCTGCACGTGCGGGTGCGGCCCGAGGCGCCGGTGCAACTGCTGCTGACCGGCCATATGGACACGGTGTTCGCGGCCGATCACCCGTTCCAGTCGCTGCGCTGGATCGAGGACGGCGTGCTGAACGGCCCCGGCACCGCCGACATGAAGGGCGGCCTCGCAGTGATCCTGGCGGCACTGACCGCGCTCGAAGCCTCGCCGCTCGCGCCGCGCGTCGGCTATGACGTGATGATCAACAGCGACGAGGAGACCGGCAGCCATGCCTCGGCGGCGCTGATCGCGCAGCTGGCGAAGGGCAAGGCCGCGGCGCTGACCTATGAACCCGCGCTGCCCGACGGAACGCTGGCGGGCGCGCGGCCCGGGAGCGGCAATTTTTCGGTGCTGGTCCATGGCCGCTCGGCGCACGCCGGGCGCAACCCCGAGGAGGGACGCAACGCGCTGGTCGCCGCCGCCGATCTCGCGCTGCGGCTCGACGCGCTGAAATCGGCCGGGCTCAAGGTCAATCCGGCGCGGATCGACGGCGGCGGACCGAATAATGTCGTCCCCGACCAGGCCATCCTGCGCGTCAACCTGCGCCCCGCAACGCCCGAGGCGATGGCGGCCGCCGAAGCCGCGCTGCGCGGCGCCGTCGCGGCGGTCGAGCGCGACCACGACGTCCACTGCCACGTCCATGGCGGCTTCAACCGTCCGCCCAAGCCGCTCGATCCCGCCGCGGCGCGCCTGTTCGCGCTGGTCCGCGACTGCGGCAGCGCGCTCGGCCTCGATATCGCGTGGAAGGCGACCGGCGGCGTGTGCGACGGCAACAATATCGCGGCGTGCGGCGTGCCGGTGGTCGACACCATGGGGCCGCGCGGCGGCGCGATCCACTCGCCGGACGAATTTCTGATCGCCGACAGCCTGCCCGAACGCGCGCGGCTGTCGGCGCTGACCCTATCGAGACTGGCAGAACGGGGGACTGTGTGAGCTATGTGATCCGGGCGGCGAAGCCGGGCGATCTCCAGAGCATCTATGAAATGGCGAAATTGACGGGCGGCGGCTTCACCAACCTGCCCCCCGACAAGAAGGCGCTGCGCGGCAAGCTGGAGCGCGCCGAGGCGAGCTTCGCGTCCGACAAGGATTGTCCGGCGGACGAACTGTATCTGCTCGTCCTCGAGGACCGCGAAACCGGCGACGTGCGCGGCACCTGCCAGATCTTCGGGCAGGTCGGGCAGCGCTGGCCCTTCTATAGCTACCGCATCGGCACCGACAGCAAGCATAGCGAGCAACTGGAGCGCACCTTTCACGCGCAGATCCTGATGCTGAGCAACGACCTCAACGGCGCGAGCGAGGTCGGCGGGCTGTTCCTGCACCCCGCGGCGCGCGCCGGCGGGCTGGGGCTGCTGCTTGCGCGGTCGCGCTATCTGTTCATCGCGCGGCACCGCGCGCGCTTCGGCGACCGCATCCTCGCCGAGCTGCGCGGGGTGATCGACGAGGCGGGCGGGTCGCCCTTCTGGGACGGGGTCGCGGGCAAATTCTTCGGCATGAGCTTTCAGGAGGCCGACCAGTTCAACGCGGTCCACGGCAACCAGTTCATCGCCGACCTGATGCCCAAGCATCCGGTCTATGTCGCGATGCTGCCCGAGACCGCGCGCAGCGTCATCGGCGTCCCGCACCCCAGCGGACGCGCGGCGATGCGGATGCTGGAGAATGAGGGCTTCGCCTTCGAGAATTACATCGACATCTTCGACGGCGGCCCGACGATGACCGCGCGCACCGACCAGGTCGCGAGCATCCGCGACGCGCGGCACATCCCGGTGGCGGGGATCGCCGAGGAAGGCGAGGACGCGCTGATCGCGGCGGGGCGGCTCGCGGATTTCCGCTGCTGTTTCGGCAAGGTGGGCCCCGGGGGGACGATCGACGCCGCGAGCGCGGAGCTGCTGGGGGTCGCGGAGGGCGAGGTGAGCTGGATCGGGCGGTAGAACGGGAAAAACCCCTCCTCTTCAGAGGAGGGGTTTGGGGTGGTGGCGCGCGACAGCGCGTATGAAGCCATACACCACCCCGCTGCGACTAACGCGCAAAGCGCGTAAGTCTCGCTGCCCCTCCTCTGAAGAGGAGGGGAAAGATAGGACGGACATCATGCTCACCGAAATCAATTTCGACGGCATCATCGGCCCGACGCACAATTACGCCGGCCTTAGCCGCGGCAATATCGCGTCGGCATCGAACGCCGGCGGCGTGTCGCAGCCGCGTGCCGCGGCGTTGCAGGGCATAGAGAAGATGCGCCACAATCTGGCGCTCGGCCTGCCGCAGGGCTTCTTCGTGCCACTCGACCGGCCCGACGCGGCGTGGCTCGAAACGCTGGGGACGACGCTCGATGCCGCCGAACCGCATCTGCGCGCGCAGGCCTGGTCGGCGTCGGCGATGTGGGCGGCGAACGCCGCGACCGTGTCGCCTGCGCCCGACAGCGCCGATGGCCGCTGCCATCTGACCGTCGCCAATCTGGTGACGATGCCGCATCGCAGCCACGAATGGCAGGGGACGCTGGCGCAGCTTCGGCTCGCCTTCGCCGATCCCGCCTTTGCGGTGCACGGTCCCGTCCCCGCGCCGTTCGGCGACGAGGGGGCGGCGAACCATATGCGGCTGTGCGACGGGCACGGTGCGGCGGGGGTCGAGATCTTCGTCTATGGCATCGGCGGCGGACGCTTTCCGGCGCGCCAGCATCTCGACGCGTCGAAGGCGATCGCGCGCCGCCACCGGCTCGACCCCGCGCGCACCCTGTTCCTGCGCCAGTCGGACACGGCGATCCAGGGCGGCGCCTTTCACAACGACGTCGTCGCGGTCGCCAACGAGCGGGTGCTGTTCACCCACGAGACCGCTTTTCACGACCGCGAGGGTGCGTATGCCGAAATCCGCGCCGCCTTTCCCGCGGTCGAGATCGTCGAGGTGCCGGCGAGCGCGGTGAGCCTGGCCGACGCGATCCAATCCTATCTGTTCAACGCGCAGCTCGTGACGCTGCCGGGCGGCGACGGCATGGGGCTGGTGCTGCCGACCGAGGCGCGCGAGACGCCGGCGGTGTGGCGCTGGCTGGAGGGGATGGTCGCCGGCAACGGGCCGATCCGCAAGCTGTTTCCGGTCGACGTGCGCCAGTCGATGGCGAACGGTGGCGGCCCGGCCTGCCTGCGGCTGCGCGTCGTCGCCGACCCGGCGCGCGTCGACCCGCGCTTCCTGGCCGACGAAGCGACGCTCGACCGGATCGCGGCGGTGGTCGCGGTACACTGGCCCGAGGCGATCGCACCCGACGCGCTGGCCTCGGCGGCGCTGGCGGCGGACGTGCGGCGGGCGCGGGAGGCGCTGCTGGAGACGCTGGGGCTGGGGGAGCTGGAATAAAGTCCGGTATCGACCGGTAGCGGACATATGCGACGTGATCCCCGGCGAAAGCCGGGGTCCAGAGTGCGACTGCGCAGCGCCGGCTCCCAACGCTCTGGACCCCGGCTTTCGCCGGGGATCCTCAAGCGACTATCATCCACCGAAGCCTGCCTTCTCTTTCATCGTCACCCCGGACTTGATCCGGGGTCCCGCTGGATGCCGAAACCAGTCGATGCCTCAAAAAAGCGGGATCCCGGATCAAGTCCGGGATGACGAAGGGAAATAATGCGACGTCTGCCTCCCGCCCCGAAACGGCCCTGCCATATCGTTCCCCCTTTCCCCGCTTGTCGGATTAACTTACAGTTTACTGACATGGCGTTTTTCCGCCCTTTCTTCCAAAAGTTTTCTATAGTTTTCCTGTGCCCGTTCCGTTCTGCCATTTCAAAATGGCGGCGGACGATAGCTGCTTCTGGTCGCGTTGCTTCGCGTAATACTCGACCATCGGGAAAGACTGCCCCGACACAGCGGCCGCTTCCGCGACACTGCACCCGGCTTCGAGGAGCGCGATCACCGCGTTTTTGCGCAGCCCATGCGGGACCAGCTTCACGCCATAATCGGACGTGAACGCCTGTATCTCTTTGCGTATCGCATCATCGCCGACCGGGCGCCCATCCGCTTGGGTCAGGATCGTGAGGCCACGCTTCGGCGTCGCAGCGAGAATGTCTGCCAGGTTCTGATGTAGCTTGATCGTGAGCGCCCTCGACGTCTTGCGCTGGACGACAGCGATCGTGTCGCCCTGAACATCGCTCCAGCGCATCCGGCACACGTCCCCGATGCGCTGGGCCGTGTAGTAGAGCAAGTGGACCGCGAGCCGGACCCTCTCTTTCTCGCAGGCCAAGGCGGCGTCCAATATCTTCTGCGGCCACGGTTCATGGCTACCCATTGGGATGGTCTCGCTCGCGCCGACAGGGTCAGTCGCCGCGGCGACATGATGCTTGCGCTTCCCCCATGTATAGAGCGCCGACATCACCCTTCTGGTGATATTCACTGATCCGGCTGCATCGCCCATCAAGGCGAGAAGGCCTGCAAAATCTCGGGGCTGGACATCATCAACAGGCGCGGCGCCAAGGCCATCGGCTATCTTGCGGAGTGCATAACCGTAGGTCCGCTGAGTGCTGTCTGAAAGCCGATTGAACTCGGGGCTGCGCTCATAATGTCGGATAAGACCGGCAACCGTGAGAACGGGCAGCATCTCGGCGCGCCGGGTCACGCCCGCCTTCATGGCCGCATAGACATCACCGAAGTTCGGCGCCTTGATGTCGGGCAGCCGGTTATAAATGCGCTTGCCGTGGTCGTTTTTGGTGCCGGTATCGAAATAATAGTAATCACGCCCTTTCGAGCGCACCCGTTTCACGTGGGGAAGATCATCACCTTTGGGCATAGATCGGGCTGTCCTTGCGCCAGTCATAGGCCCCGCCAGCGATTTGTTCCAGATAGCGGTCAAGGGTCGGCTTGTGCCAATGCGCGGCTCCGCCGAGGTTGACGGGGGCAGGCAGGCGACCGCTGACAATCTCGCGCTCGAATTGCGCGATGCTCAAACAGCAATAGTCTGCCGCAAGCTGGCGGGTCATCATGGCCGGCCAATCCGGTATACGATCAATGCGAGTTGGCGCGTTCACAGCCTATTCCTCCATCACCCCAGCCCGAAGGTCATCGGCAAGCACCCGGCAGACCCGCGCCATCGCTCGATTGCCCTTGAGGTTGGCCCGTCGAGCGCGGTCATCGAGGGCAGCGGGCAGGTTCAGCGCGGCAACGATTGCCCTCGCCGCTTCATCGGTCGATGCGTCGGCGAAATGGCTCCCACCGTGGAGCACTTGCTTGCCGTTGGCGCGGTAGGTCATCGCCCCATCACCCTCGCCAGCAGGCCACGCCGGGGCTGCTCGACACGCGGAGGACGCGCCCGGTGCGCCGGGTAGAACACGCCATCGCGATAATAGCCGGTGCTCGTATAGACGACGACACCGGGACGTTCGGGCAGGCGCTCTATGCGCTGCCAGTTGCCGGAGCGGATCATCACGCCGCCCCCTTCTTCGCCGCCTTCTGCTCGCGGTCACGCTTCCGCTTGGCGCGCATGGCTTCGGCGTCGGGGCGGAGGTCGGCGATTTCGGCGTCGCGGCACTCAACAAGCGCCGCCAGCCGCTTCGTTTTCTCGCGCTCTGCGAGAATATCGCGCAGGAGACCCTTGTTTGCTTCCGCAATCGCCTCATGCGCTTTCTTCGTCATCAGTCCGAACATCGTCATTCTCCTTCAAAATTCACCGGGCGGCTTGTTCGGCACGCCCGGCTCCCTGTGGGTGATTGCTATGCGGCCCGTCGCCCTTCTTCGGCGAGCAGGTGCGGCTCGATCCCGGTCCATTTCGACCAGATATCGATGCACTTATTCAGATATTCGGCGCGGTCGGCCTCGTTCATCGCGCGATTGCTCGTCGACCAGCGCTTGCGGTGAACCTCGCCAGACGGCAGCGTCACCTCGTCGAACATGCCGAGCTTGTCGCGCATGATGTCGTGCAAATCGTCATCGGTCAGCGTCATGTTGTGCATGTCGTTCAGGATCGGCGTCACGATCCCGACCAGCACCCAATAGAGACCGCGCCGCCGCTGGTTCGCCTTGCCGCCGGTGAGGGTGGCGCGAACGGTGCCGTCGATCTCGCGCATCGCCTCTTCGGCTGCGCGGTTGGCGGGGAACAGCCCGCCGAGGCGCGCTGTGAAATAGAGGGGAGCCTTGTCGCTCATCGCATAATCCCCAGCTCGCGTGACTCCGCCGCCAGCCGCTCTGCGACCACGCTCAGCGAAACGCCCCATTCGTTGTAGAAAGCCCGCTCGCTCCCGAGCCCGTGGAAGCCCATGCGGCTGTCCCGGTGGTGGAATGGGCAGAGCGGGACGACTCTGGCGTCATCGCGCCCCTGGTTGCCGGTGCGGACGTGGTGCACCTCTGCCGGTCCACCGCAGATGATGCAGCCCATCGCCGCGACCCGCTCCATGTGGCGGGGTTGCTTGGGCGGGGGACTTTTCATCCTGCGGTGGTTGACCGGCGCGCCCATCGCTAAAATGGAACCTCGTCGTTCAGGTCATCGTCGCTCCGCCAAGCATCGGGATCATTCGCATCCGTCTTTCCCGTGGGCTTGACCTGATCGTCGATCTTCTTTTGCAGCCATTCGGGAAGACTGTCGTATGCGTTGTTATCGTCGTCGTGCAGAAGCAGGTCGCCGGAGGCTTTTGGCGGGTTCTCGCGCAGAGCCTTCGGCAATGGGGTGACGGCGGCAATATTCGCGTAGGTCTTGCCGTTCTTGTCGGTGTGAGTGACGTTCACCATGCACGGCACGCCCAGAAGTTTGGATATATCGAAGCCGTCCAGTTCCTCGCGGGTGAACGGGCGGCCACGCCAGCTTTCAAGGTCACCGCGCAAGTTCGCATTCTCGTGCAGCGATACAGTGTAGGTTTTGCCGATCACGCGGGGACCGGAACGAGCGTTGCCGTCCTTGTCGGTCCATTCGATCGTCTCGTCAGGGGTGAGGATCAGCGTGCAATAGGCACCCCCTTCGTGGGGTGATCGGCGTGCAAAAAGGACCCCTTCATCCCGGGGTTATAGTCGGCCGACTGGTTTTGATCAGTTGGCGAGAACGGGATGTTGATCGTG
>Ga0180219_1001486_pt1 | contig 15128 bp, 15 predicted proteins | sample eDN3rd30CBELigMG_FD_151338 | JGI IMG/M metagenome (GOLD analysis project Ga0180219, IMG submission 151338) | Enriched Miracle-Growth compost microbial communities from Emeryville, California, USA - eDNA 3rd pass 30_C BE-Lig MG (version 2)... ...
CGGCCCCATCGGGGCTGTAGCGCACCTCGGGATCGCGCCCAAGGTTGCCGACGAGTATGACTTTGTTGACTGAGGCCATGACAGTATCCCTAACTTGAATTCACGTTGTCGCTATTATCGACGATTTTGTCGTGGTTTCGGGCCCTCCGGGCACAATTACGCGTGCCGAATTTGCCCCTACCCGAAAATCTGCCCTTTGGGCGTATCGATAATCAGTCTACATACTATCAAACCCCTTTGTCTGATCGTAGCGATAATCGCGGGGAGAAGCGCCGTAGGCCTTGCGGAATGCCCGGCTGAAATGCGCTACGTCGTTGAAACCCCAATAATAGGCAATTTCGCCAATGGAACGCCCCGCCGCGGCTGGGGAGGCAAGCTCGGCCCGGCAACGCTCGAGCCGGCTGCTCCATACGCGCTTCATCAAGGGCTCTTCTTCATCCGAAAACAGCTCGTAGACATATCGCGTAGATAAATTCACGGCCGAGGCGATGCCGGATGCCGAAAGGTCGCTGTCGCGCAGATTGTCCCGTATGTACCGCTGGATCCTCTGCTTATGCAGTTGCTTCAGGCGGGACGGGGACATGGGCTGCTCTAGTGAAAGACCGCTTAGCGCAGCAGAGAACACATAGGGGAGCGACTCGGCGATTCGATCGGCGGTGTCTTCATTCAATGTGGGAGCCAAGCCGAACATTCCGTCCAGCATGCCGCTGAACAACGCCCCGGTACCGTGACGCCCGTCGATGACCCGCGCCGTATAACTGTCGAAGTCGGGCAAGAGATTTCGCAGCACTTCGGGCTCCATGTATACCGAATGGGTCAGGATTTCACCCGTTTCAATGAAGAATTTGCGTTGCGGATCGATCATGAAGATGTCGCCGGCCTCTACTCGGCACTCTCGCCCATCTTGCTGGACCAATGCCACACCCTCTTTTTGCAAGGTCACCAGCAGACGGTTCGAGCGGGGGCCCACCGCCAACGATGAGGTGGAATGAGGTGAAAAGCGCAAGGCTGCAAAACGCAAGTTGCGCCCGCGATACGCTGAAACCTGCGCCTGGAAGGGGTTTTCGTCTTCTGAACGAACGACAAGACCGACGGAAAACATTTTTTCCATGTCTTGCTGGAATCTTAAGGGACATTGCGCGTTATATTGCCTGCCCTCGATATCCTGATTCTGCGATTGAGTCATAACGTGGCCTCACTGAGCAGACCGCCATCTCAAAAGGCGGCGCTCTACCCACTGCAACAGCATCGACGCGCCAAACCCGATGGCTCCCAACATTATCACGCCCGCATACAGCTCGGGCGTACGAAACGAACGCTGCGCCATAAGTATGCTTTGCCCCAGCCCCGGAAGGGAAGCCTGCATTTCAGTGACCACCGCAAGAATCAGCGCAACAGCCAGGCCCACGCGCGCGCCGGCGAGAATATCGGGCATGGCGCCAGGCAACGACACCTTTCGAAAACGGTCCCAGGCGGACATGCGCATGGCATCGGCCATTTCATACAGCCGCGGCTCGACGGTTGAAAACCCCTGGATGGCCGCCAGCAGCACCGGCCAGATGGAACCAAACGCGATCACTGCCGTGGACATCCGGTTGCTTAGCCCGAACGCCAAAATGGCAACCGGGATGATCGCCGATGCCGGCATTGGACGGATGAACTCAAGCATGGGCGTCAGCAGCAGCTTGCTGAATCTGGAACCTGCGATCAGGGCGCCCAACACCACGCCCAGCAACGATGCGGCGAGCCAACCGTACACCATGCGAACCACGGTGGACGAAAATGGAGTCCAGATCCGACCGCTTGTGATCTGGGACCAGAGCTCGGAAAGGGTACGCAAAGGAGATGGGAAGAACAAAGGCGAAATGACTTCGAGTGCAGCAAGGATTTGCCAAACGGCCAATAGAAAGAGGGCGAAAATGATTGCCCCGAACCGGCTCAACCAGCGTCTGTTTCTTGTCATGATCGCTCCTTGGCGCGGTCGGCGCGACAGGCTGGCGACCATCTGTCGAGCAGCACCTGGCTGCCATAGCTAAGACCCCAGCCTACTGCCCCAATCCATAACAATTGCGCATACATTTGATCGAATCTCATTGCTTGCTGCGCGGACATCATGCCGTGCCCAAGCCCCCTGGGGTTGAGGACGATCTCGACCGTCACCGCGACGACCAGCGAGATGGCCAGGGCAAGCTGCAGCCCGACCGCGATACGGCTGAGCGCGGCGGGAAGAATGATCTTCACCATGCGTTCATAGGTCGACATTTCAAGTACACGGGCAACATTGAGCAAGGCCGTGTCAATGCCTCGAACCGCGGAAATGGTCACGATGAGTATGGGCCAAAGGCATGCGAACGCCACCACGGCCGCCTCCATGCGCACGCCAAAGCCGAAGATCATCAGTGTGAGGGGAATGAGAGCCACCGAAGGCACCGGACGCATGGCGTCGATAGACGGCCCGACCACGCTTTCGAGCCATGGCAGCAGCCCCAGGACGACTCCCGCAACCAGGCCAATTACGGCGGCGATCGCAAACCCCAATAACGCTGCCTGGAAGGTTTCAGCCGTGGCGATGAGAAACTCGCCGCCCGCCAGGCCGTGAAACAAGGCCAGCCCGACGTCCCAGGGCCGGGAAAGAGATTCCATGCGCACATTCTCGATATGCCACGCGGCCTCCCACGACACCAGCACCCCGACGGGAATGACTGCGCCAAGCCATCTTTTTCCCATCAGTGGCCCTCCAGCAAGCCAAAGATCTCATGGCGCAAGGCCAGGAACTTCTGATCTTCACGCGTAGTCAATTGATGCCTGGGACGCGGCACATCAACGGGGATATCCCGCAATATGCGGCCCGGGTTGGCGGCCAGAACGACCACCCGATCTCCGAGGTAGATGGCTTCTTCCAGATCGTGGGTGATGAAGACAACCGTGGTGCCATGAACCTGGGCCAGGCGCGCCACCTCGTCCTGCAGCCCCTGCCGCGTAATGGCGTCCAGGGCCCCGAAAGGCTCGTCCATCAGCAATAGAGTGGGGTTCTGCGCCAGGCAACGCGCAATCTGCACCCGTTGCTGCATGCCTCCGGACAGCTGGCTCGGGTAATGATTGACGGCATGCGACAGCCCCATGGTTTCCGCCAATTGCCTCACGCGCTCGGCATGCTCGACCTTCGGCACCTTGCAGGTTTCGAGCGCCAAGGCGATATTGCCGCCCACTGTGCGCCAAGGCAGCAAGGCGCGGCCGTAATCCTGAAACACGATGGCGCGCTCTCGGGACGGCCCATTAACCGGTTTGCCATGAAAATCGATGCGGCCCTCGGTAGGACGGGCGAGTCCGGCCAATAGCCGGAGCAAGGTCGTCTTGCCGCAGCCTGAAGCGCCGACAATGCACAGGAACTCGCCTCGAGCCACCGTCAAGCTCAAGCCATCAATAATGGTGCGCCGCGCCGGACCCTCGCCGAACGCCATTGCCAGGCGCTCGACTTGAATCGCGGGCTCGTCATGCACAGCATGGCCCACTTCGCTGCTGGTGTGACAATTATCCTTATGGAGCATTTTGCTTCCTAGTTGAGCGCTGCCCGCACTGCCCTGCGGGCCAGTACATTGACTAGATGCGCACGATAGGCTGCCGTCGCATGCAGGTCGCTGTTCATTTCGGCCTCGTCCAGGCGAATATGCGCAATCGCTTCGGGGTCGAAACGACGCGTTAGCGCCTCTTCCATTGCGGGTACGCGGAACACGACTGAGCCCGCCCCTGTGACGGCAACCCGTACCCCGGCCGCCGTTTTCGCAACAAACACTCCTACCAACGCAAAACGCGAAGCGGGATGCTTGAACTTGATATAGCCGGCGCATTCCGCCATTGGAAACTCAACGCGCACGATCAGTTCATCCGCCTCTAGCGCTGTTTCGAACATGCCAAGAAAGAATTCATCCGCGGCGATGCGGCGACGGTCGGTGACTATTACGGCGCCTAAACCCAGCACCGCCGCCGGATAATCGGCAGCCGGATCATTGTTGGCCAATGATCCGCCCAAGGTTCCGCAATTGCGGACCATGGGGTCGCCGATCTGGCCCGCCAGATACGCCAAGGCGGGAATGGCCCCCTTGACCTCCGTGCTGGACGCGACCGCCGCATGAGCTGTCATTGCCCCCACCAGCAACTTTCCGTCCGCCTGCTGTATGCCCCGCAGCTCGGGGAGGCCAGCCAGGTCGACCAGGCAATCGGGCTGGGCAAGGCGCAGCTTCAAGGAAGCCAGCAAGGTTTGGCCTCCGCCCAATAGTTTGGAGTCAGACCCGTTATTAAGGTGCGCACGCACGTCTTCGACATCGGCGGCGCGATGGTAGCTGAATGAATACATGTCCGATACCTCCTATGTTTCCATCCGGGCAGAGGCGTGCTGCACGGCACGCACGATGTTCACATACCCCGTGCAGCGGCAAATATTGCCTTCTAGGCTCTCGCGAATCTCTGTTTCGCTTGGATGGGGCGTTCGACGCAGCAAGTCAATGGTGGACATCACCATGCCGGGGGTGCAAAACCCGCATTGCAAGCCATGGCATTCTTTGAAAGCCTCTTGCATCGGATGCAGGGTTCCGTCCGCTTCCGCCAGACCCTCTATGGTCAGCACCTCGCACCCCTGGACCTGCAAAGCCAGAAGATTGCAGGATTTCACCGCCCGCCCATCGACATGCACGGTGCAAGCGCCACACTGGGCCGTGTCGCAGCCTCGATGAGTTCCTGTCAGTCCCAAGCCGTCGCGCAGCAGATCAGACAGCAGCGTACGCTCTTCGACATCTTGCGTAATTGAACGCCCGTTAACAATCAGTGAAACCTGCATGGTTCTTCCTTTTAGTCTGAGGGATTTCGCTTAGCGATAAATCAGCCCGGAAGTATCGGCGGCCTTGTCCACGAACCCTACCTCTTTGAACATGTTCGCGTAGATATCGAATTCGGCGGGATTCAGGGTTAACGAGTACGGCACTTGCAGCTGCGTCGTGAACCCAAGGTATTTTTTCTCGATCTCGCGCGCCTTCTCGGGATTGTCACGAATGAAATCCAACGCCTCGGCCAACGACTGCCGGAAAGCGGGAACGACCGTGGGATTCGCATCCAGCCATTTACGGCTACCCGCCCATACCACACCAAGAATGTCCTCATTGACCTCTGCGATATAGTCGGAGACCCGGTAGCCCGTGCCGTCCGAAAGAATCGCGGAACGGAATGGTTCGAGAACCGGCACGGCATCTATCGTCCCTGCCTTGAGCAGGTCTTTCATCTGGGGAAACGAGGCCTCGACAATGGCAACCTTCGACATATCCGCGCCTTTTTCGATCAGCCATTTCCTGAACAGCACGTCGGCTACGCTGCGGATGCCGGGCACGCCAACCCGCTTGCCCTCGAGATCCTTGGCTGTCTTGACTTCGACACCCCCGCGCGCAACGACGCTGAATATGGCGGGATCCTTGACGAAACGAGTCGCGCCGGCCACCGCAACAAGGTCGAGACCCGACGTCGAAGTGTCGATCAGCACCGTCGGAGTCGTCGCCCCGATATTCAGGCTGCCCGACATGATTGCCGCGGGAATGTTGGACACAATGGCAATTTTGGATAAAGAGACATCCAGCCCATGCTTTTCAAAGATTCCCGTATCCTTGGCCACCAGCGCCGGCAGCCAGTCGGCCGCCGGCGGATAGCCTACCGCCACAGGCACGGGCTGGGCACTTGATACACCCGCGGCAAACCCCGCGATGGCGATAATCCAATTGATGATTTTTTTCATGATTGATGTCTCCGTTGATGGTTATATTTCTACTCTGCTTAGAACAGCAGGGCTCAAGCAGCCCGGGATTGCTTGGCTGATTGAATCGCCTGCCATACTTTCAGCGGTGTCGCAGGCATGTCCAGATGCTCGACCCCCAAAGGCCTCAGGGCGTCGATCACCGCATTGATAATGGTGGGAGGCGCCGCAATGGTTCCTGACTCGGCCACACCCTTTACACCCAAGGGGTTCGTCGTACTTGGAATCTCAAGAAGCTGCAGGTTCAAGGGCGGCATGTCATCGGCGCGGGGCATTCCGTAGTCCATCAGGCTGCCGGTCAGCAACTGTCCTGAATCTCGGTCGTACACCACGTGCTCGAGCAATGCCTGCCCCAGGCCCTGCGCGATGGCACCGTGCATCTGGCCCTCGCATACAAGCGGGTTCAGGGCGACTCCGACGTCATCAACCGCGTTGTACCGGTCGATCCGCACAACACCGGTTTCAGGGTCGACTTCCACCTCGCATATATGGCAGCCGTTGGGGAAGTTCGGCGCATCCGCGCTCCATGCGCCCGTCGCCTCGAGGCCTACGCCGAATTTCGACAAAGGCCCCGCCTTGATGAAAAACGCCTTGGCCGCATCGGACAGGGCGATGCGTTTTTCACCATCTTGTGTCTGGAAAGATCCGCTTTCATAGAGCAGGGAATCAGGCCCGACACCCAACTGCATGGCGGCGACGGGACGGACCTTCTGAATGATTTCATCCGCAGCCAGGCGTAGGGCGCAGCCGCCAATCATGGAAGAACGGGCGGCGTAGGTACCCCGCCCGAACGACACCTTGTCTGTGTCGCCCTGCACATACCTGATCAAGCCGTAGGGAACCCCCAGCCACTCTGAAACCAGCTGCGGAAACACGGTGGCGTGGCTCTGCCCATGAGAATGAAGCCCCGACAGTATGGTCACATGGCCGCTAGGGCTGAAGCGTATGGTCATCTGATCGTTGAATATGCCCCCCTGCTCGATGAACATGCCGATGCCCCGGCCCCGCAACAGCCCCTTTCTTTCAGATTCCGCTTTTCGCTGCGCGTAGCCTGCCACGTCGGAGCGCGCCGTGCATTCATCGAGCGCATGGAAAAAATCGCCGCTGTCATACACGAAGCCCGTATGGGTGGCGTACGGCAACTGGTCGGGGCGGATAAGGTTGCGGCGGCGGATTTCGTAGGCGTCCATGCCAATTTCGGCGGCCGCCCGGTCAAGCAGGCGCTCAATGAGATAGGTTGCCTCGGGCCGGCCCGCCCCCCGGTATGGCCCGGTGGGCGAAGCGTTGGTAAAGACGCCCTCGTTGATGGCGTGATACGCCTTGACGGCATAAACACTGGGTACAAAACGCATCGCGAAGGTCAGGGGCGCCACCGCGGCCGACACCACGAACGCGCCGAACCCGTGCCTGGAGCGGACGCGTATACCCAATATCCCTCCGTCGGGGTCAAGTGCCATGTCCGCATGCACCACCTGGTCTCGGCCGTGCGTGTCGCCCTGAAGGCTTTCGCTGCGCGTTGCCGTCCACCTGACCGGCCTACCTGTGCGCCGCGCCGCCCACAACACCAGGCCATCCTCTGGATAGGGATCCGCCTTCATGCCAAAGCCCCCGCCCACATCGGGCGACACGACACGCATCTGGCTCTCGGAAATATGAAACACGCTGGCGCAAAGCATGGTTCGAGCACCATGCGGATTCTGCGAACTGGTATGCAGCGTATAGAAATCTTCCAGCGGGTCATACTCGCCCAGGGCGGCTCTGGGTTCCAGGGAATTAGCGCTTATCCGGTTGCTTTCAAGCCGTATGGATACTTTATGCGCCGCCTCGAGAAATGCTTTTTCCACGGCGGCCTCGTCGCCGAACATCACCATGCAACATTTATTGGCGGGCGCCTCGTCCCAGACCAGCGGGGCTCCCTCGGCCACCGCATCGTCAAGATGCACGACGGCGTCGAGAGGTTCGTAATCCACCATGATCAGCTCACAGGCGTCACGGGCCTGCGCCGCCGTCTCGGCCACCACGAAAGCCACCCTGTCTCCCACGAAACGAACCTTGCCTTGAGCCAACAGTGGACGCGCAGTGCGATACCCCTTGGGCCCTCCGGCATCTTCGGGCATGAACAGCGGCGGCATTCCGCCCAGCCCGTCATGCAATGCATCATCGCCCGTCAGTACACACAGCACCCCAGGCGCGGACTCAGCCTGGCTTGCGTCGATGGAAAGAATGCGAGCATGAGCATACGGGGACAGCAGCGCAACGCCATGCACCGCGCCCTGACGCCTGATATCGTCGACATATCGGCCCTTCCCCGTTAAAAATCGCTTGTCCTCGGCTCTGCTCAATGGTTGCCCGATACCGGTAAGGCCCTGATGGTTTGCATCGCTCATGTTTGTCTCCTTTCTTGGTATGGGTTAACGCGACGCCTGGCGCAGGAAGGCCCCGACCGCTTCGGTGAACTCTACCGGCCGCTCAAGATTTCCCAGGTGGGCGGCTCCCGCCAGCACCAGCATTTTCGCGTTGACCATTCGCTCCGCGATCTGCGCGGCGGCAGCGGGAGGTACGGATGAATCCTCTTCGCCGGCGACCACCAGCGTCGGCACCTCGATAGTGGCAAGCTTGTCCAGGTGATCCAGGCCCTGAATTGCTCTTATGGCCGACAAATAACCCTTGTTCGTCGTGCGCAGTATCTGTTCGGACAACCAAGCAAGCGTCAACGGCGATGCTTCGGCAAATGACCGCGTAAACCAGCGCTCGAGCGTAGGCATGACCTGGGCGGCCATACCTTCCCGCTCGAAGCGCGCAATGCGTCCGCTCCAGATTCCCTTCACTACCTCGACTGTGCGCGCACTGGTATGCGCAAGCACCAGCGATCGAACCCGAGCCGGATACTTCAGCGCAAACGCCTGCGCAACCATTCCGCCAAAGGACAGGCCCACTAGAGAAGCAGTGTCTATATGCAGCTCGTCAAGCACATCGAGGACGCAATCGGCATAGCCGTCCAGGTCCAGATCGGCATCGATATCGGGGCTGCCGCCATGGCCGGGCAAATCCACGCAGACCAGACGAAAGGCAGTGGCCCATACGGGAACCTGCGCCGACCATAAGTTGCTGTCGGTCGCGATGGCATGCAACAACACGACAGCTTGGCCATCGGCGGGGCCTACGGTGTGATACGAACAACGTGTCATGCCTTCTCCTGCAACGCCCAACGTCCCAAACCTATGCCTGTGTACCAATCAGGCATGGGCTTGTAGTAGATTTGCTCGAATACACCTCGAGCCGCGCCATGCGCAATCAACCAGGTACGAACCTCTTCGGCCCCGTTTCCGGCCTCATCGACATGCCCGGCGGCATAATCGACCAGCGCTGCGTCATCTCCGCCAGCCAGAAGCGCCAGAAACTTCCGATCGAAGTCCTCGTTGACCATGCCCATGCGAGGCGTAGAAATATCATGGCTCAGCCCCCCAGTTGCAAGAACCGCGATACGCAGGTCTTCAGGGAAACTGCGCAAGGCCTTGGCCAGGAATCTGCCCCACTGCAAAGCGCGGCTCATGGTCGGCAACGGCGGCTGCACGCAATTGACCAGAATGGGCACGACAGCGACCTCGCCGGCGATTCCAGCAAGTTCCAATGGGGTCAGCACGCCATGGTCAAGTGTCAGGTCCATCGAGAATGCCGGGTCGAACCCTTCCTGCAAGGCCATCGTCACCAGATAAGCCCCCAAAGATCCATGCCCGGCGAGAACCCGCTTTTCCGCCTTCAGCCAATGCTCTACCGGCGTCGGGTAAAAGTCGGTGGCGCCGATGCAGAATGCAGGTAAATTGTTCAGGAAGAAATTATGGACATGATCATCGGAGATGATCACCACCGCATCCGGCCGCAGTGCGCGAAGCTCGTCTCCGACTGTTGTAAAGGCGTCGAAAATCTCCTTGCGGTCCGCATCGGGGATAGCGTTGGGGAAGTTCAACATGACCGGGGTATGGCTTGTTGCATACACGCCGACGACTTCAGCCATGGTCGTTCTCCTCTCGCACAATATGCTCGATCGCCCGCAGAGATGCAACGAATTCGCTCTCGGGTATTCTCAGTCCCAGGCAATGTGCACGGAGCAACAAGGGGTTCACGCCCTCCAGGTACATCGCCCCGATATCGTTATCGCGTATCGCGGCTTTCAATCGTGCCGACAGCGGGGAGCTCGCCATGTATCGGTCCGGATCCGCTTTGTATCGCTCCAAATCACTTTCATGATGATGAATGTCATAAAGGATGCGGCTCATGGCGTAGCAGTCGGGGGTAGGAACGGGATGGCGCCAGTTTCGTGTCATGACCTGACACCCTGTCCCTTGACCTGCTTGCATAGCCAGTCGACAATCGTCGGCAGCGTTTGCGGCGTCAAACCCATGTGCCCGCCCGGAAACAAGCGAACGGTCTTGGGCGAACCGCATCCGATCAGCAGCGATATGTCCTCGACCGGACACTGGCGGTCTTCCTTGCCATTCACCAGCAACAAAGGAGCGCACGGCTGCTCCAGCACACCCTGGTCCAACAGGGACAAGCGTTTGAAACCGCCCAGATACTCACTGTCGTCCGTCGCCCCCAGCATCAAAGAGCGGGTTTCAACCAGTTCCATAAGATAGCTGTCCGGATATCGTGAGGCCTCGACCCACTCTGGCTGGAACATATGGTGGGCGCCACCGCCCCAGTTCACGCAGCCCGCAAGACGCTCGGGCATGAGATGGGCGAGCTTGGTGGCCCAGTACCCCCCAAAAGAGCGTCCCAGACAGCCTACCCGCGCGCCCCGGAACTCTGCCTGCCGCTCTACCCAATCGAACGCCGCGATGAACTGCCGCTCAGCATCAGGCACGCCCCGCACGGGTGACTCGCCTGTGCCGGCATTGTCCATCGCTACCGTTGCCACGCCTTGCGCAAGAAATGCGTCCGATGCCGCAGTCATCTGCTCTTTGTACGCATCCACGCCCCCCCACATCACCACGACGGGCGGACGCTCGACACCGGCGGGCATGCGCACGAGAAGCACAATTTCCTTGCCCTCCGCTTCGCGACCCCGGAAGGGAATCACGACTCTTCGTATCGGCTCTTTCCAATGCCGCGCCCCTTGAATGTAGGCTTGCCGCTCGGCAGCCGCGCAACGCTGCTTGGCAGGATGGTTGGGGCAGGGAAAGCGGCCCATGAAATAAAGACCGCTTGCTTTCTGATAAAGGGCCGACGCCAGGCGCCCATCGCCGCCCTGCTCCGCGACATCGGCCTGCAGGCTCACCTGCGCACCCAACTGTTCCCAGTAGCTGCCCCAAGATTCACCGTCCAGCCCTGGAACACCCTGTATCCACTCAATCCCTTCATCCGCCGGCAATGCGTTCATCGGGTGGTTGCGCGCAGCCAGCTTCGCCAACATCCATTCCTTGGCTTCCTGCAGGGACTTGGGACGGCCTGACACCTTGGCGCCTTTCAGCATGTCGTTCACTCTTGTCTCCATGACTCTTGTTGCGCAGCCGTGGCCGGGAGCCTCGGGCTGCCGTTGCACGGCATTACGTTTGGTCATCATAGGGAGCCCTCTTCGATCATGCTGTGCCCGTTCCGCACAATTTTTTGACTGGTTGCGCACCCCACTTGTCTGTCGTTCCAGACGGCAAGCTCAAGACACTTTCGTCCAAGCCCGAAACCATCGCTGAAGCCGCTTCATTTGCTCCTGCGCGCACCATCTTTTGATCCATTGCGCGAAAGCCTCCCTCTCCTGTTGACGCGTCCCCGGGCTTGCCGACTTAATACGCTCAATCGACGCAAAGCCGCCAATAACCGATGAAGAGAGGCACATGACACGTATCAGAACGGCCCTGATAGTAGGGGGAGGCATCGCGGGCATGTCCGCTGCATTGGAGTTGCATAACGCAGGGTTCGAGGTGGACTTGATCGACCTGGATCCTCATTGGCGCGTCTACGGCGCCGGCATCACCATCACTGGGCCTACGCTCCGCGCATTTCAAGGGCTGGGCATACTCGACGAGGTCGTGCAGCACGCCTATACCGGCAATGGAATACAGATCTGCAATGTCGAAGGAGAGCCCATTGATCTCGTGCCCACACCAAGCGCCGGCGCAGGGAACCTGCCTGGCTGCGGAGGAATCATGCGCCCCGTGCTGCACCGCATTCTCTCGGACAGGGTAAAGCGGTGTCCCATACGGGTGCGGCTCGGCGTCACCGTCGAAACGCTGGCGTCGGGCGATGATCGAATCGATGTCAGTTTTTCCGACGGTACGTCGGGCAGCTATGAAATTGCAATTGGTGCCGACGGCCTGTTCTCTCGCGTCCGCAACCTGATTCTGCCCAACGCGCCTCAGCCCGAATATACCGGGCAGACCTGCTGGCGGCTGGTCGCGCCGCGCCCGCCATCCATCGAGCGCAGAACCTTTTTCCTCGGCGGAAAAGTAAAGGTCGGGCTCAGTCCCGTCTCCAAGACCGAAATGTACATGTTCTTGTTGCAGACCACGCCGCGCCCACCGCATTTGCCCGATGAGGCATTGCCGGGGAAGCTCGCCACACTGCTGGAAGGATATGGGGGGCCCCTGGAACACATACGAAAAAGCCTAGGTCCACAGTCTCGCATCGTCATGCGTCCTCTGGAAGCGTTCTTCCTGCCCAAACCCTGGCATGTGGGCCGGTGCCTGCTGATTGGCGACGCTGCACACCCCACGACTCCCCATCTCGCATCCGGCGCGGGCATGGCAGTTGAAGACGCCTTGGTGCTGGGCCAGGAGGCCGCCAGGCACGCCGATGCAGCCAGCCTGTTCGAAGGCTTCATGGGCCGACGCTACAACCGCTGTCGCCTGGTCGTAGAGAACTCCATGGAAATTGGTCGGCGGGAACAACGCGGCGCCCCTGCCTCTGATCAAACTCAACTCGTCGAAGAGTCGCTCATCGCATTGGCCGACCCAATCTAGGCTTGCGGGGCGTTGAAAGACGCCGAATCCCACCGGCCAAACGCATCATTCAAGCCACAACCATCGAATCCACTATGCAACTGACCAATGAACAAACCCTTTCCGCACCGCTTCAACAAGTATGGGATGCACTGAACGATACCGCCATCCTGCAAGCCTGCATTCCGGGCTGCGAAACACTGACCCTTGTGGAAGCCAACCGCTACGAGCTGCAAATTCTTGCAGCCATAGGGCCTGTAAAGGCCAGATTCAAGGGAAAACTGCAGCTATCAGATTTGCAGCCGCCCAAGTCGTACACCATACAGTTTGAAGGCCAGGGCGGCGCGGCGGGCCATGGCAAGGGGGCCGCTACAGTTCTGTTGAAGCCTCAGGATCCAGACACCACCATCCTGCATTACACCGCTACGGCAACGGTGGGCGGAAAAATTGCGCAAATTGGCCAGCGATTGGTGGACATGGCTGCACAGCGGATGGCGGCCGAGTTTTTTTCCAACTTCGAGAAGGCCCTGCAGCCGGTGGGCGAACCTCTGCAGTCGGTCCAGGCCAGTCCGCCAGCCGCCAACGAAGCCAAGCCCAGCCTTCCGGCGCGATTCAGGCAGTGGTGGCTGCGGCTGTTCCGGAAGAAAAAATGAAGAACTGTCGTAAACCCTTATGGATAAATGGAATTTCCCTGAAATACTCTACGGTACAGTTCGTCGGGGAGACTCAAGCGACAGCCAAAAAAACTGCGGGCTCCCTTAGGCAAAAACGTGTAAACCGCCTCGACAGGCGGTAACCCGCCCGAGGAAGACAATGCTCAATAAATTCACGTTTTCCAGCCAGGAGACCCCCTGGGCCGATACCTGCCAGGTATTTGAAAACAAGATGGAAAAGCTGTTCGCCGTCAACTTCAACTATCGGGCCGTCGACACCCGGCCGTTACATGGCAATATCACTACCTATAATGGCCCGAGCCTAAGCCTTTCTTCTCTGGAATTCACACCGCACATCGCCTCTTGTTCCGAATCCGCTCCCACCCCATCAACTGCGGTTTTCGTCTCGGTACAAAAGCAGGGGGAAACCCATCTGAAGCAAGCGGATCGCGAATGCGTCACCCAACCGGGCGATATCTTCATTTTTGATCCCAGCAGCCCTTTCAGGCTCGAGTCCAGTACGACCCATGTGTACTCCATGTATGTACCGCGCCGGGCATTGCTAGAGCATGTGCCCCATGTTTCCATGCTCACCGCCACCCGCATCGACGGCAAAGCCGGCGCCGCCGCCCTGCTGCGCGTCATGCTTGACGAGTTGTTTTCCTTGGCCCCCAGCCTGAAGCCCCAGGCGCTCCCGCCCCTGTCCTCCATTTTCCCGCAGCTGGTCTCCACGGTGCTGCTATCCCAGGAGCAATTCGACAGCGTCGGCCCAAGCAGGATGAACGCCTTTCACAAAAGCAAAATACTGTCTTTCATACAAGCGAACCTGCGTGACCCTTCGCTGAACGCAACGTCCATTGCCCAAGGAGTGGGGTTGTCGACCCGATACGTGTATCAACTGTTCGAAGACGAGTCGATGAGCCTGATGAAATGGGTATGGGCCCAACGGCTGGAGCAATGCCGAAGGCAAATCATGTCGCCGGCCCTGCGCAACAAGTCCATCAGTGAAATCGCCTACGACTGGGGCTTCTCGGATACGGCGCATTTCAGCCGCGTCTTCAAGGCTGCCTATAAACAAACCCCAAGAGAGTGCCGGGCGACGGTGCCTGGTTGAATGGCGAAGCCTGGCCCTCAGCCACCCGCCTCTCGCCCCGAAGGCCCCGAGCGGAAGCCGCGTGCGGTCAAAAACCACACGAAGGCCAACGCCGCGGCCAGCAGGAACACCTTGCTGCTGTCTCCCTGCGCGCTGATCACGCCCCCCAGCGTTGCGCCGGCAAACACCCCCAGCGACTGGGCCGTATTGTAGAAGCCCAGGGCCAGGCCCTTGTACTCGACCGGGGCCACGCGCGACACCAGCGAGGGCTGCAGGGCCTCGAGAATGTTGAAGGCAATGAAAAAGCCGACCAGCAGCACGACCAGGGTATAGAAGTTGTGGCTGGCCAGCGGCATCAGGGCCAGCACCACGGCCAGGCCCGCCACAGCGACCTCTAGGGCCACCTTGTGCACGCGCCGGGTCTCGGTGTAGAAAACAGCGGGCACCATCAATATGAACGACAGCAATATCACCGGCAGGTAGACTTCCCACAGGTGGGCCGAGTCGTAGCCGCCCAGCCTGGAAAGCAGGCCCGGCGCCACCATGAACAGCGCCATCAGGATGAAATGCAGGCAGAACACGCCGAAATTCAGGCGCAGCAGGCCCGCATGCCGCAATACGTCGCGTGGCCTGGCCTGGACGATGGGTTTTTC